>Ga0209109_10000412_pt1 | contig 22534 bp, 19 predicted proteins | sample Rifsed10ft2_FD_184004 | JGI IMG/M metagenome (GOLD analysis project Ga0209109, IMG submission 184004) | Soil microbial communities from Rifle, Colorado, USA - sediment 10ft 2 (version 2) | ecosystem: Environmental > Terrestrial > Deep subsurface > Rock core/Sediment | place: Rifle, Colorado... | reverse complement strand
AACCGCGACTGACGCCTTCATTCGTATAATAGGGATTGACGTAGCGAATGTTGAAGTTGGTCGTGGACCGCGTATTGTCGATACCCACGCTCAACTCCTTTCCGGTACCAAACAGATTGCTTTGGGTCACTCTGGCATTTAACAGTAACCCATCGGTATCGGAGAAGCCGACGCCAAATAGCAGGTTCCCGGTAGGCCGTTCCTTGACGGCCATGTTGACATCCACTTGATCGGAAACTCCGGGAACAGCCGGTGTTTCGACATTGACGTCTTCAAAAAAGCCGAGCCGCTGCAAGCGGATGCGTGAACGCTGGATTTTCGAGGCGTTATACCATGCACTTTCCTGCTGGCGCATTTCACGTCTCAGCACTTCGTCCGTTGTGGTCACATTGCCGGAGAAGTTGACACGTCGCACGTATATTCGTCTGCCAGGATCGACAAAAAACGTGAAAAAGACTTGTGACTTTTCCTTGTCAACGTCTGGAATGGGATTGATGTTAGTAAACGCGTAACCATTGTTGGCGAGACGATCCGTGATTCTTTTTGAAATCTCGGTAATTTCCTTGCGGGAAAAAACGCTACCGGACTTGATGCCAATCAATTCATTAATTTCCTTTTCAGGCAGTACAAAGACCCCGGCCAGCTTGTATCCGGAGATTGTGTACTTTTTTCCTTCGGAAATATTTACCGTTATATATATATTTTCCTTGTCAGGGGTTATGGAAACCTGGGTGGATTCGATGTTGAATTCCAGAAAACCCTGGTCTTGATAGAAATTTCGCAGACGTTCCAGATCACCAGCGAGCTTTTGCTTTGAGTACTTGTCGCGGCTGGAAAACAGGGCATACCACGGCTTGGGACCAAGACTGAATAGTTTTCGAAGTTGCTTATCGCCAAAAAGCCGGTTTCCGACAATGTTGATTTCATGAATCCTGGCGACACGACCCTCGATGACATCAATATTAATATCGACGCGATTGCGTTCCAGTGGTGTGATCGTCGGGCGAATGACGACACCGTAATAACCCCGGGCAAAATACTGTTGCCGTAACTCCTGCTCTACTCGATCAAGCAGGGATTTATTAAACACTCTCCCTTCCGCCAAGCCGATCTCTTTCAAACCTGTCTTAAGGTCTTCTTCAGAAAGTTCCTTTGTCCCTACAATCTTGATGCCGGCGATTGATGGCCGTTCGACGATCGTGACAATCAGTACATTCTTATCACGTTCGAGTCTTACATCCCGAAAAAATCCTGTCTTGAACAGGGCGCGAATTGCGTCCTGTGATTTTTTTTCCGTTAGCGTATCGCCCATCTTGACAGGCAAATAGTTAAATACTGTTCCCGCCGATATCCTCTGCAGACCTTCCACACGGATATCCTTCACCACAAATGGCTCCATGGCCAGGCAGAAGGAAACAGAAAAGAAATAAAGGAAAAACGCCGCTGGAATATTTTTCATTCTTCGTTCAGTTCTGATTTCCCGCCAGCGGCGATCGGATTAAAGAAAAATTCTGGTTAGATCATTATAAAACGCCAGCACCATCAGCCCGATCAGCATGGCCACTCCGATTTGCTGGCCGACGACCATAAAACGCTCGGAGACCGGGCTTCCTTTCACGGCCTCGATAATGTAATACATCAGATGGCCGCCATCGAGAACAGGGATGGGGAGCAGATTCAATACCCCCAGGCTGATACTAATAATGGCCAGAAACAACACAAATTGCTCAAAACCCACTTTGGCTGAGTGACCGGCATACTGGGCAATCGTGATAGGACCGCTGATGTTACGCGCGGACACCTCCAATTTGAGCATGCGATAAAGCATTTCCAGCGTGAGCACGGACATCGCCCAGGTTGTGCCAATACCTTCCACCAGGGCTTCGCCTGTCCCGAAACGCACGCGAACTTTCGCTTCATCGGGAATTTCACCGAATAACGGACGAATATTGATACGGCCGATCGTTTTTTCACCCAGTGAGACGGCATCAGGCGTCACCTCAAAATCAAGCCGTTCCCCGTCGCGTTCTGCCAGAATGTGTATGGATGTTCCGGGACTCCGGCTGATCAGCGCCACCAGGTTCTCCCAAGAATCCACCGGTTGATGATTCACCGCCAGCAGACGATCACCAACTTTCAAGCCGGCGCGAGCGGCTGGTCCAGGTTCCATGGCGCCGATCACAGGTAATGGTTCAGGAAAAAAGCCGATCAATCCGATCCCTCTTTCAAGTAATCCGGCGTTCACCTCTTCAACAGGTAATTCGGACAGGTCTAGTTTCAGCGACTTGGTGTTACCTTGTATGTCGCGCACTTCAAATCCCACCAGCGCATTGTCAAGTGCCCGTTGAAACAAATACAGCCGGCGATGATCCCAGCTTTGAACTTCTTTGCCGTCAATACTCTGGATCACGTCTCCTGCTCGGAATCCTGCCTGCTGAGCTAATGATCCATCAACTACCTTGCTTACTTCAGGTTTTATTCCGTCTATACCGATTGAATAAACCATCCAATAGGCAAATATGGCGAAGAGGAAATTGAACATCGGGCCAGCCGTCACGATTGCCATGCGCTTCCATAACTTCTGGCGATTAAATGCGCGGTGTATTTCCTGCGGTGACACCTTTTCCTCGGTTTCATCAAGCATTTTTACGTACCCGCCGAGTGGAAATGCCCCGATCACCAGTTCCATTTCATCCTTGCCAATGCGCCGCATCCACAACGGTTTTCCGAATCCGACGGAGAAACGCAATACCTTTACGCCGGCCAGACGCGCAACCCAAAAATGGCCGAATTCATGTACCGTGATTAAGATCCCGAGAGCAACCACAAACGCACCGGCATATATGAACAAATCCATCATGTAACACCTTGACTCATATGGGACAAACGTTCAGTGACATATCTCCCAGCCATTTCACGGGCATGAACGTCATCGGAAAGGACCGTTCCCAGCTGATTGTCGCGGTTTGCCGGCAGATTCTTCAGGGTGTATTCGATCACACGCGGTATATCGGTAAAACCTATTCTCCGGTCGAGAAACGCCTGCACCGCGACTTCGTTTGCGGCATTCAGAATCGCCGGCGTGGTACCTCCGGCACGGGCGGCTTCGTATGCCAGACGCAAACACGGGAAGCGATTGAGATCAGGGCGCTCGAAATCAAGGCGCGCAAGTTCAAAAGGATCCAGACTCTTGACGCCTGATTCAATCCGTTCCGGCCAGGCCAAAGCATGGGCAATGGGTGTGCGCATGTCAGGATTACTGAGTTGTGCCAGCACCGATCCATCCACGTATTCAACCATGGAATGAACCACGCTTTGCGGATGAATGACTATTTCAACCTGGTCAGGTGTTACCCCAAACAGCCAACATGCCTCGATAAGCTCAAGGCCCTTGTTCATCAGCGTTGCGGAATCGACGGATATTTTCGGTCCCATGACCCATTTGGGATGCGCACAGGCCTGCTCGGGAGTAACGGAAACAAGCGCCTCGGTCGGAAAAGTGCGGAATGGCCCGCCCGAGCATGTCAAAAAAATCCGTTTTACCGTGGCGGGGGCGGCGCCTGTTGTGTAACCGATCGGCATGCACTGGAATATTGCATTATGTTCGCTATCGACCGGAATCAGCTCGGCACCGCTGGCGCGGGCTTCATTAATAAAGATATGCCCGGACATCACCAATGGTTCTTTATTGGCGAGTAACACCCGCTTTTTTGCGCGCACGGCCGCCAATGTCGGCATCAGCCCGGCGGCGCCAACGATCGCGGCCACGACGATATGCGTTCGTAAATGAGTAGCGACGGTATTCAATCCCTCGATACCGGATAACACTTCCACCGCAATACCCGATTTTCTGACTTTTTCCTTGAGCCGGATCGCGGAATGTGGATCCAGCATTACCGCTTTCGGAGGCAAATATTTCTGGCACTGTTCGAAGAGGCGTTCCACTTGTGTATTGGCCGTAAGCGCCATGATGCGATAGCGGTCGGAATGCCGGGCAAGTACATCGAGCGTGTTAATGCCAATAGATCCGGTGGATCCAAGAATCGTAACTCCACGCACGCCATGGTTGGCGCGTTCGTCGGTGAAATTATTTTTCGGGGTGGTCATATATCAGGACTTCGCGAGCAATATTAGCCCAAGCGCATATACCGGTGCGGCGGCTGTCAATGCGTCAATACGATCCAGGATACCTCCGTGGCCGGGAAGCAGATTTCCGCTATCTTTGACACCGGCCACGCGTTTGAGTTTGCTTTCAGTAAGATCCCCCACGACTGAAAACAGGACTACCACAACAGCCAAACCGATCCATTGCATAAGCAGACTGAACTCGTAATTCCAGATCATTGTCCCACAAAGCCAGGCCAGCAGCACGGCGCCGATTAGGCCGCCGACCACACCTTCCACTGACTTTCCGGGGCTGACCTTTGGAGCGAGTTTGGTGCGTCCCAGGAACGAACCGGTAAAATAAGCAGCCGTGTCGGCCACCCACACCAAGACAAACAAAAACAGCAAATCGCGGGGACGTCCTTGATCCGCCGATAAGAGATAAACGGTAGAAACCCAGAGCGGAAGAAGAACCAGAAATCCACCGACGGCTCGTCCAGCCGTAGTTGTAAATATTCCCTGGTTTATTTCCTTGCGACTTATGATTTCAACAAATGCCCAAATCCACCACAACAATGCCGCGAAGAGATAATAAATAACCAGCGTGGCATGCGATAACGTGGACATCCCAGCGATTCCCAGTACCAGAATGGAAAAAACATATAACAACTTGGCCGATAATCGCTGAAAACCGGAGAGTGCCGCCCATTCCCAGGCTGCCGCCGCGACGAATAACCCAAACAACAGGACATTCCAGTGAATGGGGAAAAAGAACAACGCCGCGATCAGAAGCGGAACCAGAATGATTGCGGTAAGTATACGTTTTCTAAGCATGTCGCGCTGCTTCGATCTGCTCACCTGTCAAACCGAAACGTCGCTGACGTCCGGCATAGGAGACTAGAGCCTGCTCGAAGTGCGCACGGTCAAAATCCGGCCAGAGGACCGGCGTGAAATACATTTCAGTGTAGGCAAGCTGCCAGAGCAGAAAATTACTGATACGTTGCTCACCCCCGGTGCGTATGAATAGATCCGGCTCTGGGTATCCGGCCAAGCTGAGGAATGGTTCAATATTTTCCTCACGGATGGTTTTTGGATCTAACTCGCCGCGTACGGCACGTTGAGCCAACTCGGCACAAGCCCGCGCAATATCCCATCGCCCGCCGTAATTGACAGCCACAGTGAGTGTCAGAGCATCATTATTCTGTGTGAGCGTCTCCGACTGATGGATGAGATCCGTGATTTTTTTCCCAAAGCGCTCGATATCCCCAATCGTGCGGAATCGAACCTTGTTTTTATGCAATTTTATTATCTCGTTTTCAAGCGCGTTCAGAAAAAGATCCATCAACAAGCGAACTTCCTGTGGCGGCCGTCGCCAGTTTTCGCTACTGAATGCGAAGAGGGTAAGGTATTTAATTCCCTTTTCGCCACACACGGTAACCATGTCCCGCACATGCTCCACCCCTTTGCGGTGTCCAGCCACTCGTGGCAGATTGCGGTTTTTCGCCCAGCGGCCATTACCATCCATAATGACAGCGACGTGTCTCGGAATGTCCGACTGATTGGCCACAACGACAGCCAGATCGGTAATACGTGTGTTGTCCATTAATAAATAATCTTAGTTCGCTTTTCGATACCGGAACAGCAACCCAGAATGACCGCTGCAGAAATCAGATCTGCATGATGTCATTTTCCTTGGCTGCCACCAGTTTGTCGACCTCGCCAATGAAACGGTCAGTAAATTTCTGCACCACCTCTTCGGCGCGTTTGTCATCGTCCTCGGTAATTGATTTCTTCTTGAGAGCATCTTTCAGGTGCTGATTGGAGTCACGACGGATGTTGCGAATGGCCACTTTGGCATTTTCTCCCTCGGCCCGGACATGTTTGGAGAGCTCCTTGCGCCTTTCTTCGGTCAACTGCGGAAGCGGGACACGGATAACTCCTCCCGCCGTCATGGGGTTGAGTCCCAGATCAGATTCACGGATGGCTTTCTCAATCACCGGAATCATGGTCTTGTCCCAAGGAGTCACAGTAAGCGTGCGCGCATCGCCGATCGCCACGTTGGCGGTCTGGCTCAATGGCGATTTGTTACCGTAGTAATCGACACGTATGTGTTCCAGCAGCCCGGGGTGGGCCCGGCCGGTTCGTATTTTTCCAAGATCCGTTTTAAGTGCCTCCAATGATTTTGCCATACGCGTTTCGGCGTCTTTTTTGATGTTTTCAACTGAATGCATCATGGCTAATCTCCTTTTACAAGCGTTCCGACGTTTTCACCGAGACAGATCCGCATGAGGTCACCAGGATTAGTAATGTTAAATACACGAACAGATAGGTTCTGATCACGGCATAGCGCGATCGATGCGGCATCCATCACCCCCAATCGTCGCTCCAGCACTTCGTTGTAACTAATTTGATTAAAGCGCGTGGCATCGGGGTGTTTCACCGGATCGCGGTCGTAGATACCGTCGACTTTGGTTGCCTTGAGCAGCACATCGGCGCCGATTTCCGCCCCGCGCAGCGATGCGGCGGTATCGGTCGTGAAAAAAGGATTTCCGGTACCCGCCGCAAAAACCACAGTGCGCCCCTTTTCCAGGTGGCGTATGGCGCGGCGCCGAATATACGGTTCGACCACCTGCTCGAATCGTAGCGCTGATTGCACCCTTACCGGAACATCCAGTTTTTCCAACGCATCTTGCAAAGCAAGTGAATTCATGATGGTCGCCAGCATGCCCATGTAATCGGCCGACGCACGGTCCATACCCCGGGCAGCATGCGCCATACCCCGGAAGATATTCCCCCCACCGATGACGACGGCGAGCTGTACACCGATGACGGTAACTGATTTGATTTCCGAGGCTATGCGCGTCAGCACCTCGAGATTGATGCCATAGGCGTCACTTCCCATCAAAGCTTCGCCAGATAGCTTGAGCAGCACGCGGCGGTAAGCAGGAACTCCGGACGTGCTTTTCAAGAACTATCCTCCTTTTACCTGCGCCATCACCTCGGAGGCAAAGTCGGCTGATTTTTTTTCCATTCCTTCGCCAACTTCATAACGAATGAATCGTATTACTGAAGCGCCCCTGGTATTAAGCAGTTTATCAACCGTCATTTCCGTGTCTTTGACGAAGGGCTGTCCCAACAGGGTAATTTCATTGAGATATTTATTGACCCGGCCCATGATCATTTTTTCCACGATTTCAGGCGGTTTGCCGCTTGATTTGGATTGTTCGGCAAATATTTCTTTTTCCTTGGAGATTACGGCAGCCGGAACTTGCTCTTTCGATACGTACTCCGGCCGGCTTGCCGCAACATGCATGGCGAGATCCTTGGCCAGATTTTCATCGCCACCTTTCACCTCGATCAATACACCGATTTTGCGGCCGTGAACGTAACTGCCGATGATTGACTTGTCCGTTGTCATACGAACGAAGCGTCTGACACTGATGTTTTCGCCAAGTTTCATCACCAGGTCTTCGCGTGCCTGCGCCAACGTGACTGATGTTCCGTTTTGCCGCAACTTGTAGAGCTCGTCAACATTCGCCGGATTCATGCTCGCCACAGTTGCTGACGCCGTGGCACTGAAATCGGCAAAATCATCACCCTTGGCAACGAAGTCAGTCTCTGAATTAATCTCGACCATAGCGGCCGTCTTGCGGTCAGGGGTTACACATATGCCGATTATGCCTTCCGCCGCGAGCCGACCCGATTTCTTCTCCACCTTGGCTCCCGCCCGCTTGCGCAGCAAGTCAGTGGCAGCTTCCATGTCTCCATTCGTTTCCGTGAGTGCCGCCTTGCACTCCATCATCCCGAGCCCTGTCCGTTCGCGCAGTTCTTTAACTTGATGAGCTGAAATAGTCATACCTTAAACCTTGGTAAATACGAATGACGATGCCGGTCATTGCCTTAAAATCGAGAGGTCGCGCCCTCATTGTGTCCGGATTGTCATCAATCATCCTTTTAATCGGTTTTTTCGGGTTTCTTCCCACGGCCTCCGCTCTTTTGTTTGGCACGGACCGTACGCTTCGGTTTGGACTCCGGCTTAACAGATAGCTTTTCGCCCGCATCGCCCGCATCATCGGTTGCCACTGCAATTTCCTCAATTGGCGCGACTGGAGTTTTCTTCTTCGCGACTACCTTGACTGTCGCCGGCTCCTCTTTAATTTCAACGAAGTCATCATCGCCGGAGACGATCGTCAACTGACGCTGTTCCTGACCGGCAAGGATAGCGTCCGCAGCCGCCTGGCTATAAAGCTGAATGGCGCGGATGGCATCATCATTTCCAGGTATAACATAATCCACACCATCCGGCTTGCAATTGGAATCCACCACTCCGACCACGGGGATGTTCAGTTTGTTCGCCTCCGAGACAGCAATGTATTCATGACCCACATCGATGACGAACACAGCATCCGGCAGGCCGGTCATTTCCTTGATTCCGCCAAGACTCTTTTCAAGTTTTACCCTTTCCCGGTCAAGCGTCAGCAGTTCTTTTTTGGAAAGTTTCTGGCTGCTGGCTTCATCCGCCAGAACGGATTCAAGCAACTTGAGCCGCTCAATCGACTTTTTCACAGTCCGGTAATTGGTCAGCATGCCGCCGAGCCAGCGGTGGTTCACATAAGGACTGCCGCATCGCTCTGCTTCCTCGTGTACGGTTTCTGTGGCCTGGCGTTTGGTACCGACAAATAAAATGGTGCCGCCATTGGCCGCGAGTTTGGCCAGATACTTCATGGCCTCGTTGAAGAGCGGGAGGGTTTTTTCCAGATTGATGATGTGAATTCGATTGCGTTCCCCGAAAATATACGGGCGCATCTTGGGATGCCAGAATCGCGTTTGATGGCCGAAATGCACGCCGGCCTCCAACATCTGGCGCATAGTGACGTTGCTCATGATATCTCCTTCGGGTTTTTCCTCCGCGGACCCCAAGCATCAATCCGGCCGCTCCGAGGAGCAGACGGACACCCGGATGCCTGTGACGGTACCGCGTGCGGGTTTAAGGTTTATTGATGCGGCAACCAGATCAGCTTCGATCTATACGCTACGCACCGGAACTATAACTGCGGGCGGCTTTATACCACAGCAGGATTATTAGGACAATGTTTTCATGGGCTTGGGTAGTAGACACACCATGAAAGGGCTTTTTTAATTGGTCTCATTCCCGGAGAATACCGCGCAGTGACACAGCCTATCATGCCCGTAACACTAAAAACTCCCTCCGAGATCGAAAAAATGCGTATCGCCGGCCGTCTGGCCGCCGAAGTTCTGCGCATGATCCGCTCTCATGTACGCCCGGGAATTACGACCGGGGAATTGGACGGTCTATGTCACGACTACATCGTCAATGTCCAGCAAGCCATACCGGCGCCACTCCACTACAAGGGTTTCCCCCGATCCATATGCACTTCGGTCAATCACCAAGTTTGTCACGGCATTCCGGGCGAAAAAAAACTCAAGAAAGGCGACATCATTAACATCGATGTTACCGTCATCAAGGATGGATATCATGGTGATACAAGTAAAATGTATTTCGTGGGCGAACCTTCCATTCAGGCGAAACGTCTCGTTCAGGTAACGCATGAGTGCATGATCAAGGGCATAGAAGTTGTCCGTCCGGGTGCACGACTTGGCGATATAGGTCATGCCATACAAAAACACGCCGAGGCCCATGGTTTTTCAGTCGTGCGCGAGTATTGCGGTCATGGAATCGGACGTGAGTTCCACGAAGACCCGCAGGTACTGCATTATGGAGAACCCGGAACAGGGATGGAACTTCAACCCGGCATGACATTCACCATCGAGCCCATGATCAATGCCGGGAAAAAAGAGGTGAAACTCCTGCCCGACAACTGGACAGTCGTGACACGCGATCATTCCCTTTCGTCACAATGGGAACACACCATCCTGGTGACGGAAGCATCACATGAAATCCTTACGTTACTTTCCGGTGATGAACCTTGATAATTTCCACCGGTCCGGCTGAAACTTATTAGTGACATGGCATCCGTCAAACACAGCTTGTTCAACAGCCGTGAATTCGATCGATCACTGACCGATTCAAATAATCCTTTGCCGCTTTTCCGCAATGCACTGCAGTCCGGGCGCAATCTTCTCAAACAGCGTTTTGCGGAAAAACGCCGGGCATTTTCGATAGTAACATTCCACGCCTGGTTGATTGATCAACTCGTCATTCGCGCCTGGAAGCTGCATCTCGGATTGTTGCCTTCCCATACCACTGCCTCGCTGGTCGCCGTCGGCGGATACGGCAGAGGCGAATTGCATCCGGCCTCGGATATCGACCTTATGGTACTGGTCGAAAAAGTTGCGCCCCCCACAATCCGCCCATTCATTGAATCATTCGTGCGTTTCCTGTGGGACATGGGCCTTGAAGTCGGACATAGTGTGCGAACCGTTAAAGATTGCGTGCGTGAATCCAGTAACGACCTCACTGTTGTCACCAATATTATGGAATCCCGTCTCCTGGACGGTAACGAAGTTCTCTTCCAGAAAATGCATCGAATGACACATTCATCAAACATCTGGCCAAGCAGGAGATTTTTTGCCGCCAAGCGCGAGGAACAGAATTACCGGCATCATCGTTTCGACGACACGGCCTATAACCTTGAACCGAATGTGAAGGACGGCCCGGGCGGTCTGCGAGATATCCAGATGATTTCCTGGGTGACGCAAAGGCAATTCGATACCGCCTCTTTGCGTGACCTGGTGCAGCTCGGATTCCTGAGCGATGAAGAATATCGTACGCTGATATCCGGACGTGATTTCCTCTGGCAAGTGCGCGCCGGTTTGCATTACCTGGCGGAAAGACGCGAGGATCGTCTCCTGTTTGATCATCAGCGTGCGCTTGCCAGGGACTTTGGCTATGTCGACCGGCCGGGAATACTCGCCGTCGAGCAATTCATGAAACACTATTACCGGACGGTCAAGGAATTATCCCTGCTCAACGTCATACTTTTGCAGCATTTCGAAGAGGCCATTCTTGCGCGTGGACGAGTAAAAACAAAAGCCATCAACAGGCGGTTTCAATCACATCACGGATTTCTGGAAGTCACGCATCCACGGATCTTTGAACGCTCTTCCTATGCCCTGCTGGAGCTGTTTCTTGTCATGCAGCAGCATCCTGAGCTTAAAGGAGTACGTGCGGACACTATCCGCCTCGTACGCGCGAATCTCCATAGAATCGACGGCAAATTTCGCAAAGATATCGCCTGCCGTAGCCTGTTCATGGAGATCATGCGTCAACCGCGCGGTATTACGCATGAACTGCGAAGAATGAATGCCTACGGTGTGCTCGGCGCCTACTTGCCGGCTTTCGGACGCGTCGTCGGTCAGATGCAGCACGACCTGTTCCACGTCTATACCGTGGATCAACACTCACTGTTTGTTCTGCGCAATCTCCGCCGCTTTACCGTGCCGGAATTCCACCATGAATTTCCACAACAGAGTGAAATTATCCAGAAAATCGTCAAGCCGGAGCGGTTGTACCTTGCCGGTTTGTTTCATGACATCGCCAAGGGGCGTGGCGGCGATCATTCGAGGCTGGGTGAGAAGGAAACCAAGGCATTCTGCCGATTGCACAACTTGAGCGAATACGACACACGATTCATCTGTTGGCTGGTCCGCCATCATTTACTGATGTCGAATACCGCTCAGCGTGAAGACATATCCAACCCTGACATCGTGTTGGCTTTCGCTCAGCAGGTGGGCGACCAAGAACATCTCGATAATCTCTATTTGCTCACCGTGGCGGATATGCGCGGAACCAGTCCGGTTGTATGGAACGCCTGGAAGGGTCGTCTGCTGTCGCAATTATACAGTGCCACCACCCGTGTTTTGCGACGCGGCCTGACGAAGCCGATCGATCTTCATGAGCACATAGCCGATTTGCGTAACACGGCGCTTGAAAAGCTGCGACCGTCCGGGATTACGGAGAAACAGGTTAACCGTTTCTGGCAGGATCTTGATGAGGAATACTTTCTTCCCTACGATGCTGAAAGCCTGGCGTGGCACGCACGGGTCATTACCACGGCGCATGCCGCCGATCTGCCAATTGTCGCCACGCGTTATGCCCCGGGTCTCGGTGGCAGCGAATTTCTGATCTACACGCCGGATCGCGACGACCTGTTTGTCATCATCACGGCAGGATTCGACCGGATGAACCTGTCCATCATGGATGCACGAATACACACGCTGCGTAATGGATTCGCGCTCGACACATTCGTCGTGCTTGATCACTCGGGTGACCCCGTGAGCGATCCGAAAACGCTGGAACATTTGCAAGTGGCAATGCGCGATCAGTTGCTTGATCCACGTCCCGGAAAAGACATTCAATCCGTCAGCCTTCCCAGGCCGCTCAAGCATTTTCCGATCGAGACGCGGGTGATGTTCAGCCCCGCCCCAAAGGGACAACTCACGATTATGGAAGTCACCGCGCAAGACCGCCCGGGCTTGTTATACCAGATAGCATTGGCGCTCAAGCATTGTCGTGTGAATCTGGTCGCGGCCAAAGTGGGAACCTATGGTGAGCGCGCAGAAGACATCTTTTTTGTCAACAGTCGCGAGAAGACTCCGCTGACTGACAAACAACAGCTTATATGCCTGGAGGATGAAATCATCAAACGTATCGGAGCACCGGTAACCAATGAAGGCACGATGGTGGCTTCAACCTGAGGAACGCTATCCTCCCAGATAGGCTTGTTGTACTCTCGGATCTTTGAGCAGGACGTCGGCATTGTCGCTGAGGGAGATTTTTCCACTTTCCATCACGTATCCCCGGTGGCTGATTTCGAGGGCGAGTTTTGCATTTTGTTCCACAAGCAAAATGGTAACGCCTTCCTCCGCGATCCGCTTGATGGTCTCGAATATCTTCTTCACAAGCATTGGCGCCAGACCCATGCTGGGTTCATCGAGCAGCAGCAATCGAGGTCGACTCATCAGCGCGCGCCCGATAGCCAGCATCTGTTGTTCACCGCCCGAAAGCGTTCCGGCCTGCTGGGTCCGCCTCTCGAGCAGGCGCGGGAAGAGTGAATAAATATTCTCCAAATCCGATCGGATACCGGTGTGATCTCGTCTTGTGTAAGCTCCGATCATAAGATTTTCTTCAACCGTCAAACGTCCAAAAATGCCACGTCCTTCCGGAACCAGGGAGATGCCACGGCGCACAAGTTCGTACGAGCGTTTACCGGTTATCGCCCTTCCTTCATACAGTATTTCGCCCCGGCTCGGTCTGAGCATCCCACAGAGCGACTTGAGCGTCGTCGTTTTTCCGGCACCGTTTGCCCCAATCAGGCAAACCAGCTCGTTGTATTTCACCGTTAGATCAATTCCTTTAACGGCGCGGATCCCCCCATAATCCACCTCCAGGTTTTGGGTTTGGAGAAAGTTCACTCGATGTTCCCGCCCAGATAGGCTTCAACGACAAGTGGATCGCGCTGTACGTCCGAAGGAATGCCTTCGGCAATCTTTTTCCCGTAATCCAGGACGGCCACGCGATCGCATAATCCCATGACGAGTTTGACGTCATGCTCAATAAGCAAAAGGGTTACGCCATTGGTGCGGATTTTCTGCAGTAATGTCTGAAGCTTGGCGGTCTCGCTGGCATTCATTCCCGCCGCCGGCTCATCGAGGGCAAGCAACACGGGGTCGGTGGCCAAGGCACGGGCAATTTCGACCCGTCGTTGATCTCCATAGGGAAGATGCATGGCTAACGTATCCGCATGCTGGCTAATTCCGACATACTCCAACAATTCGTGCGCCCGTCCGGCAATAGCCGCCTCTTCCGCGATTGTGTTTCTATCGTGCCAGACGGCGCCAATAATTCCGGCATGCGTGCGTACATGGCGTCCGACCATGACATTTTCCATCGCCGTCATGTTGGCAAACAACCTGATGTTCTGAAACGTCCGCGCAATGCCCAATGCTGCCACCTGGTTGGGTTTGAGACCCGACACGGTACGATTTCTCAGCGTGATCATACCGGAATCGGGGGTGTAGAGACCGGTCAAGACATTGAACAATGTTGTCTTGCCAGCTCCATTGGGGCCGATCAGGCCGTAAATTTCGCCGGGAAAAATTCGCAAACCCACTTCCTGAAGCGCCGCGAGCCCGCCAAAATGCTTGCTCACATCGCTGACATCGAGCAATGATTCCGGACGCTCTTCCGTATCTCTATCAGCGTTTGATGTCATACAGTGAAGCCTGTTCCTGGGCAAGCATGGAAGCATCATCGCCGAACTCGCGACGACGTCGTACTGACGGCAGCAGTCCGGCCGGCCTGAAAATCATGATGAGAATAAGCGCCAAGCCAAAGATCAGCATCCGCAGGTCGGCCGCGTCCACAAATATGCGACCGAAAAGATAATTTTGCAGGTCGCCAATGTAGCGCAATGCTTCGGGAAAAACTGTAAGCAATACCGCACCCAGGATGACACCGGCTATATTCCCCATGCCCCCCAAGACAATCATGCAAAGTACGATAATTGACTCGAAGAGATTGAAACTTTCGGGGCTGATAAATCCCTGGAAGCCGGCAAACAAACCACCGCTGATTCCGGCAAATGACGCGCCCATGGCAAACGCCAGCAATTTGATGTTGCGCGTGTTGATACCCATGGCTTCGGCAGCCACCTCGTCCTCCCGAATCGCCACCCACGCGCGCCCGATGCGCGAATTCTGCAGGCGTAGTGAAATAAAAATCATCAACAACGCCAACACGAGAAAAAGGTAGTAATACGTGTAAATGCCGGGGAAGGTTACACCGAAAAACGTGTGTGTCTGGTTGAAGGAGAATTCACCGAATGCAACGGGATCGATCAGATTGACTCCCTGCGGGCCATTGGTGATGTTGATCGGCGCATTGAGATTAGTGAGAAAGATTCGAATGATTTCGCCGAAACCCAGCGTGACGATGGCCAGATAATCGCCGCGCAGTCGCAAGGTCGGCGCACCCAGCAAAATCCCAAAAATTCCCGCCAATCCCGCGCCCAACGGCAGCAATGCCCAGAACGGCAAATGCAGGTCAAAATGGGGCGATGCCAGCAAGGCATAAAGATAGGCACCCACGGCGTAAAACGCGATGTAACCCAAATCGAGCAATCCGGCATAACCCACCACAATATTGAGACCAAGCGCAAGCATGATGTAGAGCAGTGCGAAATCGAGAATTCGAACCCAACCACGGCCAAGCGCGTCGCCGGTCAAAAAAGGCAACGCCGTCAACAACACTGCCAGCGCCAAATACGCAAGCCATGCCAGGCGGCGATCGCTCCTGAACTGAAGCCAGTACTGGTGAAGGGTCCTCATGCTAACCATCATGCACGTTCAACCACCCGTTCCCCGAGCAGGCCGGATGGACGTATCACCAGAACAAGAATGAGTACGAAGAAAGCAAACACGTCCTGATAATGGCTGCCAAGGAAACCTCCGGTCAAAGCGCCGATATATCCTGCGCCGAGGCTTTCAATCACACCAAGGAGTAATCCTCCCAACATGGCGCCGGCGATATTGCCGATGCCGCCCAGCACCGCAGCCGTGAATGCCTTGAGGCCAAGGAGGAACCCCATGTAATAGTGAGCCAGCCCGTAATAGGCGCTGACCATGACACCGGCAACGGCAGCGAGGGCGGCGCCAATAATGAAAGTGATAGAAATAATGGTGTTGACATTGATGCCCATCAAGCCGGCTATATCCTGTGCTTGCGCCGTGGCGCGCATCGCGCGGCCCAAACGGGTTTTCTTGATGAGCAAAAGCAATCCAATCATCAGCAGGCACGATAACATCATGATAAAGATTTGCAGATTGGTGATGACCGCGCCGCCAATTTCATAACGGACGGTCGGCAGTATGGGAGGGAAAGCAATGTAACGCTTGCCCCAGATCAGCATGGCCAGATTCTGAAGAAGAATAGACATGCCGATGGCGGTTATGAGCGCAGCCAGCCTCGGCGAACGACGCAGTGGACGGTAAGCCACACGTTCGATCGTAAAACCAAGGGACATGCATACGGCAATCGCCGCAAGCAATCCAAGGAGCACGATGATCGACCCATCCAGACCCATTCCGCTTCCGGCGAGCGCGCCGATGACAGCCAAACAAATCATGGCACCGAACATCGTCACTTCGCCATGCGCGAAATTGATCAGCTCCAATATTCCGTAAACCATGGTGTACCCCAGGGCCACCAGGGCATAGATACTGCCGAGAACCAGACCGTTGATTAATTGTTGGGTGAAAATATCCAAACGGTGTACCCTCGCAAGATCCGGTCACACCCCGGACAATCAGCCATGTCAGGAACTTCGGATTGCTGCTGGCAAAAATAAAGTCAGGTAGCCGGACAGCTACCTGACTTTACGCGCAGCAAATAATGCATTCAACCGGCCTTATTTTTTCTCCGCCGGTTTCTGTTCGTTTTCTCCCATCACCGTTTCCAGCACCTCCCATTTCCCGTTTGTTACACGATACATCGTGATTGCCCCGCCACGGACGTCGCCACGTTCATCAAAACTAATGTTACCGGTCACCCCGGCGCGTTGGATATTCTGCACTTCGACGAGATATTTGCTTGGGTCCGCTGAATTCGCCTGCTTCATGGCCGCTACCATGGTCATGGCCGCATCGTAGGCATAGGGGGCGTAAGTCTGAATTACTCCGTATTTGGCGGTGAATTTCTCCCGGAATTCCTTGCCCCCCGGCATGATATCGAGGGGCAGACCGGGTGAGGAAGCCGTCACACCTTCCGCATCGTTTCCCGCCAGCTTAAGGAACTCGGTTGTTTGCGCGCCATCTCCACTGAGGAACGAAGCCTTAATCCCGAGCGAATGAAGTTGCTTTACCATGGGTCCGCCCTGCGCATCCATCCCGCTATAGAACACCACGTCAGGCTTCCTGGCCTTGATGGAGGTCAGAATAGCGCGAAAATCCGTGGACCGGTCGGTGGTAAATTCCCGTGCGATGACCTCACCGCCCGAGCGCTTAACCGCTTTATCCACTTCGTCTGCGAGCCCCTGGCCGTAAGCGGTGCGGTCGTCGATGATCGCGACCCGCTTGGCTCCCATTTTTTTTACCGCGTATTCACCCAATACTTTTCCCTGTTGACGATCGTTGGTCATGACACGGAAAGCGGTTTTGTACCCCTGAGCCGTGTAGGCAATCGCGGTGGCGGAAGGGGAAACCTGCGGAATACCGGCATCATGGTATATTTTTGAGGCGGGAATGGACGTGCCGGAATTGAGGTGTCCGACGACACCGGCGACGCGCTGATCCACCAGCTTTTGCGCCACAATGGTCGCGTTGCGCGGATCGGCCTGATCATCTTCGCTCACCAATTCGAATTTGACGTTCTTGCCCCCTAAAGTTATCCCAGCGGCGTTGACCTCATCAATCGCCAGCCGGGCACCGTTATCGTTGTCCTTGCCGAGATGGGCCTGTGGACCGGTTAGCGGAGCTACCGATCCAATCCGAATAATTTCGGCAGCGCCCTCGGCCTTATCCTCTTTCTTACTGCAACCGGCGAGGCCGATCGTCAGGAAAAGCAACCACGCGATCCACTTTGTTGTTTGCAATGCCTTCATTGACGTCTCCTTGATATTTTTTGATATCGTTGGCAAGTGACATTTTAACGTACAAACCTCCCGCGGGCGCAAGCAGCCGGTTAGCGCTGTAATACAAACCAAAAGAGCGATTTAACCGTCCCCTTGCCTGGGGGGTATCAGAAGTTTTATGCCGATCGGAATCTCTTGACTCCGCAAGTTATTCAGAAAACGCAATGCATCCACGTGGACATTGTAATGGCGTGCGATCGAAGCAAGCGTTTCACCCTTGCGCACGATATGTTCACGCGCCGGATCCACATCTTGTTTCGCCTCCACAATCGATGACGGCGTTGCCGGTCGCCGCGCGAGAAATTGCTTTATGCCTCGAAACATACCGGAAGCCAAATTTTGTTGAAATGCTTTTGAGCGGAGTTTCCTCTCTTCCGAGGGAGTTGAAATAAAAGCGGTTTCCACCAACACCGATGGTAAATCCGGCGACTTGAGCACGGCGAATCCGGCCTGGGCCACCTGGCGCATATGTACCGGACCTACTCGCAGTAATTCGGCAAGGATGTCATCCCCGAGATTCAGGCTATCCTGCATGGTCTTGTTGTGCGAGAGGTCGAGCAACACTTGGGCGAGCATGTCATCCTTGTCACTCAGGCTCACGCCGCCGATCAGATCGGACGCGTTTTCCTTGTCGGCAATCGATCGCGCCATGGCATTGCTCGCGCCTTTTTCCGACAAGGCATAAACCGATGATCCGTAGGCGCGCCGACTGGACACGGCATCGGCATGTATGGATATGAAAACGTCCGCCTGGAGACGGCGCGCTTTCTCGTAGCGCTGACGCAGACTGACATAGTAATCGCCGTCACGTATCAAAACCGGTCTCATACCCGGCTCGCGCGCAACGAGTTTGGCCAGTTCACGGGCGACGGCCAGGGTGACATCTTTTTCCCGCGTGCGATAACGCCGTCCAATGGCGCCCGGATCCTCGCCACCGTGACCGGCGTCAATCGCCACCACCCGGTCACGGACAACCGGCTTTAGCGGTACGGAGGCTTTGGGCTTGCGCTCGTCCGCCTTGGCGGTTTCAATTTCCGTCGCCTTGGTGTCATAGAGATCGATCACCAAGCGATGGCCGTAAGGCCCGGCTGGTTTTAACGTGAAGCTGCGCGGCTGGGCTCCGGTTTTGAGATCGAGCACGATGCGCAGCGGACCCGAATCCGGTTGACCCACGCGCACCTTCTCCAACAGCGGTCCCCCGGTATCGACGGCCGGCAACGGTTCCGTCAAACGGGCGTTTTCGATGTCCACCACAACGCGATCGGGATCCGACAAGGTAAACAGGGTATGTTCCAAAGGACCGCTGAGGTCAAACACCAGGCGGGTGTGATCGGGCGCGCGCCACACACGCAGGTGTTGGACAGTTACCGGTTCGGCGGAAGCCGTCGCGGCTAACAGAAATAAAATCGGGAACAGAACACGGGACAAATTGCTCATGTCACAGCGTCCAGCAGGGACTTGCCGTGGTCGGTATAAGCTGTAATTCGCACCATGCGTCCTGTCCCGGTCGGTGAGATCATAATATCCACATCCGGAGTTGGCAAAACGTCCTCCGCACGTTCCGCCCACTCCACCACGCATACCCCTTTCCCGTGAAGGTAGTCGCGTACGCCGAGAAATTCCAGTTCTTCCGGGTTGTTCAGACGGTAAAGGTCAAAGTGGTAAAACTCAAGTTCCGGGAAGGAATAGGGCTCAACCAGTGTAAAAGTCGGGCTCTTAACCGCCCCTTCATGCCCGAGGCCACGCAACATTCCGCGTACCAGTGTGGTCTTACCGGCGCCCAGCGGCCCGCGGAGGTAGATGAGAGAAGCCTTGCTGAGATGAGCGGCAATTTTTGACCCCAAAGATTCCATGTCACTAACCGTGGCAACCGGTTGATCAACGCTCGGCATGTCTCACCAGGCGATTAAGCCGGGCACGGAGAAATGGAAACAGATCAGACGCGAGCGTCCCCACCTCCCCGGCTTGAGCGGCGTCGTCGCCCGCGGCAGCGTGCACCCATACGCCCAGACGGGCGGCATCGAGCGTGGACAATCCTTGCGCCCGCAGGCCGGCGATTGTCCCGGTCAACACATCGCCCATTCCGCCGCTCGCCATCCCGGGATTTCCCCGATCACAGACCGTTACCATTCCGTCGTACAGAGACGCTACCAGCGTCCCGGAACCCTTCAGCACGCACACACCGCCGAAGCTGGCCACCAATTCGCGTGCGGCCGCAAACCGGTCGTTTTGAATATCTCCGGTTGTCATGCCGAGCAGTCGTGCGGCTTCTCCGGGATGCGGCGTAATAATCCAATCCTTGTGCGCCTGCGGATCGGCCGCGAGAATATTCAGGGCATCGGCATCCACTACCATGGGCAGGGATGATTCGAGCGCCGCGCCCATCAGCCAGTGGCCCCACCTCTCCTGCCCGAGGCCCGGCCCGATCGCAACGACATCGGCACGAGCCAGCAAGGGACGTAATTCCTTGGCGGTGGCAATTCCGTAAACCAACAGTTCCGGGCGTGCCGCGCCGATTTGAGCGGCGTGATCCGGATGCGTGGCCACCAGCACCAGCCCGGCACCGGCGCGATAGGCAGCCTCACCCGCAAGCCGCGCCGCGCCGGACATCCCGCGATCGCCGCCGATGACCAGCACGCGGCCGGCGTCGCCTTTGTGCATGTCACGCGGACGCGCACGCAGGAGACCAAGCAAAGATTTCTCCGTCAAACGTTTCGCAGCAGGCGGAACGTTTCCATAAATATCCGGTGGCACACCGAGATCGTTGAAAAAGATTTCACCGCCGTGCTCGCGACCGGCGCCGGTGAATAATCCCGCCTTGAGACCCATGAACGTCATCGTGGATTGGGCCGTCACCGCCACGCCCATCACCCGGCCGGAATCGGCATGCAAGCCGGATGGAAGATCAACCGCCAGCACCGGAACACCAGCTTGATTGACAGCTTCAATGGCCGCTCGCCATTCGCCCTCCACCCCGCGTTCAAGCCCCGTTCCCAACATCGCGTCAACGATGACATCGTTCCCCCGCAGAAGATCAGCCGTGAAATCCTTGATGGCGATTCCGGCCGATTGGCAGCTGTTACGGGCGGAGGCGGCGTCGCCTTGCATTTTTCCTGAATCGCCCACGCTCAAGACCCGGGTGGTCATTCCAGCAGACTTGGCCAGGCGCGCGACCACGTAACCATCGCCCCCGTTATTCCCGGGTCCGCAAATCACCACGACGCGCCGAAATCTCGGCCAGCGGGCGCGCAACAACTGAAACGCCGCCGCACCGGCACGCTCCATCAACGTCGCGCCGGGAATGCCGTACTGTTCGGTGGCCAGACGATCGAGATCCCGGATTTGGGAGGCGGTATAAAGCGTTTCGGGGAGAGTCATGCATTGGTCCTTTTATTATGTATATGATAGGCCCTCATGCACACTGCGCGAAATAGCAAAATCGATCTCATTCGACTCGCTGCCGACATCAAGACATGGGCCCGCGAACTGGGCTTTCAGCAAACCGGCATCGCCGATACGGAATTGGGCGAAGCGGAAGCACATTTGTTGAACTGGCTCGGTCGTGGTCGCCACGGGCTAATGCGCTACATGGCATCGCACGGGACGCGACGCAGCCGCCCGCCGGAATTACAGCCCGGCACGCTGCGCGTAATCTCGACGCGACTCGACTATTTCCCGGAAGTTGCCGCCGCGGCCGAAACCGTCCTGGGTGACGCCCGGCTGGGTTATATCTCCCGCTACGCCCTGGGCCGGGACTACCACAAGATGATGCGCCGCCGGCTGCAAAAACTCGCCGAGCGGATTGAGACTTGTGTCGGACCGTTTCAGTACCGCGCCTTCAGCGACAGCGCGCCGGTGCTGGAGAAGGCGCTGGCCGAAAAGGCCGGGCTTGGCTGGATTGGCAAACATACGAATTTGATCGATTCGCGAACCGGATCATGGTTTTTCCTGGGGGAACTCTATACCGACCTGCCGTTGCCGGTGGATACCCCGTCGGCTAATCACTGCGGCCAATGTCGTGCTTGCCTGGATGTCTGCCCGACTCAAGCCATAGTCGCGCCTTATGAGCTTGATGCACGGCGGTGCATTTCCTATCTCACGATCGAACTGCGCGATTCCATCCCGGTGGAATTGCGTCCTTTAATCGGCAACCGCATTTATGGCTGCGACGACTGTCAACTTGTCTGTCCGTGGAATCGCTTTGCCCGTCCGACGCAAGACGCGGATTTTACCCCGCGCCATGATCTCGATGCGCCGGAACTGGTCAGACTGTTTTCATGGAGCGAAGCGGAATTCCTCAAATACACCGAAGGTTCCGCCATCCGGCGGATCGGTCACGAATGCTGGCTGCGTAACATCGCCGTGGCACTCGGCAATGCGCCCACCGATGAAACGATCGTCCACGCACTGACGTCTCGGCGCGAGCATGCATCGGAGATCGTGCGCGAGCATGTGCAATGGGCGCTGGCACGGCACCGCGATCGTGGTTAACGAAATAGAGGGTGCGATGTACCGCGCCCTCTGAAAGTGCGTGCCAAATTCACGACCTATCTCTGTCATCTGGCGCGCTACCGGCTGATCGATCATTACCGGCGGCAGGCCACCGGGTTGCCGTTGTCTTACGATGACGACCCGGACGACCCGCGGATCGAACGGGTGGCCATCGCCGAGATTCATCAACCGGAAAACGAACTTTACCGACGGCGGCAGGTGCAACGAATGCTGATACTGCTCGACAACTTACCCGAAGCGCAACGCGAGGCTTTCCTGTTGCGCGAGGAAGCCGGTTTGTCGTTGCTTGAAATCGCGGAGATTACCGG
>Ga0209109_10000410_pt1 | contig 22597 bp, 22 predicted proteins | sample Rifsed10ft2_FD_184004 | JGI IMG/M metagenome (GOLD analysis project Ga0209109, IMG submission 184004) | Soil microbial communities from Rifle, Colorado, USA - sediment 10ft 2 (version 2) | ecosystem: Environmental > Terrestrial > Deep subsurface > Rock core/Sediment | place: Rifle, Colorado... | reverse complement strand
GGCCTTCCGGTTCGCCGGGCATCGCGCGGGCCCAGGGCTACATCGAGCAGACGCTCGGGAGATTGGGTGTCGCATTCGAGGAGGATACCTTCACAGCGGATACGCCGGTCGGCCCGCTTGCCATGATGAACATTATCGCCAAGATTCCCGGCGAGTTGCCTGGTGTCGTTTTGCTCGCAACGCACTACGACACCAAGCGGCTGCCTGATTTTGTGGGCGCGAACGACGGCGGATCTTCCACCGGGTTAATGCTCGAACTGGCCAGGGTTCTGGCTGCTTCCCGGCCAAGATTCACCGTCTGGATCGCGTTCCTGGACGGCGAAGAAGCCATCGTCGAATACGGGCCGAACGACGGCTTTCATGGCAGCCGGCACCTGGCGGCAAAGATGCAAGCTTCGGGCGAGCTCAAGAGGGTGCGCGCCATGATCCTGGCCGACCTGATCGGCGACGCTGACCTGGACATCCGCCGGGAGATGAATTCCTCGCCCGCGCTGGTCCATCTGATTTGGAAAACGGCCCGCGAATTGGGCTATCAGAAGCACTTTCTGCCCGAACGGGTTTCGATCCTCGATGACCACGTGGCCTTTGTTCAGCGCGGCGTCCAGGCGGCAGATCTGATTGATCTGAACTACGGCCCGGGCAACAGCTATTGGCACACGCCCCAGGATACGCTGGACAAGATCAGCCCCAGGAGCTTGGGCGTCGTCGGGAGGGTGATCCTCGCCACGTTGAAGAGGCTGGCTCCCTAGTCTCGTGAGTCAGATGTTCGCTGCATAAACCGGACCGTTATGAAGTGCGGCGGCTTGCCGCCGATTTCCTGGAGAAGATGTTTGCTTCTGCTCCAACCCATAGAAGGCATAGAAGCAAGCCTCCACCCGAGAAGGCGGGAGCAAGCTCCCGCACTCCGCACGCACGGGTTGGTCACCTTGGAATTATTGAACGAAGTTCTGAGACAGGACACTACAAGCCATCTCATAAATAGGTGTACGCCCTTTGAAGGAGAGGACTTGCTTGGCCAGGCTTGGGGAAAGCCGCAAATTCGAGGGTTTTCTGGAGGGCCGCAATGTTGTTCTTCTCCGCTGCGTCATTTCACCTATTTATGAGATGAGTTCTAGAGAAATCTTGCCGGCTGGCCCCTGCGCACCAGGGAATGTTTGGCGAAGCGGTCGTCATGATAGGGAAAGTCCGACCGGTAGTGGGCGCCGCGGCTCTCTTCGCGGGCGAGGGCCGAGCAGGCAATGACCTTGGCCACTGTCCACATGTTCAGCAGCTCGTACTCCTCCCGGGTGGCTTTTTCCGGCGGCGAGATCGGCATGGCCTCGAGCTGCTCGATGGCTCGCCGGAGCTCATTGCCCGAACGGATGATTCCCACCTCGCGCCACATGATGTTTTGGATCTCCCGCCCGCGCTTGTGAACCGCTTCGTTCCTGGGCGGATTCTTGCCGCGCAGGGGAGCCATTGGGCCCTCGCATCGGCCGTGGTTGGCGTGGCCGGTGGGATTGCTCGCCCCGATTCTATCGGGGCGAGCGGCCGCGGCGGCCCGAGGACGCGTGGCACCCTTTAGGTCCGCCAGCATCGTCCGCCCGGCTTGAGCGCCGAAGACAATGCCTTCCAGCAGTGAGTTGCTGGCCAAGCGATTGGCCCCGTGCACGCCGGTGCAGGCTGCCTCGCCTGCGGCATAGAGTCCAGGCAGGGTGGCGCGGCAGAAAAGGTCGGTGCGCACGCCTCCCATCGCGTAATGGGCTGCTGGATGAACCGGGATCAAGTCCGTGCTAATGTCCAGGTTGTACTTCAAGCAAGTCTCGTAGATGCGCGGAAAACGCTTCTTGACGTGTTCGGAGTCCAGACCCGTCATATCCAGATAGACGAAGTCGGCCGAAGTCCGCTGCATTTCGAGCAGAATGCTCCGTGCCACAATGTCGCGCGGCGCCAGATCGCCGGAGTCATGATGCTGGTGCATGAATGGCTCCAGGTCCACGTTGCACAGTTTTCCCCCCTCGCCGCGCAGCGCCTCGGAAAGCAAAAACCGCGGGGCGGCTTTGACGCGCAGCGCGGTGGGATGGAACTGGATGAATTCCATGTCGGAGAGTTCCGCCCCGGCGCGGTAAGCGATCGCCACGCCATCGCCCGTTGCCACTTCCGGGTTGGTGGTTTCCCGAAAAACCTGCCCGAGGCCTCCCGTGGCCAGGAGAACGGCCTGGGCGCGCGTTTCGAAGGGTACTCCTCGCTGCTCGTCCAAGCCGCGAATGCCCACGACCGCGCCTTTTTCCACAATCAGATCGGTGGTGAAGAAAAATGGCATCAGGCGAACGGTGGAAAGCGTCTTGACCTTGGCGAAGAGGGCGCGACTGATTTCCTGGCCGGTCGAATCGCCGTGAGCATGAAGAATGCGCGAGCGGCTGTGAGCGCCCTCCTTGGTAAAGGCCAGCTTCGTGCCCTCGCGGTCAAATTGCGTGCCCCACTCAATCAATTGATGGATGTATTGCGGTCCTTCCTCAACCAGCGTTTTCACTGCCGCCACGTGGCAAAGCCCGTCCCCGGCGTTGATGGTGTCTTGAAAGTGCAGCCCGATCTCGTCTTCATCGGAGAGAGCCACCGCGATGCCGCCCTGCGCGTAGGCGGTGGCGGATTCGGTCAATTCCGCTTTGGCGAGAACCACAACCCGGCCGGCGGAGGCGAGTTCGACGGCGGCCCGCAGGCCGGCGACTCCTGCCCCGATCACCACAAAATCGGTTTCGATGGGAGCACTTGCTTTCATGAGGAAACGACGCGCTGCCGAAAAGGATACTAGCGCACGCTGTCGCACGGCGCAAGCTAGCCCGTCCCGCTCTGCGGGAGGCGAGCGAGGCAATTGTGCTTTATTGATCCTCGTTCCGATGTTATAAATTTAGTTCTGCGCGCCATGTCCAGCGTCCAATCTCGCACCATTTTCGTCCGCGTCGGGCCGGATCCCTACCCCGTGCACTGCGGTTCCGGGTTGCTGGCCGATCTGGCCAAGCTTCTGCCCTTGCACCGGATGGACTACACGAGCATCTTCACGCTGAGTTCGAGAAACGTCTGGAAGCACTGGGGCGGCGCTATAGAAAAAGCGCTGCGGCGATTGCCAGGGAAGGCGCAAACCTTGCTTTTTGATGACAGCGAGGCGAAGAAGACCATCGCCACGGCGGAGAAGGTGAGCCGGGAGCTGGTACGCCGGGGTGCCGACCGCGGTTCCTTGCTCGTGGCCGCAGGCGGCGGAGTGGTGGGCGACGTGGTGGGTTACGTTGCCGCGACCTACATGCGGGGCGTGGACTACGTGCAGGTTCCGACCACGCTGGTCGCGCAAATTGACAGTGCCATCGGCGGCAAGACGGGTGTCAACGTGCCGGAAGGAAAAAACCTGATCGGCGCGTTCCACCACCCGCGCGCCGTGGTGGCGGATGCGAAAGTTCTGGCGACGCTCGACGCGCGTCAGTACCGTTCCGGTCTCTATGAGGTTGTGAAATACGCCGTGATCGACGATGCGCAGCTTTTCCGTTTCCTGGAAAGCACGTTCAACCCGCTGCTGGCGCGGAAGACGGCTGCGCTCGACTACATCATCCCGGCCTGCGTGCGCATCAAGGCGCGGATTGTGGAGGCCGATGAGCGCGAACAAAATCTTCGCCGGGTACTCAACTTCGGTCACACCATCGGCCACGCCCTGGAGGCGGTCACGGGCTATGCTCGCTTCTCGCATGGCGAAGCAGTTGGCTGGGGCATGTTGGCGGCAACCGACCTGGCGCGGCGGCTCGCCAGGATGGCTGCCGAGGACGCGGCCCGGATTCGCGCTCTGATCGGGCGCCTGGGGAAATTGCCCGCTCTCAGCGGTATTTCCTCCGCGGCACTCTACCGCCAACTGTTTGCTGACAAGAAGGCGCGGGCAGGCAAACTCTGCTTTGTCCTGCCCCTTTCGATTGGCCGGGTGGAGATCGTTCCTGGCGTTCCGGAAAAAATTGTGCGCGAAACGCTGGCAAACCTGGCGCCGTGACCAAGAGCCACCCACGCCGCAAAGAAGAGCAGCCGGCCGAAGGAATGCGGCCCCGGCCGGGGGGCCGGATTCTTTCCGAGCCCGATGCCGCCGGGCACGTCCGCGAAATGTTTTCCCGGATCGCGCCGCGCTACGATCTCCTGAACCATCTCTTGTCGTTTTCTCTGGACCGCGTCTGGCGATGGCGCGTGGCGCGGCGATTCGGCGAGCTGCTTTCGCGGGATGGCTCCCGGGTCGTGGACCTATGCTGCGGAACCGGCGACCTTGCTCTCGCGCTTGCCCGCCAAAGTCGTGGTGGGCTCAGCCGGGATTGCCGGGCGCAGATCTTCGCCTGCGATTTTGCTCCGCCGATGCTGGCGCTGGCAGCCGAAAAAACATGGCGGCGTGGCGCCCGCATCCACCTCGCTCACGCGGACGCGCTCGAGCTTCCTTTCCCGGACGGGCAGTTTGACCTGGCGGTGAGTGCCTTTGGCTTTCGGAATCTGGCGAATTACGAGAGGGGAGTGCGCGAAATCTTTCGCGTGCTGAAACCGGGCGGGTGGGCCGCGATCCTGGAATTTTCGCTCCCGCCGAATCGGCTTTGGCGCTCTCTCTTCGGCCTGTACTTCCGGCACATTCTTCCCCGCGTGGGCACCGCCATTTCCGGCGTTGTCGGCCCCTATCAATACTTGCCGGACTCGGTCTATGTGTTTCCGCTGCGGGAGGAACTGGTCAGACTCTTCGAGTCGGCGGGATTTGTGGAGGCGAGCTTCGAGGAATGGACGGGCGGCATCGTCGCGCTCCACACCGCTCGCCGGCGCCCTGTCTAGTTGTCCCTGTTAGAGAGGTGGGCTATTCCCGTGCCCAGCCGGAGTTGCCGCCGTCGCGCCTCATTTCGTCTTCGAGGTCGGAGATGGATTGCTTGACCGCCTCGATCTGGTGGCGCTTTTCGTCAATCTTCTGCTGCTTCTGGGTTAGCTCGTTGCGAGTGTTTTGCTCGCGTAGCGCCTGATTGGGGTCGCTGTAGTATTGTTGCTGCGAAAGGTTGAATTCGCGCTGGAGTACGTCAAGCTCCCTCTCAGCCAGGGCCAGACGGTCGCGCAACTCGGCAAAGCGTTTGCGCCAGTAACTCTCGCCCTTTTCTTCAACGGCCGGTTTCTTGGTTTCTTCCGGCGCAGGTTGGGCGGCAACTTGGCCTTCTTCCTTGCCCTCACCTTCGGGACTGGGCTTCTCGGCGCGGGAAGTTTCCTCGGCTAGCTTCTCGCCTTCGGTGGTCCCCTCGGGAGCCTCACCGCCCTCTTTGGCTATGGCCTCCGCCTGGGCGCGCTCGGCTTCCACTTCAGCTTCGGCACCCGATCCAATCTCGGGCTTCACTTCGGCTTTCTTAGCCCGAGCAGCGGGTTTGGCGCCAGGTTCGGCCTCGGCCCCGGGAGCAGCCTTCTGCGCCGCCGGCACTCGGGCAAGCCGCGGCACGCCTATATTGTCCTCAGTAAAGACCCGCTTGGCTTTCGGTGCCTGGCTCTTCTGTTCGCGCGCCTTGCGGGCAGCTTCGACGACCGATTGCTCGCCGGGGCGAGCCAGGCTGGGGGAAAGAGTGAAAAGAACAACGGCGAGGAGCCAGAGAAGTCTCCTCATTGGGTGGCCTCCTAATCGGAGGGAAGGCACAATCATTCTACGTGGTCGGGGGCGGAGAATCAAGCGAGAGAACGGGCCGGGTGTTCGAAAGGCAACGAAACGATAAACCCTGTCCCTTCATTTACTTGGCTGCGAACCTCGATGGTGCCGTGGTGCTGGGCGATGATCTTCTGCACGATGGTCAGTCCCAGGCCGGTGCCGTTCTCCTTGGTGGTGAAAAACGGGAAAAAGATCTTGCCCAGGGCCTCGGGGGATATGCCCGGTCCATTGTCCCGAAAGATGACCCACCGGGCGTCCGTTCCCCCCAACGGTTTGATCTGGCCGTGGACAGCAATCCGCCCGGCGCTCCCTGAGAATCTTTCCGGCCTGGCGGATGACGTCGGGCTGGCTGGCATCCTCCTGGATCATCTGGGCGTAAGCGGAGATGGCGCCCAGGGCGTTCTTGAACTCATGGGCGATGCCGGCTGTCAGTTCTCCCAGCGCGGCAAGATTTTCCTTGAGCCGCATCTGCCGCTGCATCGCCACGAGCTCGGCAACCATTAACACCAGAAGCAGGACGAACCAGCGAGCGATCTCAAACGCGTTCATCCTGTGCCTCCCGGGCGCAACAGCGTTTGATACCAGTTGAGGATAGCCGTGCCATAGAATGTCACCAGCATCGCTGCCAGGCCAAGAAAGGTCCCGAAGGGAAGCTCATAGTGTTGGTCTTTGCGGGCCAGCCAGATAAAGAGTATTCCGACAATCGAGCCTAACAACGACCCGACGAGGAGGGTGAGCAGGGTGAGCTTGGTCCCGAGGAAAGCGCCGATCAAGAGCATCATCTTGACGTCACCGAAGCCAAGCCCTTGTCGTCCGCGAAGGCGAGCATAAACTGCCCCCACCAGCCAGAGCGCTCCGGCGCTGATGCCCGCGCCAAGCAGCGCATCGGCCAGATGGATGGCGGCGGCCGGGGGAGGAAATGCGAATAGCCGATCGGAAAGCCAGCGAGCTGTGCCATCGCCAGGCGGTGCCAAGAAGCTTACCGCGATCCCCGCCAGCGCTCCCCCCAGCGTGATGCGGTCAGGAAGCGCCCTTTCCAACAAGTCAGTGAAGATCAGCACCAGCATCAGGGAGAAGAAAAGCAGGTTTTTGACCAGCAACCAGCTCAGCCCGTAGGACCAGTAGCCAAGCAGAAACAGGATGCCAGCCGCCAGCTCCACCGCCGGGTAGAGAGGCGAAATGCGCGCGCCGCATTTTCGACAACGCCCGCGCAGGAGCAGATAACTCAGGAGCGGAATATTATCCCAGGCCCTGATGACGGCGCCGCAAGCGCGGCAGTGCGAGCCCGGGCGGACGATCGAGCGGCCCTGGGGAAGGCGGCGAATGCAAACGTTCAAGAAACTCCCGATGACCAGCCCGAAGACGAAGCAGAAAGCTGCGATCAAGCGCTTTGCCTGTCCCTCCCGACCAGTGCCGCGTAGAGCGCGGCTGTTTCCCGCACCATTATAGCAGAGGTGAACCGGGCCTCGACCGTGCGGCGAGATTCCTTGCTGAGTTGCGCGCGCCATGAAGCATCCTCGGCGAGCCGCTCGATGCCGCGCGCCAGTTCGGCGGGCGAACGATCGGCCACCAGCAGGCCGTCCACGCCGTCGCGGATGACTTCGGGATTGGCCTCAAGGTTGGGCGCAACCACCGGCAGCCCGTGGGCCATGGCGGCTAGCATCGCCGTGCCCAGCCCTTCATTCTTGGCCGGGAAGGCAAAGACATCACTGGCTTGATAGACCGGGGAAGGATCGGGGAGTTGCCCCAGCAGGCGGACGACCCGCTCGAGGCCCCAGCGGCTCACCTGCCTTTGGAGGTGGCGAGCGAGAGGCCCGGAGCCGGCCAGGAGGAGAACGATGCGGCGGCGCTTGGCAATTTCTGAGATGGCCTCAACCAGGCGATGCTGGCCCTTGTCCCGGAACAGGTGCCCCACGCAACTCACGACGAAAGTCTCCTCGGGCACGCCAAGCGCCCGGCGAGCGCTCGCTCGCCGAGCATCAGTTGTTTCGGGTGGAACCTCGACCCCATCGTAGATGACCTGAATTTTTTGCGCGGCAACGCCGCTTGCCAGAAGTTGCCGGCGCACCCAGCCGGACACAGCGACATACTGCTCCGCTCCGTGCCGATACTTGAGACGCGAGAAAAGGTTTTCGGGAAGGGTGTAGCATACTCGCCGGCTGACGACTCGCGGGACCTCCTGGGGGCGCCCTGCCAGCCACGCCGCTGTATGCGAGCGTCCGTCGTGGGCATGGACGAGGTCAAAGCCGGCCTGGAGAGAGCGGCGCAGGGCGGCCGCCGCCCTCCAACCCGCCAGTCCAGGTTCGACTCCGAGGACGGGGATGCGCGCGTTCTGCGCCTTCTCTTCGAGAGGGCTGCCTTTCCGGGCCAGCAGCGAAACCTGGTGGCCCGCCTCGGCAAGCCCCTTGATCAGGGCGAAAGCTTGCTGCTGCCCGCCACGCCACCCGCGACCCAGATCCATGTGGAGTATTTTCACGGCGTCGGCCGGGCGACCCATCGAGCCGCCCGGCTGCGGGCAGCATAACCAATCCTTGCGCCGTCTTGCAATTCTCGACTGCCATGCTAATCTTTCTCGTTTGCAAGTGGCGCCTCTTCCATGAAGATCACCGCCCGCATCAACACGCTCAACGAAGAACACAACATCGTTGCCGCGCTCGAATCGCTTGCCTGGGCCGATGAGATTATGGTCGTGGATTCGTGGAGCAAGGATCGCACCGCCGAACTGGCCAGGAAGCACGGCGCCAAAGTCTATCAGCACGACTTTCTTTCTCACGGCGAGCAGCACAACTACGCCGATACGCTGGCCAGCCATGATTGGCTCTTCGTTCTGGACGCTGACGAGCGCGTCACCCCGGAATTGCGCGCCTCGATTGAGAAAATTCGCCGGGAAGGACCGAAGTCTTCCGGTTACCGGTTTGCCCGCCGCGCTCGCTTCATGGGTCGTTGGATCGGGCATTGTGGATGGTATCCCGATTACCAGACGCGACTCTACGACCGGCGCGCCACCCAATGGGGCGGTGATCCGCCACACGAGGAGCCCAAGGTGGACGGGCCCGTCGAGATCATTGCCGGGGAATTGCTCCACTTTACGAAGCGAAGCCTGAAAGAGAGCCTGGACACTTTGAACTATTTCACCACACTGGCATCGCAGGACCGTTTCCGCCGCGGGAGGCCGGCGGCGTCCTACTTCAAGCTCTTGCTCGTGCCGCTGGTCATTTTTTTGCGGTCGTATGTGTGGAAGCGGGGCTTCCTGGATGGATTGCCGGGGCTGGTGATTTCGTGGCTTGCCGCCTTCTACGTTTTCGCGCGGGAGGCAAAATTGCGCGAACACCACCTGATGGAAGCCCGGTCGCCCAACGTTTCTGAGAAAACCAGGTAGCGGCTTTAGGCGGGCACTGCCTGTTAGGGCTGCCGGGTGTTGGGGAAACGGGCGTGCCGGCCTGAAGCTGCTGCTACACGGAAGGCTGAGAAGCGATCAGACCTGATATGGCTTGGCTGGAACAAAGAATCCTTCGGCGCGAAAATGAGCGCTGGAACCAGGACGATAATCGCCGCACATTGCCTTTTGAGTGGGGTATCGAGCATCTGGGCGCCCCCGCGAACGATCCGGAGCCTCGCGAATTTCTCTTCCGCTATGCCAGTGAGGCGCTTGCCCGGAGCGACGACTTTTTCGCTACCACGGCGACGGACGATTATGAGTTCAAAAACAACCTATTGAGCTTTCCGAGCGCCCTCCGGACCGCATACGCGGTGAACAACACCGTTTACGCCCGGCTCTTCCCGGCCGGAAAGGGCAAGCGAGCGGTGATTATCCTGCCGCAGTGGAATGCCGACGAGCGAAGTCACGTCAACATTTGCCGGTTCCTGAACCGGTGCGGTGTGGCGGCGCTTCGGCTCAGTATGCCCTATCACGACCGGCGGAAACCGGACGGGATCGAGCGGGCTGACTACATGGTTTCGCCCAACATCGGTCTGACGCTCCAGGCTTCGCGCCAGGCGGTGATGGACGTCAAGCGCTCGGCCCGCTGGCTCGAGCAGCAGGGCTACACGCGCCTCGGGATTCTGGGAACGAGTATCGGGTCGGCCGTCGCCTTTATTGCCATGGCGCACGAGCCGGCTTTCCGCGCCGGGGTCTTTCTCCATGTCTCCACCTATTTTGGCGATGTGGTGCGCACCGGGTTAACCACCTCGCTGGTCTGGGCCAGCTTGCGCGATCACGTGACACCGGAAGAGATTCGCCGCTTCTGGGCGCCGATCAGCCCCTTCCCCTACGTGCATCGCATGGTCGGCCGCGACGGGCAATGCCTGCTTATTTCAGCAAAGTATGATCCCTCTTTTTTGCCGGAATTCTCGCGGCATTTGTTTGCTGAGCTCGACCGCTATCAGATTGGGCACCAACGCCTGGTTTTGCCTTGCGGGCACTACACGCTCGCCGATTTGCCCTTCAACTATATCGCTGCTCTCCGCTTTGCCACCTTCCTGCGCCGGGCGCTGGGCTAGTTTGCTGCCGGGGGTAGCGGCTTCAGGCGGGCCCCGTACCGATTCCGGTACGGGGCGGGCATTGCCTGACGCGGTGAAATGTCGGCCTAAAGGCCGCCGCTACGTCAGCGCTTGCTTGAGAACCTGTTGGAATTTTCCGGCGGCAATCAAGGTGGACACTTCGGCGATGTCTTGGGCCAGGCTGCGATCTTTGAGGACTCGGGAGGAGACGGAACGCACCAGGCGATAGGCCTTCATGGCTGCCGGGCCCGTCTGAAGGGGAGCGAGAAAGTCCAGCCCCTGGCAGGCGGAGAGGAGTTCCATGGCCAGGATGTTGCGCACGTTCGACACTACCTGCCGCGCCTTGAGCGCTGCGCCCATCCCCATCGAAACGTAGTCTTCCTTGTTACCGGAAGTGGTGATGGAATCGACCGACGCGGGATGACTCGCCGTCTTGTTTTCCGAAGCGAGCGCGGCGGCGGCGACCTGGACCATCATGAAGCCGGAATGGAGCCCCGGGTGCTCAGCCAGGAAGGGCGGCAGTTCGGACAGCGCCGGGTTGACCAGCCGTTCGATGCGCCGTTCGCTGATCCCGCCCAGTTGCGTAAGCGCAATCGCCAGAAGATCCAGGGCCAGCGCCAGCGGCGCGCCGTGAAAATTTCCGCCGGAAAGAACGACGCCGTCTTTCGAGAAGACCAGCGGGTTGTCGGTCGCTGAATTCATCTCAATTTCAAAAACGCGCAGCACGTAGGCCAGCGCGTCGCGCACCGCCCCGTGAACCTGAGGCATGCAACGCAGCGAGTAGGCATCCTGCATCCGGCTGTCCGCCGCGGCGGACCGATGCGATTCGCGAATCTGGCTGCCTCGATTGAGCGCCGCCAGATGTCGAGCCACCGCCTGCTGGCCGGGATGGGGCCGCACCGCGTGGATTCTTCTGTCGAAAGCTACCGGCGTGCCACGCAGCGCGTCGAGCGAAAGCGCCCCGGCAACATCGGCTGTGTCCGCGAGAATCTCCGCATCGAGAAGGGCAAGCAGCCCGAGGCCAAGCATGCCCTGCGTGCCGTTCAGGAGCGCCAGACCCTCCTTGGCCTCGAGCGTGATGGGTTTCATGCGGGCGCGCTTCAGAGCTTCCGCGCCCGGCAGGCATTCTCCGCGATAGACCGCTTCGCCTTCTCCGATGAGCACGAGGGAAAGATGCGCCAGCGGCGCCAGATCGCCGGAGGCCCCGACCGAACCGCGGGAGGGAACCACCGGATGAACGCCGCGGTTGAGCATCTCGCACAGCGCTTCAATCACTGCCGGCCGGCAACCCGAGTAGCCTTTGGCCAGGACGTTGGCCCGCAGGAGCATCATCGCGCGCGTTTCGATTTCGCTCAGCGGCTCGCCAATGCCGCAGGCATGGCTTCGCACGAGGTTGACTTGCAGTTCGAGAATTTCATCGTGAGAGACGCGGACGTCGGAGAGTTTGCCCAGGCCGGTGGTGACACCATAGACGGGCGTTTCGGCCTCGACCATCTTCTGGATGACGGCGCGAGCCGCTTCCACCTGCCGGCGCGCCTTCTTGTCCAGCCTGACAGCCCGGCCATTCAAGACGACCGAGCGGAAGTCGGCAATCGTCAGGTCATTCCCGGTCAGCGACAGTGCTCCGCGGTTGCCTGCGTTGTTTTGCAACGGCACTTTAACCTCATCCAGCATCCCGGCGGCGGGTGCCGCCGGGCTCGGCGTCTCTGCGCTTGTGATGCTGAACCCCGACCCAGTCGGGGCGAAGCATCTCAACGCGGATGGTTCGGCTGCGCTCACCACAAGGATTCTTCGCGGAGTTCACCCCGACAAAGTCGGGGCTCAGAATGACAGTTGAGTGGCGCAGGGATTGCCTTGTGATCAAGGCGATTTCTCCGGAAAACACTTGACTCATCCCGCCAGAAAAACCTTCTGGTATTTCTTGGGCAGCGTTTTCGGCCGGCCATCCCGACCCGTGATGACATGGGTGGTGGCGCCGGTCGCCAACAATTGACCGGTGGCATCATTATAAACTTCATAGGCGAACGTGATGACGCGCTTCCGCGCCTCTTTGACCTGAGTGCGGATGCGGAGAAGGTCATCGTAGCGGGCGGGCGCTTGGTAGCGGCAAGTGGCTTCGGCGACGACAATGTAGGCGTCGTCCGCGAGCTCCATATCGCGATAGACAACTCCGGATCGCCGGCAATATTCCGTCCGTCCAATCTCAAACCAGACGAAAAAATTCGCGTAGTAAGCTACGCCCATCTGGTCGGTTTCGGCATAGCGGACGCGGATTTTGGTTTCGACGGTGCGAGTCATCCTTGGCATTGCCTATTGAGGGTGAGATGACGGATGAATCGAGAACCGGGAACGGCAGAAAGGCGATTCACCCCTCACTCTTCCTCATTCACCCGCCATTACGGCGCCTCGGCCGGCACAAAGTACACATCCGTGGGCTTGAACTGAGAAAGCCGGCGAAAGCGCGCTCGGATCGCCATTCCCACCTTGATGTCATCCTGCTTGCAGCCGATCAACCGCGCCAGGAAAAGCGTGTCCACACCATCGAATTCCACCAGCACCAGGTTGAAGGGAGTTTCCTTGAGAAACTCTTCCGACCCGAAATAGCAGGTAGTCCAGGTGTGCACCCGGCCTTCGAGAGGCAATTCGAACCATTCGGTCTTGGCGCCGCACTCCATGCAGGAGCCTCGCGGCGTGGCGAACTTGTGGTCGCATTTGGTGCAGCGGCTTCCCAGGAGCTTTCCCCGGGAGAGGCCGATGAAGAAGGGCGAGTCCTCGGCGTAGCTATGGATGTAGTCGATCTCGTAGTGGTACTTGATGATGAGCGGGTCAAAATTGAAGACGGTAGTGCCGGTATCCACCTCCGGCAACCTTACTTTGTCGTAGCGGGGTTTCAAGTCGGCGGTCGCGTTCGGGGAATGGGGCTTGGGAGCGGTCGCTTGTTTTCTTTTGCTCTGGCGGGTCTTTGCGCTCGATTTGGCAGCCATGTCCCTCCTCCTTAAAATGTCCGCTCAAGGATGCTGACGGTGACGTAGGTTCCGGTGCCGGCGTGGCTGTGTATGGCGCCGCGCAAGCGTCGCCGGCCCTTGCCTTTCTTTTGCGTCACCTGGATCCGGCCGTCGCCCCGGTTGTGCTTGGCGATGGTCCCTTGCAGTTGCCAGAAAGCGAAGGCCGCCTGCATCAGCCCGGTGGCGCCGACGGGATGGCCGCAAGCGATCAGGCCGCCGCTCGGGTTGACCGGGATCGAGCCGGTCAGCTCCGGCTCGCCTGAATCAATGAACTTGCCGCCGTCGCCGTACTTGCAGAGCCCCATATCCTCATAGGTCTGGATTTCGCTCGAGGTGTAGGCGTCGTGCAGCTCGACGAAGTCCAGGTCTTCGCGCGGATCTTCAATGCCGGCTTTTTCGTAGGCCATCTTGCAGGCCATCCGTCCCGCGCGGAAGCTGTGGACGCCCGGATACTTGAGATTCTTGTACCAGCTCGGATCTTCATGCTTCAACGGGATGACCTTGCCGTGCGGCCGGTCGGCCATGCGCATGGCGTCGGAACCCATGCCCACCCCGAGGACGCGCACCGGGTTATCGCATACCCGTTCGGCCACCTCCTCGCTGGCCAGAATACAGGTCGCCGCGCCATCGCTCATGGTGCAGATGTCGAGCAGGGTGAGCGGGTAGGCGACCATGGGGGAGTTGCGCACATCCTCAATGGTAAGGTCCAGGTGTTTCTGCGCCCAGATGTTGTGCAGGGCATTCTTGTGGTTCTTGACGCTGACCCGGGCAAGCTGCTCGACGGTGGTGCCGAACTCGTGCATGTGCCGGACGACCATCATGGCGTAGTAGCCGGTGTAGAAGCCGCCCACCGGGTAGTCGAAGTTGGTGTCGCTCGCCAGCGCGATGAACTCGTTGCCCTTCCAGGTGTTGACGTGCGACATGGTCTCAAAGCCCATCGCCGCCACGCAGTCCATCCAGCCCGAGGCGATGTGCCGCCAGGCCTCCTGGAAGCAGAGGCCGCCGGTGGCGCCGCCGCCCTCGATGCGGATGGTGGGCTTGGGCACCAAACCGCATGTATCCACCGCCATGACCCCGGCCTTCAGTTGCCGCGTGAAGTGGTCGCTAAAATAGCTCACCACCGTGCCGTCGATCCGCTCGAGAGTAAGCTTGGGAACGTCGTTCATGGCGTAGTCGAACGATTGCTTGACCATCTTGCGGAAGGAACTATGGGGATTGGCCTTGGAAAACTTGGTGATGCCACCTGAGATCATATAAACAGGTCTCATAAGGTTGTTTCCTCCGAGTGGGACATCCAGCGCGGCCTTAAACCGTCTGGTTCAGGGTGCGGCAGGCGGGCGAAAGGGAGGATACCGCTTCCGCCCGGGGAAGGGAAGCGAGGCGTTTTTCCGACGGCGGGCGCGCCGTTTCCAGCGCCGCGTCGAGCAAGCCATCCGGCGCCACCACCCGGCTCACCAGCCGCCACGAGTGCGCCTCGCCGGCCGTGATGGTGCGCCCGGCCGCCAACATCTCCATTGCCCGGGCACGGCCGATCAATCGCGGCAAGCGTTGCGTCCCGCCAAAGCCGGTCATGATGCCGAGCGTTCCTCCGGGATGGCCGAAAATAGCGTCGGTGGCGGCGATGCGCATGTGACAGGCCAACGCCAGGTCGAGCCCGCCCCCCAGACAATATCCGCGAATGGCAGCGACCACCGGCTTGGAAAAGCGTTCGATCGAGCGAAAGAGTCCCTGGCCAACGGCGGAGAAGGGGAACGCCGACGCGGCAGTAAGCGCGCTTACCTCGACAAGATCGGCTCCGGCGGCGAAGGCCCGATCGCTGCCGGCAATGACGATTCCGCGAACCTTTGCGTCACGCCCGGCCTCGATGAGGGCGCGCTCGATCTCGCCCAGCAGAGACAGGGACAGGCGGGGGAAATCTCCGTCGTCACCGAGTCGGAAAAGGGCGACTTCGCCTTGGCGTTCGACGGAAAGTTGAGCGGACACGATCAGAACCGTTTCGGTTGGCGGAAACCTTTGTGATGCTCTCTTGCCACGTCTATCTGCTGCGCTCGTTCGCCCGCGGCGTGGCCGGGGATGCGCGGTTACCGGCCGGGCTTCACGCGGGCCTGAATGAAATCCACGATCTCCTGCGTGGAAGCCCCCGGCTGAAAGACTTCAGCAATGCCTGCCTGCTTGAGCGGCGGAATGTCAGCATCCGGAATGATGCCGCCAACGACGACAATCACATCGTCCATTCGCTTTTCTTTGAGCAGTTCCATCAACCGCGGGCAAATGGTCATGTGCGCCCCGGACAGGATGGAAAGGCCAATGACATCCACGTCCTCTTGCAACGCCGCGCTGGCGATCATTTCAGGAGTTTGTCGCAGGCCGGTGTAGATGACTTCCATGCCGGCGTCGCGCAACGCGCGGGCGATGATCTTGGCGCCGCGGTCGTGGCCATCGAGCCCCGGCTTGGCTACCAGCACGCGGATTTTGCGCTCGGCCATTTGATTTTCTAGGTATTCCTCCGTGTGCCCGGCGTCTCTGCGGTGAGAAAGATACCATAGGATAAACCGCTGAGACACAGAGATCGCCGAGGATTCACAGAGGCAATCGGCCGGAAGGCGGCTTTGCTATCTCCTATTATGGCCTGGGCGCCTGGGCCAAGCTCCTCAGAAATTCGTCGAGCAGGGCGTTGAACCGGTCGGCTTCGTCCACGAAGAGAGCGTGGCCCACGTTTTCGAAGATCTCCATCCGTGAGCCGGCGATGCGCTTGTGCAAGTCCTCGTAGGCCGCCATCCATGGCCCCCCGGCGGCCACCACGATGAGCGTCGGCTTGTTGATTTTCGCCAGGGCAGGGCGGTTATCTGTCGAAAACGCTCCGAGAAACAGCGCCATGGCCGAGTTGGTCGGCGTCCGCAGCGAAGCCCGGATGACGCGCTGGTAATAGGCTTCGCTCTGCGGCTTCTTGTACATCGAGCGCACAAAGGCGTCGGTAGCCTTCTGCCGGTCATGCTGGAAGTTCGCGGCCCAACCAAACATTCCCTTGGTGAGGGCCGGGTCCGGGTCTCCGCCAGCAATCCCATCCACGAGCACGAGGCCGGCCAGTGTGTCTGTACCAAACTGATCCACGTACGCCGCGAGTTCTGCAACCCCCATCGACCAACCGACGAGCACTACCGGTGCCAGTTTCAACTGGTCCACAACTGCCTTGATATCGCGTGCCCGTGCGGCAGGGTAGTGCCCCTCGGTGGTCTGTGACGACAGGCCCTGCGACCGCGGGTCCATGGCCACCACCCAGCGGGTTTTCGCAAGATGCGCGATCTGTTTCTCCCAGATCTCCGCCGGCATCGTCCAACCCGGCACAAACAGGATGGCCGGCCTGGCTGGCCCCTCCCAGATTTTGCGGGAATACGATCCGCGCGGCTTGTCGACGTCTTCGATGACAGCGAGGCGGGTCTTGGCTTCGAGATAGTGAATCTTCACGCCGTCCGCCGTCGTCACAAACCCACTCTTCGTGCCCGGTACTTTCCACCGTTGGGCCGTGGCGATGGGCACCAGCGCAACACAGCACGCCAGCACAATCACAACCTGCGTCGTCAAGCTGATCCGCTTTTGCATCGTCAAGTCCTCGCTAGTTTGCTCCGATGATCGAAAGGATCAAAAACTTAACACAGAGGACACAGAGTACACAGACAAAGGCGTAAACGGGAAAAGACCAGGGGCTATGTATCCCCTTTTATCGGTGTTGATCTGTGTTTATCTGTGGTTCCAGCAATCCTACGTGATGGCAACTTCTTCGTAAGTGCCGAAGACCTGGCGCAAGGCATCGCAGATTTCGCCAAGGGTGGCGTAGGCCTTCACGCAATCCAGGATGTGCGGCATCAAGTTCTCGGTGCCTTGGGCAGCGCCGGTGAGGCGGGCGAGGTGGCGCTCGACGGCCTCGCGAGAACGCTCAGCGCGCAGTTTCCGGAGCCGCTCGTTTTGGTGCCGGGCCACCGACTCGTCCACCTGGAGAATGGGGAGAGGAGGCTCTTCCTGAGCCACGAACTGGTTCACGCCCACGATGATTTTCTTCTTCTGGTCCACCGCCATCTGGTAGCGGTAAGAAGCATCGGCAATCTCTCGCTGCGGGAAGGCGCGCTCAATGGCCGCAACCATGCCGCCCAGAGCGTCAATCTTGTCGAAATACTCGAAACAACCCTTTTCCATATCGTTGGTGAATTTCTCGACAAAGTAAGAACCGCCGAGAGGGTCCGTCGTATGGCTCACGCCGGACTCATAGGCAATCACCTGCTGGGTGCGCAGCGCCAGCGTGGCGGCAAACTCGGTGGGCAAGGCCCAGGCCTCGTCCAGCGAGTTGGTGTGGAGCGATTGCGTTCCGCCCATCACGGCGGCCAGGGCCTGGAGGGTGGTGCGAACCAGATTGACATAAGGTTGCTGAGCGGTGAGCGAGCAACCGGCGGTTTGCGTGTGGAAGCGCAACGCCCACGAGCGCTCGTTCCTCGAGTGGAAGCGCTCGCGCATCGTTTTGTACCAGATGCGCCGCGCCGCCCGGTACTTGGCGATTTCTTCAAAGAAATCGTTGTGGGCGTTGAAGAAGAACGACAGGCGGGGAGCGAATTCGTCAACCTCCAACCCGCGCCGCATGGCCCACTCCACGTACTCGATGCCATCGCGCAGGGTAAACGCCAGCTCCTGCAAGGCCGTCGAACCGGCCTCGCGGATGTGATAGCCGCTGATCGAAATCGTGTTCCATCGAGGCGTGGCCTTTGTCCCGAATTCAAAGGTATCAATCACAAGCCGCATGGACGGCTCGGGCGGGAAGATGTATTCCTTCTGCGCGATATATTCCTTCAGGATGTCGTTCTGGAGCGTGCCGGAAATCTTTTTTAGGTCAGCGCCTTGCTTTTCCGCCACCGCCAAGTACATCGCCCAGATAATGGCTGCCGGCGAATTGATGGTCATCGAGGTGGTGACATCGGCAAGGGGAATGCGATCGAAGAGGACTTCCATGTCGGCAAGCGAACTGATGGCCACGCCGCACTTGCCAACCTCGCCTTCGCTCAAAGGGTGATCGGAGTCGTAACCCATCAGGGTCGGAAGGTCAAAGGCAACCGAAAGACCGGTCTGGCCCTGGCTCAGCAAATAGTGGAAGCGTTTGTTGGTGTCTTCCGGAGTTCCAAAGCCGGAGAATTGCCGCATCGTCCAGAGGCGGCCGCGATACATGGTCGAGTGAATGCCGCGGGTGTAAGGCGGCCGGCCGGGATCGCCGAGATCACGCTCGTAGTCGAGGGAAGCAATATCCGCGGGCGTGTAAAGCCTCGCCACCGGAACGCCGGAAACGGTCGTGAACTCCTTTTGAGGTTCGGCCTCGACTTGTCGCGGCCCGCCGCGGCTGGTTTCTTTTTGTTCGGCCAGCCCCGATTGGCTCGGGGCCAGCGTACTCTCGGAATGGGGAGGAATGGGCATCAGAGGCTCCGTCTCGCTCGTTCGGGGTCTTCGCCGGGGCCTTCAAGAAAAGCGATGATAGGGCATCGGTACGGGCAAGTCAAACCACGCCGCGTTATCATCCGGGGGAACCGCCCGTTCGAGAGCCAGCATAGATTACGCTCTTGCGGCTCGAGCCGGCAGGAGGGACCGGAACTAGTTTTGTCCGAGCGCGGCGGCGAGCGGCGAATCGTTCGCCTTGGCAGAGCTCATCTGGACGCGGTGCACGTCGAGCGTTCGTCCCAGGGAGCGGTCGAACTCGACTCGAGATTTCATGAAGTCGCTCATCGCCCGGGCTTCAAGGCCTTGGGCGGTGGCCAGGTCACGCTGCGCTTGGATGACCAGGAAGATGGTAGAGGCACCGAGGGCGTACTTCTTCTGTTCGGCATCAAGGGTCTGTTCAGCCAGGATGCGGAATTTCTGAGCCGCTTCCACCCGAGCGCGGTTCTGCTCCAGGGCGATCTGGGCGTTGCGTACTTCCACCGCAACTTGATTGCGCAACTGCTGAAGGCGAACCTCTGCCTGGCGCTCTTCAATCAGCGCCCGAGCGTTGTCCGCCTGAGCGCTGCGATTGCGAATCGGAATGCTGAGGCTCAGGGCAACGGTGTATTGAGGGAAGTCGCTGTGGAAGGCCTGAGTCCATGCTTGCGGGAGGCCGCGGCTTGTCTGGCTTACGATCGTCGTCGTCCCGGCGGCAACGACGGGCACAAAGTTTCCCGGCACCGGGTTGCCGCTCGCGTCCACAACGGGATTTCCGGCAGCAAAGGCGGTCGGGGCGAATGAGGTGAGGATGGTATTGCCGGAAAGGCCCTGGCCGCCATAGATGCCAATCAAGTCGAGGCTCGGCAAGAGGGCATTGCGGGTTCCGCGCAATGTCAGATCACGGTTTTTCAAATCGGTGAGCGACTGGTCAATCTCAGGGCGCATCCGCCAAGCTTGTTGGACGGCATCCTGGTAAGGGATGATCTCCGGGGAGGGCGGAAGAGCGGCCGTGTCGGTGGGCACAATCTCCACAGCCGCCAGAGCGGGATCCATGATGTTTTTCGAAAGAGTGTTCTTCAGCAGCGTTTGTTGTTGCTGCAAAGCAGTTTGGGCAACGATCAGGTCCTGGCGGGTGCGAGCCATCTCTGACTCGGCGCGGACAATCTCAATCGGCGCGAGCGTCCCGATCTCCACCTGGCGCTTGTTGTCCTGGTAGAGCTTTTCGGCCAGTTGCAGAGCGTGCTCGGCCACCTTGACCTGCTGCCGGGCAGCAACCAGGTCCCAATACTGGTTCAACGTGCCGGAAAGGGTCGTGATGATCTGTTGCCTGAGAAACATATCGCTGACGTGGCGGTTGTTTTTGGCGATGCGGATGAAACGGGTGTTGTTGGCGATTCCAAATCCGTTGAGCAGGCGCTGCGTGAAGGAATACTGCACCGTCGAAGTGAGCGCGGGATTGAACGCCAGAAAGCGCGAGGTGGACGACTGCCGCTGGTTGTTCCACGTCAGGGAAAGACTGGTGCCCGATTTGAAGGCCTGGGAATAGACGAAATTGCCCTGAGACGTCTGCCCCGTCACCGAGGGAATGCCGGTGGTGACGATATTGTTGAAAGGAATGCTTCGCCGATCCCAGCTCAGGTTTGCCGTGACGATGGGATCGAAAGAACCGGTCGGAGTGATACCCAGCGCCGAGGCGGTGCCCGTCCCGGCGATTCCGCGCGCCACGCCGCCGGCCTTGGTGCGGAGAATGTCGGTATCGGCCAACTGTGGGTTGTAGCGAGCGATACTGATGTCCAGGTTGTTCTCGAGCGCCAGCTCGATGGCATCTTGAACGCTCAAGTAGAGCTTGCCTTCGCGGATAAGCTGCTCGATGCGGGGGGAATTGGCGAGATTCGGCGCGGGTACGCGGACGGACGAGTACGGCGCAAAAACGTTCGGAAGCTGCGGCTTGCCCCGGGCATAGTCTTCGAGCGGTACCTGGGCGAAAAGGGGTGAGGCGAGCAGGCATGTCAACATAAGAGCAAGAAGAGGGGAACGCAAAGTTCGATTTGCCATCTTGAGACACTCTCCATTTCTTGATTGTCAGGTAACCCGTGCCAAACTCTAGCTACGAGTTGAGAAGCCATTTCGTTTCAACTTTTTGCTGGGACGCTCGGCGGCCGCGGCCGCAGGAAGCGCTCGAACTCGCTCTCGGCCTCCGCCGCCATCCGGCAAAAGATCCATGCCGTGGCCAGGGCGTCAGACTCGGCTCGATGCGGGCGCTCGTGGGCGATGTTCAGAACACGCGAAATGGCACCGAGACGATAGTTCTCGAGACCCGGAAGGTATTTTCGCGCCAGCTCAAGGGTGCAGAGATAGCGGTTCGTCAGCCGCAGGTTATAGAGACGTTCAAACTCGGCGTTCAGGCAGCTCAGATCGAACCGAGCCTGGTGAGCGACCAGAACCATGTCCTCAAGCTCGGCTGCCAACTTCGACGCCAACTGCTCAAAGCCGGGCGCTTCCCGGAGCATGGCGTCGGTGATTCCGGTGAGCCGCTGGACCCACCGGGCGATGGGCCGGCCGGGATTCACCAGCGAGGACCACTGGCGAACGATTTTTCCATCTTCGATGCGGCAAACGCCAACTTCGATAATCCGGGCATGATTCTTCCGCCCCGTGGTTGCTTCCACGTCCACGACCACGTAGCCCCGCCGCTGGCGCCAGACTTCCGCCGGGTCTTCCTGCCGCAGGGTGACGCCACCGCTGTCATCCAAGAAAAACCGCGCATCGCCCTGGCAGAGACCCTCGACCAGAACGCGCGCTACGGCAGCATTCGGCGGATGAATCAACAAAACCGCCCGACAAATCTCTTCCGCTCCCACCGGCCCGGGCTGAGCCAAAAGAAAACGTTCCAGCTCGCGGTGAATGTGCGAAGTGACAGCAAGATTGCGAAAGGTGCGTTCCAGCATTCCAGGCGCAAAATGCTAACATCCACACAGAAGCTTTACAAACACTGCGCGGCTATGAGCCGTGCGAAAACGCTTCGTCAGCACTGCACCGCGAATTGCCTCTCAATGCAAATTAGAAATGTCCTTGACGCACTAGAGGTGCCGCCGTAGTCTTGCCGGAAGGTGGTATCTCTCGTGCCGCAAACGAGCCAGCCCGTGGCTCAGCAGAAGCCAAAGCTTCTTGAGGCGGTGCGTCTGGCAATCCGTGCCCGTCATTACAGCCGGAGAACCGAGGAAGCGTATGTTGCCTGGATCAAACGATTCATCTTCTTCCTCGGCAAGCGTCGAAGTCCGACGTCGGACTTCTGACTTCTCTCTTAGTGTTATACAGAAGCAAGACGTCAAAGTGGGTTTATCAAGAAACCATATAATCAATAGTTAGCGGGACAGGACAGAGTTGTTGGCAGAGGTTGGAACGGCCTTGAGCAAGACCCTGGAAGAGGTGCAAGCGCTGGTCGCGCGGGGTGAAGTGCGCGTATCGCTTCACGGCTACGAGGAGCTTGCCGCGGACACGATCCGCGTGCGTGACGCTGTCGAAGGGTTGGCAGCGGCCGTTGTTGTCGAGGATTACCCAGACTATCCGAGGGGGCCGTGCGTGCTGGTTCTGGAGCGAGATCGAGACGGTCGGCCGATCCATGTAGTCTGGGGCATCCCGGCGAGTCAGGATTCACCGGCTGTCTTGATAACTGGGTACAGGCCTGACCCCGAGAGGTGGGACGAGACGTGGCAAAGGAGGCGGACATGAGCCGCAGGTCGACTAAACGACTAGTGCGCGAAGGAGAATTTGTCGCCGAGGTGGATGTTGAGCTCGTGGAGGCTGAGGGAGCTTGGACGCCGTACCTGTCCTTGGAAGACGCGTACAAGCTAGACGACGTGCGAGACGCGCTGCGGGCAGGGGACATCGACCGGGCGTCGCAGCTGGCGATCCGCGTCTACCGACTTACGCCGGTTCGAGGCTGAGGGAAGAGTGCCCGCTGACATCACAGAGAAGTTTC
>Ga0209109_10000409_pt1 | contig 22599 bp, 24 predicted proteins | sample Rifsed10ft2_FD_184004 | JGI IMG/M metagenome (GOLD analysis project Ga0209109, IMG submission 184004) | Soil microbial communities from Rifle, Colorado, USA - sediment 10ft 2 (version 2) | ecosystem: Environmental > Terrestrial > Deep subsurface > Rock core/Sediment | place: Rifle, Colorado... | reverse complement strand
CCGGCCGCTCGCGCGTAGAGGCCATACCAGGTCTTGTTGAGTAGGTACCACACGCCGAACGCCATGGCTATGGCGAGGTACAGCATGAGGTTCTGCTTGTTGAGGATCTCGCCGATCCAGGGGATCGAGCCGATGCCCGGGATGGTGATCCCCCTCAGCGTCTCCCCGTTCTGTCCGGCCAGGTAGAGCGAGTGGAGGGTCCCGGTGAGCCCCACGGCGAAGATGTTGAACATCAAGCCGGTGACGATCTGGTCGGTGCCCCGGTTCACGTAGAGGAAGGCGAGCAGGGCGCCGAACACACATCCGGCGAGGATCGCAGCCAGGATCCCGAGTCCGGCGCTGTTTCGAGTGATCCCCATGTAGGCGGTGGCGAAGGCACCGATCAGCATCATCCCCTCGATGCCGACATTGAGCACACCCGACTTCTCGGCGACGGCCTCGCCCAACGCCGCCATCACGATCGGTACCATCAACTGGATCCCGATCACGAAGAAGGCGAGGACCAGAGCCTCATTAAGCATCGACGCTCTCCGGATATCTGAACTTGATGACCTTGGTCACCATCAGGAGGATCACGAAGGTGGCGATCACGATCTCGCCCACCACCGGTGACAACCCGGCGCCGGCCTGAAGGCTGTTCGAGCCGACGCGGAGGACGGCGAAGAACGTGGCCGAGGCGATGATCCACAGCGGATGAAGCCTGGCGACGAGCGCCACGCCGATGCCGAGGAAACCGAGGTTGGCGGAGAAGTCCTGCAGAAGGGAGTGATCGCGTCCCTGGACGATCAGCGATCCGGCGAGTCCGGCGAAGGCACCGGCCATGAGGAACGTCTGGACGGTGACACGTTCGGTTCGAATGCCGGACAGTCGTGACGCCGGGTTGTTGGCGCCGATCGCTCGGATCGAGAACCCCAGCCTGGTGTGCCTCATCACAAACCAGGCGATGACCGCGGTGGCGACGGCAATGATGATCCCGATGTCGACCAGGGAGCCTTCGATCGGCCGGGGGAGTTCGGCGTTCACGTGGATGGCTTCGGTGCGCTGGACAAAGCCCTCGGGGTAGACCTCGAAGATGACCCATGCCGCCAGGCTGGCGGCGACGAAGTTGAGCATGAGGCTGGTGACGATCTCGCTGGCGTCGAAGCGGGCTTTGAGCCAGCCGGGGACCGCCCCATACAGCGCACCTGCCGCCATCGATCCCATCATGACGACCGGGACCAGCAGCCACGGCGACCATGTCCCGGGCAGGACTATCCCGAGCACGGCGGCTGCTACGGCCCCGACCGTCATCTGTCCCTCACCACCCACGTTCCACAGACGGGCGGAAAAAGGTATCGCGGCCGCCAACGCGGTCAGGATGAGGATCCCCGTGATGACGACCGTCTGACCGATGTTGAACGGGTTTCCCAGAGCGCCGATGACGATGGCCTCGACTACTTCGAGTGGGTTGGCGCCCAGCACCCATACCAGGACCGACATCGCCGCCAGCGTGCCGGCAAGCGAGAGGAGTGTCCTAACCCAGGCAGGAGTCTCCATCTTGTCCGCGGCCGTCACCGTCTCCACTGTCAAGTACTGCTCCTCTTGATCACGATTCCATACGGTTCGGACCGGCCTCCCGCGAGAGCTGCAGGTCCCCTCGCAATGGCGGCGACCGTACCATTTGGATTGAGCCTCGTGAAGGAAGATGAAGTCCTATTGAAGTCGGAGGAGCAGCTCATGTAGGCCGACACCGGGGCGGAGATTGGCGGGGGAGCACCAGCCCGCCCTCATCGCAATGTGAACACCTGCTCGGCCCTTTGGGGATTGGCTGACCTCGAGGTTCGGGAAGCCGTTTGTCAGCGGTCTGAAACCCAGGGCGTACCATTGCCGATCCGACCTTGTGTTGCTGGTGACTCGGCCCTCCCACGTCCCACTTCTAAAGATCGGTTTGTGGATCTGCGGGGACTAGTCGGACCGGTGGCTGTGTCAATGTATCGCCGCTTGGGCAGCAAGGGCACGTTCAAGGGATGTGTAGAGCTCGATGACCGACGGTGCCTCAAAATTGGCCGGTTCCGCACAGTCTGCGCCACATGTCCCCACCCCGTCCGGTTTCTGAATCGCGCGTGAGGAGCCTTAGTTGATGACCGTTCGAGCCGTCACCGACTCGTGGGAACTAGGCTCGGTGGTTGGCGGGCTGGGTCCGCCTGATCACCACGCCACTCGCCACCCGAAGGAAGAAACTGATGCACGCCGCGTCGATGTCGCAGTTCGGCTGTGCAGTTCGCTCTCGTCCTCACTCCGACGGCTCGACTGTCAACCGGTGAGCGCACCAGGTCGGAATTCGCTGCGATGACAGATTCCATTCACAACCTGGCCACCAAGGTCACCACCGCCGACCTGGTCGACGCCATGGGCCGCATGCATAGGCACCGCTGCCACATTCTCGACTTGGTGACTCCCACCGCCGGTCGGGTCCTGTTCGGCCCGGCCTCGACCGTCTCCTATTTCCCCACCTGCACCGAGGTTCTCGACCCAAAGCGCTACAACTTCGCCACCCTATTTCACCATGCAGTCGGCACCGAATCGGAAGGGCGGGTGCTGGTGCTCGCCAGCAACGGTCACCGCGGTGTCTCCTTGGGAGGTAGCGTCAAGCTCTCACGGGCCCAGAATGCGGGGCTGGCCGGGGTTTTAGCCGACGCCCGCCTACGAGACTTCGATGAGCTAGCGGGCTACGACTTCGCCACTTACTGCAGGGGAGAGGCGACGAAGTGGGGCGGTGATGTAGTGACCCCCTACCAAGCCAATGTTCCGGTGGTGATCGACGGTGTCGGGATTTTCCCCGGTGATTACGTCCATGCCGATTCCTCAGGAGCGGTCGTTGTGCCGGCCAGCCAGATCCGGGAGGTGCTCGAGGAGGCGATCAGGGTCAACGAGGAGGACGTCGCCCACATCGCCGAAATCAAGGCCGAAGGCCCTGGTGATGTCATCGAATACCAATGGTGATTTGGGCGTCGAGCGAGGCGTAGCTGAGCGGTCAACATCGCCACTTACGACGTAATGAACGCCTCGACAATTCGCACCTCCCGTTTCCCTATGGACGGCGCGATCCCCGGGTCACCCCTCGACCGCTGGGACCGTGCACCCGGGCGCACCTCTCCCCGATGTGAGCCGAAACCTCCATATGTTAAGAACCGGTCCGCCGAGCGTCTGTAGGGTGTAGGCGTCCCCTGGAGCCGGGATGCCCGATGATGCAGCAGCCGAGGCTTTCACCGGATACTTCGGTGAGACCCAGCCCCGACTCGGACAGTCGCTGATTACAGCGTACGGAGGCGAGGGTAGGGCGGGATGCCACCTCCGATGCCATGGTCTGGGCCTGGGAGAACTGGTCGCGGCTTCGCACCACGGACAATTCCGCCCGCTGCCTGTGCTGGTCGACACGTCGATTCAACTTCGACACCACCGCCGAGCGGACCTGGTTCTTCAGCCGTATGAGCGGTCTGTGCGAATGATTTCCAAGGCATGCGGCCGGAGGAGGAGCGCCTCCGGCGTGCCCGTCTCCCTACAAGGCTGGCACCGGCACACCCGACGCGTCCCGTGCGCAGCCTGATCAGCGGCCTGTCAACCAGCCTGGTTCGGGGTCCCCAAACATGTCGAGCAAGTAGTCACGCGACGCCTCGACCGCCCGGCGCGGCGCATCGAGCGACGCCTTGAGCTTGAAGTCTTCCTTGAGTGCCTCGCCATCGACGAGGACCGTCTTCACGTTGGAGATGTCCGCCGCGCAGACGACGGCACCCACCGGGTCGATGATCGGCGCTACATTCACAGCGGACCCGTCGATGATCACGACATCCGCCTTCTTCCCCGGTGTGAGCGTCCCGGTGCGATCGGCGATTCCAGCCACCTCAGCTCCACCGATTGTGGCCCACGAGAGCGCCTCACGAGCGGTGATCAGGCCTGGGGACTCCTCCAGACCATCCAGGTCGTCGTCCCAGGCCTCCTGGTGCTTGCGCCCGCGCTCAGTTCCGAAGACAGCGTGCATCTGGGTGAACTGGTCGGCCGATGCGGTGGTCGCGACATCCGACGAAAGCCCGATCGGGACGTTGTACTCGACTGCAGTGACTGCCGGCGCCCACCCGTGTCCCATCTGGATCTCGATCTGCGGGGCGAAGCTGACGTTCCCACCCGAATCGCGGACGAGTCCCCATTCCTCGTCCGTGAAGTGCGAGGCGTGGACGTACGTCGTGCCGGGATAGAGAAGGTCCATGTCGCGAAGGGCGGTGATCTGGCCCTTCGTGTATCCGAACCGGTCCATTGCGACGTGAACCGTGATATTGATGCCGAGCTCCTTGGCCAACTCCCAGTCATGACTCACGACATCGGGCTTGCAGAAGCCGGGCCCTCGTGTGGCAAGGCCCATGGTGACCCGGCCCTCGTCCGAGCTGAAGTACTGCGACCGGAGGCGGCGCGCCTCGTCGCCGTCCGAGGTCAAGACGCTACCGGTGTAGTCCGGGCCGAACCACCAGTCCACCAGCGAGGTATTCGGGAAGCCATACGCGAAGACCGACCTGATGCCTGTCTCTTTGAGCGCTGTGACCGAGGCGTCGGCATGTTCGGGTGTGTTCATGATGTGGGCCCAGTCGACCAGCGTGGTGATGCCGGCGTTGATGCACTCGAGCGCCCCCCACTGTGTCGCCGAGTGGACGTCCTCGGGCCGGTAGTGCGGGGCAAACTTGTCGAGGATCGCGCTGAAGTACGTGATGAGTGCGTAGTCGGGGGCACAAGTCCGGATGCATGTCTCCCACGTGTGACGATGGGTGTCGATGAAGCCGGGGATGACGATGTCACCGGTCGCATCGATGACCCGAGCACCGTCGGCCGGCAGGTCCTTGCCGATGGCGGCAATCTTGTCGTCCTCGATAAGCACGTCCGCATTCGCCATCTCGCCGAGGGCAGGGTCCTGGGTCAGGACGATCCCGCCGCGGATGAGGATTCGGTCAGTCACGGATTCAGCCCCTTCTCTCTGGGGATCGTCGCCGCAGGCTGGCGAAGCCTATTGATGAACTTCCTGGTGCGCGGACGCGTCGAGTCCAGACCCCCAAGCTACGCACCTTAAGGCAGATCGTAATCGTGCGAATCCGGATGGGTTTCCCGAGCAACACGCTCCGTTTCTTAAGAGGCTTAGGAAGGTCGGTAGACCCGAGATCGATGGTCGATGCGAACCACCTCTACGGTGCCGCCCTCCTCGTTGACTCGATAGATGATCCGGTATGCCCCACGGCGGGCAGTGTGGTAATCGCTCAATCCTCTTAGCAGCGGCTTGCCGACTCGATAAGGGTTATCGAGAAGCGGCCCAACCATGAACTCCACAATTGCCGACGCCATCTTGTTCGGGATCACGGTCAGTCCACGTTCGGCCGATGGTGCAACCACCAGCCTCCATTGGGTCACTTCTCGAGGTACTTCCCGCGCAGCTCATCGCCGCTCACGAATCGACCCGAGTCGATCTCGACCTGTCCCTTTTGAATCTCTTCAAGTGCTCCTGGAGTGGAGAGTATGTCCAATGTCTCCTCCAAGGACTCCAAATCGTCGGGGCTCACGAGTACGGCAGCGGGTCGGCCCCGCCTGGTGAGAACGACTCGCTCGTGGTGATGCTCGACTCGATCGACCATTTCTGAGAGACGCTTCTTCACTTCGGCCAACGGAAGCGTTGAGTCGCTCATGACCATGATTGTAGTCACCAACTGGGGGGAGACGGAAGACCCATCATCCAAGACACGTCCCGTTTCCAAACAGGGCGCCTCCGGGCGGGGAACGGGGAGTGGACGTTCATTCGGCTGGCGTGCCGCCTTTCTGGTTGGATCGAAGCTTGCCCTGTCGTATGCGGCCCGCTTCGGCGTCTGACAATCCTCGCTCCAAGGCAGCCACCGCGGCGGGATCTCGATGGTGGGCTGCCTCGGCAGGCGTCATCGCGACGGCCTCGTGCAAGACGAGCCCGCCATCGGGCAGGCTGTCAACTACGAGTTGTGTGGCCTTGACTCCGAATCGGGCGAGTGACACTCGTCCGCGAGCATCGACATCGACTATCACACGTTGCTTGCTCATGTTCTGATCCTCAGTTCGTTGGGGAGTATAACACGCGGCTGCCCGTATTACCCAAGATCGGTTATTGCCCAGAATGGGTAGCGAACTTGGTAGGCTCTCATCTGTGGACTTTGTCAGCACCGAGGCGTTCTACGCGGTCTATGAGACCTTGGACGACGACCGAGTGGTGGTGGTCGATGAAATCATCAAGCGGCTGCTCATCGACCATTCCTCCGGTTGGGCACGTCAAGGGAGGATCGAGGGCAACAAAGGCGGGTCATGGATCATCACAATGAATGGTCTCGACTTCGAAGGTGCGCTCTACTGGGACTATCACAATGACGATGAGGTCATCCTTGTCGCTCTCGTGATCCGTGATCGGTGACCTCCACACAGTGCCTCTGTTTCTCGACGCATCCCGGTTCTAAACGTGATGTGAGCCAAGCCTGATCAATACGCCCCCTTAATCAGTGCCACGGCGTCACCTGCTGACTTCCTCTCCAAGCGACCCGTTTGACACGAGAACAGTGGCGGCGGAGACAACCAGGTCCACGCGCCAACAATCGGTCCCGATAGCCTGGCAGCCCGACGTTCCGTTTCCACCGACGTTCAGTCAGTGGGTATCAGCCGCAGGGTGGTGTCGAGCACCTCGGGGAGCACCATTGCATCGACACTCCGGCCTTTCCCGTATTTAAGCCTGAATCCATCGGAGGTCCGGCTCACGGAGTCCGCATCAGCCGCGGGAGACGCGGTGAACCGGTATCGATCGTCGCCGATTATCAACGCCACCTCAGGGTTGGCCAGGGCCTGTTGGTACCAGCGGCCGGCCTGCCCGCGGACGGAGCGGACGAAGACGCTCCCATCGCCGACGACGACCCAGATGATCGTTTGCCGTATCTTCTCGCCGTTCCGGGTCTCAATGAGGACTTCTCGGGCGGAGGCGATCTGGTCCAACTGTTCTGCTGTGAGTGCCACGCGTTCTCCAGGTTTCTGGTTCTGTGGGTCAGGAGCGCTTTCCACGGGGAGACCGACACGAGGATACGTCCTGAGAGGCGGCGCTTTCAATGCTCGCGCAGGTATGCGAGTAGTTCTCGATACTCAGCCATGCGCTCGTTGAGCCACTCCAGCTCATCCGGCTCGAGGCCTGTATCCGTGACTAGATCCCGTGCGTCGGACATGCCTTCATGATATCCGGCATCTGAGACAGATACTCGATGGCGTCCCGAGCCCTCTGGTTTCACAGTTGCCGTCAACCTTCATAGACCACGCCCTCGGCAAACCCTTGAGCCAGAGGCGCCTATTCGTTCGAGAGAGGGGATGGGGGATCGCCCCAGCCGCCGGCAGACGCCATGGCCACCGCATGCAGCCGACTCCTCGCGTTGAGCTTGGCAAGGATCGCTGAGACATGGTGCCCGGCCGTCTTCTCCGAGATGAACAACTTCTCGGCGATGACAGCATTTGACAAGCCGGCCTGCATCAAGGAGAACACCTCGACCTGACGGTCGGTGAGACCCGCAGGGTTTTGGCGTGTCGACGCCCTCTCTCCTCGGGGAATTCCCTTGACGCCACGTCGGTGAAGCTCGCGCCGCAAGGCCTTGGAGGTACTGTCGGCTCCCAGCTTCGACAGGCGAGCGAAGATCGGGTCGAGGTCGGCATCCGGCACCAGAGCCTCGCAGATGGCGGCTTCGAGGACGTTGCCCGTCCGTCTCCACTCCTCGGCAGCCTCGGCCATCTGGCCGTTCAATTCCAGGCCCGAGGGTGCGGGGATTTCGCCTTCCGGCGGATTGGCACCGATGCGGAGGGCCCAGAAAGCAAGCATGCCCCGACTCCACGGATCGTCGGTACCGAACTCCAGAGCCCGGCCGTAGATGCCCAGCGCCTCTGAAGCGTCGATCACGTCCAGCCAGGCGGCCTCCATGCCCAGCAAGGCCGTGTTCACCACTATGTCGTAGTCCCGGCTCTCCTGGGCCCGGTCGATCAGGCTCTCGATCATGAGCTCCGACTCGGGGGCGCCCCGGCGAGCGGACAGTTTGGCTGCCGTGATCAGGGCCTCGGCTTCGGTCTGGCGGCAAGTCTTCTGTCCCAGCACCGTCGCCAGTCCTCGATCCGCTTCCTCCCACCTCCCGAGTCTCACATCGATCGAGGCCAGTGTGGTCAGGGCAGCGATGTACCAGGCGTCGAGCTCGCGGGCCGCGGTGTACTCCACGAGGCTTTCGAAGCGGTCACGAGCCGCAATGAGATCCTGTGACCACATCAAGCCGAGACCCAGGTTGTTCATGGACCGCGCAGTCCACTCATCGCTGCCTTTCTCCAACCCGAGCCGGACGGCTGCTTCGATGATTTCCAGCCCCGTCGCGTCGCCGAGTTGGATCTGGCAGGTACCCAGGGTTGTGGCGGCATGGACCTCGACCCGGGTGGATCCGGCGGCCCGTGCCATCGCAACCGCCTCGCTGGCGTGATCGATCGCGTCGGGGAGGGCACCCTCGACCATCGAAACCCAGGCGATCACTGCCGTGGCGAGGGCGAGCTCCTCGGACGCAGGCTCCTCCTGCAAGTCGAAGATGGCAAGCTCGGCCGTCCTTTGGGCGGCGATCAGATCGTTCTCGCGCGACTCGAAGTAAGACAGCCAAGAGAGCGCCCGAGCATGGTCCACCCGATCCCCGGTCACTTCCACTAGCTCACCCGCAAACCGGCATGCCTCGCCGAAGTCGTTCATCAGACAATGCTCGTGGGCTGCCTCAAGAAGTGTCCTCTCGAGCTCGTCGGGGGTCATCTGCTCTCTGTACCGCAGCGCGTTCGCGTAGTGCTCGGCGGCCTGTCGGTGGGCTCCGCCCCTCGAAGCGCTCTTCGCTGCTTCCAACGAGTAGCGGACGGCCTTCTCTGAGTCGAAAGAGCCGATGCTGTGATAGGCGAGTGTCGATATGTCTGCGCTGTCCCCCGCCCGGTGCTCGAGCATGCCGAGCCACCTCCGATGTAGGTCACATTTCAATGCCGGGGGCACGGCGCTCACGAGGCTCGCTCGGACGAGCTCGTGGCGGCAAGTGACGTGACCCATGGAGGACGCGAGCAGCCTTCGCTGCACGGCGAGGTCCACGTAGCTACCGGCCGCCGGGTTCGACTCCAGGAGCAGGTCGAGCGCTGCTCCGTCCGGGCACAAGGCCACCAGATAGAGGGTCTCACGGGCCTCCGGGGAGAGGTTGGCGGCACGAGCTAGCACCGCGTTGCTGATCGTCGCCGGGAGTTTCGATTCAGGGTGCCGGATCACCTCCTCCACGAGGAACGGATTGCCAAGGGTCGCCGAATGAACCCGTTTCGGGTCGAGATCGAGTCCTTGCATCATCTCCTGCACCCCCGAGGGGCTCAGGGCCGGTAGCTCGATCTCGGTGGCGAAGGGCCCCAGGTCAGCGACGACGAGATGTAGCGGGTGGGCCAGATCCAGCTCCTCGGACCGATAGGTGACGATCAGCAGGCTCTTGGTCGAGGCGATCCTCCGCCCCAGGTACCGGATCAGCCCAAGGGTGGCCTCATCAGACCATTGGGCGTCCTCGATGATCAGGACGACCCGATCGCCTTTGAGCAGTTCGACCATGCCGGCGTAGACGGCCGCCCTGCCCGACCCGACCCGGACATCGTCGCGAAGCTCGTTCGGCAGCTCGTCAAATAGGTCAAAAAGAGGGGCAAAGGCGGTCGGGATCCCCACGGGCTCACATGCCGCCTCGAGGATCCGGTAACGATGATCGAGGGTGGCGACAAATGCCTTCAGCAGCGAGGTCTTGCCGAAGCCAGCCTCACCCGACAGCAGGACGACGCCGTTCGAGTTGGCCGGATCCACGACCTGCGACCGAAGACTCGCCAGCTGCTCCTCGCGCTCGACCAGCGAACTCGGCTCGTTCACGGCGGCCGAGGCTACACCGGCCTGCCGGATCGGGCCCGGTGCCCGGCGAGTGAGCAGTTTCGTCGGAGTGGCGTAGTCGGCCAATGGGCGACTGACCATGTTCACCTCCTCGCGATCACGAGTGTTCGCTGACGCTGAAGATCTCGTCGGCGACCAGACCATGCGCCTCGCGGTGCACGGTGTTCGCTAGCTCGGCACTCTCCGCCTCGACGAGACAGAAGATCTTGCCTGCGCTCTCGTCTACCCAGTACTTCTTGTACTCGACCCCGAACGCATCCTGGGTTTCGAGGTCCTTGGCGTGTGCCTGAGCCACGTCGGCCACCGACACGCCACCCTCGATGCTGTGCACGTCCATGAACAACGGCATTGGGCCCTCCTTGGTCGTCCCTCGGACACCGTACGAGTCGACGTGGCGGGGGGCATAGGGAAAACTCCCCATCTTGGACCGGAATCGCTTGTCGTCCGGCGGCCGTGGGGGAATCGGGCGGATTGCCACGATGCCCGTCCCAGGGTCGTCGGGCCCAGTACACAGCCACCGCAGCGCCCAAGCTTGGGGGGGTGTCCCGGCAAAGATGGGCAGGGCTCCCGATGTGCCCGAGCACACCCGGGCATACGTTCGCCTAGTCATCGACGGACAGGCGTCCCGGACTGGGCGTCTCGAACAAAGGAGGCAGAGATGACAACTGCGATTCACCAGGAGCCCAAGTTCCACAAGATGCTGCTCACCTTCGGGCTGGTGTTGGTCGTTTGCATTGGCATTGCGATCCAGTTCCGAGGCGGGCCCGATGCCGCTGATATCGATAGGGCGGCGACGCCGCCGGTCCGGGCCGAGGCGACTGTTTCAGGAGACCAATTTGGGGCAATTCAGGACGGCTACCTGCCCCCGCGATCGATTCTCGCCGAGCAGGCGAAGGTCGACGCCTATCTGAGTCTCCAGGACGGGTACCTGCCGCGGAGTACGGCGGCGTCGTCAACCCGACAGGCGGAGGCCTTCCTCGCCATACAGGACGGGTATCTCCCACCCGCCGATTGGGTCGACGGGTCCGAGCCACGAGGCGGCTCGATCCGTCTCGGAGCAAACGAACCCCAGTGATACGGCCGATGGCTTGCGATCGACCCCCCGGATTCACCCGGATCCGGGGGGTGTTCGCGTTTGCAGGTCGGCAAGCCCGCGGTTGAGGAGGTGTGGCCGTGGGCCGGGGTAGCGTTCCAGGGCGATGGACGACAAACGGAGGATGCCCACTTTCAGGGATGTCTGGAGACTGGTGCTCGCGATCATTGGCGTGATCGCAGTCATCCAAGAGCTCCGCAAGCCCAAGGATGAGAGAACGTGGCATGGAACGGTCGCCAACTTCGTGCCTTACGACTTCCGTATGCCGACAGTCGCACGAATGCGAATTACATACTGGAACCCCGAGGGCCCGATCGTTTCGGGCAAGGTGTTCGGTGTCGGCTGGGCACCCAATCTTGGGGCGCTGACCAGGATGGCCGGCAACTGGCGCACCCGGGAAGATACGAACCCCCAACTTTCCGAGCCCTAGACGATCTTGCCCTAGGCGTGGGACTTGCAGTTCCCTATCAGCTCGACCGTGCCTTGATCAGGGGGGCGGGCGCCGCCGCGGCAGGAACCTTTCTCCTGATCGCCTCATCCCGCGATCCCAGTCGGCAGGGATACTTCAAGACCGCCCGCGGGGGGCACAAAGTCTCAGTTAAAGCTGATCAAGCACCGAGACCGTCGATCTGGTCCATCAGTTTGAGGGATTCGTGAGCAGCGGCTGCCAATGGACCGCTCTCAGTTGCGATCTCGGCCAGTAGATCTCTGGCCTTGGGGCTGCCTATGTCGGCCAGAAGCCGAACCAGCGAAGGTGTGAGACGACCCGCGGATCTGGCTTTTTCGATGAGGCCGATCGAACGCTCGCCGGCCTTGACGATCGACATGCCAGCCAGTGCTCTGTCCTGCTCGTCATCAGATCCAAACGCCTGGATCAGGTTGCGACCGGCAGATTCAACGCCGGCCGTGCGCCACGCGACACCGGCGCCAATGACCTTAAGGGAGCTCCCAACGCCCATTCAGAGAGCCTAGGAGTCGAAGTCCCAGAGGCCGTTGGTGTCCCAATAGGCCGGCTGATGGGCCGCGGTGTGGTCAAACCAGCCGTTTCGGAACTCCTTGACTTTGGGATGCTGGAATCTCTGGCCTCCCCGATCCACCAGAATCACCAGGTCGAACTTGACCCGAATGTCGTAGATGTGTCCCACCCGGGCGAAGTTGGGTGACCACTCGGTGTGAACGGGCCACGCCAGCAGGATCAGTTTCTCGAACTCGACTCCCTGTTTCGTGGCGAGATGGGCCACGGTCCCGCCGTGACTGTGAGCGAAAAAGTCCGGCTTAGTCAGCCCCTGATCACCGATCCACTGCTTGAGCTCGAGGGCCGCGAACCTCCTCGCTCCGTCCGAGTAGCCGCCGGACCAGGTGAAGCTCTCGTCGTGCAGAGCTAGATCGGGGCGTCTGGCGTCGAGCGCCTCGTAGAAGTCGTCTGACGGCTTGTACCAGTCTTGTTCGGCCGCCCAGGTGCCGTGGGTCAAAACCGCGGTGCTCGACTCTCGGCGGCGTTTCTTGGACGGGGGTGGGGTGATCACCAGCTCCTGCAGGTGCGGGTTCTTGGGCTGGACTTGCTTCAGGACCTCCTGGGCCAGCCCCGCGACCAGTGGGTCGTCGGATTCTGTCCCTGCTTCGAGGATTACGCGGAGATCTGGGCGGAACCGGGTGGTCTCTCTAGCTCCTGCGGCCGCCGCCACCGCAACCAGGGGATGGGGGCTATGCAGCGCCGCCTCGAACAGGGCCGCCGTGGCTTCGAAGGTCGGTTGTTGGTAGAGGTCATTGACCCATCGCGCCATCTCGTCCTGGACCACAGGGGATGGCTCTACCGCCAATTCGGTCTTCGACATGGCCAGAAGACGCACGGCCTCCGCTACTGGGATGCGTCGGGACCGCTGTACCGCCCTCAACTCCGGCAGCTCGAACGGCGCCTCGGCAACTTCGCCCTCGAGCTCCTCCAGCTTCGACTCCTGACCGAGCACGCCGGCCCGGGCGGCGAGGAGCAATGCCGCCTGGGAGGCGGCGAACGACTGAGTCCCCTCAGAGTCGAGCCGTGGTGTGACCTTGAAGGCGTCTCTCGGGTCGATCGGCTCCAGTGGCTGATCGCTCATGTGTGCCATACCTGTGTATATACATCGTCGTTGCGATTGCCGTTGGTCTGATGACCGGTTTAGCCGTCACCGACGGCTTCCGGGCGCGTCCTCTATTCCAAGGATTCCTTTAGCGGCTGCGATTACGGTTTCGTCGGAGCCTTACTAGGTGGCGACGGCCGAAAGCGAGACCAAAGCGAACAGCATGACCGTGAGTGATGCTTCGTCTCAAACATCAGGGTTTTGGGCCCTCTCGAGGTCGTCTCCGAGGCCGGACTTGCCCATCTGGGTGGGCCCAAACAGCGAGCGGTGCGAGGCATGCTCACGGTCCAGGCAGGACGTGTGGTCACTACCGACCAACTGGTGGAAGGCATCTGGGTTCCCCGAGATCTCACCCGAGAATCGAGCTGAGCTCCAGCAGGTCATCGATTCCATACAGATCGAGACGGAGTGAATCGATAGGACCCGTCCACGTCGCCTGCGGCACGTGATTGCCGCAGTCGCCCACGTATGGCACTGTTTTGGCAGAGATTCTGTGGGCGACGGTTCGCGGCCTGAATGACGAACACGTCCCGTTTCTAAGGTGGCACCGCCAACGGGTCGGTAGATTCGCTCGATGCCCACGCTGGAGAGTGCAGTAGCCGAGGCGCGCCAGCGTTACATCGACGCCAACCCGAACAGTCGGCGCCTCGCCGCCCTGGCATCGGAGGTGATGCCTGGCGGCAACACACGATCGGTTCTGCATTTCGACCCCTTCCCGCTCCGCGTGGAGTCGGTTGACGGTCCTTATCTCGTGGATGTCGACGGTCACCGCTATCTGGATCTGCTGGGCAACTTCTCAGCAGGCCTCCTCGGGCACAGCCCTCTCGAGGTGCGTCGGGCGGTCTCATCGGCACTGGAGGGCGGTTGGACTTCGGGGGCGATGCGAACCGCTGAGATCGATTACGCCTCCCTGGTCTGTCAACGGTTTCCATCGATCGACACGGTGCGTTTCACAAACTCAGGCACCGAGGCCAACTTGATGGCCATAGCAACGGCCAAGCATTTCACGGGCCGTCAGTCCGTGATGGCGTTCCATGAAGCGTATCACGGCGGGGTGCTCTTCTTCGGGGAGGGTGGTCGGCCCCTCCTCACCCCACATTCCTGGGTGGTGACCGATTACAACGACGTCGACCAGGTGCGGCAGGTCTTCTCGAGGCAGGCCGGCGAGATCGCCTGTGTGATCGTGGAACCGATGCTTGCCGCCTCTGGGTGCATCCCGGGGTCGCCGGAGTTCTTGGGAGGGTTGCGCGAGATCACCGAAGAAGCCGGCAGCCTGCTGATCTTCGATGAGGTTATGACGTCGAGACTCTCCCCGGCCGGCGCACAGGGTGCACTGGGCATCAAGCCCGACCTGACCACTTTGGGCAAGTACCTCGCCGGGGGGCTGCCAGTAGGTGCGTTCGGTGGCCGGCGGGATGTGATGTCGGTCTTTGAGCCCGGGCATGGCTCTTCCCTTACCCATAGCGGGACCTTCAACAACAACGAACTCGCGGTCGCCGCCGGTGTCGTCGTACTTCGTGATGTCTTGACCGACGACATGATCGTGTCAGTCAATGAACGAGGAGACCACCTCCGCCTCGAGCTGAATGCTGTCTTCGACAGAACCGGAGTCGAGATGATCGCCACTGGTTTGGGCTCGTTGCTGACATTGCACGCCACCAAGGGCCCTGTGAAGTCGCCACGGGACCTGAATACCGCCAACAAGGAACTCGAGGAGTTGCTCTTCTTCGATCTTCTTGAGAGGGGCTACTACCTGGCTCGTCGAGGGTTCATCGCGCTCTCGATCGACATAACCGACGAGTACGTGAATGCATTGGTCGACGTTGTAGGGGAGTGGGCGCAGAGTGTCCGTCACCTGACGATGTGAGGCAGTTCCCTTCTGGCTGTCCAACCGGGCAAGAGTTCCTAGCTCAGTCCGAGCACGGTGAGGATCGCGGTGTCCACGCCCCACTGTTCCTCCGGAGTCAGGTGACCAGCGAGAACTCCGAGGCGGGTGACGTCGACGGCGCCCAACTGCTCGACCAGGACCTTGGTGGCGGCTCCTTCGACGTCGATCTCGGGCCGGAACGATGCCGGTCGGGCACTGGTTGAGGTGGGAGCGATGAGAACGACCGAGCGGGGCAGGAAGGCATCGGACCGGACGACGACACCGAACCGCTTCCCTTCTTGTTCGTGGCCCTTCGCTCGGGGGAGGCGCAGTGAGTAGATGTCACCCCGACGCACGCAGGTGACCAACACGTCCGGTTTGCCGATTGACCTCGCGCGTTCAGGTCGTCGGCGACTCTCCGGGCCGGCTGTAGGTGACGCCCTTCGCCTTGGCCAGGGCCTCGAGCGTCTCTTCCACGGTCATCAGCACTGTTGTCTCGACCGAGGCAAGGGCGCCGCCCGCCGTGATAGCAAGCACGGCTCCAGCCATCGAGACGTTGTCGGGCGCTTCCAAGATGGCGTAACCGTCGTATTCGCCGAAGCCATACCAGAAGCCGTGTAGCGCCCCGCCCACCTGTTCGATGTAAGAGCGCGCCGCATCGCGGCGATCCTCAGGATTCTGCATCAGCTTCGCCCACGTCTCAGGCGTGTAGCTGAAGCGCATGAGATAAACCGCCATTTGAACTTCCCCTGACTCGACGATCCTCCGATCCTAACGCCACCCGGCGGGCCGCCGCCAGGCCTCGGCCCCGCGTCCCGTTTCCTCGGATGGAGGCCGTCCCAACGCCTGAGTGGGACGCCAGGTCTCTCAGGGCGGGGTGCATACCCTGAGATGATGGCGGTCGACCGAAGTCGCAAGGCGAGGGGCGCCCGTAGACGCAAGCGCCGGATGGATCGCGTCGAGCATGACCTCAGCGAAGAGCAGTGGACCGCACTCAAGGCGGCCTGGGGTGGCTGCGCGTACTGCGGCGCGACCGACAAGCCGCTGCAGCGCGATTGCGTGTTGGCGATCTCTCGCGGTGGGCGTTACACGCTCGACAACATCGCTCCGGCCTGTGGCTCCTGCAACGCCAGCAAGCACAACGACGAAGTCACCGGCTGGCTTCGACGCAAACGGCTCGACGAGAGGGCCTTCCTATTGCGCCACCTCGAGGTCAAGGCGGCGCTCGCGCTGCGGTTCCCCTACGAACCGGAGGCCGAACTCGATCCGCCGGAAACGGCCACCCCCTGACCGGAGGTCACCGTGGCACATCGCGTTTCCAGATCGCTCAATGACTCCCTAACCAGGGGGTTCGGCGATCTCAGGGCTCCGTTAGACAACACCCCGCGCCGCCCAGGCCCGGGCCGTCCGCACAAAGGGGGCGGGTGGCAGCATCGTCCGGCACCGCTCCCGCAGTTGAGATTGCCCTTCGGGGTCGAGACTGGTCAGATATCCGCCGGCAGGGCCAACTCCGAACGTGAACGGTTCCCACCACTCCTCGAAGCTCGGATGCTCGACGTCGACCGAGAGCGTCGACTCCTCGACATGGCGGAGTCCCGCCGCCCGGAATAGCTCTCCCAGGTCACCCTGTGCGGTGCCCGCTCGCCGCGACTGATCCTCGACTTCGGGATCGAGTTGGCGGGCCGCCTCCCAAAACGGGCTAAGCGGGTCTCGGCCGCCCGCGTGATCCCACACACACGCCGCCACCACCCCTTGGTCTCGGGTCACCCGGGCCATCTCGACGAGTCCGATCAGAGGCTCTGTCATGAAATGAACGACGAGTTGTGCCAGGGCGGCGTCGAACACCTGGTTCGAAAACGGCAGCTGCTCGGCTCGCGCCAGTTCCACCGCGACCCCGGGGTACCGCTTCCGGATCGCCTCCACGAAAGGTTCAGACGGGTCGACAGCTGAGACCGAGCCAGGGCCGAGTCGTCGGACAAGCTCTCCCGTGAGCGCACCAGGGCCGCAGCCGACATCGATCACTGTCTGTCCAACCTCCACCCCCGCAAGGTCGGCCAGCTGGGGGGCCAGAGGCGCCGAGTACCGGCCCATGAAACGGTCGTACGCTTCTGGGGCGACCTCAAAGCTCACGGTGGGAATCTACGCCTGTTGGATTTCGGTGGCATAGTCGAAGCGGTTATCACCTGATACGTTTCGACGCGAGGGTGCTGATGATTGGAAAGTGGAGATGGAGCACACGACGACCTTGGGGAGCAGCAACCTGAAGGTGCCGCGGCTCGGAGTTGGGGCCACACTTCCTGGGTTTAGGAGCCTCCGCTAACCACCCGACTGAGTTCGTTCGGGGATTGGGGATGGGATCCGTCGCCTGGGCTCGCGCCCTCTCCCTCGTGACATGACGTCACGTTCACTTGTAGTGATCACAGTCTCGAGGCAGCCCACTCGAGCCATCTCTTGGCGCTGGTTGTGCCTGATGGACCGGGGTCGGCTTGTGACCCGTCGAGGTGGTCGGGGATTACTCGATCGTCACTTCGACTCGGTTGGCCCTGTCGAAGCGGGGATTGGAGTGGGTTCGGGTATGAGGTCAAGGATCTGCGTATTCAACTGATAGAAGAGGTCGGTTGGCATCGAGCCCTGTCCGTGGCGACGATTGATCTCTTTCAGAAATCTCAGCCACTGCGCAAATGCCGCTGCGGGCGTCACCGAATCTGATGTGAGAGCTGCGGCGATCTCCGAGATGCGCCGCTGCTCACCTTCGAGCGGGTTCTCATCGGATGCAGTCTCAGCGACAGGTCGAGGGGAGATGATCTTCCCATTTGTCTTTGTGACGCCGTTCTGGTGGCTAGCTGTCCCGTGTACCTGGGAGCGCGCTCCCTGATCAGCCCTCGCCACAGCCAAGCGCCTCGGCCGCTCATTGATGCCTAGCTCGGCTGCGAAACGGGTCGATTCTGTCACGGTGAGAACGACCTCGTCGCCATCCACCTTGATGTGGAAGCCGTCTGACTGACTGGCAACATCCAACTCCACAAGTGGCCAGACCGCGACCGTCCGATCCCCCGAGGTCAGGGTCATCCGTTCGTGGCCGACGTCGACCTCTACGCCCAGCGGAAGCTTGGAGCGACCCGGTAGGCGAAGTCTTGCGTTGAACGTCGACATTATTCCTTCATCTCGTGTCGGCCAGTCAGAACGCTGTAACCATGTCTCTCCTGTAATCGTCGAACACGCCCGCGGGGTTACTGCTGATTCCCCAGACCGCGGAAGAGGGCGGCCTGTCGGCCGCCCTCTTCGCAGGCTCCGGTTGTCTGGGAGAGTTTCGCTAGTCGTTATGACCCGGAGCAGTTCCAGATCTTCCTGGGGAATCGGGCTTGCCGGAGTTGTCGGGCTTTCCGGCAGGATCGGGCCTGCCACTGCCCTCAGCATTTGCGTCGTCCCCGTTCTCGCTCTTCTTGGTGGCGTGCTCGCAATCGGCGTTGATAGAGGTGAAGTCGATCTCACCGGTGTCACCGACCACAACCGATTCGAAATTGGGGTCCCCCCCCGGTCCAACCTGCTGCTCGCCCTTACCCAGTTCGGATTGGGCAAGATGCCGGACCACACAGCCTCGCCCAAACCCTTCGTAGAGACTGTTGAACAGCTTCAAGAACATGCCGTGGTTGACTTGGCCGGCCGGCCCGGATACCTCGCCACCACTGAGACCACATTCGCCGTCGGCGCCGCTGTAAGCGACTGGGGCATCAGCAGGCTCTAGACCCTCGGCTAACTCCTCTTCCGGGCGATTGGGGAAGAGGACGACTCCGGCCTCGTCCTCGAGGTTGTCCACCGGAATGACGCCTTCCCCCGTGGGCTCTCCGTAGGTCGCGGTCAACGACCCATCTTCCAGACTGCAGTTGTAGAGCCCGTCGAGTGCGCTGAGATTCCAACCGAAGAAGTGATGGATGATGTCGTAGCCGAAGTTGAACAGCGTGTCCGCGACCTGTTCGGTCTCTGTGGCTTCCAATTCGACGGTATCCTCGTCCGCCCAGGCCACCGCGGAGCCGACTAAGAGCCCGAACAGGACAATGACGCTGATTCCGGGTCTCATGAGTCTTCGCATCGATTTCCCTCCAGGTTCTTGAGCCTTCGCCCCTGTTATCGACTGGAGTGAGTTTTGGGTTACGCAGCGCCGGCGCCTCGCCCGGTGTAAGACGCCGACAGAAGGGGAAAGGAAAGAAGTGGTCGGTGTCGCTGGTACCCGAATCATCGCTAAGTACGTCGGGATCGTGCCGATAACTGATGAGAGTCACTTGCTTCGGATCACGACGAAGCTATCGATGGGGGCCGAGCCGAACTGAGCCATGCCTATAGGAGACAACTTCGAGCCTGCGTTGGACGCGGCCAAGGCAGGCGCCGACTGGGCCTGGGCAGTCCTATACCGCGAACTCGCCGGTCCGGTGACCGGTTACCTAGCCAGTCGTGGTGCACCCGAGCCCGAGGACTTGGCCGCCGAGACTTTTCTACAGGTTGCCCGCAATATCCAAAGCTTCGAAGGAGGAGAGGAAGCCTTTCGATCGTGGGTCTTTGTCATCGCACATCGTCGTCTCATCGACACCCGTCGAAAGAAGAGGCGCGAACCAGACTTGAGCACGTTGCCCGACGATGACCACCATTCAGGCGGGGACGTGGAGGGCGAAGCCCTAGATCGCCTGGTCACCGGTGAATTGAGGCTTGCCTTGGAGATTCTCACCGAGGATCAGCGTGACGTTCTGTCACTGCGCATAATCGGAAACTTGACCCTCGAGGAGACCGCCGAAGCTGTGGGAAAGCGTGTCGGAGCAGTCAAGGCCTTGCAGAGAAGAGGTCTGATCGCCCTCCGCGAGCATCTCGAGCAAGACCGGGTATCTCTATGAGCCGTTTCGACGATTACAAAGCTGAGATGCAACTGTCGACGCTGCCTGACCACGACATAGAGCTCCTGCTCTCGGGAGTCGTTCCCGACAGCGATGAGGCAGCGCAACTCGTTGTGTTCGTCGATCTGATCCGCGCCGAGGGTGTCGGGTCTCCGTCCGAGGCAATGGTGGCTCAGATCGCGAGGGAGGCGGCAACGGTCGCCCGGTCGACATCCTCCCTCGACGCCCCCACGGGTGCCCAGCCACCGCGACGATGGGCCGGATGGAGACTGCGGCCGCAACTCGCCGTCGCAACGACGGCGGTTCTTCTGTTCAGCGGCGTGTCCGGGGTTGCGATGGCCGCGAATGGCGCTGCACCCGGTGACGCCCTGTACGGGATAGACCGCGCCCTGGAGAGGATAGGAATAGGTGCAGGTCATGCCCAGGAGCGACTGGACGAGGCCAAAGCGTTGCTGTCAGAGGGCGAGGCGGGAGGGGCCTTGAGGCACGCGGCCGACGTCTTCGACGACGCCGAGGAAGTGTCCGAAGGATTCGATGCCGTCGGGGATGCCCGCGCCGCACTGGAGAATGCCGCAGGGAGTCTGGAGGACAACGGCGACACGAGCAACGTCCTGGTCCGGGACAACGTGGCGACCCTTCTCGATTATCTGCGGGAGAATCTCGGAGAGCAGGTTGGAGCCGATGGAAAGGAGTTCGGGCAGGGTGTGGCCGACCTGGCCCGCAACATTGCCCCGGGAGAGGGTGAAGCTCCCACTCCAGAACCATCCCACGACAATGGCAAGAATGATGACCATGTCGGTGGTCCCCAGAGCGGTGGGTCCGGCAACGGCGGTTAAGGCGGAGTCAGCCCCCTAATGGGCGCCGGTGAGACGAGATCGAGCACCGCGACCGTTGGCGACATACATCGCGGTCTCCTCACCCCGCCTCCATCACCCCGGCCGCGACCAGGTCCTCTTTCCATCGGTCGACCACTGCCCGGTCCTGGTACGGGTTGTGGTCGAGCCAGCCCTCCACGTCGACGGCAGGGAATCTCTCCTCGACCAGCCGGGCCGTGGCCTGTGCCCGTCGATGCAGGCCCATCTCCTCCTGGGCCGCCGCCAGGACGAGCAATGCCTCGAGATTGTTCGGCTGATAGTCGAGGACCAGCTCGGCGACCGAGGCGGCCTGCTCGACTCGGCCCCCGATGAACAGCGAGCATGCCTTCACGGTCGGATACCAGGGCTTGTTCACCGCGGTGAGACGCATCGCGGTGTCGACCAGATCCACTGCCTGGTCCCACTGGCCGAGGTAGCGACGGACGCTCCCCGCCAAGCCGTAGGTGACGTCACAGGTAGGGCGGACGATCTCCGCCCCCTGGATCGCCTCCAGCGCCTCGGCGCCGTGGCCCTGAGACATCAGCACCGCGGCCTTGACCGTTGTCGCCAAGCCGGTCAGGTCCCCGAGATCGATTGCGACCTGAGCCTGCTCCATCGCTCGTTGCAGGGTATCGGCAGGGTCTCGAGCCCACCCCGAGGTTGCCCCCATCCAGTTGGCGAACGCCGACAGGGACGTCCCGAATTGGTGCTCGGGGTGCGATTCTGCGACCCTTCCGAATAGCTCCACTGCCCGTGACCATCCTTCGGCAGTCCCGGTGGTCAGGTGATACCAGCCCAGGTAAATGTCCTCGATGGCCTCCGGGTCGTTCAAGTCGGCGTAGATGCCCGCCGGCTCACCGATTATCAGCTCGACTTCTATCGACTGGGCCACCTCGTCGGCCATTCGCTCCGACAGACCGAACATCTCATCAACAGTCGCCACCCACCGATGCGACTTGACGACGTTCATCGTCGTCAAGTCGATCAGGTTCGCATACACCCGCACCTGCTCTCCCCCCTGATGCATGCCCGATTCGATGATGTAGCGGGCGGCCTCGCGGTCAGTTCCCCCGGGCTCGGCGCTCGCCTCCACCACCCGCAACTGGGGGATCCGGGAGAGTCTGTGGATCAGATCGGCTTTGATCATCCCCGCATTCCGCTGGACCGATTCATCGACCATCTCGGTATGGATCGGGAGCACTGCCAATGTCGGTGTTTCCAGAGAGAGTGACCTCGACCCGCCCCGACCCGACCCGTCACCGGGAAGGTCGGCGAACTCGTACACCTCGACTTCTTCGGGGATGTTCTTCATCGCTTTCCTGCCCAGCGACTTGAAGCGAAGCGATGGCTCGTCGAGGGCCCGATAGACCTTTCCGGACACGCTTATGCCGCCCGCGGGGGCGATTCCCTGGATCCGCGCCGCGACGTTCAACGCATCCCCGAAGTAATCCTGACCGGAGATGGCCACCTCTCCCTGATCGACACCCATACGGAATCGAACGTGACGCGACTCGGGAAGGTCAGCGTTCGTGGACTCGAGCTGGGTCGTGATCGCGATCGCCGCCGCTACCGCGTCCTTGGCCTCAGTGAAGACCGCCATGAAGTTGTCGCCGACGAAGTTGACCAGCTTGCCCCCGTACTGTTCGATCTTCTCGCCGACGATTCGACGCGTTTCCTCGACGGCGACAGTCGTCTCCTCGAAGTCGTCGGCCATCAGTCGGCTGTAGCCCACGATGTCGGCGTTCAACGCCACCATCTCGGCCGACTTCGTTGGAAGGGCGGTCATCTTTTGTTCATGGCAGGCCTCCCAAT
>Ga0209109_10000408_pt1 | contig 22621 bp, 26 predicted proteins | sample Rifsed10ft2_FD_184004 | JGI IMG/M metagenome (GOLD analysis project Ga0209109, IMG submission 184004) | Soil microbial communities from Rifle, Colorado, USA - sediment 10ft 2 (version 2) | ecosystem: Environmental > Terrestrial > Deep subsurface > Rock core/Sediment | place: Rifle, Colorado... | reverse complement strand
TGAACTCGGAATACAGCGTGTCGAGGCTGAACAACGTCGATTCCGACGGCTGGAACTGCAGCGACGCGGTGAGCCCCAGGCGATCCTGCTCGTGCGCATATTTGTCGTAGCGCGGAATGCGCGGACGGAACGATGCATTGAGCTCGGTAAGGGTGGCCGTTGAACCGCTCGCAGCGTAGTTCACGCCCAACGCGCCAAAGCAACCGGCGCCGACGGCTGCCGGCGGCACCGGACAGGTCCCGCCGTTCTGCCAGCGCACCGTGCTCGACCCCTCGTCGCTCAATTTGCGATCGGTGTAGGCGGCCGAGAAGAGGGCGCCAAACCGGCCGTCGCCAAACGTATTGCTCACCAGAAGCGCGGCGCGCGGGCTCACTTCTTCATTGATGTCGTTGTATCCGCCCTGTATCTGTGTGACCAGGGTCAGCCCGTTGTAGTCGAACGGGCGTCCGGTTCTCAGATCGACGGTCGCGCCGACCGAACCCTCTTCGACTTCCGCCGATGCGGTTTTGCGAACGGTGATCGCGTTGAAGAGCTCCGAGGCGAAGGTGTTGAAATCGAAGCTGCGACTGCGATTGGTGCCGCCGGCGGCGTCGGTGCCGCCGTTGGTGGTCAGCGCCTCGATGCCGTTGATGCGTACGCGCGTGAATTGGGGTCCGAGTCCGCGAACGGACAGCTGGCGACCCTCACCGGCGTCGCGCGCGATCGAAACGCCAGGCACTCGCTGGATGGCTTCCGCGAGGTTCAAATCCGGGAAATCGGCGATGTCCTCGGCGACGATCATGTCGATCGCGCTGGCGGACTTCTGCTTCTCGTCGAGCGCGATCCTCAAGCTTTCCCGGTAGGCCGTGACGACGATCTCACCCAGACCGGCGCCTTCGTCGTCGGTCGGCCCCGCGGCGGATTGCGCCGCTGTCTCAGGCGTCGCTTGTGGCGCCGTTGCTTCGGCCGCCTGCTCGGCAGCCGCGAGTGACGACCATGAAAGAAAACCGGCAAATGCTCCCAGCACAATGCGCGAAAGCCGCAGTCCGGGCATGGGCTTGAACATCGGTAAATCCCCCCTCGTTACGTCGCTTCAGGTATTCTCCTGACACCGGTAGCATTTCCGTTCGAGTGCGGAAATGACACCGGTAGCATCGCGAGGCTATCAGAGGTCGAGTACGATCGGCAATATGCGTCGTGCGAGCGCAACAGTGGTGCGCCGCGAAGGGGATTCGAGCCACGGGAGTTGTTGGCTCCGCCCGCCGTGGAGGGGGCGTCCGAGTCCCATGTTATGTTCATTTTGATGGGGGGAGGTCTTGGGATGGCTAAAGACCGCATGGCAGTCCTGACGGCGATGATCGACCAGGGGGTGATCCCGGTCTTCTATCACCCGGATGTCGAGGTCTGCAGAAAGGTGATCCAGGCGTGCGCCAACGGCGGCGCCAAGTGCATCGAGTTCACCAACCGCGGCGACTTTGCGTCGCACGTCTTCAGCGAGGTGGCGCGCCACTTCGCCACCGCGGACCCCAGCGTAATCATGGGCGTAGGCTCGATCATCGATGCCCCGACCGCGGGCATCTACATCGCCAATGGTGCGCGCTTCGTCGTCGGCCCCGCGCTCAATCCCGATGTCGCCAAGGTGTGCAACCGCCGCAAGATTCCGTACAGCCCGGGCTGCGGCAGCGCCACCGAGATCGGCTACGCGGAGGAGCTCGGCTGCGAGATCGTCAAGATCTTCCCGGGGACCTCAGTGGGCGGGCCCGATTTCGTGAAGGCGATGCTGGGCCCCTGCCCGTGGACGCGGATCATGCCGACCGGCGGCGTCGACTGCACCGGAGAGTCCCTGCGCAAGTGGTTCGACGCCGGCGTTGCCTGCGTGGGCATGGGCAGCAATCTCATTACGACGGAGCTGCTCGGCAAGCAGGACTACGCGGGCATTGAAGCCAAGGTCCGCACGACGGTGCAGCTCATCAAGAGCATTCGTGGAAAGTGAGCCATGACTGACAATGTGCTCAAGATTCGCCCCGCCTCGGAAACGCGCTGGGACTGCGCGGCGCTGGGCGAAGTCATGTTGCGATTCGATCCGGGTTTCGGACGCGTGCGCAATGCGCGCAACTTCCAGGTCTGGGAAGGCGGCGGCGAATACAACGTGGCGCGCGCGATGCGCAAGTGCTGGGGCAAGCGCTCGACCGTGGTGACCGCGTTGCCGCAAAACGATCTCGGCTCGCTGGTCGAGGATTTCATCATGCAAGGTGGCGTGGATCTGTCGCACGTCATCTGGCGCGAGTTCGATGGCCTGGGCCGCAATACCCGCGTCGGCCTCAATTTCACGGAGAAGGGATTTGGCGTGCGCGCGGCACTCGGCTGTTCCGATCGGGGTCATTCCGCCGCTTCCCAGATCAAGCCGGGCGAGGTGAACTGGGAGAAGCTCTTCGGTGAGGAAGGCGTGCGCTGGTTCCACACCGGCGGCATTTTCGCGGCGCTCGACACCGGGACAGCGGAAACGGTGATCGAAGCCGTGGAGGTGGCGCGAAAGTACGGAACGATTGTGTCCTATGACCTTAATTATCGCGCCTCGCTGTGGAAGAGCCGCGGTGGCAAGGAGGGCGCGCAGAAGGTCAATCGCAGCATCGCGCGCTTCGTCGACGTGATGATTGGCAACGAGGAAGATTTCACCGCCTGCCTGGGGTTCGAAGTCGAGGGGATCGATGAGCACATCTCGAACATCGATCCGGCGAATTTCAAGAAGATGATCGCGGCCGCCGTGAAGGCATTCCCCAACTTCAAGGTGGCGGCGACCACTCTGCGCAATGCGAAAACGGCGAGCGTCAACGACTGGGCGGCGATCCTTTACGCCGGCGGGCAGTTCTACCAGTCGGTCACGCGCGAGAATCTCGAGATCTACGATCGCGTCGGTGGCGGTGACGGCTTTGCCTCGGGTCTCGCGTACGGATTTCTCGAGGGCAAGGGCCCGCAGGCCGCGGTCGAATACGGCGCCGCACATGGCGCGCTCGCGATGACGACGCCGGGCGACACTTCGATGGTGAACGCCAGGGAAGTCGAAGCCATCATGAAGGGCAAGGGCGCGCGAGTGATTCGATGAGCGGCGATATTGTTGCTCCCACTGGATCCAATCATGCGGTTCTCTGGCGTATTGATGTCAATCCATGGCTCAAACCACGGAAATCAGGCCTGCTGCCGGCGGGTTCGGATCGCAGCACTAGGGTAGACGGCAATCGAGGAGTTCGGGCTCGATCATCGAGCCAATCAGCAGTCGTTTGCCAAGTAACGCTGCCACGCTGCCGGCTGAAATCGCGTCCCCCGCATTCAAGTAGATCTCCTGAATGCGGTTCTCGGCCTGCGGGTCGCCAGCGACGCGCAGTACCTGCGTCGCCGACTGTCTCGCCGGATCCCGCAGATGCTTCAGCAGCTGGTACGGCTTCGGATGTGCCGCAATCCAGATGGCGCCGTCTTCGGCGACATTGAGGTTGTCGGGAATTGTGTCGATGTCGACGTCCTCGACCAGCGCCAGGTCGCCGGTCTCCGAGTCACGCGAATAGATGCGCAATCGCCGCGCATTCGCCTCGCTGACATAGACGCGCCCGCCATCCGCGCTCGCCGCGATGCCGGTACCGAACGCGATCGGCTCGTCCACCGCGCGCATCACCTCGCCGTCGAAATAGACGATCTCGGCAAGCGCGCGGCCGAAATACATCTCCATGAAGCGCTCAATGCCAGGAGACGCGCCGGAAAAGTTGGCGACATAGAACTGGCGCGGCCCGACCGCGACAATCGCGTTCGGATCGACGAGCAGTGGGTTGTGAAAGGTCTCAAGGTGATGAAAGAGACCGTCGGCGCCCCGCTCGAAAATCTCGACGGTGTGCGGCTTGCTCAGCGGATGGCTGATCGCGAACAGCCGCTGAGGACCGTCGGGCGGCGAGTACAGACTCAGGCCGTGCGGACGGAAGTCCGCGGGCGCATCGACCAGCACCGGCGAGATGCCGAGCGCTTCGGCGTTGAGATCAACGGCGACAATCGTGCCGACGACATCCTTTCCCTGCCGAACGGCGCGACGATCGAGTACGGATAGATAAGCGAGCCCCGCCGCGCGATCGACTTGAATGTCCTCCGCACTACCCGGGAGTGCCAATGGCTCGCAGGTTCCCGCGAAGTGCGGCTCGATGCGAACGAATGCGCCCGCCTTGATCAGGATGTCGAATGTGAGTACCACGAGCAGCGCGAGAACGATGAGAAGTATGAAGACGGAGCGCCTCATCGCGCGACCTCAGGACTGCGACGCGGCCGCATTCATTTCCACACGACTGACGCAAAAAGCCGACAAAGTGCCGTTCCGGAAGCGTTGACAGGGATTCGCGGGGACAAGCGTCGATCGATTGGACCTGCAGTGCAACCCTGGGCGCAAATGAGAGGTCAACAGTACCCATCCGAGCGTCGTGTCAGATAGGCTGACGGCCGAAGCAACGAACCAACGGATGCCGGACTAGGGAGGACGGATCTTGGCTGACCGCCGCGTCAAACGAGGGCTGCGCGCGTGCCTGCTCATGCTGGCAGCTGCGGTGCTGACCGCGTGCGGCGGTGGCGGGTCGGAAGGTTCCCAAGGTAACAATAATCCGCCGCCGGTCGCCATCACCAAGACCGAGGCATTTCGGTTTTTAGACCAGGCCACGTTTGGTCCAACGGAAACCGATGCGCAACGCGTGATCGATCGCGCGTATGCGGGCTGGATCGATGATCAGATCGCGACGCCCGCCTCCCTCGAGCTTCCTTATCTTCAGTCCCTCGTGTTGCCATCCGGCACGCAGCTCTCGCCCTCCGATCGGCTCGATGCGTGGTTTCGCAACGCCGTGCTCGGCCCGGACCAGCTGCGCCAGCGTGTCGCCTTCGCGCTGAGCGAGATCATGGTGGTGTCGGATCAAAGTGCGCTGGTCAATGTTCCGGCGGGGCTCGCCTACTACTACGACCTCCTCGCGCAGAACGCCTTCGGCAATTTTCGCGAGCTGATGGAAGTGGTCACGCTCAACCCGTCGATGGGCGTGTACCTGAGCATGCTCGGCAACGAAAAGCCGGACGCCGCGCGCAACATCCGGCCCGACGAAAATTACGCGCGCGAGCTGATGCAGCTCTTCACCGTGGGCTTAGTCGAGCTCAATCCCGATGGCACCACGAAACTCGACGGCCAGGGACAACCGATTCCGACCTACACGCAGGAGACCATTGAAGGGTTCGCGCACGTGTACACGGGCTGGACGTTCGGTGGTTCAGCGGCTTTCTTTCTCCCATCGTTCAATTTCCTGCGGCCGATGCAGGCCTTCCCGGGATTCCACGATACGGGAGCGAAGACTGTGCTGCGCGGCGCAGTCATTCCAGCCGGGCAGTCGCCCGAGAAGGATCTCGAAGATGCGCTCGACTACATCTTCAACCATCCCAACGTCGGCCCGTTCATTGCCAAGGCGCTGATCCAGCGTTTGACGTCGAGCAATCCGTCGCCGCCTTACGTGCAACGCGTCGCGGCGCGATTCGACAACAACGGTGCGGGCGTGCGTGGTGATCTCGGTGCTGTCGTGCGCGCGATCCTGCTCGACGCCGAAGCGCGTGCGGCGCCGGCGAGTGGCAATACCGGCAAGCTCAAGGAACCGCTCATTCGTCTGATCGCGCTGTGGCGCGCCTTCAACGGCAGGGCAGCCAGCGGACGCTTCCTCTTCGATCAGCCGCAGGTGTTCTTTGGCCAAGCGCCGCTGCGTTCGCCGTCGGTGTTCAACTTCTTCGGCCCCGATCACCAGCCGACCGGTGAGATCGCCGACGCGGGCCTGTTCGCGCCCGAGATGGAGATCGTCAACGAGTATTCGGCGACCAACATGACCAACTACCTGCTGTTCTCGATTTATCTCCGCAACCAGGCCATACCCGGACTGTTGCCGGATGACATCTATATCGACATCGCGGCCGAGCAGCAGCTGGCGGCGGATCCGCAGGCCATGGTGAATCGCATCGTCGACAGGTTCACGGGCGGGCAGACGTCCGATGCGGTTAAGGCGCAAGCGGTCGCCATGGCGAATCGCGTACCACTCAGCAATCCAACGTTGCGCGTGGCCGAGGCACTCTTTCTCATTGCGTCCTCGGCGGAATATGCGGCAATCCGATAGACCAAGGGTGAGGGTAAGTTCGTGAGCAGCGTCACTCGCAGGCAATTCATCCAGAGCTCGGCGCTGGGTCTCGCCGGAGCGAGCCTCGCGCATCTGCCCGGTGCCGTGCGCGCGGAACTCCTGGGCAGCAATGCCGCTTTCACCGATTACAAGGCGCTGGTGTGCGTGTTCCTGTTCGGCGGCAACGACTCCTTCAACATGGTCGTGCCGCGCAGTGTTGCCGAGTACGGGGTGTACGCGAACTCGCGCCAGAACCTGGCGGTGGCGCGCGATGTTCTGTTGCCGATTCAGCCACTCACGAGTGACGGTGCGCAGTACGCCCTGCACCCGCTCATGCCCGGAATTCGCGATCTCTTTGAGACGGGGCGCGCGGCCGTCGTCGCGAATCTCGGCCCGCTGATCCAGCCGACCACGCGCACGCAATATCTCAACCGCTCGGTGCCGTTACCGCCGCAGCTGTTCTCCCACAATGATCAGCAGGATCAATGGCATACGTTGCGCGGCCGGGCAGCGATCCAGACAGGATGGGCAGGCCGAATTGCCGATGCGCTCGCCTCTGAAACGGTCGCCCAGCAGATCGCGCTCAACATCTCCTTGAACGGTACGACTCCATTCCAGGCGGGCCTCGATACCTTGCCGTACACGATCGGCACCACCGGCGCGCCGATCTACTTCGGCATGACGACTGCGCCCGAAGATCGCGACCGCCGTTCGGCGTTCGAAGCGTTGCTCGCCGAGAACTGGCCCAGCATCTTCGCTCGCGCGTTCGCGCGCGTGCATCGACGTGCGCTCGACACCGCGGATCTGGTGAACTCCGCGCTTGCTCTGGCGCCGACACTCACGACGGTCTTTCCGCCCTCGCGCCTCGCGCAACAACTCGCGATGGTCGCGCGACTGATCGCCGTGCGCTCAGAGCTCGACATGTCGCGGCAGATCTTCTTCGTCGCGGCCGGCGGCTTCGACACGCACGACAACCAGGTCGCGGATCAGCCCGACCTTTTCGCGGACGTCAGTGCCAGCATCGCCGCATTCCATGCGGCGACGGTCGAACTGGGTGTCGCGAGTCAGATCACGACCTTCACGCAGTCCGACTTTGGCCGGACACTCACGAGCAATGGTGACGGCACGGATCACGGCTGGGGTGGCCACCAGCTCGTCGTCGGCGATGCGGTCCGTGGCCGCGACATTTATGGACAAATGCCGCGTCTCGAGATCGGCGGAGCGGATGATGCGGGCGCCGGGCGCATCGTCCCAACGATCGCGGTGGACCAGTTCGCCGTCACGCTGGCCAAATGGTTTGGCGTTCTGGACACACAACTCGATGCCATCGCCCCCAACCTGGCGAATTTTGCCCAGCGCGACCTCGGCTTTCTGACGTAGTTCAGTCGGTGACTCTTGCGACTGCACTTAATGTGCAGTCACTCCGACTGAACGCCCGTACATGGACGTACGGGCCTATCGCCGCTCATGGATGACCACCGGCGAGACGCCAAACCCCGCCGTTTGCCGTAGAATGGCGCCCGAACCCCCGTCCGGATGTCCGCCATGAACGCGACCGAGCAATTCTTTGACGATGCATTTGGCAAGACCGTGGAGCTCGGCAACCGTCTGGCCGAGAAGCACGACAACGCCGATCTGTGGGACATCGCGGACGGTCTGCTCGCGGGCGCGATCCAGTACTGGCTCTATTCACGCCAGCCCTGCGGCAACCCGCGCTGCGAAGAGTGCCTGCCGATCAGCACCGCCGAGGGACGCGTCGGCGAGTTGAAGAAACTCGCGGCGCAATTCGCCGAGGACAGCGAGTACTACCACTCACCTTCGGACTCCAACGTCGGCCGCGCCTGAACTTCCACTCCCTCTCCCGCTTGCGGGAGAGGGTCCGGGTGAGGGCTCTCAGTCGGCGTGAGCGGTCTTAGTAATCCGGCAACGGAATAAACTCCGTCTCCCCCGGCACCTTCGCAAACCGCTGCGCCGCCCAATCATCTCGCGCCCGATCGATGCGTTCGCGCGAGCTCGCCACGAAGTTCCACCAGATGTAGCGCGGCCCATCCATCGGCGCGCCGCCGACGAGCAACAGACGCGAGTCTGCCGCGGCGCGAATCGCCGCGGTTGCCCCTTCATCCAACACGATCATGCGGCCACCGTCGAATTCCGCGCCGTCGAACGCGATGCGACCTTCCGCGACGTAGATCGCCCGCTCGCGATGCTCGTCGGGAACCTCGAGCTGTCCTCCCTTCGTGAGCGCAACATCGACGTACAACGTCTCCGAAACCACCGCGACCGGCGAGCGCTGACCGAACGCCGTTCCGGCGATCACTCTCATACGCACGCCTTCACGCTCGATCGTCGGCAAGGTCGCGGCCGGATGATGGAAGAACGCCGGCTCCGATTCTTCCGCGGACTTCGGCAGTGCAACCCACGACTGGATGCCGTGAATCCGCGTGCCCGTCTTACGCAGCTCGGGATCGGTCCGCTCCGAATGAACGATGCCGCGACCCGCCGTCATCCAGTTGACGTCGCCGGGCCGGATCGGCTGCACGAATCCCAGGCTGTCACGGTGCACGATCTCGCCGGTGAAGAGATAGGTCACGGTTGCGAGACAGACATGAGGATGCGGGCGGACGTCGATGCCGCCGCCGGGCGCGAATTCAGCCGGACCCATGTGATCGAAAAAGATGAACGGGCCCACCATTTGCCGACCACCGGCCGGCAGCACGCGCCGCACTTCAAATCCGCCCAGGTCTCGCGGCCGGGGCTCGATCACACGTTCAATTCTTGCCGCCACTGATTCCTCCGGTCGGGTACCGCCATGCAGCTGTCATCTTCTCACGCCATCCATTGTCTGGGTCCATCGGAGGGCTTGCTCGGCGCTGCAGTGCGTTCGCGCCATGCTGTACAACTTCCCGGCGCCTCATACAACGCCCCGCGCCAATGAATTCAGTGAATCAGGAACTTCCGATTTCGCCTAGAAGAATATCGGACAAATGTGGAGCAAACTGGAACACCCAATGAGTCCCATAATTAATAGTTGGACGTCACACTTGGAGAGCCGTCGTAACATGAGTCGCCTTCAGACACTTGCTGCCTGTTTCCTAATCGCCTGCGGTACCGCTGGTGCGTCGGACTTGGCGAGCCCCAGCGATACGAAGGAGCTCGCCAATTCGGCAATGCGACTGATCATTGCAGATAAGATCAATGAGGCATTCGCTCTGCTCAAGCCACACTGGCCAATGCCGGTGAGCGAAATCGACGCGCTGGTTCTAACGACGATTCAGCAGCGCAACCTGGTTGCGCCTCGATTTGGGAAGTCGATCGGCTTCGAATTGGTTCATGAGGAGGCCCTGTCGGACTTTGCTATCCGCTACACGTTCGCCGAGAAGCGTGAGATCCATGCGCTTCGTTGGCAATTCACATTCTACAAGCCTAGTGCACTCTGGAAGGTCAACTCAGTTACTTGGGACGACAACTTTGGAATGCTCTTTTCGCAGTGGCGTCTAACAACGCGATAGAGCAGATCGCGCGGCCAGCAGCTTCGGTGAAGGGCTTTCTGATGAGAAGGGTTCTATTCCTCGCTGTCTCGCATGTGCTTGCCGCTGCAGCGGGCTTCGCTCTTGGCGTCTACTCGCTACCAATCCTGACTGCACCAGCGGCACCGTCGGCGGCGGAGGTGGCGTCGCAGACCGGTCAGGCCACATACACCGGTCGGTTCCGTCGCGACCTCAAAGGCAGCGATGTACTTCACTGGGGTGAAGGCACGGTCTCAGTTGGGCGGCAAAGCATCGCGTTCGTAGGCAAGCTCGCACCGGGCCCAGACTACAAGCTGTACCTCTCACCTGAGTTCGTCGAAACTGAGGCAGATTTCAAGCGTCTGAAGGAGCGCATGATCCAAGTTGGCGAGGTCAGGACCTTCGAGAACTTCATCGTCTCGGTGCCCGAGTCGGTGGATCCGGCGCGCTACAACACGGTCATCGTATGGTGCGAGTCGTTCGCACAGTTCATCACCGCCGCGAGCTATCGATAGGAGTGCAATTCATGAACCTGCTGCGCAGGTGTGAGCGCATCTCGCGAGAGACGCCCAACAACCATCGGAAGCATCTTCTCATCGAGGGGTTCTTCTCCCGCGCGGAGCTCAACGCTCAGACGCTCCGGGAGTATTTTGCCTTCATTACGGGCCGCCGCGGGCTCCGCACCTATGCGGACCCGATCGTCGACGAGACGAGCGCGTAGGGGAAAGCTTTGAATCAGGGCTACGATGCCTCTGTCCCGTTGATCGGAAACCGGGCAACGGAACCAACGCGAGAGTTCTTTGAATTCAGTGAGTGGGAGACCGCGTTGTTCTGACCAGGTCGGCCGCCTAACAAGCGGTTCTTGACCGAGAGTGAGGGACGACTATGAAGCGCATTCTATTGTGGCTTGCATTTGTCGGGGCACTGTCGCTCACGCTGGTACTGCGGGCGTACGCGTCCGAGCCGCGACGCATCACGAATCTCTATGATGCATTCGGTGCACCATCGGCCCTTCAACAGGACTGGGGGTTTGCGGCGCTGATCGAATACGGTGGGAAGCGCATTCTCTTTGACACGGGCAACGACGCCGGGATCTTTGAGCACAACGTCAAGCAGCTCGGCATCGACCTCAGTCGACTCGATGCCGTGGTCATTTCGCACCGCCATGGTGACCACACGAGTGGGCTCAAGTACCTCCTGGAGGTAAGCCCGCGCGTCAAGATCTATGCGCCGCTGGAAGGAGCATTTTTCAAGGGTGCTCTCCCGCCGGGATTCCTGGCGCGCTATCCAGGTCTACCGCTGAACCTGCAGTACTACGGCGGCAAGCAGCCGGAGCGGTGGCAATCTGGAACACCGTGGGAGCAGGCTAATTTCGAGGGTGTTGCGAAGACCACCGAGATCTTTCCAGGTTTCTATATCCTCACGACCAAATCGCAGAAGCCGGGCACACTTGAGATGAATGAGCTCTCGCTTGCGGTGCAGACCCCGAGAGGACTCGCCGTGGTCGTCGGTTGCTCGCATCCCGGCGTGGAAAACATTCTCGCGGCAGCCGCCAAGATCGATCCCCATCTGTACACGGTCATGGGCGGCTTTCATCTCGTTGTGACGCCGGAAGTGGAGGTGCGGCGCGTGGTGTCGGTGCTCCAAGACGAGCTCCGAGTGGAGCGGGTCGCGCCTGCTCACTGCACGAGTGAACTCGGATTTGCCGTGTTTCTGGAGCGCTTCAAGGATCACTTCGACGGGGCAGGCCTCGGTGCGGTCATTCCCCTGCCGTAGGTTTGAATGCTTCCTTGACGCGTGCGACGGCTAACAACGCGTTGGAGCCAAACGCGCGGCCAATAGCTTCGGTGAGGTAACACGGATGTCGAAGTTCTCGATCGGGTGTCTTCGTTCAGCGGTAGCGATGCCGCGCGTCGCTCAACGCGGGCGTTAGCCCCGCCTGCTTTCACCCACATCCAATGACTACAATCTCAACAAGGCTTGCAACACTCGATGACCTCGATGCTGTCGCATCCCTCTTCGATGCGTATAGGCAGTTTTACAGACAGGCTCCTGACCTGCCGCTCGCTCGACGGTTCATCCATGAACGGCTTCAACGGAATGAGTCTGTTCTCATCGTTGCCGAGACCGGGACAAACACGGTGGTCGGGTTCTGTCAGCTGTATCCCACGTTTTGCTCCGTCAGGGCAGCGCCCACTTACACTCTGTACGATTTGTTTGTCAGCCCTGAAGCTCGCGGCACTGGAGCTGGCAGGTCACTCATGCTTGCTGCCGAAGCACACGCCGTAAGGGTAGGCGTCGCACGCATGGAACTTTCGACGGCAAGAAACAACACCGTGGCACAGTCGCTTTACGAGTCTCTCAACTGGGTGCGCGATGAAGCTTTCTTTGTGTATAGCAAGTCTTTGCGGAGCTGACTCTTTAATCGAGCGGGCAGGCCAAGACAAGCAGTAGTCTGGTCCTCATTTCTATCTCTGAGTCACGTTGAATGGAGGCTTGTCGTGACAACAGCTGAGGCCCTGGAATTTGTGCGGTCACACGGGATCGTACTCGAGTCGGCGACCGGTCCTGTGCCTTCACTCGCCAGCATTATCGCGGGCGGCCCCTTCCGCGGCAGCTGGTGGGGACATGCGCGCAGTCATGAAATCTTCGAGCTGTCCCGGGCGGTCAGGGATAGCCCCGATGTGTTGGTCTGCCGGCTTGTCGGCGGCAAGATCACTTATGTCCATCGACGCTTATGGCCGGCTTTGGTCCGCGTCGCCGAGCGATTTCCCCGCAAGCACCTGGCGAAGGTTCACGAGAAGCACACGGCGTCGGGCCGGCACGTCAGTGAGGAGGTCGCCTTCCCCGGCTGGGTTTCTCAAGAGCTTGCTACCCAGGCCCGCCAACTCGACGAACAAAGTGCGCTGGGCGAGCTCGGGGATTGGTGCAAGAGTTCCACTTCCGTCGGCCAGGATCCGTTACCGGGGCCTGTCGTCTCATGAGCTAGAGAAGCACCCGGACTACTCGACTGGGCAGCACCGCGGTAACGTCGGCGAAGGACAGCTTCACGTACGCCAAGACAATATCAAGGATTTCGACGCATTCGAGGTTCCATCGAATCAACTCGCCGCGGTGATCCGTGATGCGCACGCCCGCGAGCTCAAGAGCAGGAAGCGATAGCTGGCTAACAAGCGCTTGCAGGGAACGCCCGCAAGCGGGCGCTCTTGAATCGCGACGTTTTGTTTCCATGGTGGCGCCGGCCACCAATACGAGCGCAAAGGAGGCTACATGCGCACACTGATAATCATCCTTGGCGGCCTTGTTCTTTGGGGGGCCAGCCTTGGGGTGGCGCGTCTCCTTGGCGGTTCATCTGCGTTGTCGACATGGACGGCAACCAGCGTATTTGCAGTGCTATGGTTTCTGCTGGCGGCCGCAAACATGGGGGTGGGCATTTCGCAGGCTGGCTACTCCTTCCGGGAGGAACTGCCGATCTTTCTGTTGATATTCCTGCTTCCGGTCGCCGTCGCTCTCTTCGTCAAGTGGAAAGTCCTGTGAACCAGGGGGCAGTCAGTCATGGGTAAGAACCGAATGGAGGCGTTCTTCGATGGCGTGGTCGCCATCATCATCACCATCATGGTGTTGGAAATGAAGGCGCCGCACGGTCAAAGTATCGAAACGTTGTCGCCGCTGATTCCGGTGTTGTTGAGTTACGTTCTCAGCTTCCTGTACCTCGGCATCTACTGGAATAACCATCATCACATGATGCACGCCTGCCATAAGGCAACAGGCTCGATGCTATGGGCGAATCTGCACCTGCTCTTCTGGCTGTCCCTCGTTCCGTTTACAACGGGTTGGATGGGAGAAAACCATTTTGCGGCGATGCCGGCGGCTGCGTACGGTGTCGTGCTGCTGATGGCCGCGATCGCCTACTGGATACTGCAGCAACGAATCATCGCCTCGCAGGGAGAAGGCTCGATCTTGAAGAAGGCGATCGGCAGCGATTGGAAAGGCAAGCTCTCGCCGGTTCTTTATTTACTTGCAATCGCTGTAGCGTTTCTGTCGCCATGGGTATCGGTGGCGATCTACGCGTTCGTTGCGCTCATGTGGGTCATTCCGGACAGACGCATCGAGCGTGTCCTCGTCGGAAAGGAAACATGACGAGCCCTTGCAGCGCATGCGCCGCGCGGTTAAGGCTGAATGCTAGGCAACACAGACGACGTCGTGTGTTGACGAACCCGACCAGGATTGCGTGACGTTACAGTGGCGCGGGAGGGCTGTTCTATGTCGGCTTTATCGGCAGCAGGGCGACGAGTCATGGCTCCTGCGCTCGTTGGCACGTGCCTGGGCTGCTCGCAACCGGCTCCCGCACCTTCTGTTGAAGAGCAGCGCCCGGAACCTTTCGTCGAGATCGAGCTCGGCCGCTCGCACCGGGCTGCGGAGTTCTGTCTCCTGGATGCAACGAGTTGCCTGGCACTGGACAGCCGCCCGTTCGAGCCCTGCCTGCTCACGACCGAGCGCTGTCCGGGGGACGCTCACGTGTTTCCGGCGCCCGCCGCCATACCTCGGGACCAATAGTGCCTGTGCGGCTTCAATGCTCACCGCTACCTGTCACTGTGGCGCCGTTCAAATCGAGGTCCCGCGAAGGCCGCGCATGCGGGTGGTACTCCAAGCCTTCAGTTCCAGGGAGCTCAGATGGCAAACGTCACTCAGGAAGCCGCACAAGCGCGAACCGCACAGTTCGCCGGCGCGATGTACTTGATTCAAATGGCGACAGGCGTCTTCACCCAGCTCTACGCGAGGGGTTCGCTCATCGTGCGTGGCGACCCCTCACAGACCGCGCAAAACATCATCGATTCGGAGCGCCTCTTTCGCATCGGCATCGCGAGCGACCTTGCCTGTTACACCGCCGTATTGCTGGCGACTTGGGCGCTCTACGTGTTGCTGAGGTCGGTCGATCGCAATTTGGCCTTGCTTGCCGTGCTGCTGCGGCTCATCGAGCTGGCAATCCACTTTAACGTGACAACGAACAGCTTGACGGTACTCCGCCTCCTGAGCGGCGATGAGTATCTGAAGAGTATCGACATCAGCCAGTTGCAGTCCCTCGCCCAACTGGCACTCGGCGTTCAGGCGGCGGGAATGAACATGGGGTTTATTCCGCTCGGTTTGGGATCCGCCGTTTTCGCATACCTGTTCTTCCAGTCGCAGTACATACCACGAGTCCTCGCCGGCTGGGGCGTATTCTCGTCCCTGCTGTTGGCCGCGTATGCTCTGTCAATCATCATGTATCCGAAGGCTGGAGCATTGCAGCTCGTACCCATGCTTCCCATGGGCATCTATGAGGTCACACTTGGCTTCTGGCTGCTGCTGCGAGGGGCAAAGCTGAAATCATTCGCAACCAGTGCGGTCTGACAACCGGCAGGACCTGCCCGTGAGGGACTCAGTGCAAACATTCAATTTGCGGCGCGCGGTCGCCGAAGCAGGCCATTGGATTGCAGGAAAATGACCGACGTCGATCAGCGCCCCCCACTGGCCGTGGCGCACATCGTTCTGGAGACAGACCGCATGGAGGAATCTGGTCACTTCATGCGATCGATTGGCATGCGCCCGATATCCGAGGGACCACGGGTGTCCGTTTACGAGCTGCGCGGGGGAACGCACTTGATCCTGATGCTGAAAGACAAGATCGCTGTGGGTGATGCTCCGTTCGACCTCATGGTCGATGACCTGCATGCCACCCATCAGCAGTTTGCGTCTCTGGGGCTTGCCCCATCACCGATCGAAGCCCGCGCGGCTATCGACCACGAGGTTTTCACCGTCCGCGAGCCAGCTGGCCATGTCATCACTTTCTTCTCAAGCCACGTTTCCGGTAAGCCAACATAGAACGATGCCTGGTGCCCAACAACGCGCTCGGTGTGCTGGCCCGTTGGTCCGGGTCTCAGGCGCACCGTGGTCTCATGACAATCGCGAGGCCAGACCATGCTGAAGACATACAGAGGCAGCTGTCACTGCGGAGCGGTGAAGTTTGAAGCGGACCTCGACCTGACCCAGAGCAGCTACCGCTGCAACTGCTCGATCTGCCGGCGCACGCGGTTCTGGCCGGCCGTGGCGAAGCCCGAGGCCTTCCGTCTGCTGACAGGAGAAACCGACCTGATCCAATATCTGTTCAACACCAGGAAAAACCATCACTACTTCTGCAGGCATTGCGGCGTGCGCGCCTTTGGCGTCGGAAATGAAACTCCGATCGGAAAAATGTATGGCGTCAACATCGGCTGCCTCGAAGACGTCACTGAGGAGGAGCTGTCCCGCATTCCGATCACGTATGTCGATGGTCGCAACGACCGATGGCCGCATGCTCCGGAATTCTTCGCTCACTTGTGAGTTACGGATGGCGATAGCAGGTGCGCACTCGTGAGGTCGCCATGGCATCCTCCACGTCGATGAAATACGGCGTGAAACGGGCAAAGGAGCAAGTGCGCGCCTATCTTGCACTCTTGCCGCCAGACGCTCGGCGGGCGCTCAAGAAAGTTCGCGAAGCCATTCGTGCCGCGGCGCCTGATTCCGTGGAGGTGATCAGCTATCAGATGCCAGCATTCAAGTACAACGGGCGGATGCTCGTGTGGTACGCCGCCTGGAAGGACCATACCAGCATCTACCCGCTGACCACAGCGATGCGGCGTGCGCTCGCGGCCGACATCAAGGGATACGCGACGTCGAAAGGCACGATCCGATTTCCACTTCCGAAGCCGCCGCCGTCGGCTCTCGTAAAGCGACTGGTCAGGGCACGAATCGCCGAGATGCCGAGGTAAGCGTGTCGAGGTTGCGCTTCAGGATTTCGATGTCGCTCGATGGCTTCGTGGCGGGACCGAGCCAGAGCGTGGACAATCCGCTCGGCATCGGTGGCATGCGCCTGCACCAGTGGGTGTTCCCACTCAAAGTCTGGCGTGAGATGCATGGTCTTCCCGGCGGCGAGGTCAACGAAAGCACGGAAGTCGTCGAGCAGTCGCTCGCCAACATCGGCGCTACGGTGATGGGGCGAAACATGTTCGGCGGTCACCCTGGTCCGTGGAATGCAGACGACCCGTGGAACGGCTGGTGGGGACGCAATCCACCATTCCATCATCCTGTATTTGTCCTCACGCATCATGCACGCGAGTCGCTCGAGCTGGAGGGCGGAACGACTTTCGCGTTCGTGACCGACGGCATTGAAGCCGCGCTCGAGCTCGCACGGCGAGCCGCGGGCGTTCAGGATGTAGCGCTCGCTGGCGGCGCGAAAGCCGCCCAGCAGTATCTGGCGGCGGGGTTAGTCGATGAGATGGAGATCACCCTGGTGCCGACGCTGCTGGGCAGCGGCGAGCGATTGTTCGACGGCGTCGGCGATGACTTGCAAGGCCTCGAACCGGTGCGGACGGTGGTTGCGCCAAACGCTCTGCACCTTAAATTCGCAAGGTGAGTCGGAGAGATCGGGCCCGGGGAGCCCACACCAGATTGGCGCATCGAGCGCGTGTTGCATGAACAAGCGGGGGGACGACGCATGCATCGAACGGCAACTCTGATCTTTCTCGGATGCCTGGTGGGGTGCACGAATCCGACGTCATCCGTCAGGCCGGATGCGTACTATTCGGACGTGTCGCAGCTGAAGGCTGGTGAATCCTCGCTGTTCGCGGGTGACGCGGCAGTCCTGAGCGACGAGGCGATCGGCAAGATCCTTCAGTATCGCTATTCGGCGCCGAAAGTGAGCCGGGTGGCGATCCTGCCATTCGGCTGGAGCAACTGGTCTGGCTGGTCGGAGGAAATGGCGCTCTCGACCGAGCAGGTGAATGCCCGGGTGCTGGCGACGCTGAAGAAGTCTTCAAGGGTGTACGACGCAGCGTTCCTTCCCTCGATACTCGTCCCTGAAAAGCGGACTGTTCCCTACCTTCGTGAAGCCGCCGCGCGCTTTCAGGCCGACCTGCTGGTGGTGTTTCGCTCGGCGTGTCAGTCATTCGAGAAGTACCGGATGTTCGGTTCGGACGAGACCAAGGCCTATTGCAGTGTCGAAGCGGTGCTCCTGGATACGCGCACGGGCCTGGTGCCATTCGTGGCGGCATCGCTGCAGAACTTCAGTACCACGCAGGCGGAGAAAGACATCAACTTCCGCGAAGCGATCCTGCGCGCGCAGCTCAATGCACTCGCAAGCGCGCTCGGTGATGTGTCCGAGCGGACCGTGAATTTCCTCGAGTCGGACTCCGTTAGTCCCACACCGGACGGAACATGATCTGACGTAAGGCTCTTGCAGCGGAGTCAACACGAATGACGTATGGCATTCTCTTCCTGCTGCACATCCTGGCGGCAACCGTCTGGACCGGAGGCCACCTGGTGCTGGCTCTGGCGGTCCTGCCGCGAGTACTCAGGGAGAAATCACCTTCCGAGCTGTTGCGGTTCGAATCCGCCTATGAACGAATCGGAATACCGGCCATGCTGATGCAGGTGGCGACGGGAATCTGGCTTGCCTACCGACTGGTTCCTGAAGTGGGTCAGTGGTTTGCGTTCGACGACCCGGCTGCGCGCCTCATCGGTATCAAATTACTCTTGCTGGTAGCCACGGTAGCGCTGGCGGCTGACGCGCGTTTGAGGATCATCCCGAAACTGTCTCAGGGCAATCTGATCGCGCTCGCCTGGCACATCGTTCCGGTGACTGTGATTTCAGTTCTGTTCGTGGTCGTCGGCGTTTCGTTCAGAACCGGGTGGTTCGTTTGAGCACGACATGATCGACCTTCGTTCCGACACCGTCACTCGGCCATCGCCCGCGATGCGTGAAGCAATCGCCGCAGCGCCGGTGGGCGACGATCAGTTTGGCGAAGATCCGACGGTAAACCTGCTGCAGGAGCGCATCGCGGCGCTGCTCGGGAAGGAGTCGGCGCTATGGTTGCCGACGGGAACGATGGCCAACCAGGTCGCGCTTCGGGTCCTGACGCGGCCCGGCGACGACGTGATCGTCAGTGAAGGGAGCCACGCGGTCTGGCACGAGACCGGCGGATCCGCCGCCAACGCGGGCGTTCAGTTCACCACAGTCGGCGAGAAAGGGCTCTTTACGGCCGAGGACTTCGTCGCTGCCGTGAAGCCGCGCGGCCACATCATCTATCCGCCGACCACGCTGGTCGAGATCGAGAATACTCATAACCGCGCTGGCGGAGTCATCTTCCCGCAGACTGATGCCGAGCGCATCTGCGCAGCGGCTGCGGAGCGCGACATCGCGACGTATCTCGACGGAGCGCGGCTCTGGAATGTTGCCGTCGCCTCGCGGCGGTCACTCAAGGAACTTGCCGCGCCTTTCGGCCTGGTTTCGGTAGCGCTCTCCAAAGGGCTCGGGGCGCCAGGCGGCGCCTTGCTCGCCGGCTCGAAAGAGATCATCGGGCGCTGCGTTCGGCACCGGAGAATGCTCGGGGGCGCGATGCGGCAAGTCGGAATCTTCGCGGCAGCCGGACTCTACGCGCTCGACCACAACATCGAGAGATTGGCCGAGGACCACGCCAACGCGCGGCTGATTGCGGAGCGGCTTTCCACGAGCAGAAAGTTCGTAATCGATCTGGCAACCGTTCAGACCAACATCCTCGTTTTTGGCCTGGCTGCTGATGCTCCCGACGCGCCCACGGTTGTAAGCCGGGCCAAAGAGCGCGGCGTTCTCATCTTTGCATTCGGTCCGCGCACCATCCGCGCCGTAACGCATCTTGACGTCTCGCGCGAGGCGTGCGAACGAGCCGCAGACGTGCTCCTGGAAGTCGCCGGAAAATGAGCCACTTGGCCACACCTCGCGTGAAGCGGGTGATCGGCCTTTGATTCGTGCTGCTCGCGGCCGCGACCCACCCGGTCCCTGCGGCGTCTCAGGGAAGCGCTGGCGGGGACCGGGCTCCCATCATCGACATGCACCTCCATGCGTTGAACTTCCGGATGGCGCACCGGCCCTGAACAATCCGGCCACGGGTAAGCCCTCGGTCGCCGTCACCAGCGGTCCAGCCGAGACGGTCGCGCAGTGGCATGCCGCGGCACCGGACAGGATCATTGTCGGTGCGTTCGTCGACGAGGCCCATCCGCTGCCCGATCTCGCGAAACTCCGCGCCGAGATAGAGGCGGGCCGCGTGCAGGTGATCGGCGAGCTCGGCCTCGTTCCTCACGGAGGAAGAGAAGCGCGACATCCTCTACAACAACGCCGAGCGCTTCCTGCGGCTTGGCGGGAAGTGACGCAACTACCGGGCAATCTTTGAAAGGTCGATCTTCAGATCCTCCGCAAGCTTCACAGCCGTCGCGCGCCCCGCTCCAAACACACCGCCACCCGGATGCTGGAACGGTCCCACGAGGTAGAGTCGTTCGACACCTGGCACCGTGAACTGGCCGAGCTCGGGCGTGGGACGATGGGCGCCCGACTGGTAGGACGTCGTGGCGATGCCGTGCAGGTCTCCGCGCTGAAAGCTCGATGACGTGCGCTCCATGTCGGCGGGGCTGTCGCAGTGATACTGAAGAATGTCCCCCGGACCGACGTTTTCGATGAAGCCGCCCATGTGAGCCAGCATGCGCTCGGCATAGTCGCGCTTGCTCTCGTCCCATGAGCGGCCATCCGGACGCTCGTACGGAACGTAATCCCAGGCATGCAGTTCCGCACAGCCCTTGGGCGCGCGTGACGGATCGAACATCGTGAGCGAGCCCAGGCCCACGAGCGGATACCGCGAAAGCCCGCCGTAGCGCAGATCGTCGAACGAGCGGCGCAGCTGCTCGTAGTTGTTCGGCAACAGCTCGATCATCGCGCCGCTGACGTGCGCGCCCGCCTTGAAACGCAGTGGCGCCTTGAGGGCGGCGAGTATGGTGATGCACGCAACCGGCGAGATCTGTGTCGCCTCGGCAGCCCGCACCACCTCGGCATCGAGCCCTCCGACCATTCGTCCGAGGTGATGCGGATGAATCGCGCCGATCACGGCATCGCGCGCCTCGTATTCCTGACCTTTCGTCGTGGCGACGCCGGTCGCCCGGCCATTCTTCGTCAACACATGCGCCACGTCGACGTTCGCGAGCACGTCACCGCCGAAGTCCTTGATGCACGCGATCAGCGCGTCCGTCAGCCGGCCGCTCCCGCCGATCGGCACGCCGATGCCGTACGCCTCCATGAATCCGACGAACACGAAGACGCCGAGGCCGGTCGATTTCTCGTCGGGTGAGATGAGATTCTCGCCGGCGATGCGTGCGAAGTGCATACGCACCTTGTCGTGCTCGAAGTATTCGCACAGCACGTCGTGCGTGCTCATCTGCACGATGCGCCAGAATTCGCGGCCCTCGCGGCTCTGGTCCAGCAGTGCAAACGATGCGCCGAGCGGCGCGGGCGCGGTGTATAGCGTTGACGCCACCATCGGCAGCCAGGCAGCCGCCTGGTTCGCGAGCCTGCGGTAGGCATCGGCGTCCTTCCTGGAGAACTTCGCAATGTCAGCGCAGGTCCGTTCGCGGTCGCGATACATCCCGAGCGTGCTGCCGTCCTCGAAGACTGACATCATCGGCGGGTCGGGAAAAACGTAGCGAAGGCCGTACTTGGCCTTGAGTTTCAGCTCATCGGCGGCCAGCAGGGGGTTGGCGTGGATGAAGATGTGCGCGAGCGAATGCTGGTCGTGGAGGAAGCCCGGGAGGGTCAATTCCCGGGTAACGACCCCCCCGCCGAACCAGCCATTTCGCTCTAGGACCAGAACTCGCCGCCCGGCCGCCGCAAGATAGGCGGCGGCAACAAGACCGTTGTGCCCCGATCCGATAACGACAATATCGATCTTGCCCATGGTCGCCACCTACGAAGTCTTCGCCATCTGCTACGCCCACCTCGAGCGCACGGCCCGGCACAATTTCCTGGGCGGCGACGAGCACGACCGGCCGATGCCGCTCGACTACTACGTGTGGGCGATCGTCAACTCCGACCGCACGGTGATCGTCGACACCGGCTTCGACGAAATCGCCGCGCGGCGCCACGGCCGCCAGATCGTCCGCCCGGTCGCGGAGGGACTCAAGGCCATCGGCATCTCACCGGATGGGGTCGAGCATATCGTGATTTCCCACATGCATTACGACCATGCGGGCAATCAGGACCTGTTCCCGCGCGCGCGTTACCACCTCCAGGACGCCGAAATGGCTTACTGCACCGGCCGCTGCATGGGCGACTCCGACGTCGGCGGCGTGTTCGATGCGGACGCCGTATCCGCCATGATCCACAAGGTATTCGCGGGGCGCGTGCAGTTTCACGATGGCGACGACGAGATCGCTCCCGGCATCACCGTGTACAAGGTCGGCGGGCATACCCGGGGCATGCAGATCGTGCGTGTGGCGACGCAGCGGGGCTGGGTCGTGCTCGGCTCGGACAGCGCGCATTTCTATGCCAACCTCGAGCCCGGCCGGCCGTTTCCGATCCTCGACAACCTGCCGGCTTACGTCGAAGCGCAGCGCACGGCGTTGCGGCTCGCCAGCTCGCCACGGCATTTCATTCCGGGCCACGATCCACTCGTGCTCGCGCGCTACCCGAGCGCAAAGCCGGGACTCGAGGGCGTGGCGAGACTCGACCTGGCGCCGCTAGCCTGAGGGAAGACGTGTGACCAAGGAAGAATCAGGAAGCCGCGAGCCGATTGGTTTCATCGGCGTCGGGCGCATGGGCGGCGCGATGGCCGCGCGGCTGCTGGATGCGGGCTATCCAGTGACCCTGTGCGACTCCGATGATGCGGCTGTGCGTTCGCTGTTGACGGCGGGCGCCAAGCGAGCGAATTCTCCGGCTGCCGTCGCGTCCGCCGCACGCATCGTGCTCGCGAGCCTGCCGACGCCGCAGATCGTGCTCGACGTCATGACGGGCGCAAATGGTGTCCGTAACGGTACGGCCATTCGCACGTTCATCGACCTCTCGACCTCGGGTGCGGCCGCGGCGGTCGCAATCGATCGGGTCCTGCGAGAGCGGGGTGTCAATGCATTCGACGCGCCGGTCAGCGGCGGAGTTGCGGG
>Ga0209109_10000407_pt1 | contig 22633 bp, 15 predicted proteins | sample Rifsed10ft2_FD_184004 | JGI IMG/M metagenome (GOLD analysis project Ga0209109, IMG submission 184004) | Soil microbial communities from Rifle, Colorado, USA - sediment 10ft 2 (version 2) | ecosystem: Environmental > Terrestrial > Deep subsurface > Rock core/Sediment | place: Rifle, Colorado... | reverse complement strand
CCCCCGCGGATTCCCGCGGGGGCGATTCGTTTCGCGACCTCGGACCTCGGACCTCGGACCTCGGAACTCAGAAACGGTAGCTCAGCGATCCGAAGTGCTGCATCATGCGTCCGTCCGCTCCCCGCTCCTGGTACGTCGAGAGCGTCAGGTAGACTGACCGGCCGATGCCCACGTCGAAGTCGGCGCCCAGCCATCTCAGTGTCGTCGGGGCCGCGCCATCGAGCGGACGCACGTCTCTTCGCGTTCCGCCGTTCAGGTCGAGTCGGAACCGGCCGCCCGGCTGAAACTCCAGCGACGCGGACCGCAACTCTCCATCCAGGAGGGCGCCGGTGTACCGAGTTGCGCGCAGGCGAATGCCCGCACCGATCGGCGTCAGGCGGGTGAGGCCCGCCGACGCGGTCCATGAATCAGACGCGCCGCTGGTGCCGCCCCGGCTCGTTCGCGCGTCGAAACCGGCCATGAAGTGGCCGGCCAGCGAGAGCTGTGTACCCGCCCACGTGCCCTGTCGGAAGCTGTCGTCGAATTCCAGCTCGGGGCTCAGGAAATCACGATACAGCCGGACGCTGCGCCGGTTATCGTAACCGGCGTGCACGGAAAGGTCGGGCCCGAGTGCCAGGCGCGCGGTCGCGAACGTTGCCGTGGGCGTGGTGGTCGTGGACTCTGCCTCAGCCTTCCAGCCGCGATTGTAGTCCACTTCCTGCGATGCGTACAGCGACAGCGCTCGGTTCACGAACAGGCCCTGAACATAAAGAAACTCGCGATTCACGGCGTCGCGGCCGTACGATCCGATCGCTCCCGTCGTCAGGGACCAGACACCCGGTTCACCGGGCGCGTTATGCAGGCGAAACCAGGCGCCGTATTCGCGGATCTCGCTGGAGTAGCCGAACGTTGCCGCATCCGGTTGGCTGCCGGCGAAGAGCCCGGCCCCGGTGTGGCGCCAGGTGTAATCGGCCGCCACGCCGTCGAACAATCCGACGGGTGAGAGCGCGGTGGCGAACTGTCGTCCGAGGGTAATCCGCCCCGGGCCCATGGTGCCATCGAGGTGCACCGCCGCCTGGTAGACCCGCGTGTCGGCCGCCTGGTTCTGGCTCGACTGGGTGGCGCGTCGTGTCCGGTTGGCGCGCACGTCGATCGTCAGGCCGAGCGGCGTGCCGCCAAGTTGCTGGCCGTCGATCCGCGCATCGAGCGCCGGTTGCGTCACCGAGCTGGAAACGCTGGACTGGTACCGGGTCTGGAAGTACCGGGCGCCGATGCGCCCCCGCAGGCTCCCCGTGGATCGTGGCGCGGTTCGCGGCGTCGAAGCCGACGAGGCGTCAGGCGTCGCCGATGCCATGCCCGCTGTGGCAGCGCGCGGGACGATCGCCGTGAAGCGCGCCGAGTCGCCGATGGCCAGCGACTGCGACGATCGGACAATTGTGCACGACGACCGATTGGAGGAGACGTACGCAACGGTCAATTCAGCGATGACCAGCCCGCCGCGAACAACCTCGACGCGGGCTCCTTCGGCCAAGCCGGCTTTCGTGCCGGCGTCCAGGTACACGGAACCGCCCGTGAGATAAGTGACCGAGGTCCAGCTCACGCGCGTCGAGTCGGCCGGGCGCGCCTGCGCGCCTGACGAACCGGGGAACACGGCAGCCAACGCGATCACGATCGAAAGCCGCCAGGTCATCGGGGACATCATCCTCAATCCCCCCTGGGATGGCAGGCATAACAGGACTGGCTGTCATACTTGTAACCCGCGCGTCCCTTGTGCTTGTCGTCCATGGAGGTCTGGTTATGCTCGTGGCACGTCAGACACGTGAAGACCTTGAAGTTCGTCGGTGACGTGTGGCACGTCGCGCACGAGGACCACTTGCCGCGGTGCTTGCCGGAATAGATGGGGAAGTACTGCCCGTCATGATTGAACGTCGCGCCGAGCCACGTCGTGGTCGTGTGGCAGCTGGCGCAGGTCGTCGGGAACGAGGCCGCCGCGTGGTTCGGGTTTGTGGTCTGGTTGTAGTCGGTCTGATGGCACGAGGCGCAGGCGGTGCTCTTGCCGCGATAAACGCCATCGCCGTGACACGCGAGGCAGGCGGTGGTGGTATGCGCGCCAGTCAGGGGAAACGTGGTCGCGCTGTGATTGAAGGACCCCGGCAGCCAGGCCGTCGTGGTGTGGCAGGTGGAGCACGTGGTGCCGATGCCTGACGAGCCGTGGGGCGGCTGGGTGGTGGCGGTGTAGTCAGCCTGGTGACAGCTCAGGCATGCGATGGACTTCCCGTTGTAAACGCCGTCGGCGTGACAGCCGGCGCAACTGGCGGCGCGATGCGCCCCGGTGAGCGGGAAACTCGTGACGTTGTGATCGTAGGTGCCGCCGGCCCAGGCCGTCGTGGTGTGGCACGAGGTGCATGTCGTTCCGATGCCGGAGCTGCCGTGCGGCGGCTTGGTCGTCCCGGTGTAGTCAGCCTGGTGGCAACTGAGGCATTCCATGGACTTCCCGCGATACACGCCGTCGGCGTGACAACCAGCACAGCTCGTGGCCAGGTGCGCACCGGTGAGCGGGAACCGCGTCGCGGAGTGGTTGAATACCGCGCCAAGCCAGGCGGTGGTGTTATGGCAGGTCGCGCATGTTGTGGAATAGCCCGTGGCGTCGTGCGGCGGTTGGGTGGTGGCGTCGTAGCGCGTGCGATGGCAGCTCGCGCAGTCGGTGGCCTTTCCATTGAAGACGCCGTCGCCATGACAGCCACTGCAGGACGTGGTCCGATGCGCGCCAGTCAGCGGAAAGTCAGTTGCGGTGTGGTCAAAAGTCGCCCCGATCCATATGCCGGTAGTGTGGCAGGACTCGCAGGCGGTGGGGAACCCTGAATGCGGAGGAGTCCTGGCGGCGTCGTACTTTGACTGGTGACAGGACACGCACGTCGTCGGCTTGCCATTGTAGACATTGTCGGCGTGGCAGCCGGCGCACGTCGTCGTCCGGTGCGTTCCCGTGAGCGGAAAGTCTGTCGCATCATGGTTGTAGGCGGCGCCCGCCCAGGCGGTGGTGGTGTGGCACACGGTGCACGGCGCCGTGAATCCGGCGGCCGCGTGAGGCGGGTTCGTCGTTCTCTGGAAGTCCGTCTGGTGGCACGACGCGCACTCCATGCTCTTGCCGCGATACACCTGGTCGGCATGACATCCCGTGCAGGCGACGGCGTTATGCGCCCCGGTCAGCGCGAAGCGCGTCGTGCTGTGATCGAAGGGTGAGCCGGGCCACGCCGTGGTGTTGTGGCACGTCGTGCAGGTGGTGGAGAAACCCGCCGCGGCGTGCGCTGGCTTGGCGGTGCGATCGTAGTCGGCGCGGTGGCAGCCGGCGCAATCCATCACCTTGCCGCGATAGACGCCGTCGCCATGGCATCCTTGGCAGGACGCCGCCTGGTGCGCGCCCACGAGCGGGAACGCGGTCTGATTGTGGTCGAAGCGCGCGTTCTTCCAGCTGTTGATCGAATGACAGGCGGTGCACTCCGTGAAACCGGCGGCCTTGTGATCGGGGACAGTGACAGCTCGCGCGTCGGCAGCGTGGCAACCCTGGCAGGTGGTGCTGCGGCCGACGAACTGCAATTGTCCCGAGCTCGAGCGCGTGTGACACGCCGAACAGGTGACGGAGGCGTGCGCACCACGCAGCGGGAATCGCGTCAGCTCGTGGGCCTGCTTCATCGCCGGTTCCTCGGCGAAGCTGCGTGGCGAGTGGCACCGCGCACAATCCGCGCCGAGCTCGCCCTTGTGGACGTCCTCGTGGCATGAGGCGCACTTCGGCGTCAGGCCCTTGAAGTCGAGGCGCTTGTGACAGCCGGTGCACGACGTGCGGGTGTGGGCGCCCTCGAGCGGGAACGTGGTCGGGGCGTGCTTGAACGTGTCGCTCACGCGCGCCGGCTTCCATGCGTCAGGCGCGTGGCAGGTGGCGCAGGGAAGGCTGAGCGTCCCGTGTGGATTCGACGTCTGTTGCCCGGCCCCGGGGCGCGCCAGCAGGAGCAGGGCGGCGACAATGATCGCGGGGCGGGTCATGCCGCCCCCCGCTTGTCGTGGCAGCTTTCACACCGACCGGAGACCGGACGATAGACCGTCATCCCGGCGCCGCCGACGTCCTTGCGCACGTGGCAGCGCGCGCACGCGACCTTCGCGTGGGCGCCGCGCAACGAGAACGATGCGTCCCGCTCGTGGTCGAACAGCGGCGCCGGCGCAAACGCGTCGACTCCATGACAGGATTCGCAGGACCGGTTCTTCCGGCTCGCGAACTGCTCGCCATGCGGATCGCCGTGGCACGTCGCACAGGTTCGGGTGGATGCTGTCGCGGCCGGGAAGCGGGTGACACCGCGCGCCGAGCGAAGCAGCGTCGACGACCCCGGCTTCGCCTTCAGTTCCTCATGGCACGACACGCAGGCCACGGCCCGGTGCGCGCCCTTGAGCTGGAACGCGAACCGGTCATGCCGGACCGCATCGATGAGCGACGGGCGGAACGTCGTCGATGAGTGACAGGCACCGCACCCGCCGTCTGTCGGAAGCGGTCCCGTGGTGTCGTACCGGCCAGCATGCGGGTCCACGTGGCAATCGGCGCAGGCGGCGCCGGTCAGGCTGATCGCGAACGCGGCATGCCCTAACGACGTCGCCGGCGCAGGAGCGGGAAGGCCGGGCCGGTCACCGCCGTGGCATGCCCGGCAGGGGATTTCAGCGTGACGCCCTTCGAGCCGGAGCCGCAGCTTCGCGTGCCGGGCGACCGAGTACGTGCTCGGCGTCCATCCGGCGACCGCATGGCAGCGCTCGCACGCACCCTTGTCGGTGCGCGCCGCCAGTTGCCCGCCATGCGAGTCCACGTGGCAGTCGGCGCAACGGCCGAACGGCATGCGAAGCCGCGCGACAGGCGTGGCCTTCGCGCCGCCCGGCATCGGCGACGGCGTGTGACACTTCATGCACGCCACCTGGGCGTGACGTCCTTCGAGCGGATAGGGCGACGACGCATGCTGGGCAATGGTGAAAGAACTGGGCGAAAAACCATCGACGCGATGGCAAGCGCCGCAGTCGGCTGGTTTGCCCGCCAATACCGCCTTCCCGTTATGCGGGTCGCTGTGACAGCCTTCACAGGTGTCGAATGCAGGTTTCGGCCTGGCGAGATCAGGACCGTGACATCCGGCGCACGACACGCGTCCGTGGCGCCCCTTGAGCGGGTACCGCGTCAGGTTGTGGTTGAACGCCCGCCCCTCGATCGCCTCGAATCCCTTCGTGGTGTGGCAGTCCCCGCAGCGCGACGACAGGCGTCCCCGATGTGGATCGTCGTGGCAGTCGGCGCAGCCGCGAAACGGCACCGGCGAGTAGACCGGGATCGGCTGACGCTGTGCATCCTTCCGCAGCGTCAGGCGCTTCGAGAGGTGGCACGCATTGCACTCGACTTCCGAGTGCTTGCCGGTGAGCGCGTAGTCGGTGCTGTCGTGCGAAAAGCGCGGCGCCCGTTTCCAGTCGCGGCTGTCGTGGCACGCGTCGCATCGGGCATCGAGCGCGCCACGATGCTCGTCGTCGTTGCGATGACACGATGCGCATGACGTCTCCAGCCCGGTCCACCCGGCACCGGTGGTGCGCTTCAGCAGACTCGCCCCTTCGGAGGAGCGGTACTCCGCTGCGTGGCACTCCTGGCACTTGAGCTCCAGGTGTCCGTCTTCCAGCGCCCACCCGGCGGTCCGATGATCGAAACGCTCAGGCGATCCCCCGGGCCACGCGATCAGGGCAAAGTCCGCGCCTGCATGATCCGGGTGGCACGAGGCGCAGTCCTTCGCTCGGGCGTCCCTGCTGGCGTGGTATCCCCGGTTGCGCTCAACCAGCCACGAAATCTCCTCGTGGCAGGAGAGGCATGAGGCGGTCATCGCGCCCTTCCTGGGGCCGTGGCAGCGAGCGCAGTTGAGCGATCCTTCGAGCTTCGCATGCGCCTTTGCCAGCGGCCCCGGGGAGATCTGCGCCCGCAGCGCTCCGGGCATGCCGAGGCAGGCCATGACGACGAGAACGACGAGAACGACGAGAACGGTGAGTCGCGGCGCCGTGGAGTTCATCCTGCCTTGGCTGGTGACACCACCGGCACGTCCTTCTGGACGATCCTCACGCCGAGCCGTTCGAGGAACGTGAACGGAGCCTCGCCGCCGATGCGGACGATGACATCGTCGTTAGGTAGGATGGCCGACTCGCCCGCCACGTCCAGGACGCAGAGTTCATTCCTGATTTCGCGAACGACCGTCCTGAACAGCACCCGCACCCGGCCGCCGGCGACGGCCTCGTCGATCTTGGCCTGGTTGCGTTCCTTGATCTTGGTGAACGCCTCACCGCGATAGGCGAGCGTCACGCCCGTGCCCTCCTGGTTGGCGAGACCGACGGCCGATTCGATGGCGCTGTCTCCCCCGCCAACTACCAGCACTCGGCGATTGGCGAACGCCTCCATCTCCACGATGTCGTAGAAGACCTTGTCGAGGTCTTCGCCCTGAACGCCGAGCCGGCGGGGCGTCCCCCGCCTCCCCATGGCCAGCACGACACGGCGGGCGCGATACGCGCCGCCCGCGGTTTGCACGGTGAACCCATCGCCATCCCGCGCCACGTTCTCCACGCGCTCGCCTGTGCGCACTTCGAGGCCGGTATTCGCGACGATGGTCTCCCAGACCTGGAGCAGTGTTTCCTTGGACGAGTCGGCCACCCAGAGATCGCCGTAGAGCGGCACACGGACTGGTTCCGCCAGGAGGAACTTTCGACGCGGATACTTCCGGACGGTGTCGGAGAGTGAACCCTGCTCCAGCACGCGGTACGTCAGTCCACGGCGCAGCGCTTCGAGGCCGGCGCTCAAACCAGCAGGTCCCGAGCCAACGACGACCACGTCAACAACGTCTGTGGAGGTCGTGCCGGGCGCCGGCACCATCTTTGCGAGGTGTTCAACGGCGATCTTCCCCTCGTTGATGGCGTTCTTGATGAGGCCGCGCCCGCCCAGTTCCCCCACGATGTACAGGCCGGGCACGTTCGTCTCGAAGTTCGCGTCGACCTGCGGCACGGTGACACGCGTGACTGATGCACCGGTGCTGAGCGCAATCGCGCCGATGGGACAGGCGCTCACGCACTCGCCGTGTCCCTTGCAGAGCCCGATGTCCACGATCGCGAGTTTGTCCTGAACCGTGATGGCGCCGGGTTCGGGACACGCGGCTTCACAAGTGCCGCATCCCACGCACAGGTCGCCACGAACGAGAGCGTGCATCGCCGACTTGTCGGTCGGACCGGCGCTGTCGTCCACGGCACTCGCCGCGACCACTTCGAAGACCTGCTGCGGAATGCCGCACGCCGGACAGAATGCCGACCCATCGGCGACCGGCGCCGCGCACCGGGGACAGGGCCGCCCCTTCGGCGCCGCCGTCTTTCGTGCCGCGGGTTCGTGGCCGGAACGCCTGAGGTGGCGAGCCACGAACAGCGCGGTCATCGCCAGGAACGCGATGCTCGTCAGGAGCATGTCCATCGGCGATCTACCCGAACCAGGTGGCGCCGACCGCGATGACGACGACGACGTGCACCACGACCGCGATCAGCGCCGAGATCGCGACCGGCCGATGCGCGACGTGCCACCAGCGGAAGACGCGATGCGTCGCGTCGAGCAGGCGGACCTGCTGAGCGAGTGCCATCTCGCGCGACGCGAGGCGGAGGGCCTCGTCGAGGGAATGGCGGGACGGACGAAGTCCTCTTGGCGCGAGCGTGGTCCATCGACGCCGCAGGGCCCATGTCCGCCGCCAACGCAGCAGGTCGCCGGTCGCCAGCTCGAAGACGGTGCGCGGAATCCCCATATCCCGCACGGGTGGCGACGCCACGGCGAGCGTCTGTTCAACCACTGCCCGATCGATGCGCGTGGTCGCGGCAATCCGATCGACCAGGCCAGCCCGCTGGGCGGCGACTTCATCACGCGACAGTTCCACGCCCGACCGGGCACGCGGGATGTGGGAGTACAGGTAACGGCCAACGACGCCACTCGCGCAGACGAGCAGGATGGCCGTGTATCCGAGTCCGATGACGCCGTCGAATCGCCAGGCCGCATGGATCGCCAGCAGCAGCGGGAGCGTCAGCGCCGCAGTGACGTGAACGTCGAGCCACTTGCCGACGGATCCCGTCCAGGCGAGCGACCTGAACTTCTTGCGCAGCGGATACAGCCAGAGGAACACGAAGATCGTGAACGCGAGGACCCCGGCGCTTTGTCCGATATACCCCGACGGACGGAGCCAATTGTGCAGCGGATGCCGGACCCGGACGGCCATCGGGGCGGCGTAATAGCCCGTTCCCAGGACGTTGATGGCGACGAGGATGCTCATGACCACGCCGAGGACGAGCTTCCGCGGGGCCGTGCCTTCCGCGCGGGATGCAGCGGCAGGTGTGGTCGCGGACGGCCTGTTCGTCGGGGCGCGCGGCGGCGTGGGAGGCGTGGCCGGGCGCGCGGCAGGAGCCGCCGTCTTCGCGGCGCGAAGATCCTGAGCGAGATTCGATTTCATCGACTGTACCGGCGGGGTGGGGGACCCGTCGTGCTGCGAGTCAACCGTGCGGCGCCCGGGCAGAACGGCTCAACCTGCATCGACGTGTGCCCGGAACGCTGTGCGCCACGTCGCAATGCAGAACACCGCGCACAGCGAAGACCCTGACCGTGGGCGGCATGTCAAGCACGACGCCTGCGCGGGCGTTCGGTCACGTGGTGCGCCAGCACCGCCTAACGCCGATGCAGAAATCCCGTGGCGAAGGCGCGGGAATCAGTGTGATCCAGGATACACCGGAGAGTCACGCAGGATTTTCAGCCTGTCGGGAAATCGTCCACTTCCGGCGAGGCCGCGAGGTCAGGGGGCCGGCCGGGTGACCCGCGTGGCCATCGCGGCGCCGGCAAGAAGGAGCAGACCAGCCAGGAGGAACGGCGCGCCGGGCAGGTGCACGGGAGCCCCGGGGCTTATGGCCCGTGAAAAGATCTGAGTGAAGAGCAGTGGACCGACCATCCCCGTGATGCCCATCAGGCTCGAGTTTGCTCCCTGGAGTTGTCCCTGTTCATATGGTTGTACGCGCCGGGTCATCAGCGCCTGCACCGACGGGCCGAACAGTCCCATGAACGCGAACACCGGTATGAACGAGATGAAGAGCGTCCCGGTGGGCGCCAGGCCGTACGCTGCGAATCCGATCGCTCCGGCAATCAGACCCGCCAGCAACGATCGGCGCTCACCGATGCGCGCGACGATCAAGCGCACCAGTCCGCCCTGGACGATCATGCTGCACACGCCGACCAACGCCAGCGTGAGGCCCACGGCGCGTGCGTCCCATCCGAAGCGGTAACCGGCGTACAGCACGAACACGCTTGGCAGCACCGTGTGCGCCAGAAGGTACAGCATGTTCAGCGCCGCCAGACCGAGCAGTTCGGGATGGGACCGAAGTAGCACCAGCGAACCCATGGGGTTTGCCCGCCGCCATGAGAAGGCCGCCCGCTTCTCCGGCGGGAGCGATTCGGGGAGCACGAAAAACCCGTACAACGCGTTCGACAGAGCCAGCGCGGCGGACACCCAGAAGGGAAGCCGCGTATCGATGCCTCCCAGCACACCGCCTAACGCCGGCCCGAGCACGAAACCCAGGCCGAATGCCGCGCCCACGATCCCGAAGCTCCCCGCACGCTTCTCGGCCGGTGTGACATCCGCGATATAGGCGAACGCCGTCGCCAGGCTGGCGGACGTGATGCCTGAAATCACGCGTCCGACGAAGAGCCATCCCAGCGAGGGAGCCAGCGCCATGAAGACGTAGTCCAGCCCGAGTCCCAGGCAGGAGATGAGGATCACTGGTCGGCGGCCGACGTGATCCGACAGCGCGCCGAGTATTGGCGAGCAGACGAACTGCATCAGCGCCCAGATGAAGCCAAACGCGCCGTAGATGGCCGCCGCGCGCGCCGTGTCGCCGCCGAGAAATCCTTCGACGAGCCTGGGCAGCACGGGGATGATCACCCCGAGCGCGAGGACATCGATGACGACGGTGACGAAGATGAACGCGATCGCCGCCCGGCGTGGAGCGGGCGGCGAGTCCAGCTCAGCTCTGAGTGTGTTCGGAGTCGTCAACGAGTGCGCGGACGACCAGCCTCGGTCGACGCACCGGGCTTGTCAGGCGGCGGCTCCTCCTCCTGCCAATAGAACGGACCCGCCTTCTTCACCCGCGGCCAGATCTCGTCGAGCGTGTTGCCGTTGTAGAGGCGACCGTTCTTCATCACGTAGCGGATCGCGGCCGTGTTGCGGATGTTGTCGAGCGGATTCCGGTCGAGCACCACCAGGTCGGCGAGCTTGCCTTGCTCGATCGTCCCCAGGTCCTGACCCAGTCCAATCGCTTCGGCTCCCATGCTGGTGGCAATGCGCAGCGCATCGTGATTCGACATGCCGCCCATCGCGATGGACCAGAGTTCCCAGTGATAGCCAAAGCCCTGCAACTGGCCGTGCGAGCCAACGCCCGCCTGGCCGCCGGCGGCGATCAGGTCGCGGATGGACTCGCCAACCGGCTTCATGATGTGCTGCGAGGGATGGAACCACCCAGCGCCGGCGCCTGTCGTCACCGCACCCGTGGACCCGCCCCGACGGAGGATCTTCGCCTCGAGATCACTCCACGGCGTGAACCGCTTCAGCTTCTCGTCATTGAGAAGATCGAGCGTCTCGTACCAGTAGTTCTCTGCCCACGGCCCACCGTATGCAACGAGAATGGTCGGCGTGTATACGATCTTCGACTCGACCATCATGTGAATCAGGTCCGACTGCAGCGGGAACGTGGGAATGGTGTGTTCGTGACCGCTGTAGCCGTCGATCAGCTCCGTCACGTTCATTCGGATGTCGAGGGAACCCTCGGTCGTCGGCATCAGCTTCAGCTCGTTCGCGGCCTCGATCACCCACTGCCGTTGTTCGCGGTTCCCGGCGACGTACTGCTTGAGCGTCTTGGTGTCGTAGTAATCGCTGTACCGCTTCAGGATTCGGCGCGCGTGATCGAGGTCTCGAATGTTCTCGCTGGAGAACACGCCGGGACCGGTCGAATAGATGCGTGGACCCAGAATACGCCCCGCGGCGACCTGGTCTTCATAAGAGAGCACGTCGGTGCTGCCCGTCTGCGGGTCGCGCGTCGTGGTCACGCCGTACGCGAGATTGACGACGTAGCTCCACACCGGTTCGCGGTGCACGCCGCTCGAGAGCCGCAGGTGGCCGTGCGTGTCGACGAACCCGGGCACAATGGTCTTGCCGCCGACGTCGATCACGCGCGCGCCCGAGGGCACGCTGACGCTGCCGCGCCGCCCAACGGCGCGAATCCGGTTGTTCACCACGACGATATCGGCGTTCTCGATCACCTCGGTGCCCTTCATGGTGATCACGCGTGCCCCGCGGAGCACCGCGCTTCCGCTGGGAATGTCGCGCTGGGCCGTGATGATGATGCGCCTTTCATCCGGCTGGAACATCGGTGTTTGTCGCGAGCCACCCTGTCGCCCACCCCCAGCGGTGGAATCGCCTGCCGCTGCGTTCCCTCCGCGTCCTCCGCGTGAGGCATTTGAGCGACGCACCGAATCGTCGAACGCCTTCCCGCGCTCCAGGTTGTAGACCACGTGCGCATTGCCGATCGACCAATGCACGTTGCGGCCGTCAGCGCTCCACGTCGGGAACTGCCCGCCGATGTCGGTGAGCTTCTTCACCGGGAAAGTCGCATTCTCCGGGTTGCCGACGGAAACCGTCGGCTCGGTGCCGCCGACCCAGGGAATCGTCACGATGTACAGGTCACTCAACACCTGCGCCAGCGCCTGATCCCCGTCAGGCGAAATCAGCACCGTGGACGCGCCACCTCCCCCTCCACCGCCTCCGCCCGGTGCGCCACCACCGGTCACGCGCAGGTGCGTCTTCACGTCCGTGCCATCCCAGCGCATCGACACGAGCCCCCGGCCACCGCCGTAGGCGTAGATCCGGCTCGCATCGCGCGTGAATTGCGGTGACGACAGCCCTCCGGCTGGCGCTATCACGGTCGTGGCGCCACCTGCGGCGGGGATCCAGACGAGGTCGGTCGCGCCGCCCCCAACCTGTTCGCGGAAGTTGCGTGCCGGCGACCGCACGGCCACGATGCGCTGCCCATCGGGCGTGTACGTCGGTTCCTGGAATGCGGCCGGGTTGCTCGTCAGCCGCTGCGGGTTCCCGCCCGCAGCCGTCACGCGATACAGATTGCCGCCATCGGCGTTGGTCCACGTCGTATAAGCGATGTACTCGCCGTCGGGGCTCCAGGCCGGCTGATACTCCCCGACATCCATGTTCGTTAGGCGCCGAGGAGTGCCGGCGGGCCAGTCCATGACGTAGAGGCGGTCGAGGGCGACGAAGGCGAGGCGACGGCCGTCCGGGGAGGGCACCGCGTCGCGGATCTGCTTCACGATGAACGTGGCCGAGTCGGCAATGGGATACTGGAAGTGGACCGCCGGTCCGAAGGCCTGAACGACCTCGGCCTCCATGGGGATCTCCGCCGGCGCGCCGCCGTCGACGGGCACTTTCCAGAGCTTGCCGTTCCACGTGGCGATCAGGTGACGCGAGTCCGGCGTGAAGGTCATGCCGGGGTATGCATCGAGCGTGGCACGCGACTCCTGGTCGTCGCGCTGGACCGGATAGACGAACCACCGCTCTTCGCTCGATTCCAGGTCGCGGATGCGAAGTCGCGTTTCGTTGATGTGTCGCGTGCCGTACACGAGCCACCGGCCGTCAGGCGACAGCGTCGGGCGAAACGCCGAGCCCCAGCGGTTCTCTCGCGTGGCCACTTCGCCCGATTCGCGATCGTAGACGCGGAGGTCGTAGTCGCTCATCGCCGTGTTGTAGATCCACTGTCCGCGGCGCTCGGCGAACCAGACCCAGCGACCATCCTTGCCGAAGGCGACGCCCATCTGGCGGGCAACGTCGGTTCCACCACCACCACGACCGGCGCCGGCGGCGGCAGCATCCGCACGAATCAACTGCTGTCCCTGGCCGCCGTCGACGTGGTAGATCCAGAGCTTCGTGTCCCGTGTGGCGACGATGTACTTCCCGTCCGGTGTGTAGTCGGGCGAGTAGTAGGCGTTGGTCTTGCCGCGCGTGACCTGGATCGTGTCGGACTTGTCGACCGCGATCGTCCACAGGTTCCATCCGCCATCGCGATCGCTGACGAAGACCACGCGCTTTCCGTCCGGCGAGAAGCGTGGCTGGCCGTCGAACGCCATGCCGCGCGTGAGCGGCGTCGCCTTGCCGCCTGACGAAGGTATGGTATACAGGTCGCCGAGGAGGTCGAAGACGAGCGTCTGGCCGTCGGGACTCACGTCGACGGACATCCAGTGTCCGACCTTCGTTGTGTATGTCGCGGTCCGCGTCGGCTTGAGCGGCAGTCCCTCCTGCATCGGATCGCGTGGAGGGGTCGTGGCTCGGCCACCCTGCCCAGCGGCCTCAGGAGCGGAAAACGTCACGAGCGCGAGCGCCGAAATGGTGACTCGCAGCGAAGCGGTCAAGGGGCGTGAGATCGACATGGCCTGCCCTGGTGGGGGGTGCGGTTTGCGGACTCGCACAGAATGCGACGCCACAGCGCAAAGCGCAAAGCGCAAAGCGCAAAGGGTCCCCCCCAGTCCTTCCCCTGAGCGGCCCGCGACCCGCGGGCCAGCCGGCCTATCTGTTCTTACTCTCTTGCGCGGACGGGCTCCGCCGCGCGCTGGCCCGCATTCAGCGCGGGCATGAGGTTCGCCTCGGCCAGCACCTTCGTCTGGTACCGCTGCGATTCGCCCACGCGCTCGATCTCGATGGCGATGGCGTCGACAGCTTGCTCGAGGCGCTCCATGCGGGCGTCCTGCTCGGCGCTTCCAGTCACTGAACCGCGACGACCGCGGACCCACATCCTTCGCACGAACACGATGGCAATCGGCAACAGGACAAAGAAGCCGAACGACATCGCCATGATCTGGATCGTATCCTCGCTCAGCGCGCTGATACCCGAACGCGGCGGCACCAGCACCGTCCCCACAGGCACCTGACCAGTCCGAAGGGTCCGTCCGGACGCTTCGATGTCCTTCTCGATGTTGACGATCCGATCGTTCAGCACCAGCAGTTGCTGGCGCATTCCTTCCTCGGTGCCAGGCGGTGCAGAGCGAATCTCGTCCAGGAGGTCTTCCCGCCGACTCTGCGCCGAGGAGATCTGATTGGACATCTCGCTCCGCTGGCGGCGGATCACCTGCATCTCGGCCTCGGTGATAGGCCGCATGAGCTGACCAGACGGTGCGACCTCGACGACAACCGGTTGTGTGGTCGGGTTTTGCATAGGCTGTCCTACGGCTCGGGGCGGCTGGGAGTTACAGGGCAGAGGGCAGAGGGCTCACCCCTCCGGAGTCCCCGCCAACAACGGCTCCAGTTCCACAGCCGCCGCTCCGTTCTCGTTGCAGATCGCGTACCGCGTCTCACCGGCATGGTACATCGCCACGCCGGCCGTCTCGCCTCGCTTGTTCAGTACGAAGAACCGGATGTTGAAGTTCGGGTTCCCCTTGCTGTTCAGGAGGCGCCGTTCGACGGTGTTGGCCTTGATCCGCTTGAGCGCCTCCATGCCGGCATCCTCTGGAGACATGCCTCGCCGCATCGACTCCACGATCAGGAACGAGCTCAGGTTGAACAGATTCGCTTCGCCACGGCCCGTCGAGCCGGCGGCGCCGACGTCGTTGTCGATGTAGAGGCCCGCGCCGAGTATGGGCGAGTCGCCGACGCGGCCGGGGATCTTCCAGGCCAGACCGCTCGTGGTCGTGACTCCGCAGATGTCGCCGTTGGCGTTGATGCCGTCGCAGTTGATTGTCCCCCAGAAGCTGCCCTCGGGGATCAGTCCGTCGCGGACCATCGACCGGCCCGCCTCGAGCGCGCGGTCGGCGAAGCCTTGCCCGCGCTCCTGCGTTGGGGGCCGGCGCGCCGGGCCGTTCGGATCCAGCCAGTGGTCGGGATCGAGGCGCCGGCGCCATTCGAGCCAGAGTTTCCGGGACTGTTCCGTATTCAGGTCGTCCTCCACCGTAAACCCCATGGCGCGCGCAAAGTCCTGCGCCCCGCGCCCCGCCAGCAGGTGATGGTCGGTGTGGTCGGCTACGGCGCGCGCCACCATCGACGGAGTGCGGACGCCTTCGATGGCTGCCACGGCGCCGGCACGCTTCTTCGGCCCGTGCATGCACGACGCATCGAGCTGCACCACGCCATCGGCGTTAGGCAGCGCCCCGTAACCGATGCCGGTCTCCTCCGGGTCCAGCTCGGGGATGTTCACGCCCTCGATCAGCGCATCGAGGACGTCCTTGCCTTCCGTGATCAGGCGGAACGCCTTCTCGACGGCATTCTCGCGGCCGCCGTTCCGGTACCGGAAGCCGGACCAGTCCGAGATCACGACCGGCTTCACGGCACCGCGCGCCTGGATGGCCGGAGCAGGGAATGGAGAGATCGTGCCGGTGTTCGAAACGACTGCGCCGACGGCCAGCGTGGCCGAGGCGTGCCTGAGGAAGTCGCGTCGGTCGATCGGCTCTTGTGCCATGTTCCGCTCCGGGTTCGATTTTGCTTTGCGCTTTGCGCTTTGCGCTCCTTCGGTTCCCATCATGCACCCTCTGAACGCCAACTGGAAGGCGGCTGGCACGATTCCGAGTGGAACGGACATCGGCCACGTGCACCTCAAGGTGTCGAGTATCGACAAGGCGCTCGACTTCTATTGTGGAGTGCTCGGCTTCGAACTCATGACCACGCTCGGCGATTCGGCGGCGTTCGTGTCGGCGGGCGGCTACCATCATCATATCGGGCTGAACACGTGGCACAGCCGCGGCGGCGGCCCGCCTCCCGCGCGTGCGACGGGTCTTTATCACGTTGCCATCAGGTTCCCGTCACGACGTGAGCTGGCGTCGACGGTCAAGCGCGCACTCGATGCCGGCGTTGAGCTCGAGGGGGCGAGCGATCACGGCGTGAGCGAAGCCGTCTACCTCGCCGATCCCGACCACAACGGCATCGAATTGTACCGCGACCGGCCGCGCGAGGAGTGGCCGCGTTCGCCCGACGGCGAGTTGCACATGTTCACGGCACCGCTCGACATCGAGGCGCTGCTGCGGGACGCCGAGTGACGGCGCGGGCTTCAGGCGCTCCCTGGTATCGCGACATAACGACGGAGCAGTGGCGCGCTCTGGCGGCGGCCAAGCTGGGCTGGATGCTCGACGCGATGGACTTCCTGCTGTACGTGATGGCCATCGGTCAGCTCAAGGAGTACTTCGGCTTCGACGACGGCACCGCGGGTCTGCTCGGGACGGTCACGCTCGTGACGTCGGCGGTCGGCGGGATCGTCTTCGGGATCATTGCCGATCGTGCCGGCCGCACGAAGGCGCTGATGGCGACCATCCTCATTTTCTCGGTGTGTTCGTTAGGCGCGGCGACGTCACAGACGTTCTGGCAGTTGATGGCGTGGCGCATCCTGCTCGGCTTCGGGATGGGAGGCGAGTGGGCGTCGGGCGCCGTGCTCGTCAGCGAGACCTGGCCGGCCGAGCATCGCACGCGCGCCATCAGCATCATGCAGTCGGGGTGGGCGTTAGGCTACATCGCGGCGGCGTTGCTGGCGGCCCTCGTGCTGGACGTCCTGGACCTTGGTCCCGGCGCCTGGCGCTGGCTGTTCGCGATCGGCGTGCTTCCGGCGCTGCTCACGCTCTGGATCCGGAGCAAGGTGAAGGAGCCGGAGGCGTGGACGCGGCGGAAGGTGTTGGCCGGAGGGACCGGCCGGGCATTTGGCGTGCTGTTCGGCCCGGAGTTCCGGGGCAGGACGCTTCTCGCGACGCTTTTGTCGGCGTGCGTGCAGTTCGCGAACTGGGGGCTGTTCTTCTGGCTGCCCGGTTTCCTGGCGCGGCCTGTGGAGCAGGGAGGAGCGGGGATGTCGATCGTGCGGTCGGCGGGGTGGATCATTCCCGTGCAGATCGGCGCGTACATCGGCTACAACTCGTTCGGGTTCATCGCCGAGAGGTTTGGCCGGCGGCGCACGTTCATCGCGTACCTGGTGACGGCGGCGGTATTGGTCCCGCTCTATGGGCAGATGGCCCGGAGTCCCGGCATCCTGATGGCACTCGGTCCGTTCCTGGGTTTCGTGGGCTACGGGTATTTCAGCCTGTTCGGATCGTTCCTGGCGGAGCTGTTCCCGACCGACATCCGTGCGACTGGGCAGGGGTTGACGTACAACCTGGGCCGTGGGATGGGAGCGCTGGCTCCGTACACGATCGGCTATGTGGCCACGTTGCCAAATGTGGGCATAGGGTCGGCACTGGCGCTCACATCGGCGTTCTTTCTTGCGGGTGCCGTCCTGATCCTGTTTTTCGCGGACACGAGCAGGAAGCCGCTGGTGGAGTCGCCGTAGTCCGGGTTCGGATGGTTCCGGCCACGGGGTTGAGTCCTTGCTGTTGCGGCCAGGCGAACGGATTATGCAGACCGGGGCGAATCGATTTGGCTGGTCTGCGCTATTCATTTCGCATCGGTCTGTGCGAAAACGCTTATCGAGTCCTGCCCATTCCGTTAGCTGAAGACCTGTCTACTTGCCGTCAGGTGGCAGGTGTTGGCTTCGGTGCGAGCCGCCCCAGTTCGGGCAAGTCCGTCGTGAGGGTCGATCTCGCCGCACCCTCGAACCTGACCGCTGGAGACACCATGCACGTTCGAGACATCATGACGGTGAAGGTATTCACGATTGGAGCGGACAAGAAGTTGTTCGTCGCCAACGAGATCATGGAATGGGCTCATATCCGCCATATCCCGGTCGTCGATACGAGCAATCGGGTCGTCGGCATCATCAGCCACCGCGACATCCTGCGGGCCTCTCTGTCGGCCCTCGATACCCGCGCTGCGGAAGCCGAACGGAAGCAACATCTCTCGGGCGCACCGACCTTCGCCATCATGCGCCACCCCGCTCGTACCATCGCGCCTAACGCTTCGGTTCAGGAGGCAGCGGGAGTGATGCGCCGGTTCAAGATCGGATGCCTGCCTGTTGTGGAGGAAGGTCGCCTGATCGGAATCGTCACGGAGTACGACATCCTGCAGCTCGTGGAGCAATTGCCTCCCGACGCGCTCGCTGCAGGGGTGCTGCCTGAACGGCCGGAGACATAGGTAACAAATAGACTGGAGACATGGGTAACATCGTCAGGTCGCTGATCGGACAGGTTTGGATCGAAGGTGCACGCCGAAGACGGGGACTGCGGAGCACGAGAGCGCTCTCGAACGGGACTTCGTCGCCCGTACCAGCCCCTTGACCCTGACGCTTCGATCATCTCGCAACCTCTTACGCTCAGATGCCGCGACGGAGCGAGGATGTGTCGCTACCGCCGATATCCTCGTTCAGCGAAGCAATCGCAGATCGCGTCTGATCGAAGTGAAGTGGAATCGGACTTGAGCTCATCGATGGATGGCGCAGTCCAGTGGCTTCTCGACGGAGATCCCGCCATCCGCTGGCAGACCCTCCGCGATATCGCAGGCGCGCCGGAACGCACGGTCGAGCGGGAGCAGAACAAAGTCGCACGCCACGGCTGGGGCGCTCGCCTCCTCGCCAGGCAGGACCCCGAGGGCACCTGGGCCGGCGGACGCTCATCCGACGGCGGGCTGTACTCGCCCAAGTGGATCTCCACCACCTATACCATGCTGCTGCTCCGCGACCTCGGCCTGGCAGCGAGCAACCGCCAGGCGCGCAAAGCGTGCATACTCCTGCTCGACCGCGGGTTCCAGCGGGACGGCGGCATCAACTATGGCTGGAGCGCGAGCGAGACGTGCGTAACGGGAATGGTGCTCTCCATCCTGGCCCACTTCCGGTATGACGATATCCGCCTCAACGCCATCGCGAAACACCTGCTCGGCCACCAGATGCCGGACGGTGGTTGGAACTGCCGGCGCCCTCGCGGCGCCACCCATTCCTCGATGCACACGACCATCAGCGTGCTCGAGGGACTGCGGCTCTTCGAGCTGCATCGCGAAGCAGGCGGCCGTACACTCGGTGCGGCACAACGGCGCGGGCGGGAGTTCCTCCTGGTTCATCGCCTGTTCCGGTCCCACCGGACCGGGAATGTCATCAAGTCCGAATTCACGCGCTTCGCCTTCCCGCCGCGCTGGCACTACGACATCCTGCGTGCTCTCGACTACTTCCGGGCGGTCGACGCGCCGCGCGACCCCCGGCTCTCGGAGGCGATTGACATCGTCCGCAGTCGCCGGCGCGCCGACGGTCGCTGGCCGGCCGAGTACACGTACAAGGGGAAGACGTACTTCAACCTTGAACGGACGGGCGCGCCAAGCCGCTGGAACACGCTCCGCGCGATCCGCGTGCTGAAATGGTGGGATCGTGGAGGGGCGACATGACTGCGCCGCTGCGGCCCGATGTCGGTTCGGTAATGACGATCCCGATCCGGAATGCCGGAGACGCCGCCCGGTCGCATGGCAATCGCGGCTCGCTTCGCGTCATTGCTCAAGCCGACCGGTACTGTTCCGTGCTGAGGTACTTCATCCCCGTGTCAACAGCCACCGTCACCACCGTCGCAGCCGGCCCAAGCCGCGCCGCTTCCCGCAGTGCGACCACGACGTTGGCTCCCGTAGACGTTCCCGCGAAGACCCCCTCCTCACACGCGAGGCGCCGCGCCATCGCCATTGCCTCCGAGCTCGACACCGCAATCACCTCGCTCGCCAGCGACGGTTCCCAGTGCGGCACCACGAACCCAGCTCCCGTCCCCTCGATCCGGTGCGACCCGCTCGGCCCTCCCGACAGAACTGCCGACTCAGCCGGCTCCACCGCGATCACCCGGATGTCAGGATCATGCTCGCGGAGCCGGGTGGCCGTGCCACGCAACGACCCGCACGTCCCGACGCTCTGCACGAACGTCGAGATCCGCCCGCCGGTCTGTTCCCAGATCTCGTCGGCCATCTTCGTGTACGCACCCACCTGGTCGCGGTTGTTGAACTGATCGGTCCAGAAGCTCCCCGGCTCCATCGCCAGTCGGCGCGCCGTCTCGATCATCACCAGGATCAACTCCCTGGTCGTGACCCCACCCGGAGCCTCGACGAGCGTGAGCTGCGCGCCCAGCGCCGCCATGTGCGTACGTTTCTCGGCGCTCGCCGCGATCGAGGTCACGATCTTGAGCGGGATCCGCTTTGCCGCGCAGACGAAGGCGAGCGATACGCCCGTGCTCCCGCCCGTGTACTCTACCACGCAGCCGCCTGGCCGGAGCCGCCCGTCGCGCTCCGCCCCCTCCACCATCGCCAGCGCCATCCGGTCCTTCATGCTCCCGGTGGGATTCTCGTACTCGAGCTTGAGGAGGATGGTAGCGCTGCCGTCGGGCACGACGCGGCGGAGCGGGATGAGCCGCGTGTTGCCGATGAGTTCGAGCGGGGTCATCTCTGCCTCCGTAATCTTGCACGGGTTCCTGCGGGGACGATTCGGGCGGTGGTTCACCGCATCATAGCGTTGGCTTCGGCGAACGGCAGCGCGTCCTGGGTAAACGTGAACGTCCCGGCCTCGGCCATCTCCCTCGCTGCCCGCAGGAACGCACCGAGCGCCACCCGGCTCAATGTCGAACCGAGGCTGATCCGCCTAACGCCAAGTGCCGCAAGCTCCGCCACGGTGAACGGTGCGTCGCGGAGGCCGACCACCACGTTCACCGGCTTCCCGACCGACGAACAGACCGCGCGAATCTCATCGGCCGTCGTGAGACCCGGCGCATAGAGCGCGTCCGCGCCCGCCGCCTCGAACGCCTGGAGCCGGCGGATTGTGTCGTCGATGTTCGGCCGGCCGTGGAGGTAGTTCTCCGCCCGCGCCACCAGTATAAACGGAAACGGGAGGGAGCGCGCCGCTTCTGCCGCCGCCGCCACGCGGTCCACAGCGTGGGCGAAGTCGTAAACGGGACGCGCCGGATCGCCGCTCGCATCCTCAATCGACCCGCCGACCAGCCCGGCTTCGAGCCCAACTCGCCGGACCGTCTCCGCTGCGTTCTCTGGATCGTGTCCGAAGCCGTTCTCCAGGTCGGCCGCCACCGGCAGGCAGGTCGCGGCGGCGATGGTCTTCGCGTTCGCGAGCGTTTCCTCGCGGCCGGCGGTGCCATCGCGCCTGCCGAGTGTGAAGGCGAGGCCAGCGCTTGTGGTAGTGAGCGCCTTGAAGCCGAGCGCGGTGAGGAGACTTCCACCTTGAACAGCCAAGAAGAATCCTGGGAATCGTCTATCAGGGCAACGACGCCACGGCGAAAAAGGATCAGGTTATTAGCCTGCTGAAGGCGGCTGCATCCCGCCTTTAGCACCCGAGGTAGGCGTTGGTACGACCGGGACGTGGCGGGGCTGCGCTGTTCGTGCGGTACGCTGCCGCGCTTTGTGGTGATCTGCGCGGCTTGCGCGGCACGGCCGCACGGTGCCCCGTGGCTCATTTGCAGTCGTTAGGCGTCCGCCTTCTTCTCACTGTCACGGACCTCGCGCAATGCCAAACAACCCATCCCGGGTGTTCGCAGTCCTCCCGGTCATGCTTACGGTGCTGTTCGCGCCATCGACCTCAGTCGCGCAGGACAGCGAGGACTGGACGTACCAGGTGGGCGGCCGAACCACCGTTATGGCAGCCACGATGCATCTCTCGCACCTGGGCGGGGTTCGGCGACCTTCCTGCCGGAGGTAAGCGCCTCGCACGTACCTCGGTATGAGTGTTGGCCTCAAGCGTCGCTAGCGCCGCCTCTCGATCTTGCGCCGCAACGCTCGACCGCTCGCGAGAGTCTAACGTCTGTGAGGCATCTCGTTACCGCTGCCATTGTCTACGCGCCTTTGGCCGCGTGCGCGCGGATGGATACGGCGCCATCCACGGTCGCCACCCGCGACTCGGCCGGGATCTCGATCATCGAATCGAGCGCGCCACAGTGGACTGCCGGGACCGAATGGAGCATCGGCGATGTGTCCACGGCATTCGCACCGGTCGATATCTCGGGAGTAATCGGCGCCGTTCGCCTCGACGACGGAACGAGCGTGCTGGGCGAAGAAGGCGCCGCGAGACTCCTCTACTTCGGCGCCGACGGCGCGTTGAAACGATCAGTCGGTCGCCGCGGCGACGGCCCGGGCGAATTCCGGCTGCCGCTGTTTCTCGGACGCGCGGGCGATACGGTCTGGGTCTACGACTACACGCAAGCTCGCGTCACGCGCTTCGATGCCGAGGGCGAACTGATTGACATCGTGAACCTGACGCCTCCGCTTCCGTCGGCGCTGGCGTTTGGAGGGCTGCCGGACGGTTCACTCGTTTTCATGGGGCAGTGGCACAGCAACGTCGCCCGCAACGCCCAGGGATTGATGCGCGATACCGTCGCCGTCGTCCGCTACCGCGACGGTGTGCGCGCGGATACCGTGGCGACTACACCGGGGCGCGAGTTCGTTCAGCGCGCCGAAGCCGGCGGACGAATGGTCATGAGCCGCGCGATCTTCGCGCGGCGAGCGAGTGCGACGATATGGGGCGGGGTGATCGTCCTCGGCGCGCAGACTGATCATTCACTGCGGGTAGTTGGGGCCGACGGACGCGAGCGTCAGTCGATTCGCTGGTCCGGTCCCGATCTCACGCTGACGGCCGCCGACGTGACGGGATGGGTGGACGCGCAGATCGCTTCGGCGCCAGCGGG
>Ga0209109_10000406_pt1 | contig 22643 bp, 18 predicted proteins | sample Rifsed10ft2_FD_184004 | JGI IMG/M metagenome (GOLD analysis project Ga0209109, IMG submission 184004) | Soil microbial communities from Rifle, Colorado, USA - sediment 10ft 2 (version 2) | ecosystem: Environmental > Terrestrial > Deep subsurface > Rock core/Sediment | place: Rifle, Colorado... | reverse complement strand
CCCGCGCCGCCGATTATGGCGCTTACGACACTCACCGCAGCCATGGCGGCGCCCGCAATGGCAATCCTTACCATATTTCGTAACTGTACGACGCTGCCGAACTCCCTCCTCAGCCGTGCGAATCCCCCGATGACATTGGCGAGCGCGATCAGGGCCGTTCCGATCGCAGCGCCGATGCCTTCGACGATGTGGATCAAGCCCACCATGACGGGCAATCCCAGCATCATCGTAACAGCCATTATCGCCGCCAATTCCCGCATTCTGCCGACAGCAACGAGCACGGCGGCCACTATCGCTTGAATCGCCCACAGGCCATGGGCGATGGTGAGAATGACGAGCATGCTCGCGCCCCCCGAGTATTCGCTGGTGTAAATCCATTGCATGAGCTGCTCCGGGGCTGCGAACAACATCATGCACGCCGGAAGGTAAAGGATGAGGAAAAGACGCATGACCTGGTTTACGTAATGTCGGACCAGCCCATGGTTCGCCGCCGCAAACGCTCTAGCCACTGAGGGCAGCAGCACTTGGGAGACCGTTGACAGGGCGAAGCCGGGCACACGAGCGATGTTGAGCGCGGCGACATAAAGCCCGGTCGTCGCTGCCGCTTCAGTGGCAGGCAGTGACGCACCGAGAATCCAGATATCGAACGACGACACCAGAGGGACAAGGATCGAATAGGGAGCGATCTGGCGCGCGAGCAAAAGCACCCGTCGCGATGCGCTTCGCCAAGCGATGCGACGAAGCAACACCGAGCGACCAATCAGGAACAGAATTCCGACCAGCGAGGATATGATGTTGACGATCAGGGCGCCTTCGATGGACATGCCGAACGCGACGAGCAGCGCAACGCCGACTACCTTGGCGAGCGCGTAGGTTAGTTCTGAGAAGCCGAGCCGATAGAAGCGGTGGTGCCCCTGATGTACCCCCTGTAGCGCGGTGTAGAGCCCATAAAGCGGCAGATCAAACGCCGCGAGACGAAACAGCCACACGCCATTTTCAATGTGAAACCACTCGGCGAGCCAGGGCGCGGCCCACCAAAAGATGGCAAATAGCACGACATGCAGCAGCAAGTTGATGATCAACGACGCCGGCGCGATGTCACCTGCCGCCTCGGGATGTTCCGCAATAAGTTTGGCCGCCACCGCTGGCACGGCGCGCCGGGGCGACTGTTCCGCCCAAACGAGCACCGACATGATCACGGCGTATGCGCCGTAGGCAACGGGGCCCAACTCGCGCGCCAGCATGACGACCACGAGGTAGCCGAGGACAAAATAGAGGCCTTGAATGACGATCAGCGCGAGCGCGCCGCGGGACAGGTCTTCGCTCATTCCATAACCCGCTGGTAGTTCAACCAGCGGAAAGGATCTGGCTGGGTGAGATCCAGATGCGTCAGCACGATGAAGTTTGGCGGCATCATGCGTCGCCTCGTCTCACCGTCAATTCGTTCAGCACCCGTCCGTCCATGTAATCGGGTGCGGCAATGCCGAAACGCGCCAGAATTGTCGGTGCAATATCGAGGATGCTGGCGCCTTCCAGAACACAACCGGGCGCCACGCCGGGGCCCACTATGGCTGCAAACGCGTTGGGCCGGTGATTACCCGTGTAGTAAGGCGCGACTTCGCACCCGGCATGCTCGCCGTGAGTCACGCCGTGTGCATTGGTATTTAAGCTCGTGGTGACTCGTGCACCCGGATCCCATGTAATCACGATGTCAGGCATCTGCAGTCGGCAGGGGCCGTGGTACTCCACCTGAGGTCGATGGACATTGTGCACCGCGCGCCGGCCGTTGACCGGATTGGTCATGCTGTTGGCCGTGTCGAACAGCGCATCGCACAGGCGCTGGTATTCCTCGCCCGGCCGCACGATACCCTCGGGCTCGCGTCCCGCGAGATTGATGCGAATGAAGCCTTCGTTGGCATTCTCGATTACGAACGCGCGTGTCCTCTCCCAGGCAATGCTCGCCGTCTTCCAGCGCAGACTGAGCTTCTCGTTGACGCTGCGCGGCAGTAGCGTTCGCGAGATGGCGACACGCGCGGATTTCGGGATCAGGCCGCGCAAGGTGCCGAGCAGATCGCGGCGCGCTTTCGCCTTTCCAGGCGTTTGAGCATTGGCAGTTGCCGCGGCGCTCTGCGCATCCGGCGTGCCCCCCGGGTCATTCAGCAGCCTCATCTTTTCCAAGAGCCGCGTCAAAATGTGCGAGCCGCTGTAGTTGGGTCCCATGCCGTCGCCGGAAATCACGCAGACGATCGTTTCCGCGCCGGCGCAATCGAGTAGTTGGCCCACGGCGCGATCGAGGGCGATGTAGACATCGCGCAATGCGGTGCGCAGCTCTGCGGAACTCTCCTGCGGATGCGCCACGTAGGAAGTATCATGGAAGTGCCAGAAATAATGGCCCGCCGGATGGCACTCTCCGAAGACCACCAGAAAGAAGTCCCAATCGCGGCTCTGCATGAGCCATTGAGTCACTTCAGCCTTCTTTGCCACTGCCGCAAGCAACCGCTCACGGAATCCCTCTGGATCGGGCGGAGGCGTCATGCCCACCTTGCTGTGATCCTCGGCCGGATAAGGGCCGAAGCGCGCCGCGATTTCGCTCGCCAACGCCTCGGGCAAGATCGTCTGCTGCCAGAACCAGGTCCAGCTACCCCAATCGATAATCTGTGCGCCCCTGAAGTTCTTCAGAGGACAAGTCAGAAACGCATCCACGACGATGCAGCGTTTGCCATGCTCGTCGAGTGTCTTCCAGACGAAAGGCACGGGACAAAGATCGGGCCTTGGCCGTAGCGGCGTTTGGTGGCCGGGTTGCATTACATAGGCGTGATAAAGACCGTGCTTGTCCGGCGTCGTGCCGGTGAAGATGGAAGGCCAGGCCGAGACGTGCAACACCTCCGCTGTGGTGTGCAGCTGCGCCCACGTCCCCTGCGCGCGCATTCTCGAAATGTTGGGCAGCAGCCCTTCATTCTCCCACTGCTCGATCAGCTCCCGATCGCCTGCATCCAGGCCGATGAGGAGGACTCGCGGCTTGCGAGTCGGGCTGACAAGTGAGGTCAACCGGACTCCCCTTGGTTCTCCAATCGCATGGACACCGGAAAAACTTCGGCAATCGAAACCTTGCGTCCTTCGTGCACCGACAAGATCGCCGCTTCCAACATAGCGAGCGTCCAGAGACTGTCCTCGCCGCTCGTCTCCGGGACTCCACGCCCGTGCAGGGCAGCGGAAAACTGATTGAGAATGGTGCTCATGCCGGCTTGCGGATAGCGCAGCGCCTCGCCCGGTGGCAGCGGCCTGGGCGGAATCACACGGAATGAGCGCTCATCCTTCGGTCGCCACCACACTCGCGATCGATTGCTCTTGACGTCGCCGTTCTCGGCCTCGATGTACATCTCGTATTCATACCGAGACGCAACAAAAGTGCCGGAGTATTGAAGACCGAGGCCATCCGAGAACTCGAGGAGCGCATGGGCTCCTCCTTCGTGGTCGTAATCGGTGCCTTGTGGTTTGTAGGACATGGCCGTCACGGCCGTCGGCTCGCGGCCGAAGAGATAACGGAAGGCGTCGAAGTGATGCACACCAATCTCCGTGAGAAACGGATGCGGCATGCTCTTCACCCATGAACCTTGCGTGCGGCTCGATTGATCGCGCCGGTCCACGCAGACGATGTTGCCGATGCGTCCCGCCGCCCCGCTGTCGAGAAAGGCGCGCAAGGTGCGCTCCGCCTGAAAGAAGCGAAAATTCTCGGCAACCACGACCGGCCGACCGACTTCGCGGGCGCGTTTCGCAACCGCCGCCGCTTCGGGCAGATTCAAACCGAAAGGCTTCTCCACCAGCACCGCGAAACCTGCGTTGAGCGCCTGCAACGCCTGCGGCGCATGCAGAAAAGACGGCGTCGCGATCAAGACGAAATCCGCCTGCACGGCCAGCAGTGCCTCTTCCATACGCTCGAAAAAACGGCTGTTCGCCATATCCGGCCGCGCACGCGCTCTATCCAGGATCTCGCGGCTCGCATCCACGCAGCCCACGGAAATGACGTCGCTGCGCTGAGCGATGAAGTCCAGCCAGTGGCTGCCTCTGCCGCCAAGGCCAACGTGAATCGCACGGAGTGTCATGACACCACCTCGGGTATCGTTGCCTGCATGATCACGTTTGCATGCACGATCACAAAAGTACGGGCCGCACCAGCACTACCGAGATGCCGATGATGAGGATGGCAACGACCCAATAGGCGTAGACCACCTTGGACGGACGATTGCCGACCGTGATCTGGAACACCAGCAGCAGCAGCACGAGCAGGATCTTGACCCAAAGCGCGCGGCCCCAGGGGCTCGTGATGAACTCCCGCTCGAACAACTGGCCGAGGGCGCCGCGATAATGAAGCATGAACAAGCCGGTGGGCCACAGCACGCCGTGCGCATACCAGCCGACCCCACCCAGCTTTCTCTCAAACAGTTTGGAAAAAAACCGCTCGCTCGCCGGATCGCCGAAGAACATGGCTCCGACCCAGAAGGCCATCGCAAAGACATGTGCCCAGACACACAAGACGTAAAGAACGTGCATTCAGCCTCTCTTCGGAACAGTCTGGCTCTTGTTTGTTGCCGTCGCGCATGAAGTAAAGCCAAGTGGCGCGGCGTCCAGTCCGAAATCTTCATCGAGGCCGAGGAGCTGCAGGACCGTCGGTGCCACTTGCACGAGATGCCCGCGAGCCTGGCGCCCGGCGGCGATGCCGGGGCCACAAGCCAGCAGGAAGCCTGACGTGGAATGTGTGCCCGTGCGCGGATCCGGACTCGCGCCTTCCACGCGGCCCATACCTGGCGCCTCGAGTGCGGCGATGGGAACGGCGTCGTTCCAGCTGACCACGAGATCGGGCAGCTGATCGCCGCGCTGGCCCGGAAAGACTTCCTCGCGAATCCAGACTTCGCTGACGGCCGGCTGGCGCGTTGCCGGATTGACCAGCACCGCGAGGCGCGCGCGGATCTCCGCACACAGTGCCTTGTATTCCGCGCCCGGCGCGACGATGCCGCGTGGCTCGCGCCCGATGAGATTGATGCGGATGCAGCCCTCGAGATCGGTCGGCAAGGTGAACGCACGCGTGCGCGACCAATTGATTTGCGCGGATTGCAGATGGGCGCCCAGTTTCTCCCGCAGCTGCCATGGCATGTGGTCCGCAATCCAGCGGCGCGCGCGCGGTGGCACCGCGCGTTTAAGCGCGCCGAGCGACGAACGTGGTTTCGCGCGGTCCCCGTTGGCCCCGTCTGCGTTGGTGTAGCCAAGCCGCTCAAGGACGGCGGGCAACAAATGCCAGCCGGCATTGTTCTGCCTCACGCCATCGCCACTCACGACGATCAACGTGGTATCCGGCGGCAGCCCCGCGCGCAAACCGCCCAAGGCCGAATCGATGGCCGTGTAAACACTGAGCAGCGGACGAAAGCGACTCTCATCGGCGCCAACCAATGTAGCGGCGGCGGTGGGCCAGAGGTAATGCGCGGCGGGGTGCGTCTCGCAAAACACGGCGACCACGAGGTCCCATTGGTCCTGCGACATGAGCCACTGCAGGCTTTCGAGTTTGTGCGCCACGCTGCGCGGAAGCCGCTGTTCCAGCGCCGTGCGGCTGGGAAGGCCCAGCCCCAGGCGGGTGGCCTCGATGCCAAGCGGGTAATTGCCAAAGCGCGACTTCAGCTCGGTGAGCAGGCCATCTGGCTGGGCTTTGCGGACGCCATACCACGCCCACGTTCCCCACTCGAATATCGCTCTGCCGGTAAATCCTGTTTCCGGAAAGGTCTCCGGTACGTCATACACCAGACAGCGCCGCCCGCGCTGATCAGCCAGACTCCAGAAGCTGGGAGCTCCATAATGATTGGGCTGGATGTGTTGGGCGAGCTGGTGGCCCGGAGCGGGCTGATACGGGTAGTACACGCCGTGGTGCCCCGGCAGCGTGCCCGTCGCGAAGGTCGGCCACGTCGAGGTGTGCAGAACCTTCGCAGGAGTCTCCAGCTCAACCCAGCTCCCGTCAGCAATCAGGCTCCGAAAGTGTGGAAGATGGCCTGCGTGAGCCCAATGCCGAATCAAGCCGCCATCCCCCACGTCCAAGCCAATCACGACGACGCGGCTGGGTTTCCGGTTGTGTCCAGACATGGTTCTAATTCAATCGGCGTCGACTATGCGCCAGCGGTGGCAATCGCGGCATCCTGCGGGCCGGATCTCGTCCAAGCGGCAACCTCCACCACGCGACACTCTTCATCCGAGCGGATAACCGATCCGAGCAGCGCCAGCGGTGACAACGCCGTGCGGTTTGCCGCCCCGGCACGAGGACCACTTGCGCGACCCTGCTGCAGCAGGGTCAATGAGCGACTCACTGCTTGCGCGAAACGGCGCTTGGCGTCGACTGTCGCGCGCGGGCGCCAACGCCATGGCACGAATTTCGGCCAACCCCGCTTGCGCCACAAGACCGCGACGCCGTCGGACCGGAGCGACCCACGGTCGCCCTCTATCCAGAGGCTCTGCTCCCGATGGCTCGACGTCGCGGATCCGAAATACTGCACCTGAATGTTTCCCTCCAGCTCGAGAAAGACCTCGGTAGTCGTGCACTGCGCTGCATTGCTCCACGGCGGCCGACTGCACCGTGCCAGCACTCGCAGCGGATCGGCGTCAAACAGCGAACACAGGTTTTCCAGATTGTCCAAACCGAAGCGAGTCAGCTGCAGATAAGGGATATCGGCAGCGCCCTCACCCAAATCGGACCAAGGGCGCCGGTCGATGTAGCTGACGTGGCTGATCACGCCCACCTTTCCACGCAAGCTGCGCAGGGCACTGGCAATCGAACCCGTCGCGTCCTCTCGAGTGAGGACGATGGCGCGGTTCTTCTTTAGCGCCAGACTAGCCAGCCGTCTCAACGCTGCCAAACTAACTGTGTCGGGTCTGTCGAGAATAATGTCCAGGCCCGCCTCCAATGCCTCGACCGCTTGGAGACCCCCATTTGCGGCATTCCCCGTCAGGATCACCACGGGTTCGCTCACTACCTGCAGTGCGCGTGTAAGCGTCGCGTGACGTCGAATTCCGGTTCCGGTCTCCGCAGCATCGCCGTCTTGGGAAACGACTGCTACGGATTTCACATCCGGGTGACTGCCCAGGATCTTGAGCCACTCGCGCCATCTCGGGCCTTGACCCAAATTGATGATGTCCATTCATTCAGCTCGTCAATGTGAAACACTGCAGGGCGGATCGAGGGTGCTGGCTGCGTGAGCACCTCAGTTCTTCTGGCGGATCACCGTAAGTCTAACGGAACTCTGACAATACCGTGTGAGGATTGACCTTATTGCCGCGTCGTTCCGCGGTGCGGCTCATTGAGCTGGATTTCGTTGGATCTGCAGATTGACTCGAATAGCCCTGCAGCAGGCCGCGGTCCCCGAAGCTTGGTCGCCGGATCAACTGCCGCCAGTCCAAAGCGAGCCGTCGGTCCTTCCGTCCACTCGAAATTGTCGAACATCGTCCAGTAGAAGTAACCGATGACGCGCACCCCGTCACGCATTGCGAGCGCGAGTGCTCGGATGTGAGCCGCAATGAATTCCGTTCGCAATGCCTCGTCGGACGTCGAGATGCCATTCTCTGTAATCATCAGCGGAACACCGAAGGCGGCAAATCTCGTGAGCACCTCGCGCAAGCCGTCGGGATACACCTCCCAGCCGAGCGAACTGAACTTGCGCGACTGAGACGGATTGCTCGCCTTGTGCTCCTTTCCGACCAGCATCGCTGTTCCGCCGAGTTGCCAGCGCACGAGCTGGCGGACGTAGTAGTTGATGCCGATGAAATCGAGGACGCGACGTGGCGTCTGGCCGAGCAGACGAAAGCAAAGATCGTTGTGTACAAAATCGCGCAGTCGCGCCGCGAAGCGGTCCAGGCGCCGGCCGGGATCAAGTGCAACGACATACGGTGTGCTGTGGGCGAAGCCGACCATCGCATCCGGTCTGTGCTTGTGAATGGTCGCGTATGCTGCGGTGTGTGCCCGACACAAATTGCGCAGCGCGCGGCCGGCGCGCAGCCAGGATCCAGGTTGGCACGGCGGCCAATTCCCTTTCAGAAAGGCCCGCGTCACGTAGACCGTTGGTTCATTGATTGTAACCCAGAAACGCACTCGGTCTGCCATCCGGGAGCTGACCGCCTCGACATAGCGCCGAAAGAGATCAATGCTATCGGTGCGTGTCCAACCCCCGCGGCGCGTGAACCAAGCGGGATTCGTAAAGTGGTGCAGCGTCACCACCGGCTCGATGTGCCGTTCCTTGAGAGCAGCCACGACATCGACGTAGTGATTCAGTGCGTCCGTGCTGAATTCTCCCTGCGCCGGCTCGATTCGGCTCCATTCGACCGACAGGCGATGAGCGTTATGACCCCAGGAGTGCGCCAGGTCGAAGTCGGACTCGTAAAGCTCGAAGTGGCGGCAGGCGTCTTCCGAACGGTAAGGAAGGCGGCCGGCTTGCTCGAACTCCCACCAATCATTCCAGCGATTGTTACCTTCGACCTGATGACTTGAAGTGGCGGCTCCCCAAAGAAACCCGCGAGGGAAACGATACGTTGCACTCATAGACCCGTTGGCTGGTCTCTCGGTGATGGATCCGCCTCAGGAATGCACATTGGCACATTCTCCGCCGGTTATGTTGAAAGCGCCGCCGTCGTACGGACATCATCTCGAACTACCGCTCGCCGCGATCGGGCTGCTGGCCGAGTTGATAATTCATTGCCCACGCGCGCGATATGAAGGATTATCAGGCTGATCTATTCAAAGGTTCCCGTCCGCGGCCCAAGCCATGAAGAATGACGCGAACGCCGAACAAGCGCTTGCCACGAAGGCCGTGGCGGGGATTCTACTGCCGCATCGCAGGACTTAGGCGTGTCGAAGGAGAATGATCGGGCTGCTGAGCCCGGCCGAGTGCATTTGCTTCTTGTTGCCGCACTCACTCTGGCGGCGTTGCTGTTCGGTATCTACGCCCGCTTCAAGGGACTCGGCAAGTGGCCGCTCGGCGTCGATGAGTACTACACCGCCCGGTCGGTGCAGAACATATTGCGCGCGGGCCTGCCCGAGTACTTGTGCGGCGGCTTCTACACGCGTGGCTTGCTCGTGCAATATCTGGCGGCACTCTTGCAGCTGGGGGGGCTTTCGCCGGAATTGTCCATCCGGCTGATCGCCGCCGCGAGCAGCCTCATTGCTTTACCGGCGGCATTCATTCTTGGCCGCCGGATGGGCGGGCGAGTGATCGGCCTGCTGGCAGTGACCGTGCTCGCGCTTTCCGTCTGGGAAGTCGAGATGGCGCGATTTGCGCGCATGTACGCGCCGTTCCAGGCCGTCTTCCTCTGGTACGCCGTCTTTTTCGTGAAATACACTGTGGACCGCGAGTCGCGCGCTCTGTGGCCGATGGTGGGCCTGTCACTCGTCGGCATCCTCGTCTGGGAGGGAGGGGTGCTGCTCGCGGCGACCAATCTGCTCCCACCGTTCCTGATTTCGCCGTCGGGTCAACTGACGCGCCGCAACCTGCGCTATCTCACTGGCGTTGCAGTCCTGCTGCTGGCCATGTACCTGTTTGCAACCAGCCATCTGCGCATATTCAGCGATGAGTCGCCGTTTCCGCCGGGCTTCGTCGATCCTGAGGTCAAGCACGTCGTCTCGGGCCTGGCGACCGGCACTGCTCCCTGGACCACGCTTTCGGCCCACGCTGCCTGGTGGGTATTCGCTGCGGTACCGCTGGTCGCCCTCGGGCTTGGGCTTCGATGGGCTCTGAAGTTCCGTGCGCGCTGGGTCACCGCAATCGGGCTCGGTGCCGCCCTGCTCGCCGCGGCGCTACATCAGTTCGGCCTCGTTGCCGCCCTCATCCTGCTTCTCCTGCTCATGCGGATGCTGATCTGGCGAGAGCTCTTCTCGCGTGCGGCGCTTCCGTTCGGCGCCGCTATCGCGTTAAGCGCAGCATTCTGGATCGCGTACGGACTCGCCACGACGGACTGGCGTGCGGCGCCCGAGCAATCCATGTTTGATCTCATGGTGCTCCTGGGATACGAGTTCGTTCGATTTCCGGATTTCGCCGTCGACGTTGCGTTGCCGTGGGCCAGAGCCGTTCCGGTACTCGGGCTCGTGCTGTTTGTGCTGATTGCAGCGGCATGTATCCGCTTGATCATTCGGGAAGAGTCAGAGCTCACAGCCGAGCGCGTGGTTCTCATCCTGTTGGTGTGTCTGCTGCTCGCCGCGAGCGCGAGTAATCCTCCGCGGCTGGAGACGCGTTACGTCTTCTTTTTGTACCCGCTCACAGTCATCATCGCGCTCGTCACTCTTGCGCGAGCCGTCGAAGCCGTTTCGCGCCTATTCAGAATCGGCGCCGGGAGGTCCGCCCTCCTCGCTTCGCTTGCCGCGCTCGTGGGATTCGGATTCACAGAGGACTTCGATCTCCACCACTTGCGATATGTCGACTCGCGAGCGATCCATTTTCGCATCGGCATGAAACCATCTCTCGCAAATCATTACTACAAGAGAGCTGACGTTCGCGCCGTGGCGCAATGGCTGATGCAGAACACGACCGACGAAGACATTGTCATCAGCAGCTTGCAGGGCCTGGACTTCTACTATCCGAGAATCGATTACTTCTACATGGACTCGTCGGACAGGCGTTTCACCGGCTGGACATGTCGCGGCGGCACCGTGGAGCGGTGGGGGAACACACCGCTGCTGTATTCAATTGTGGCACTCCAGGGGCAAATCGACATCGGGAAACGGGTCTTCTACGTGATACGCCGTGCGGAACTCGACGAAATCCTGCCGCATCTCGCTCAATGGCAGCCGCACGTCGTCTGGGATCATGACAGAATCGCGATACTTGGATTCGATCCATCAACGAACGCGACCGAACCAGTCACAGGGAGTCGCGAGGCACGGAATGAGCGACAACCCGATCGCCAGCCACCCACAGCGACCCGATAGCGCGCGCCTGCAGCGCTACGTCGAGGCATCAAACATGAACTTCGATGCCCGCCGCTCATCAGCGTATCGCCAGGCGGATGAGGCGGCGCTCGCGCGAGGGCGCGCTGCCGCGCATTATTCCGAGGTCATTCGAAAGCTTTCCCTGGCATTCGACCGCAAAATTGACGTGCTCGACGTCGGGTGCGGAACCGGGCGGTTCTTCCATAGCCTCGCGAATGTAAGGCGACTCGTCGGCATCGACACGTCTGCGCAGATGCTCGAGCAGGCCCGCGATCCCGTCCGAAAGGAACAGCTCGATACGGAAACAATAGAGCTGATGTGCGGCGACGTCTTCTCGCTTACCGGCTCGAACGGAGCCTTCGACCTCATATATTCGATTGGCGTGCTGGGCGAGTTTGCTCCGATCGATGCGCCCCTGTTGGAAAAGCTAGCGGTCCTGTTGAAGCCGGACGGAGTGCTGTTCATCACGGCTGTGGATACGCACTCGCGGATGCGAATGCGCGTGGGCGGACGTGTGACGCTGTTGAGGCGAGCCCTGAGCAGGATATTTCCGCATCTGCCGCGCAGCTTGCGAGCAATGCTCAACCGACATCTTTCTCCGTGCTATGTCACCCGCGAACAGCTGGAGGCGATGTTCGCAGCAAGCACATTTCCGACGCACAGCATCAGACCATACGCACATGGACAAGGCTGGAAAGGGACACACTTTCAATGCATCGCATACAAGAACCGGAACAGCGCATCTGAGAGCCAGAGGTAATCGTGTCCCGAAAGCCGACGGTCGTTCGTTTGTCATGATCTCTGACGCAGGCTCCACGTAATGTCGAAGATCGTTCTCGTGTGCCTCAGGGCGCCGACCCCGCCGCGAATGGAGGCTACTCGGCATCACCTCGAGCGATTTCTTGAGAGTCTGCGCCCCGACAACCTTGTCAACGCGCCTACTGCGATCGCCGACGACGGCCGTGGCCTGTTCGTCGGCATATTCAATCCGGTTGCGGGCGCCTTGCACGAGTGCAGCGCGTACGCAGGCTGGCTGATCGACGGCCGTGAGCGATGGTGGGAACCGCTTACCCCGGTTCCGGAGGGATCATTCGCCCTCTTTCGCAGCGATGATGAGCGAATCGAAGTGTTCGCCGATTACGCCGGCTCACGCACGATCTGGATCGCGAAGACCGACGAACTCTTCGTCGCTTCGATGTCGCAGCGTGCCATCCCGTGGTTCCTGGGCAGTTTCGAGCCGAATCCTCGCGCAATAACCTGGATGCTCTCGTCGGGGTCGCTTGGAGCGGGCCAATCCTGGGATCGGCGCGCGCAGCCACTTGGACCCGGCGGCAGTGCCCGCCTCGATCGCCGGACCTGGAAACTCGAGTTGGACAACCCACCCGCGACGTTTCGTATCGATCCAGTCACGGACGTGGTGCACACGAGCCGCATGCGCACTGCGCTGCATGAGACCTTCGCCGCGCTGGATCTCGATCGATCCAAGTGGGTGTTGCCCCTTTCAGGCGGCCACGATTCCCGCGCGATTCTGCTTCTGATGCAGGCCCGAGAGGGCCTGAAATGCATCACCTGGGGGCTTCGGGAATCCTTGAGCATGCCGGGAACCGACGCCTTCATTGCACGCAAGGTTGCTGATTTTCTCGGTCTGTCGCATCAGTATTTCGAAACGGATCTGACCGACCTACCTGCGGATCGAATCCTTGAACGGTTCCTGGTTGCCGGAGAGGGCAGAGTCGATAAGATCTCCGCCTACATGGACGGCTTTGAGCTCTGGGGCTCGCTGTTCGTGGGCGGAACCGTGGGAATCATCCGTGGCGATCACGGTTTCGGTCACAGAGTAATATCCAATGCCGACGAAGCGCGCCTGAGAGTCGGCCTGACACTTTGGTCCGACCTTCGAGACGTTCCGACTCTTGCAGCCCTGAACCTACAGCACCTTGGGCCACAACTGCTGCCACCCGCACTCGAGCAACAGCCGGCCGAATCAGCGTCCACCTGGCGCGACCGTCTCTTCCATGCGTTCCGTATCCCGTCGGTATATGGGGCTCTGAATGAGCTGAAGTCGCCGTACGTCGAGATTGTCAGCCCCTTGTTCGTGCGTCGAATCGTCGAGCTGGCGCGCTCACACCCCGGGAATCTGCGTACGGGAAAGAGGCTTTGGCGCGATCTCGCTGCAGAAGTGAGCATCCCGGTGGGTTACGCTGATGCCCATGCAACTGCGAATCTGGATGAAGCGTTGGGACATCCGTCGATAATGGAAGTGCTTCTTGATGAGATTTCGTCTAACCGCACCCACGAGATCCTATCCTCCGACTTTGCATCATTCGTGGCCAGACGACTGCTTCAGCCATCCAATCCTCGCCGTGGCTCATCTCGATATGCGGCTCTTAAGCGAGTCGTCAAGAATGTATTGCCCAAGCAGCTGACCGCGTCGTTGGTGCGTGGCCCAGACTGGCGAACGCTGTCTGCCAAGCGGCTCGCACTGCGAGTCTTCCTGATCAGTAGGATGACCGAGCGCCTCCAAAGAGACGCGCAGGCAATCCATTGAACGCCGTGGTTGAGGCTCGCGGGGCGTGGGGATCTTTATCTAATACCGGCTTACTGACCGTTGCTTCCGGGCGGCAGCCAGATACCTTACGTACCTGGGTATCGCGAGCAGCACGCCGTATTCGCGGAAGAAGTATGGTGTACGCGCGACGGCATCTCGAATCCGCAGATACTGGCGTTGTCGTCGACTGAGATCGTGGTCACCCGTCTGTTCCACCGGGTATCCAAGTTCTGAAAGAACCCTGCCCGCCAGCGACTCGAGGGTGGCAAGAGTGCGAGCGTTGAAGTAGCTGCGCCATTTTTCGGAGTTTCTGACCATGCGTCCCACGCGTGCGCCTGAAGAGCCCGGGTCCATGAAGCGCATTGACGACTCGAGGACAGCAGCGTCGAATGGCAATTCCGCGAACCGACAAATGCGCCGCATCTCGGTCTCGGGCTCCGCAGTCAGCGTCTCGTATCGCACTTCGAGATAGCGCGATGGACCCAAGGCCATGCCTTGACGGCGACCGTCACGAACCACACACTTCCACCGCCAGATCGTGTGTCGCGGATCGAAGCCCCATCGCCTGTGAAACGACTGAGCGGCGTCGCGTCCGTCCCGAATGATGTGGATGAACCTGCTGGCCGGGAACTGCGCAGCAATCGCGCCGATGTGCTGAACGTTCATCGGCGACTTGTCGCCCCATCGGAGCTTTCCTTCGCGAGCGGCCAGGTGCTCATAGATACGGGAGACCACGTCGCCGAAGGTCTTGCAGTTCGCCAACTCTTCGTCGTGGAGAACCAGCGGTCTCTTTCCGTTGGCATGCCAATACGGCATTGTTCGCCCAATCTCCTCAGCCAGTCGCCGACGGTTTTCTGCAAGGGCCAGATCTCCGAACCCAGCGCGCTCGCTCAGGAAATATGGCAGAACCTTCGACTCGATCGGGAGCACATAAAGACTCGGATGCCTGCGAAGACTGTCGGCCAGCATCGTCGTGCCAGAGCCGTTCATTCCGACGATGAAGATTGGCGCGTTACCCATTGCTCTGTCCAAGGAGGCAAGATCGAATGGTAGTTCGGTGGCGACCGTTGTGTCATGCGGAGCCTATTCGCTGCTCAGCAGAGCCAGCCAGGCGCGTTGACATAAGCTACGCCGCGGTGTCCGGTACGCTTGCCGAATATCCGAACCGCAAGCGTCGCGCCATAGCCGGAACGCATTTCCCATGCAATTGCCTGCGTGTCCGGATGGTTGATCAGATGTAGACTCATTACATTTGCGATGCGCGTGGCAAGAGCACCGCGAGGGCGCAAGATCATGCGGGGTGCCGATGTCCACACTCTTGGCAATCAACAATTATTACTACCGGCGTGGCGGCGCGGAGACGGTTTATCTGGAGCACAACCGCATGTTTGAGACGCTTGGATGGAGCGTCATCCCGTTCGCGATGAAGCACGCCGAGAACTTGGAAACACCCTGGTCTCAGTACTTCGTGGAAGAAATCGAGTTCGGCGCGCGTTATTCATTTCGAGAGAAGCTCGTCCGTATTCCAAAGGTCATTTATTCCTTCGAGGCTCGGCGAAAGCTCGCGAGGTTGCTGGCGACAGTGCGAGCGGATGTATGCCACGCACACAACATCTATCACCACATTTCCCCATCCATTCTGGGTCTCCTGCACGCCCGCGGCATTCCCACAGTGTTGACCCTTCACGATCTGAAGATCGCGTGCCCAGCGTACAACATGCTCGCGCACGACGGCATTTGTGAGCGTTGCCGGGGCGGGCGGCTGCACAACGTCGTGCTGCATCGTTGCATCAAGGGCTCGGCAGGATTGAGCGCGGTCGTGATGATCGAGGCGGTTGTGCATCGGTTGCTCGGTTCTTATGCTCGCTGTGTCGATCGCTATGTCGTCCCCAGTCGGTTCTACATTGAGAAGTTGTGCGAATGGGGAATGCCCCGAATCCTCTTCAGGCACATTCCAAACTTCGTTGACGCGAATCGGTACCGGCCGGCGTACACGCCGGGAAAGGCGTTTGTCTATTTCGGGAGAGTCTCCCGTGAGAAGGGCCTGACGACGTTGGTTCGTGCCGCATCCGCCGCACGCTGCCGGTTGAACATCGTCGGATCCGGACCTCAGCTCGAGGAACTACGCGCGCTGGCGGCAGGGCTGGGAGCTCGCGTCGCGTTTCTCGGGTACTTGACAGGCGATGACCTACACAACGTCGTTCGCGACGCACGTGCAGTGGTGCTTCCGTCGGAGTGGTACGAAAACGCACCGATGAGCGTTCTCGAGGCCTATGCCCTTGGCAAACCACTCGTCGGCGCACGGATCGGTGGCATTCCGGAGCTGATTCGCGACAACGAGACTGGGGTGAGCTTTATCAGTGGCGACCCGATGTCGCTGGCGGCCGCTCTCCGCGACATGGTGGAGCGATCAGATAGAGAAATCGAGAGCATGGGGAGATGCGCGCGCCGATGGGTAGAGAACGCGTTTACTGCTGCAGCCTACCGCGACCGTATCCTCGAAGCCTATCGTGAGCTCGGCGTGAACGGTCGCCGCTCCCTGCCCGCACCGGCGAGCGTCTGAGCCTGGCGCGCTGGTTGGTCGTGAAGATCTCCGTGCTCGGTGTGCGTGGAATGCCAAATGTACAAGGCGGCATCGAAGCCCACGCAGAGCAGCTCTACAAGCGACTGGTCGCGCTGGGATGCGACGTCGAGGTGATCGTGCGCACACCGTTCGTACCCCGCGGTCAGCAATCCTTCGAATCCATCCGGCTCCGCCGGATCTGGTCACCACGACGTGCGGGGTTGGAAGCACTGGTCCATTCGGTCATTGGTGTGTTCTACGCGGGCCTTGTCCGCCCGGACATTCTGCATATCCACGCGATTGGGCCTGCCATCGTGACGCCGATTGCGAGGCTCCTCGGCCTGCGCGTCGTCGTGACGCACCACGGGCCGGACTATGATCGTGAGAAGTGGGGCCATTTCGCGCGCTGGACGCTGCGGATGGGTGAGCGAGTCGGCATGCGCTATTCGCATGCGCGCATTGCCATCTCCAAGGTTATATCGGACCTGGTTCTTTCGAAGTACGACCGCGACGCGGATCTCATACCCAACGGTGTCATAGCTGGCAATTTGCGCACGGGCGCGGACCACGTACGGCGCTACGGCCTGGAGCCGGGTCGGTATTTTCTGCAGGTCAGCCGCATGGTGCCGGAGAAGCGGCAACTCGATCTGATCCGCGCGTACGCCTCGGCGCCACCATTGGGCTGGAAGCTGGCATTGGTAGGTGGGCTCGAAGCGGATGATTATTCAAGGAAGGTCGAGACCGCAGCCAGCGAGGCGGGGGTCGTGCTCACCGGCTACCTCAACGGCGTGGCGCTCGAGCAGTTGTACGCGAACGCCGGCGCATTTGTTCTTCCGTCATCCCATGAGGGCATGCCGATCGCCATGCTCGAGGCGCTGGGCCACGGCTTGCCAGTATTGGCGAGCGATATCCCGGCCAACCTGGAGGTTGGATTGGACAGATCCAGCTACTTCCCACTGGGCAACATTGTGGCCCTTGCCGGCGGTCTCGCGAGGTTTGCACGAATATCGCAGGAGACACACACACGCGCCGCGCGCCAGAAATGGGCGATGCAGGCCTACAGTTGGGATCGGATTGCCGAGCAGACGTTGAGGGTCTATCGGCGAGTCAGCAATGCCTGATCATTTGAATTGGCGCGCGGGTCGTTTCCCGCTCGCGACCAGGAGCAACCCGATGCAACGGACTTCTCTGCGGAAATTCCTCATCGTCGGAACGCAACGCTCCGGCAGCGGCGCGTTTGCGGAAGCGCTCAACTGCCATCCGGCGATCGCATGTGGAGCGGAATGGACGCAACGAACGTGGCGCAAGTTCTCGATCGTCGAGGCCGCTTTTCACGGCGACTTTCAGCTCCTTCCGCGACACCATGCCGTCGACATGGCCCTGAGATTCACACCAGAGAAATCCGTGCTCGGCTTCCGCCGGCTTTTCCGCGCGTCGTCGCGATGGATCGGGCATCCCCGATTCGCACCGGCGCTCTTCGTGGATCGGCTCGAGGCCCATATCGCATGGCTGGCACAACACCCGGATATTCATGTCATCCATCTCGTGCGCCGCGACCTGGTGACGTGGCTCAGCTCGAAGTCCTTCGCGCGGGCTGCGGGATACTCCGGATCCTACCCAGACGACCTGCGCGTATGGATCTCGATACGGCAAGCTATGCGGCGGGTGCGCACCAAAACGTGGATCGACGCTCGCCTCGCTGCCGTTGCCAGAAGCAATCGGTATTTACAGATTCCGTACGAGGATTTCCTCGCCGATAATCAGCAGATGGCGCATAGAGCCGTCGCATTCCTCGGCTGCGATCCCGCGGCGCTCCCTAACTTGTCATTGCGCATTCCGCAGTCGCGCGGAAGCCGGGCGAATGTGGAAAACCTCGAGGAACTCCGACTTCGCCTTCGCGAGACATCACGCGCGTGATGCCGGGGGTGGTCCGCAAGGAACCGCCCCTGGTCTAGTCAGTGCTGCAAGCTCCGTGGTAATTGCTCGGGCAGGCCGCATTGATCCTGCCATTGTTGGCCCGTATTACCGGTAGCATGCCGTCACGCCAGGAGTACTTGTCGGTGGCCGTATCCTTGGCCGTGCCGAATCTCAGCCAGAACAGATAGTTCACGCCGAGTTCATTCACCGCATGACTGTAAATATCTGGCGGCCGATTGCACCCCTCCTTGCCACACAATTCCGGAGACTGCACGGCAAACGCGATGGGCATCTTGCCAGCAAATCGCACGCCCCCGTCGATACCCATGATGATTCTGGCGCCCGCACTTGGCGCACGTGGTGTCACGTCCGGCCCGCCGACACCGCACTGGTTCGTATGGGCGTGACTGATGATGCCTTCGAGTTCACCGACAAGGAAATTGGTGTAGACGAATACGTTGGTATTCGGCCAGGCCCTGCGCGCGGCCACCATCATCCGCTTGAGCTGCGCAGCGAGCGCTGGCCGACTGTAGTCGGGCGGCGACTCTGAGTCGAAACCAGGAGCTGTCTCTTCCGTTGTGATTCCCTCGAAGTAGGGTTCGTCGTTGAATCGATGTGCCAGTGCCTGGTACAGCGCGATCTGCCTGTCCATCACCGCCGGGTCCCATATTCGAGCAATATAGCCGTTTTTCGATCGAGCAACGCCGCCGTTGTATTGCGGATCATTCAGAAGATAGTCGGGAACGGCGCCGGTCGGATCGTCGGTGTTGAATTCGCGATCCATAATTTGTGCGATAAGACGCTTTGGCGTCGGCATCGAAGCGAGATAATTCAGGTCCGACTCGATTCGGGAAAAATCGTAAACGCCCTTGCGGGGCTCAAGATCGGCCCACATGTAGCGGATCTGTGCTCCCAGCACAGTGCGCTCATCGCGAATATCATCCAGATGCGATTGGGGAGCATCCCGGTACACCAGCATGTAGTGACCCGGATGCCACTTTACCCGTGCGTCGGCTGGTGTGGAGTCAGTTCCACAATTAGGTGCCGACTCGACACAGATTTTCGCCGGCGGCGCCGGTGGAACCGCGGCGAACGCAAGTAGCGGTAGCATGCCGAGCGAGGCGACGAGGAACCAAGCAGTTCGGCCGCGTGGGTCCTTTGCGGCCGGAGAAACGGTGCAGGCTGACGGCGGAGTACCCGACGTTGCGAAATCCCGGAACAGGTATCTTTGCGTCATCAACGTCTCCTCACTGTGGCCCCCTTGTTCCGGGCCAGCTAATGGGAGCGCTCTGGAAGCAGCGTCAGCGCTAGCGGGATGATGATTGCAACAGCAAGAATGCGCGCCGTTTCCGACAGCGATCGCTCGCCGGCAACCCCGCTATCCCAGGTCGCACCCTGTGGACCGGAGGCTTTGCGTCCCCACCTCGCGGTGAGTTTGCCCTGGACTTAATGTATCCCGCTCTGCGATCTGGATCAACTGTCAGCCCATTCTGGAGCGTGTGGCACGGCCGAGACCGCGGCGAACCACCTCAATGGCGGCGTGGTACGATCTTCAGCGTCACCAGCCGCACGGTCGAATCAAGAGATCCCATCGAGTTCGGGAACGTCGGAACAGGATGCTGCCAAACACGGTCGATACGCTGTACATTCTGTCCGCCGGACATTCTGGATCGACGCTGCTGAACCTTGTCCTCGGCTCACACTCGCACGCAGTCGCCGTAAGCGAGCTCACACGGCTGCCGGCAAACATCGCGCACAACGAAACGTGCACTTGCGGCAGGGCGATCCGCGAGTGCGTGTATTGGCGCGATGTGGCCGTGCGCCTCCAGTCGAAATTAGGATTCGATATGATCAGTGATCCCCGGCGTCTTGAGCTCGGCTTTATAGGCGCGCCGCGCGGAAGTTACCGAGGAAGCTTGCCATACCGTCTCTCATGGAGAATCCGCAGGTCAGCCGCATACCTTTCGCAGCTCACGGGCGTGTCGCTGCCGGCATTCATGCGCCAGCGCTTCGATGTTGGAATAGCGAACCGGCTGGCCGTATACGATGCGGTGCGCGAGGCAAGTGGCGCCAAGGTGGTAGTCGACGCTTCCAAGGGATATCTGCCGGGCGTCGCGGTTTATCAGGCGCAACCCGCTAGAACGCGCTTGCTGCTGCTTACCCGGGACGGTCGCGCAGTGTTTTATTCAAATCTCCGGAGAGGATTTCGCCAGTCATACTCGATGAGCGTGTGGCGCAACTTCTATCGAAATGGCCTTCCGGTTATCAGGAGAAGGGTCGATCCGAACCACATCCTACACGTCCGCTACGAGGATCTTGCGACCAACCCTGAGACGGAGGTTCGGCGCATCTGCGAGTTCGCGAATCTCGGGTACGAGAAATCCATGCTCGATCCGGGCGCAAAGCAACAGCATATTACGAGTGGCAACGACATGCGGCTGCGTCTGAATACCCGCATCCAGTTCGATGCAAAGTGGCGCTCAGAACTGCTGGACTCCGATCGAGCGTATTTTGAACGCCATGCGGGATCGCTCAATCGCCGCCTCGGCTACGAATGAGAGCTTGGTTGGCGCTCGATGGGCGCAACGACGTAGATGTGCAGTCGACGGTCACGAATCGAACATTCCCGTCAAGGAGTCTGCCAGTCTACCTGCGACGGAGTCGGCTCCGGTCTCTTCCAGATCCACCTCAATCACGTGCAGTCTCCCTGTGCGCTGTCGCTGCACGTGCGTCACGGTCTGGAAGGTTTCGGCGGTCAGCAAGGCATCGTCTCGGACCGAATCTGGCGTGAATTCATCGTTGGGTCTGCCTCTCGCCGTTCTCCTCGCAAAGATCGTTGCGGGGCTCGCCTGCACAATAACGACGACGTCGGGTGGAGCCAGGTACTTGAAGAGCAGATCGGCGATTTGAATCATTCCAAGACTTCTGCTGCGCCTGCTGAGCGCCCTGACCTTTTGAAAGATGCCCTCACTTTCCAAGTGAAATCCCGCAATGCCTTCACAGCTCTTGCGCCGCCTCATGTAGCGCACGATTCTCTTGGTCGATTCCAAGTATCGCGAGAACGAAGCCGGCCGCGTCAACGCCGCCAAATATGCGGATTCGGCGAGAACCACCAGACCCTTCAGCCCTCTCGTCGACCGGATGCTATCGACGCATCGAACCGCCATGCCCTTCCGGCACAACTCATCGCGGAGACGTTCCGCGAGGAAAGTCTTCCCGACTGCTGCAGCGCCAACAAACTCAACAATGACAGGCCGAATCTTGCTTCGGCTGTCCCGGCTACTTGTCATAAACTACCGACCAGGGACTGCGCGTTCGTCCGCACTGAGTGCCCCATATCGTGCGGTACCAAGCTTCTTTGCTCCACGTCACCAGAGCCCATTGACGGGGCGGTTGTCGTTTGCGCTGCGGATCTCGTCATTCTGTCATCACCGCCCGAGGATCTTGGTGAATACACGCTCCATCTCGTCGGCGATATGGGCATAAGTTCTATTACTCTCCACCCATGCACGTCCTCGCGATCCCATTGCGGCCCGTTCCGCGTGGCTGCACGCCATCAGCCAGCGCACTGCACGCGCGAAGTGGCGGGCTCCCCAAGGCACGCAAACGCCGGCGCGGCTTTCACGCAAGATCAGCCGTTGCTCCGGATGATCATTGGCGATGACGGGACATCCGAGCGCCAGGTACTCGACCAGTTTCGTTGGTGACGTCGAGAGTAGAACCGGTGATGGATAGAACGGGGAAACGCAGACATCCGCCTCTTGAACCCGGGCCAATGCCTCCGATTGGGGAAGAAACCCGGTGATCTCCATGTGTTCGGCCACGCCGAGCTCCTTGGCGCAGCGCTCGAGCATCAACCTGTCTCGCGGCCGTTCTGCGTCGCCTACAAACAGCAGCTTCACGGGCATCCCTTTCTCTCGCAGTTGCGCGAGCATGTCCACGAGAACGTCAAGGTGACGCGCCGCGTTCAGCGTTCCCAGATACGCAACGGTGACTGATGCGGACGGTCCTCCGGTAGATTGACTCTTGCGAGGGACGACTGTCATTGGATCGAACCCTGAAACGATGGGCAGCACGATGGCCGGATTGATGCCGTGGGCACACACGTCCGACTTCATTCGAGCGCTTTGCACGAATACGAAGTCGCTGCGAGGCAGGACCCACTCGTACAGCAGCGACCGTGACACGAAGCCTCGAATCCTTGCCAACCAGGGATATCGGGCGGTTCTCACTTGCGCATCGGCGAGGTCCGCTTCCGGATAGGGAAACGTCAGCCAGAAGACAAACTTCAGGCCGCGGATGCGGGCGATGAGAACCGCAATCGATGCCAGAAGGAACTTGTCGCTGACGAGCACTGCATCATAGTTCTTGCGTTTCGCCAATTTCAGTGAGCGCAGGTCATGGCGGAGAGCGAGCCAATGCTTGCGCATGCGGTGCAGGAATCCGTCCGCGCTATCGGTCGGGCCCACCCAGATTGTTCGGCCGTGCCAGGTGTGCGCACCCGTGGAAACGCGATCGCTTGCCGCCTGCATCACCAGATCAATCTCGTGCCCGCGAGCCAACAGTTCTCGCCCAAAGAGCACGTTGATCCGGACCCGGTCGGTTGGGAATGGCTCGCGGGGCATGAATAGCATGCGAATGATCTGCTTCGTCATGTCAGTCGCGGG
>Ga0209109_10000403_pt1 | contig 22672 bp, 21 predicted proteins | sample Rifsed10ft2_FD_184004 | JGI IMG/M metagenome (GOLD analysis project Ga0209109, IMG submission 184004) | Soil microbial communities from Rifle, Colorado, USA - sediment 10ft 2 (version 2) | ecosystem: Environmental > Terrestrial > Deep subsurface > Rock core/Sediment | place: Rifle, Colorado... | reverse complement strand
ACCACGACGGGCCGATCGCCATCCGCTATCCCAAGAGTGCCGCGGTCTCGGTCCCGGCGATCCCGGTCCCTCCGATCCCGATCGGGGAGGCGCAACTCCTCGCCACCGGCTCAGATGTCCTGTTGGTGGCGGTGGGCCGGATGGTCGAGGTGGCCGAGAAGGCCGCCCTCGACCTCGGGGAGAAGGGGGTGTCGGTTGGCGTGGTCAACGCCCGTTGGGTCAAGCCCCTCGATCCCCGCATACTCGAGTGGGCGGGCCCGGTGGCCCATGTGGTCACTCTCGAGGACAACGTCCTGGCCGGTGGGTTCGGCTCGGCGGTGATGGAGGGGTTCTCGGCCTCCGGCATGACCAAGGAAGTCACCTGTATCGGGGTCCCCGACCGATTCCTCCCCTTCGGGTCACCCTCCGACCTGCACGAATCGGTGGGCATGGACGCACCAGGTGTGGTCAGCCGGGTCCTGGCCCTGCTCCAGTAGTCGGCTCCCCGCGGGGCGTCGTCGCCTTCGGATTGTGAGGTGGGGACCAATACGCTGACAGACGCTCATGCGGTCCCGAGCTGTTCCTATCGCCGTGGTCGTATCGATCGGTGCGCTGGCCGGGTTCTCCGTCTACGCCCTGTGGGGCCCCCAGCAAGAGGCAGCAGTCCCATCGACCACCGCCCTTGCCCGGGCCACCCCATCGACGGTTGCGACAACAACCACCTCGGCCGCAGCCACGACCACCACTCCTGTCACCACCGCATCAACGCTCCCCGAGAAGGGCTGGCTGGTGATCCAGGGCACCGGAGACGTCAACCTGGACCCCGGGTACATCCCGGCCCTGGCCGCGGAGGGCTGGGATCATGCCTGGTCCGGGCTCGATGGCCTCTTTCTCGAAGACGACTTGACGGTGGTCAACCTCGAATGTGCGCCCTCGGCTATCGGCAGCCCGCTCGACAAGGAGTTTGTGTTCAGGTGCCCGCCCGAATCTCTCACCTCGCTGATCGCCAACGGGATCGAGGTGGCCAACCTGGGCAACAACCACTCCGGTGACTACGGCAAGGAGGCCATGGTGGATGGCCGGGCCAATCTCCTGGCCAGCGGGGTGGCCCCGGTCGGGGCCGGAGCCAACGCCGATGAGGCTGGCGCTCCCGCGCTCTTTCAGATCGGGGGATGGAAAGTGGCGGTGGTCGGCTTCGGCGGGGTGGTGGGCGATGCTTCCTGGTTCGCCACCGACGATCAGGCCGGTATCAGGGACGGGGACGACATCCCATCGATGGTGGCCGCAGTCGAGTCTGCGGCCGCCCAGGCCGACTTAGTGGTGGTCGCCATCCATTGGGGTGTGGAGTTGGACACGGCTCCCCGCCCTGAGGACGTGGAACGGGCTCAGGCGATGATTGCGGCGGGAGCCGATATCATCTTCGGGCATCACCCGCATCGTTTGCAGCCGCTCGATCTCATCGACGGCAGACTCGTCTTCTGGTCCCTGGGGAACTTCGTATGGCCGAATTTCTCGACTGCAGGCTCGACCACCGCGGTTGCCCGCGCCGTGGTGTCCCCCGATGGGACAATCGAGGGATGCCTCATCCCGGCCATGATCGAGAGCCCCGGGCACCCGGTGCTGACCGGGGAACCGAGCTGTCGGCTCCCCTCGTGAGAGAGATCCCGACATGAACGAGCGGTTCGGCCAGGTTCTCATCGTGCTGGTCACCGGTCTCGTTCTCGGGTTCGGCGTCTTCCTGGTGACCAGGGATGGGGCGGCTTCGACTCCTGGTGACGACACGACCCTCCCCGAAGCGGGGGCAACTACGACCACCTCTACCGGTGACCCAGGCTCGACCGTGCCGGGGGAGACCACTACCACCACGCTCGCCGGCACCCAACCCTCTGGCGAGCGCCCTCCCGACACAGTTCCTGGCTTCACCGTGGGACAACCCTGGGGGACCACGGTCGGGTTGACCATGTTCCGGGGCAACCCGACGCGGAGCTACTACGGCACCGGCGACGTCAGCGAGCAACCCTCGGTCCGGTGGACCTACCCCGACACCGCCATGTGCAGCACCTCGACCAACCTCGGTGAGACCACCCAATGGTGCGGGATGGGCTGGACCGGCCAGCCCGCAGTGTGGGAGCGACCCGACGGGATCACCGAGCTCATCTTCGGCGCCTACGACTCGGCGGTTCATTTCGTCGATGCTGGGACCGGGGAAGATCTGATGCCCGAATTCCAGACCGGGGACTTGATCAAGGGGTCGGTGTCCCTGGACCCCGATGGGTATCCCCTTCTCTACTTCGGGTCCCGCGACAACAAGTACCGCATCCTCGCTCTCGACGGCGACGAACCGGTTGAGCTCTGGTCGATGGACGCCACCGACGTGGCCGGGACCTGGAACGACGACTGGGATTCCAACGGAGCTGTTGTCGACGACATCCTCTACGTGGGTGGCGAGAACAGCTGGTTCTTCGCCGTCGAGCTGAACCGGGGCTATGACGCCGACGGCAAGGTCAGTATCGATCCTCAGGTCGTGTTGCAGATCCCGGGTTACAACGACGAGTTGATTGACACCGCCGGCGGCAACGTCTCGATCGAGAACTCGCCCGTCCTCTACGAGCAGCGGGTCTATTTCGCCAACTCGGCAGGCCGGGTCGTTGGTCTCGATGTGAGCCGGGTGCGGGAGGGCGAGGCGCCAGTCGTTTTCGACTACTGGGCAGGTGGCGACATCGATGCCTCGCTGGTGGTCGATGCCGAAGGGATGCTCTACGCCGCGGTGAACGTCAAACCCGACCAGGTCGGCCCCGGGTATCGGACCCAGGCCAACATCGACCGCACCAGGGAGGTCGGGCAGCTGCTCAAGCTCGACCCCTACACCGACGGTGACCCCCGGGTGTGGGGGGTCGATCTCACCGCCGGCAGTGAGCAGTCAGGGACCTGGAGCACCCCTGCCGTCTATCAGGGTGTCGTCTACGACAACACCCATCAGGGACAGCTGATCGCGGTCGACGCCGCCAGCGGGGAGATCCTCTGGTCCGACGAGGTCGGATGGCACACCTGGTCCTCACCCGCGATCGTCGAGGGGATGCTGGTGACCGCCACCTGTCTCGGTGACGTCCGCGGCTACTCGTTGGAGGATCCCAGGTCCCCGGTGCAGGCCTGGTCGGTCGAGCTCGGTGAGACGTGTCTCGAGTCCACACCCGCCGTTTGGGACGGGGTCATCTACATCGGCTCCCGGGACGGCTATTTGCGGGCACTGGGCTGACCTCCACCAACATCGAGCTCGATGCCGGTCATGAGGGTTGGAGGACCACTCGACACAGGGACGGCTCCACGAAAGGATCGAGCGAGGTGACGACAGCCTGGCCGCCCAGAGCCTCCGCCACGCCCCGCAACAGCCCGAGGTGGATCGAGCACACCACGTCGGCGTTGGTCCGAGCCAAATCACGAAACGGGCAGTCTCGAAGCTCGATCACCGTCGCCGTGCCGGTGTGGGCTGATTCTTCAGGTGCGAAGCCGTAGTCGACGAGCATCTCGGTGATGCGCCTGGTCGTCTCCTCTGGTGAGAGGGGCCGAAGCGGTGAAGGACGCTCAGTCAGATACATGCCCCATTCCCGTCCGGCCCTCAACGCCATCTCTCCAGGTTCGCTGACCGCGGCTCGCAACGCGGTGGCGAGGATCTCGCATAGAAGCCGATAACCCGACCCGGCCGGCGGCTCGCTGTCGGGCGCGAGCTCATAGAGCATCCGGGGACGGCCAGGCACGGTCCGTACTTCGGATGTCTTGTTGACCAGACCGGCTCGCTCGAGGACATCCAGATGACCGCGGACAGTGTTGGAATGCAGGTTCACTATCGAGGCCAGATGCTCCACATCTCGAGGCTCCGCGCCGTCCTCCAGGAGTCGCAGGATCCGACGTCGGACGGGATCGGCCAAAGCGCGATAACGCGCTTCGTCTCTTTCTACCAGTGTCGGATCGGCCACTTCGAAACGAGTTTACACGGGTAAGAGCATAAAAACTAGAGCATGGGACTTTTGGCCCTATCTCGGCGCGATCAGCCTCGATCAACTCCTGACATGAGGACCGCTCGGTGTGGCGATCAAACCTCCTTGGAGCCGGGGGCGGAGCAAAGTGCAATGGCATCGGGGATGTAGGCGATGACAGAGGTCTCCCGTCGCCGGTTCATCCAATTGGCGTCTGGCGCCGGGCTCGCTGCTCTCACCGGCGTCCTCGAACTCAAACTGATCGCCCTGGAGGCGTTTCCCGGTATCGACAACCCGCTTCTCACCTATCCGAACCGTGGATGGGAGAAGATCTACCGGGATCAGTACGCATACGACGACAGCTTCACTGTGATCTGCGCGCCGAATGACACCCATATGTGCCGGCTCCGCGCTTTCACCCGTAACGGGGTGGTCATTCGCCTCGAACAGAACTACGACGGGGGCAACTACGGCGACCCCCAGGGAAACCAGTCCACCGTTCACTGGAATCCTCGAGGCTGCCTCAAAGGCTATACGTTGCACCGCCGGGTTTATGGGCCCTATCGCCTCCGTTTCCCGATGGTCAGGAGGGGATGGAAGGAATGGGCGGACGACGGATTCCCCTCCCTCTCCGATGAGCCGGATCTTCGTTCCACATATCGATTCGACGACCGGGGTAACGACACCTTCGTCCGACTCAACTGGGACGAGGTCGACGGTTACCTTGCCCGAGGGCTCGAGGCCATAGCTCGCACCTACTCGGGCGACGAGGGGAGGCGGCGTCTGCTGGAGGCCGACGGCTACGAACCGGAGATGCTCGAGTTCTGGGAAGGCTCCGGGGTCCGCACCATGAAGTTCGGGTCGTCTCTGCCCGTCCACGGGGTTGCCGGCAAGTTCGGGCTCTTCCGATTCGCCAACATGCTGGCTCTGCTCGATGCATCCGTCCGTGGGGTCGGCCCTGCTGAGGCAAAAGGCGCCAGAGACTGGTCGGAGTACACCTGGCGAGGGGACCAGGCGCCTGGATTCCCGTTCGTGCATGGTCTGCAGACCACCGAGGTCGACTTCAACGATCTTCGCCATAGTCGGCTCTTGATTCAGGTGGGAAAGAACCTCGTCGAGAACAAGATGCCGGAAAGCCATTGGTTCCAGGAGATCATCGAGCGGGGGGGGAAGATCGTCTCCATAGTCCCCGAGTACGGACCTCAGGCTTCCAAGTCGGATTACTGGATCCCGGTCCGCGCCGGTCTCTCCGATACTGCGATCTTCCTGTACCTGGCCAGAGAGCTGATCGAGCGCAGCCTGTACGACCAGGGGTTCGTCAAGCAGTTCACCGATCTGCCGCTACTGGTCCGGCTCGACACACTGCAGAGGCTCCGCGCCGACGAACTGTTTGCGGATCATGTTCCGCTGGTTCAACCCGAGGGGCCGAGCTTCTCCGTTCACGGGATGACTGCCGATCAGTACGAGATAATCGGCGACCGGGTGTTACGTGAGGTCTCGGGCAACTTTCGGGCGGTCGGCCGTGAGGATGTCGGCGCTCGAATGGAGGCTCTCGGAATCGATCCCGAGCTCGATTGGCGCGGGGTCGTCGGCCTGGCCGACGGAAGCGAAGTCGAGGTGGCGACCGTCCTCAGCCTCTACCGCGAGCATCTCGCCGACTACGACCTCGACACCGTTGCAGAGATAACCGGGTCCCCTGCTTCCTTGCTGGAGAGGCTTCTCGAGGATGTGGCCACGATCCGACCGATGTCGATCCAGGTCGGTGAGGGGGTGAACCACTACTTCCACGCCACCCTGCACAACCGCGCGACGTATCTGGTGGCGATGCTCACCGGTCAGGTGGGCATCCCCGGCTCGGGTGTGAGCACCTGGGCCGGCAACTACAAGGGTGGGATCTTCCACGCGGCTCCCTGGTTCGGACCGGGCGTCGGTGGATATGTGAACGAAGACCCGTTCCATCCGCTGCTCGATGAGACGTCGAGGTACGACTTCAACAACACCCACCACTACATCCATGGCGAGGAGACCTCCTATTGGGGCTATGGGGACCGCCCTCTCATCGTCGACACCCCTGCTGAAGGGCGAAAGGTGTTCACGGGTCGCAGCCACATGCCTACCCCGACCAAGGTGCTCTGGTACAACAACGCCAACCTGATCAACCAGGCCAAATGGGCCTACCACCTGATCAAGGAAGTGAACCCCAAGGTCGACCTCATTGTCGACCAGCAGATCGAATGGACCGGTTCCGCCGAGTTCGCCGACGTCATCGTTCCCGCCAACAGCTGGCTCGAGTTCGAGACGATGGAGATGGGGGGCTCCTGCTCGAATCCATTCCTTCAACTCTGGAAAGGTGGCATCCCACCTCTCTATGACAGTCGCGACGACGTGGCCATCTTTGCCGGTGTGGCCCGGGCCCTGACCGGTCTGTCAGGGGACGGCCGCTTCGCCGACTTCTTCGCATTCGCCAGCGAGGGGCGGCCCGAGGTCTATCTGGACCGGGTTCTCGCCGCCTCGTTCACCACCGAGGGCTATACGGTCGCCGACATCATGGATGGGCGCTACGGAGAGCCGGGGGGTGCCCTGATGCAGTACCGGACCTATCCACGCATCCCGTTCTGGGAGCAGATACACGACAGCCTGCCCTTCTACACCGATACCGGTCGGATGAATGCCTATTGCGATCTGCCCGAGGCGATCGACTACGGCGAGAACCTCATCGTCCATCGAGAGGCGGTCGAGGCAACGCCCTATCTGCCGAACGTCATTGTCTCCTCGAGCCCGTGGATCCGCCCCAAGGACTATGGGATACCGCTCGACGATCTCGACGCCGACCGCCGTCAGGTTCGAAATGTCAAGATGCCCTGGTCCGAGGTGCGACGGACCGTGAACCCTTTGTTTGAGCAGGGGTTCCGGTTCCTCTGCTTGACCCCGAAGTCACGACATTCCGTCCATTCGTCGTGGGCCGTCACCGACTGGCACTGGATCTGGAACTCGAACTTCGGTGACCCCCATCGGGCCGAGAGCAGGATGCCAGGCGTCGGCGACGCCCAGCTTCACATGAACCCGGTCGACGCCCGCGCCCTCGGTGTCGAGAACGGGGACTGGGTTTGGATCGATGCCAACCCTGCCGATCGCCCCTACGTCGGGGCTTCGCCCGATGACCCGTTCTATGAGTGCGCCCGACTCATGGCGAGGGTCAGCTTCAACCATTCGTACCCACAGGGGGTGACCATGATCAAGCACGCCTTCTACATGGCCACGCCCCGAACCGTGCGCGCCTCGCAGAGCCGCGCTGACGGCAGGGCTCTCGCCGAGACCGGATACCAGGCGAGCTTCCGTCACGGAAGTCAGCAGTCCTTGACCCGGGGCTGGGCACCTCCCATGCACCAGACCGACACCCTCTTCCACAAGAGGGCCGCCGGGATGGGGTTCATCTTCGGGTTCGATGTGGACAACCACGCCATCAACACCGTGCCCAAGGAGACCCTGGTCAGGATCACGTTGGCCGAGGCAGGAGGTCTCGGAGGTGAGGGGATCTGGTCGGGGGCAACCACCGGAAAGAGCCCTGGCGCGGAGACGCGCTTCATGCAGGACTATCTGGCTGGTCGCCTGGTCACGATCAAGGGGAGCCGCTCGTGAAGGAACTGGAGCACGATGACCCGATGGAGCTGGTGGGTGTCGGCTATGCGACGTCGATCACCATGGAAATCGATCTGACCACCGCTCGTTGCCTGATCGAGGAGTACGCCCTCAGCGGCTTCACCGCATACGAGATCGGATCGCTCTTTGAGTCACCGTCCTACACCCTTCCCCACGCGATTCTCCTGCGTCGTGGCAAGGAGTTCGTCCGGGACCTGATCACCGGGGTCTTCGGGGGTGAGCGATGACCACCGTCTACAACTGGCAATTGGGCCGTGACATGGACTATCGGTTCGAAGGCGGGGGGACGCGCCGTCAATTCGCCGCGGTCTTCAACATCAACCGCTGTATCGCATGTCAGACCTGCACCATGGCCTGCAAGTCGACCTGGACCTTCTCGCCGGGCCAGGAGTTGATGTGGTGGAACAACGTCGAGACCAAGCCCTACGGGGGATACCCGCGTCACTGGGACGTCAACACGCTCGAACTGCTCGAGAAGGCCAACCCCGGTGGGCAGGTCTGGGACGCCGGCGCCGACTCTGCGAGTGCCCCCTATGGCCGATTCGAGGGGAAGACCGTGTTCGAGGCCGCCGAGGCCGGACAGACTGCCCTTGGCTACCTGCCCATCGAGGATGAGTGGAAGGCACCCAACCGATTCGAGGACCACGGCACCGGGTGGAAGGCCGAAGGGGCCAGTCTCCCCGAACATGACAGCTGGTTCTTCTATTTGGCACGGATCTGCAATCACTGCACATATCCGGCGTGTGTTGCCGCCTGTCCCCGCAATGCCATCTACAAGCGGGGTGAGGACGGGATTGTCCTCATCGACCAGGAGAGGTGTCGTGGCTACCGCAAGTGCGTCGAGGCATGCCCCTACAAGAAGGCAATGTACCGACCCAGCACCGGCACTTCCGAGAAGTGCGTCGGTTGCTACCCGAGAGTGGAAGGCTCGGACCCGCTGACAAACGGACAACCGATGGAGCCGCGGTGTATGGCCGCGTGTGTGGGCAAGATCCGGCTCCATGGGCTGGTGACCGTCGAGGCGGATGGAACATGGGCCCGCGACCCGAATCACCCCCTTTACTACCTGGTGCACGAGGAGCAGGTGGCCCTGCCTCTCTATCCCCAGTTCGGTACCCAGCCGAACATCTACTACATACCGCCCCGCTGGGTCCCCCGTGACTATCTGAGACAGATGTTCGGCCCAGGTGTGGACCGTGCGATCGAGCGCTACACCCGTCCCTCGCGTCGGCTTCTGGCTGTGCTGCAGCTATTCCGAGTCTCACAGCAGATGTTGTTCTCATTCGACGTCGAGGAGGGCGAGAAGGTCGGCGAGATCGCTGTGGGCGGGCAGGCCTATGAGGTGTACGACGACACCGCTATCGGCTATGGCGCCGATGGCCATGAGGTCGTCCGGGTGAGTGTCGAGGAACCAATCTTCGAGCGTCCCTTGAAGGTGAACTCGATATGAGCGCCACCCTCGCCTACGAGGCCGACCTGACGGTGGCCGCAGGCCGGGCCGTCGTCTACAGCCTTCTGGCTACCGGGCTCGCCCGACCCACATCGGAACGTCTGGCGGCCATCGAATCGGTGCTCCTGCCGGCGGTCGAAGCTCTCGACTTGCCGGACGCCATCGACTCCGCCATTGATCATGTGGAATCGCTGATGCCGTCGGATCTGGAAGCGATTGACGCGGCTCATTTCGCCCTCTTTCCACCCATCACGTCCCAGGACGCGCCTGGGTACGAGACCGCCTACCGGGGTGATGGGATATTCCAGCAATCTGCACTGCTCGCAGACATCGCCGGCTTCTACCGTGCGCACGGCCTCAGGGCCGGGGGCGAGGAGAGAGAGCGGCTCGATCATGTCGTGGTCGAGCTCGAGTTCATGGCTCTGGCCGCCCGCAAGGAATTCTCGGCGGCCCAGGCTCGGCGCCTGGAGGAGGCGGACATCTGCCGCCGAACCTCGGCGGATTTCCTCCAGGATCATCTGGCCTGTTGGGCGCCTGCCTTTGGGCGTCGTGCCGCCTCGCTGGCCGGAGACCCCTGGTATGGGGCGCTTGGCCTGCTCCTGGCGCTTTGGGTCGAGGCGGATGCCGCGGCCCTGGGAGTGAGCCCGATCGAGGTGGCCGCCCAGCCGCTGGCCCAGGATCCCCCCGACGACGGGAGCTGTGGCCCATGCCCCGTTCCGACGACACCTGGTGTTCCATGAGGCGGCACCACAGCTTCCTCGTGATCATCTTGCTCCTGCTCGCCGCCGCCGTGATGCGAGTGTGGGATGCCAATCCTGCGATGGCCCAAACCCAGTCAATAGGTGCCTGGAAGGTCGATTCCGACCCGGGACTGGATGGGTCTTCACCGTCCTGGCAGTCGATTCTGCCCGTGTTCGTGGCCACTACCGCACAGCAGGTGACACCCCCGATGGGGGGCGGGACGGTGGAGCGGGTCGCGGTCCGAGCGGTTCACTGGGAGGACCGCCTGTATGTGATGCTGGAATGGGTTGATTCCACAACCGACTTGGTGACTGACCGCCCCGAATCGTTCACCGACGCCGCCGCGATTCAGTTTCCCGCCGTAGCCGCGAGCACGGTTCCGGCAATCTGCATGGGCCAGGCGGACCAGGCGGTCAACATATGGCAATGGAGGCACGACCAGCAACAGGAGCTTCCCAGCTTGCCTGAGGACGGCTACGTCGACCTGTATCCCTCGGACGACGATTCGTTCTATCCGGCACGAGAAGCCGGCAATCCGCTGGCGCAGGAGGAGCGCCGCCCAGTGCGAAACCTGGTGGCGGGAGGCTTCGGGACCCTGACCTCCAGCCATGCGGCAGACCTGATCGGCTCAGGCATTCATGCCGGAGGCAGATGGATGGTCGTTTTCTCCAGGCCCTTCACCCCCAAAGGTCCGCTGCAACCGGAGTTCACCAGCGACACGCCGGTTGATGTGGCCTTCGCAATATGGGATGGCAGCAAGGGGGAACGAGACGGGATGAAATCGGTGTCTTCCTTCACACAGCTGAACATCACACCGGAGGATCCACCGAGGCGCGCCGTGCCCGCCTTGGGTGATTGGCCCGAATACAAGCCGCCGAATGCGATGCTGGGGTATGTCGGCCTCTTCGTCGCAGTGGTCCTGGTGGTTGGAGCCCTGATCTGGTCCATGACACGGAGCGAGCCCGATGCAGAAGAACCCACAGACTGATCTCGCAACCAGAATCGCCGGGCCGCTGGCGATCCTGGTCGTTGCTGAGCTGTTTCTACTCCGGCTCGGGACACGCACCCTCATCCATATTCCCGGGCTGGAGAAGTACGAGACCCCGATTCGGTGGCTGGCCGAGGTCGGTCGGTTCGCCTACTTCGCTGCTGTGGTGTTCCTGATTGCGCTCTTGATAGCGCTCACCGTTCGACGATTTCGGAGATCGGGTCCCTTTGCGGTGATGGGGGCCTTGGCCGCCCTCGGCTTCCTCGTGACGGCTCTCGCTGGACGACTGGAGTGGATCCAGCCCGGGGTCGTCGGGTGGGTCGGCATGACCGCACTGGTGATGGCGTTGGTGGGTGCTGCGAGTAGAGGGAGACGCGCCCTTCCACTGGCCTTCTTCACAGCCGGCGCGGTGGCTGCAGGTTGGAGCGCACTGGCTCAAGGCAGGGGTGGCGGCCTGAGCGGAGGGCAGGTGGATGCTCTTCTCATCGTCTCAGAGATCATGGTCCTCGGCTTCGCCCTTACCGCACCGCTCCTCCTCGAACGACGCCCCTCGCGTCGTGCGATGCTGGTCGGGTTGGGGGTGGCAGTTCCGACCGCTCTCGTCGCGGCTGCCAGCTCATCGACCGTTTCGATCCTGGCCTTGTGGTCATTCGGCACCCCGGGTTGGCTTCCCGGTATCGCCTACGCGCTGGCCCTCGGGGCGGTTGGCATGGTTCTGTGGTCGGCATTCGAATCCGGCGAACGACAGATGGCCGTCGGGCTCGTGCTGCTCGCCGCCGGAGGGGTGGGCATGATCAGCACCTATCAGACCGGTTTGGCGTTGGCCGCCGTCCTCGTGCTGGGCGACGCGCTCCGGCCGGCGCGAGTTTCCAGTGATCACCGGCTCCATCGAACCTCACCCGAGACCAGCGTCGCCACACAGGTTCCCGCACCCTCTTCGTTGATTCGTCTCTCGATGTAGTGGGGATCAGGGTCTACCGCTAGCACCGCCATATCCGCCCGCTTGCCGACATCGATCGATCCGAGACGATCCGACAGCCCGAGTGCGGCCGCCCCGCCTCGGGTCGCGGCGTGGAGGAGCCGTCGGTCCAGGTCGGCCCGTTCGTAACCGCCCTCGACCGCCAGCCGTCGCAGCAAGGCGACGTCTTCGAGCAGGTCCAGCGATGTCGTCGATCCCAATGAGTCGGTGCCAACCGCGATCAGGCTTTCTTCTGCTAGGAACGCCGCCACCGGTGGGGGGTCGATCCCAACGGTCAAATTGGACCGAGGGCAGAGGGCGACGTAGGTGCTCGCTTCTCTGAGCAGTCTGCGTCCTTCCCGTCCCAGGTAGACGCCGTGGGCCACGTGACTGTCACTCCCGAGGAGACCGCAGGACATGGCGAACTCGGCGGCGCTCAATCCGGTCCCTCCCCCCGCCAGGATGCTCCACGGGCGGCCAACCCGGAGGGTCACTCGCTCGGCGAGGGCCCCGGTCCCGGTGCGGTAATAGGAGTCTTCGCTGTCGGACTCGGCGAGATGGACATGGAGGCGGATTCCGAGTCGGCGGGCCTTGGCCGAAGCCGCCTCCAACACCGGCTCATCGACGCTGTATGGGGCGTGGGGCGAGAGCCCGACGCCGGCATGGTCGTTCCTCGACGCTGAGCCCAGGGTCGACTCCACCCAGGACTCCACCCGCGCCTCCCAGGCCGCCTGGTCGACACCGATCAACTCCAGGTAGGCAACGCCGGAGACCCCGGTGGCAACCAGGGTGTCGAGGGCTTCGACGTCGGTGACGACGTCGCCGAAGCAGGTGGTGCCGGTGGACAACGCCATCTCGACTCCATGACGCGCGGTGGCACTCCAGTCCTCGGTTCGGCGTCCCTCGTATTCGGTGACAAAACGCTCCGACCAGGCGACATAGCCGGCATGAGGTGCCGAGCCGACCTCGGCGAAGGAGGTGTACTGGAGGTGGGTGTGAGCGTTGACCAACCCCGGGATCAGGGCACCGTCCCATTCGAGGACTTCGGCCTGGCCAAACTGACCGAGAACCTCGGTGCGGGGCCCGACGCCGACGACCACCCCGTCGGTCGCTGCCACTCCTCCATCGGGTATCGGTGCTGCGCTCACCGGCACCACCACCGGCGCCAGATGGACGGCGGTCGCGCTCACCAGCTGGTCGCGGCCCGGATCTGTGCCTCGGTGGGTTGGTCGATCTCGATGCCGGCCGCGGCAAGTTGGGAGCCGGCCACCTCGTCCTCGATGTGCCGGGGGAGCAAATGCACGCCCGGCGCCAGGTCACCCGTGGCGAGAAGGTCCAGTGCCCTGAGTTGCAGGGCCAGCGACAGATCCATCACCTCGATCGGGTTGCCTTCGCCGGCCGAGGTGTTGGCGCAGTATCCGTCGGCCACCACGAACACGGTGACCCCTGACCCGGTGCTGAGGGGCCTGACCTTGGGTCTGACCTCGGGCCCCCATTCCAAGGCGGGGCCCATCGAGGGGTCGAACTCCGGAGGCCCGGCGCCGCCCACCGCGATGATGACCCCATCGCGCATCAGCGCCACATGTTCCGCGGTCAGGGTGTGTCCGATCCCGGTCGCGGTTATGACGAAGTCGGCTTCGGTCACCGCTTGGGCCAACGGGCGCACCCTGAATCCGTCGTGGTGGGCGGCCAATGCCTCCACGGGGTCGATCTCGGTGACGGTGACCCGGGCCCCGAGCCCTCTGGCCACCGAGGCGATGCCCCGCCCCACCCTTCCGTATCCGACCACTACCACCGCCGAGCCCGACATCTGCATGTTGGTGGCGTCCAGCATCGCCATCACCACCGATTGCCCGGTCCCGTACACGTTGTCGAACAACGACTTCACCCTGGCGTCGTTGACGGCAACACAGGGGACCATAAGTGCTCCTTCGGCTTCCATCACCCGCAACGGCCTGACCCCGCTGGTCGTCTCCTCCGCGACGCCGAGCAGGTCGCCGAGCACGTCACGTCGCTCGGCGTGGATACGGCGGACGATGCTCGCACCGTCATCGGAGACGTACTCGGGCCGGGTATCGATGAATGCCTCACGCAACTCAGAAACCCGGTCGCGTTCTGCACCCTCCTCGGCGAAGACCTGGACCCCGGATTCGGCCAACGCCGCAGCGACGGCACCCTTGGTCGAGTGGCCGCTTCCGAAGACGGCCACCTCGGCTCCCAGCGAGGCCACTGCTTCCACGAAGCAGGCGGTCTTGGGCTCGAGGGTGAGCGCAATGCCCACCCGTCGACCAGTCATACGACCGCCCCCGGAGACGGTCTCCGTTGCGGCTGCCAAAGCGGGCATGAATTGGCGGGCGAAGTCGATCATCCCCCGTCCGGTGCTGCTCATTGACTGCCTCGTGACCGCCAGGTATCGGCTTCCAAGAGCTCGCTCAATGTGTCGGACTGTCCTTCCTCGAGGAGATCGAGGCGAATCCCCTGGCTCGCCAGTTTGGCGGTCGCTATCGCCTGGTCGAGCTCGATGGGGAACTGGTGGACTCCGGGGGCGAGATCACCACTGGCCAGGAGATGACATCCCAAGGCTTGAACCGAGAACGACAGGTCCATGATCTCCACCGGGTGCCCCAGGCCGCCGGCGATGTTGACCAATGCCCCCTCGGCGAGGACGAACACCGGTTTCTCCCCGTCGAGCATGAAGCGGGTCACCCCGGGCCGCACCTCTTCTTCCGTCGTCGAAGCGTCCCTCAAGGCTGGCACGTCGATCTCGAGGTCGTGATGACCGGCATTGGCCAAGATGGTCGAGGGGGCCAGAGCCGGGAAATGGCGCTCGGTGACGGACCTCATCCCACCGGTGGCGGTTATCACCAGGTCAGCCTCTCCCAGAGCGGTCATCAGATCGGCCACCTCATGTCCGTCGGTGTGGGCTTCGAGTCCCTTGATCGGGTCCACCTCGACCGCGACCACCCGCCCCCCGAGGGCATGGACGTAGTTGGCAATGCCCCTTCCCACCCACCCGTAGCCGACGATGGCCACTCGTTTCCCTGGAAGTCGAAGATTGGTGAGCTGGAGGATCGCCTGGATGGTGGACTGACCGGTCCCGTAGCGGTTGTCGAACATGTGCTTGCAGGCCGCATCGTTGGCGGCGATGACCGGCATGGGGAGCCGTCCGGCCTGCTCCATCTGGCGGAGTCGGGCCACTCCGGTGGTGGTCTCCTCGGAGACACCTTTGAGCCGGGAGTAGATGTCGGGGCGGTCCCGGGCGATCCGGACCGTCAACTCCGCTCCGTCGTCGATGATGTACTCGGGCTCGGTCTCGGCCACCTTCATCAGATCCGCCTCCCACACCTCAGGCGTCGAGCGGCGACTGGAATGAACCTCGACGCCCCGCTCCACCATCGCCGCCGCCACATCGTCACGGGTGGTCCACGGGTTCGATCCGGCCACCACCACCCGAGCGCCGGCGTCGGCGAGAACTGTTGCCAGGAAGGCAGTCTTCGCCTCGAGATGGAGCACCACGGCAACTCGCTTTCCGGTGAGGGCGCCATCGGCGAGACGTCGCCGGACGAATCCGTCCAGCATCGGTGAGCGTCTCCTTGCCCAGTCGATGGCCTGGTGCCCGGTCGGGGCCAGGGTCATGTCTGCGACCCGGGACCTTGCCACGACCTCGTCTCTCCCGCTCACAAGCGCCCCGCCTCGATGATTCGTTGCAGGAACTGGCGGGTGCGCGGGTTTTCCGGTTCCGAGAACAGCTTGTTGGGCGGAGCTTCTTCGAGAATGCGTCCGCTGTCGAGGAAGCAGACCCGGTCGGCGACATCTCGCGCGAACGCCATCTCGTGGGTGACGATGATCATCGTCATCCCGGCGGTCTTCAGGTCCCGGATCACAGAGAGCACCCCTCCGATCAGCTCGGGGTCGAGGGCTGCGGTCACCTCGTCCAGAAGCAGCACATCAGGGCTGGTGGCCATGGCCCTGACGATGGCCACTCGTTGTTGTTGGCCTCCGGAGAGACGGTCCGGGTAGGAGTCGGCATAGGAGCCCATCTCGAAAAGCTCCAACAACTCCCTGGCCCGCGCCTCGGTCTCGGTGCGATCCAGCCGGTGCACTTTGCGCGGGGCCAGGGTGATGTTGTCGAGCACCGTCATGTGGGGGAACAGGTTGTAGGCCTGGAACACGATTCCTATTCGCTTCCTGAGCTCGTTCTGGGGAAGACTCTCGTCCTGGATGTCGACCCCGTCGAGCATGATCCTCCCGTCGTCGTACTCGACGAGACGGTTGATGCAGCGCAACAGGGTCGACTTCCCCGAGCCGGAGGCACCGATCAGACAGACCACCTCGTGGATGTCGACACCGAGGTCCACCCGGTCGAGGACCAGATTGTCCCCGAAGTACTTGGTGAGATTCACGATCTCGACTCGCCGCATCACAGGGTCCTCTGCAGACGACGTTTCTGATCCCGACGGGCGTACCAGTCGGTGAAACGGGCCAAGGGGATGCTGGCTACAAGGAACAGAAGGGCGGCGCCGATCAGACTCGAGTAGTTGAAGGTTCTGGCTGTGTAGATCTGGGCCTCACGGACTGCCTCCCGGACCCCGATCACGCTGAGCAGAGCCACATCTTTCTGGAGCGAAACCGCACCGTTGAGCAGGGCCGGTAAGACATTGCGCACCGCCTGGGGAAGGATGGCGTGACGCAGGGTCTGCCATTGGGAGAGCCCCAGGGCACGGGCCGCGGCCCGCTGGCTGTCATGCACCGCCTCCATTCCGGAGCGGTAGACCTCGGCGGTGTACGCCGAGTAGCCGGCGATCATCGCCACCGACCCCCAGAAGATGGCACCACGGGGCAAGCCGGGGAGTTGCAGGGCCGGGATCCCGAAGCCAAACAACAAGATGAGCAATAGGGCGGGGACTCCACGCAGCAGGTCGATGTAGACGATCGCCGCAATGCGGAATGGGGCAGCGATCGGGCCCGTGAGCGATCGCATCACCGCCAGGACCAGAGACAGGATGAGGATCGCGATCTCGGCCACGATCCAGACCCAGATGTTCAGCCAGAAACCCCTGAGGACATTGGGAAACGACTCTCGGATCGCCTCCCGGGAGAAGAACTGCTCCTGCACGGTCGGCCAATAGTCCGAGGAGGCCACCCACCACGCCACCAGGCCGAAAACGACCCCGGTGCTGACCACACTGGCCAGCACCGGGATCCAACGTTCACGAGCGCTCACACGACGCCGGCTCGCGGGGGCCGGCGTCGGGCGCTCATCTATCACTCAGTTATCTCCGGGATGTCCCCACCGGCCTCCAGCCACTCGTTGCCGAGGGCCTCGAGAGTCCCGTCATCGGTCAGGGTCTGTAGCGCGGCATTCACGCAATCGACATATGGGTTCCCGTCGGTGAACAGGAGACCCATCCCACCTTCGGTGCCACCGACGTCGGGGAGTACCCCGGCGATCACCGCATTGTCGATCTCGACTGCGGTGATGAAATAGGCGGTGGAGAGACCGATGACCGTGGCGTCGATCTGACCGGCGGCAAGAGCGGCGAAGGTGCCCGCCTGGTCGTCGTAGACCGCCACATCGGCGTCAGGGATGCCGATCACCTCGACGATGTAGTCGAGGTCGGTCGTCCCGATGGTCGCACCGAAAGTCGACTCGGCGAGATCGGCGAAGCTCGCGGCACTGGCGGCCGGGGTCCCTTCGAGGGCAACGACTGTCTTCTGCTCCACGTAGTAGGGGATGGAGAAGTCGACGATCTCGTCGCGCTCCTCGGTGATCCCGTACTGCTGCATATTGAAGTCGTATGGCCGATCGCCGGGGGCGATGGCCTCGTCGAAGGTGGTTCGGACCCAGTTCACGTCCTCGGCAGCGAAGCCCAACTCGGCGGCCAGGGCGTAGGCCACGGCGCTCTCGAACCCCTCACCATTGGTCGGGTCGTCGTCAACCATCCATGGCTCGAAGACCGGCTCGCCAGTGGCGATGGTCAACTTGCCCGGCTCGAAGAGAGCATCGCTATCGGTGGAGCAGCTGTCGGATCCTCCTGTGGTGTCGCTGGATTCGCCGTTGCCACATGCTGCGAGGACCAGGGAGAGAGCCAACAAAATGTATAAGCGTCTGCGTGTCACCGCAGGCCTCCTTGTTCCGTTTGTGCGCTTCTTGGTGCGTGCCCGTCCCACGCACTCGTGGGATCGGGAGCGGCTGCGTTGCACAGCGGCGTGGATTCTAAGCGTGAGACGCGGAGCCCCCGCAGGTGGGGTGAATCTTCATAACATCAGGTGCGATGAAGCCGCTGCTTGTGACCGCCCTGCTATTGGTCATCGCCTGCACGGGAACGACTGAGAGCACGACGACAACGTCGGTCGTGGTCACCACGACGACAACTGGGGAGACCACTACTACCGAGATCCCGGTGGATTGCCCGGCGCCTCCCTACGAGTTCGAGTTCCTCCCCGCCGGGGTGGGAACCGGTCTGCTCGACCCGGATGAGATCGAGATGGATGTCTGGACTTCGGTCGGCGGCAGTCAGACCGAGTTCTTCGGGCGCGACGACGCAACCGTGGCCATCGCCCTCATCCGGGGAACCTTGCCCCCGGTCGAGTGGCCGGCCGAGAAGGGCGAGGTCTTCATCGACGGCACCCGTGGGGTGGTGGGGCCGCATCCCGATGGAAGCTGGGTCGCCGGTTGGTACGAGGAGCCAGGGGAGCGCTGCGATCAATACACGATGGTGTTCTATCCGCCGGTGGCCCCGCTCGATGTCGAAGCCGTGCTGGCCGGGATGAATCGGGTCGGCGGTTAGCGCTGGGTCCCACCCCTAATTGGGAGGCAGAGGGGTCACATACGGCCCTGTGGCTCCCAATTACGGGGAGAGGGCCCTCTTGACGACGTCCCGCCCGGCGCTTACCGTTCCGTCCGAAATGACCCGATCGAGCACCTCGTCGACCTCGACCACCTGGTGGTGGCGCTGGCCTGCGCCGGAGGTGGCTTCGGTCGGATAGTCCCCAGGATTTCTGATCACTCAATACCCACCTCCGGCTCCGGAAGGTGGGTTCTCCTTTCTCTTGGAGCTCATCTCCCGGACCGGTCAGAGGAGCCCTCGATGAACCATCCCTTCGACATACCAGCCGACCTGGACACCCCGACCTCGGTGTATCTCAAGCTCGGCCCTCTTCGCCCGCGCTTCCTCCTGGAGAGTGTCGAGCACGGGGATCGCATCGGCCGCTACTCGTTCATCGGGTTCGGTGACGGGCTCGAGGTCCGAAGCGACGGGCACGCCATCGACGTCGGTGACGCCCGGATCGAGACCGACGGGACGGTCACCGGCCTCATGGAGGGGTTGCGCAAGGCGCTTGCCGCAGCTCCCAGCCCCGGCCCCCTCTCCAGCTCGGTTCCCTTTGCCGGCGGTCTGGTGGGCGCGGTGAGCTTCGATGTCGCCCACCGGCTCGCGGGCGCGATCCCTCCGCCGTCACCAACACCCGAGATCCTGCTCTACGGGCCTCCCAATGTGATCGTGTTCGACCATCTGAGTCGGCGAGCGGCTCTGCTCCACGACGGCCCGGAGGCGGATCGTCTCGCTCTCCGCCAGGAGGTGATCTCCCTCCTCGCCGGGGGAGTGCCCGGAGCCAGGAACGAGGGCGGGTCATTCAGCGAGCCCGTGCCTTCGATGGACAAGGGCGAGTACATGGCGGCAGTCGAGCAGGCCCGCGAGCACATCGCGGCCGGTGACGTGTATCAACTGGTCGTATCTGTGTGCTTCACCGGTCAGTCGGACCTCGACCCGTTCGATGTCTACCGTGGGCTCCGTCTGCTCAACCCTTCGCCCTATATGTACTTCTGCGAGTTGGGGCAGACCCGGGTCATCGGATCCTCACCCGAGGCCCTGGTGCGTCTGCGGGGGACCGCCGCCGAGCTACGCCCGATCGCCGGGACCCGGCCTCGGTTCAACGACGAGGAGCGGGATCGGAGGGCAGAAACCGAGTTGCTGGACGACGCCAAGGAAGCCGCCGAGCATGTGATGCTCGTCGATCTGGCGAGGAACGACCTGGGGCGGGTGGCGGTGCCAGGCACCATCCGTGTCGATCCTTATCGGGCGATCGAGCGCTACAGCCATGTCATGCACCTGGTCAGCGGGGTCACCGGGATCCTGGAGCCGGGTACCGACGCCTTCGACCTGTTTGCCGCTGCCTTCCCGGCGGGGACCGTGGTCGGGGCCCCCAAGGTGAGGGCACTGGAGCTGCTTCAGGAGATGGAGCCGGTGCCCCGCGGCATCTACGCGGGGACCGTTGGCTACTTCGGCCACGGGGGGAGCATGGACCAGGCCATCGCCATCAGGACCCTCGTCATGTCCGAAGGCTCTTATTCGTATCAGGCAGGGGCCGGGATCGTCGCTGACAGCGTCCCCACCACGGAATGGGAGGAGGTCCTGTCCAAGAGCGGGGCCATGCGCGGCGCCCTCGAGACTGCGGCGGGTGGTCTATGAGCCGGGTGCTGCTGGTGGACAACTACGACTCGTTCACCTACAACGTGGTCCAGGCGCTGCGCATCCTGGGGGCGGAGGTGATCGTTCGCACCAACGACGACATCGACGTCGAGAGCGCCCGGGAGCTGGAGCCGACCCATCTCGTCGTTTCACCGGGACCGGGTGGTCCGGAGTCGGCGGGGGAGTCGATGAACGTCATCGCCGGGCTTCTCACCGAGGTCCCGATCCTCGGAGTCTGCCTGGGGCACCAGGCGCTGGCTGCGGCGCTCGGGGGAAGGGTGGAGCGGGCAGAGGAGCTCCGACACGGGAAGTCGTCCCCGGTGTATCACGACTCGGCGACGATCTACGCCGGTCTCCCCAATCCGTTCGAGGCCGGTCGCTATCACTCGCTGGCGGTGCAGGAGGAGGATCTTCCTGAGGATCTGGTGGTGACATCGTTCACCTCGGATGGGGTGATCATGGGGGTCCGACATCGTGACTACCCGGTGGAGGGGGTCCAGTTCCATCCGGAAAGCGTGCTCACTCCACACGGCGACCTCCTCCTCCGCAACTTCCTCGATCTCAGGGGACAGCCCGTATGAGACAGCTGTTGGACGATCTGCTCGCGGGCACGGATCTCTCGTCGGCGGCCGCCGATGAGTTGCTGGTCACTTTGACCGGCGGCGAGGTCGACCCGGCCATGGCGGGTGCCCTGCTCATTGCATTGCGAGCAAAGGGTGAGACCCCCGACGAGGTAAGGGGGTTCGCGGCGGCGATGAGACGTCTCTCCAGTGATCCCGGGATCGATTCATCCGAGGCGGTAGACGTCGTCGGGACCGGTGGCGACCGTTCCGGGTCGCTCAACCTGTCCACCGGGGCCGCCCTACTCACCGCCGCGGCCGGGGTCCCCGTGGTCAAGCACGGGAATCGGTCCATGACCAGCCAAAGTGGAAGCGCCGACATCCTGGAGGCGATCGGTCTTCCGATTCCCCTCGACGCAGATCAGGCCAGGAGATGTTTCGAGACCCTGGGCTTCACCTTTCTCTTTGCCCCCCACTACCACCCGGCGATGGCGGCAGTGGGCCCGATCCGGCGGGCACTCGGAGTGCGCACTGTGTTCAACATGCTGGGCCCGCTGACCAATCCGGCCGGCCCCCGTCATCTGGTCGTGGGAGCCTTCGACGCCAGGGCAGCGGAGCTGATGGCGGTGGCTCTTTCCGGTCTCGAGATCGAGCGGGCATTTGTGCTTCACGGTGCCGCAGGCTGGGATGAGCCGAGCCCGATCGGGGAGTTTCTCCTCTACGACGTGCGTCCCGGTTCAGTCGTCCGGACGAGTCGCGACCCGGCCGACCTCGGGATGGATCGCTGTGATCCATCCACCCTCGCAGGCGGTGATCCGGCGCACAACGCCGGGAAGCTGACGGCTGTCTTCGCGGGGGAGACCGGGCCCCATCGCGACTCGATTCTCCTCGGTGCCGCCTTGGCCCTCGAGGTCACCGGGTGGGCGCCCGATCCCGGGACGGCGGTGGCGATGGCGGAGTCGGCACTCGACGACGGGCGGGCGATGGCACTCCTCAAGGCTCTCGCGGCATTCGGTGCCAGGGAGCGATCGTGAGCAGATTCCTCCAATCCATGGGGCAATCCTCCCAACTTCGCGTTGGCGCGGCTCGCGCCGCTCGTCCCCTGGAGTCGGTGATCGAAGCGGCCCTCGCCACACCACCACCCCGCGTCGTGGGGCGCTTCGGGAAGGTTTTCGACCTGATCGCCGAGATCAAGCCCCGATCGCCGGCGGAGGGCGAGCTTGCCGACAGTCGGCTGGTGGAGCGGGCGGTCGCCTATCAGGCAGGTGGAGCCAGGATGTTGTCGGTTCTCACCGAACCGGAAGCCTTCGGTGGCTCACTCGACCTGCTCGAAGCCGTTGCAGCCCGGGCCCAGGTCCCGGTGTTGAGAAAAGACTTCCTGGTCGATCCCTACCAGGTGTTCGAGGCGAGATCCGCCGGCGCCGACGGGGTGCTGATCATCGCCCGGCTTCTCTCCGACGAGACGATGGCGGCCATGCTCCGTGCCGTCGAGCGGACCGGCATGTTCGCACTGCTCGAAGCGTTCGATGCAGAGGATTTGAGGCGGATCTTGCAAACGACAGAAGGGCCAGGTCAGCGCCTGGTCGGGGTCAACTGCCGAAACCTCGAGACATTGCGCATCGAACCGGCGATTCACACCGAGCTCGCGGCGAGCCTCCCCGCGACCTTGACCTCGGTAGCGGAGAGCGGGCTCCTCGGTCCCACCGACATTCACCGGGTGGCCGGTCTCGGCTATCGCGGCGCCCTGGTTGGCTCGGCGCTCATGAGATCGTCTCAGCCTTCCGACATGGTCGAGGCGATGCTGGGGGCGGGGCGGGAGATGGCGAAGATGGCCGCAACATGAGTCTGTTCATCAAGCTCTGTGGGTTGAGGACTCCTGCCGACGTGGAGG
>Ga0209109_10000402_pt1 | contig 22673 bp, 23 predicted proteins | sample Rifsed10ft2_FD_184004 | JGI IMG/M metagenome (GOLD analysis project Ga0209109, IMG submission 184004) | Soil microbial communities from Rifle, Colorado, USA - sediment 10ft 2 (version 2) | ecosystem: Environmental > Terrestrial > Deep subsurface > Rock core/Sediment | place: Rifle, Colorado... | reverse complement strand
GCGCGCCGCCGGCCGTCGGGTCCACGCGCTGGGCAGTCTCCGCCAGCGCGTGGACGATGTTGTCGTCGTAGCGACTGAGATCGGCGTCGTGGCGGAACTTGGCCAGGGCCTGCTGCACGGCCTTCCCCAGCGTCTGCGAGGTCATGGCGCTCTTGTAGATGCAGTCGCTGGCGCCGGAGCGGATGGCTTCCGCAACGAGGCGATGGTCGGCCAGGCCGGTGACGATGATGACGGGCGGCAGGTCGACGATAGCAGAGGCGCGGCGGAGGAAACTGATGCCGTCCTCGGCGGGCAGGAGGTAGTCGAGGAGGAGGAGGTCGGCGCCATCCGCCTCCAGGAGCTCCAGACAGCTGCCGGTGGAGCTGGCGGAGAGCACCTGGAAGTTGGCGCGCTGGTACTGGGCCAGGAGCCGGCGGATGATCGACACGTCGTCCGGGTTATCGTCCACCAAGAGGACGCGTATCTCTGAGCTGTTCATTTGTCCTTCCTCCTAGCGAGACCGCGGCAGCCGCGCCACCTTGAACCAGTAGCTGCCCATGATCTCCAGCGCCTCCATGAACTCCTGGAAGACCACGGGCTTCTGGACGTAGCTGTTCCCGCCCAGCTGGTAGCTGCGCAGCACGTCCTCCTCTCGACTGGACGCGCTCATGACGACGACGGGCAGGGCCGCATGGCGCTCGGAAGCCCTGATCTGGGCCAGCACCTCGAAGCCGTCGATCTTCGGCAGCTTTATGTCTAGCAGCACGAAGTCGGGCCGTAGCCGCTCGTCGGCCAGCAGGCGCAGCGCCTCCTCACCGTCGCGGGCCACGATCAGCTCAGAACCCAGACCGGCGCGCTTGAAGGCGCGGCGCGCGATCTCGATGTCGTCTGGATTGTCCTCGGCCAGGAAGATCGTGGCCCGCCGAAACCGGTTCAAGATTCGTCTCCTCTAGGCGCGTTTGCGCGAGATCCGTCCACTGCCTTCCCAGAGCGGTAAGCAGACGTAAAAGGTAGAGCCGGCGCCCGGCTCCGACTCGAGCCAGACGCGGCCGCCCAGCGCCTCGGCGGCCCTCTTGGCGATGGCGAGGCCGGCGCCCGTGCCCTCGTACTCCTCGCGTATGTGCAGGCGCTGGAAGATGCCGAAGATGCGCTCCTGGTACTCGGGCGCGATGCCGATGCCGTTGTCGCGCACGAAGAAGGTGACCCAGCCGCCCGTGACGTCCGCCAGGCCCACCTGCACGCTCGGCCGGGCGCTCTTGTTGAACTTGAGGCCGTTGCCGATGAGGTTGCCGAAGACCTGCTCGACGCGCGTCAGGTCGGCGAGGACGTCCGGCAGGGCGCCCTCGATGAGGGCCTCGGCGTTGGACTCCTTCAGCCTCATCTCGTTGGCGGCGAGGAAGTCTTCGACGACGCGACGGATGTTGACGCGCTCCAGCTGGGGCGGCCGGCGGCCGAGACGCGCGAGGGTCAGCAGCTCCTCGATCATGTCTTTGAGACGGGCGCTGGCCTTGGCGATGCGGTTGAGGTAGTCGCGTCCTTGATCGTCCAGGACGTCGGCGTAGTCCTCGACGAGAAAGCGGCTGAAGGCCTCGAGGCCGCGCAGCGGCTCCTTCAGGTCGTGCGAGACGCTGTAGGTGAAGGTCTCCATCTCCGCCGTGCGGCTCTCCAGCTCCGCCAGGGTCTGGCGCAGCATGCCCTCTGTCTGGTGGCGCTCGATGGCGTAGCGGATGGTGCGGGACAGGGGCGCGCCCGCAAACTCGCCCTTGATGAGGTAATCCTGGGCGCCCAGCTGCAGCGCCTGCAGGGCCTGCTCCTGGTCGTCGAAGCCGGTGAGGACGACGATAGGCAGGTGAGGCGCCTGTTCCCGCGTGCGCAGGAGCGTCTCCAGGCCCTGGCTGTCCGGCAAGCCGAGATCGAGGAGGACGACGTCAAACCCGTCTCCCAGGCGCTCAAGGGCGCCGGCGAGGCAGTTGGCCTGCTCCACCTCCACAGGCGCAACCTGCGCCTCGCGCAGCATCTCCTCGATGAGGCGAGCATCGCCCGAGCTGTCCTCGACGAGCATGACGCGCATAGCTACGCGGCCCTCCCGGCGGCGCTCTCCATCGCCGGCGGCAGCTGGACGATGCAGAGCCAGAAGCTCTCGATCGACTTCACCACCTTGATGAACTGGTCGAGGTCGATGGGCTTGACGACGTAGCAGTTGGCGTGCAGGCCGTAGCTCCTGAGGACGTCCTCTTCCGTGCGCGAGGTCGTGAGCACGACAACCGGTATAGCGGCGAAGCGGCCGTCCGCCTTGATGTCGGCCAGTATCTCGCGGCCGTCCCTCTTCGGCAGGTTGAGGTCGAGGAGGATGAGGTCCGGCCGGGGCGCGCCCGCGTACTCGCCCCTGCGGTCGAGGAAAGCGAGGGCCTCCACGCCGTCCGGAACGTTGTGGAGGTTGTTCCAGACCTTGCCGTCGATGAAGGCCTCGCGCGTGAGGCGGACGTCACCGGGGTTGTCCTCGATGAGGAGGATTTCCACCGGCCTGCCGAGCTGCTCTCTGACCATCGATTCTTCCCTCAGGCTGCCCTGCCGGCAACCAGCGCCTCGCGTCGGGCGCCGGGCACCGCCGGCAGCGTGAAATGAAACGTCGTCCCTTTGCCGGGAGTGGACTCGACCCAGATGCGGCCGCCATGCCGCTCGACGATGCGCCGGCACAGGGCGAGGCCGATGCCTGTGCCGGCATGGTCGCCGCGCGGGTGCAGGCGCTGGAAGATGACGAAGATGCGCTCCCAGTAACGCTCGTCGATGCCGATGCCGTTGTCCGACACCAAGAAGTGCCAATCGTCGCCCTCTCTCTGCGCCGAAATCTCGACGCGGGGCGGCGCCTCGCCACGGAACTTGACGGCGTTGCCGATGAGGTTCTGGAAGAGGCGCATGAGCTCGGCGTCGTGGCCCCGGACCGAGGGCAGCTCGCCGACGGCGACCTCGGCGCCGGCCTCAGCCAGCGTCGCGCCCAGGTTAAGCAGCGCGCGTTCCACGGCGGCCTTGGCGGCCACGGGATGAAACTCCTTACCCTTGGTGCCGACGCGCGAGAAGTCGAGCAGGTCGTTGATGAGCTGCTGCATGTGGCTGGCGCCTTCGACGGCGAAGGCGATGAAGGTGTCCGCGTCCTCGTCCAGCCTGCCCTGGTAGCGCCGCGCCAGGAGCTGGGTGTAGTAGCTCACCATGCGCAGCGGCTCCTGCAGGTCGTGGGAGGCAACGTAGGCGAACTGCTCGAGTTCGGCGTTAGAGCGCGCAAGCTCCTCGGCCCGGCGGGATAGCTCCTCCTCCGCTTGCTTGCGTTCCGTTATGTCGCGGACGCTGGCGGCGACGGCGCGCCCTTCGCGCGTTTGCAGCGGCGTGAGGCCCACGTCAACCGGAAACTCGCTGCCGTCGCGGCGTAAAGCCATCAGCTGCAGTCCACCGCCCATGGGTCGCGGCTGAGGATCGTCGTGGAACCGCGTCCTGTGGGCGGCGTGGACGGCGCGGCTGGGCACCGGCAGAAGCTCGTCGACAAGTCTCCCCTCGAGGTCGCCCTCCGCGTAGCCGAACATGCGCGCCGCCGCTCTGTTCGCCAGAGCGATGCGGCCAGAAGCCTCAGTGATCACGATGCCGTCCACGGACTGCTCGACCAGGCTGCGAAAGCGCTCCTCGCTGAGGCGCAGGCGCTCCTCTGCCTGCCGCCTTTCGGTCACGTCACGCATGATCTTGGCGTAGCCCCGCAGCGTCCCGTCTTCATCCCGGATCGGCGTGATGACGACATCGGCCCAGAAGCGAGAGCCGTCCTTGCGCAGGCGCCAGTTCTCGACCTCGAGGCGCCCGGACTCGAGAGCGGTGTCGAGGGCCTGCTGCGGCAGGCCCGCTTCGCGGTCTTCTGGCATGTAGAACATCGAGAAGTGGCGGCCGACTACCTCCTCCGCCGTGTAGCCCTCTATGCGCTCCGCGGCGGCGTTCCAGGTGGCAACGTTGCCCTCGCGGTCGAGCATGTAGAAGGCGTAGTCCTTGACGGCGTCGATGAGCAGGCGAAGCGTCTCCTCTTCGTTGAGGAGGCTTCGCCGGCCAGCAGCGACGGCACCGTCTCCGGTCCGCTGACGGGATGAATTTCGCGCCCTGGTCATGCACGCTCCGATTCGGCACGGCATGCAAGCCTGCCGCCGGCAGGCCGCCGGAGGCTCGAAGGCCGATGCTCCGCCTCTAGCTAATGTTTCGAAGCGAGTCTGCGCAGGCCGTATTGGCTCTTCGGCCTAGGCTCGGACGTAAGGGCGTGGCCCTAACCTGGGTTCAGCTTACGGAAGACGGCGCGAATTGCCTCCTCCACCGTCGCGGGCGCGCTCTCCGCCTCCACCTGCTGGACGAGGCGCTCCGCCTCGGCGCGCGAGTAGCCGAGGGCGACGAGGGCGTCCGTGGCGTCGCGGGCGACCTCGCTGGCGGTCGCCGCGGCGACCGGCTCCGCCTTGTCGAAGCGCTCGTCCGCCAGCAGCGCCTCCCCCGTCACCTTGCCGCGCAGCTGGGCAACGATGGTCTCCGCCGTGCGCCGGCCGATGGCCGGCAGGCGGCCGAGCGCCGCCGTGTCGCCCGCCTCGATCCAGCGGGCGATGGTCGAGACGCTGAAGACGAGCGCCTTCGTCGCCGTCGTCGGGCCGACGTTGGGCACGGCGATGAGCTTCTCGAAGAACTCCCGCTCGACGGCGCGCAGGAAGCCGATGAGGCGCGGTATAGGCGCGTTCGCCGTGACGAAGTAGAAGGTCTCCAGCTCGATGGGCGCGCCCACTTCGCGCTCCTCCAGGGCGCGCCAGACGAACGCCGGCAGCTCGACCTCGTACCAGACGCCGCCAACGTCGACCTCGACGCTGGAGGCGAGCTCGTTCTTGCGGGCAAGGGTGCCGCTAAGGTGGGAGATCACCCCGGCACCCCGCCACCCTGGACAAACGGGCAAACGGGCAATCGGGCAAGCAGGGGCATCATCGGCCAGCCCTTTCGAGGGCGCGCACACGCCGGTTCTGGAGGTGGCAGATCGCCACCGCCAGGGCGTCGGCGGCGTCCGAGGGCTCGGGCAGCGCCTCGAGGGCGAGCAGGAGGCGCACCATCGCCTGCACCTGACGCTTGTCGCCGGCGCCGTAGCCGGAGACGGCGGCCTTCACGGCCGCCGGCGCGTAGAACTCCACTTCGAGGCCGCTGGCCGCAGCGGCGAGCACGGCGGCCGCCCGCGCCTGGCCGATGGCCAGCGCCGAAGCAGGCGCCAGCGAGCCGACGAAGGGGTCCTCGATGGCGACTTCCTGCGGCCGGTACGTCTCGATGAGCCGGGCGAGGGCGGCGTGGAGGAAGAGAAGCCGCCTGGCGAAGGCGTCACGCGGGTTGGGCTTGATGACGCCGGCGGCGACGAAGCAGGGCGTCGCGCCGCCCTGGACGACGCCCCAGCCGCAGGCGCGCAGGCCGGGGTCGATGCCGAAGACGAGCGGCGCGGTCGCGACGGGGTCGACCACCATCGACTGCGAGTCTACCAGCGTGCCGACGTGATGCAAGCGTCCTTCAAGGCTTCGGTTTCGCTCAGGTGACCGCGACTAGCCGGCGTAGGCGGACAGCACCGCGTCCGGAAAGTCGGCGTTGGAGTAGACGCGCTGCACGTCGTCCAGCTCCTCCAGGCGGTCGAGGAGACGCAGCGTCTGGACTGCCTCCCTCTCGTCCAGGCTCACCGTGGACGACGGCACGCGGGCGATCTCCGCCGACGCCGGCGCGTGGCCCGCCTCGATGAGCGCCTTGCGCACCGCCTCCAGGTCATCCGGCCTCGTGTAGACGGAGAGCGTGTCGCCCTCGGCGACGAAGTCCTCGGCGCCGGCGTCGATGGCGGCGAGCGCTACCTCGTCCGCGTCTGCGCCCCTGGCGAGCGTCAGGGTGATGAGGCCGCGCGTGCTGAAGACCCAGGCGACGGAGCCGGCCTCGCCGAGGTTGCCGCCGCCCCGGCCGAAGGCGTTGCGCACCTCGGCGACGGTGCGGTTACGGTTGTCTGTCAGCGCCTCGACGAGGACGGCGGCGCCGCCGGGCGCGTAGCCTTCATATGTCACCTCGTCGAGCTGGCCGGCGTCCGCTTCGCCCGTCGCCTTGCTGATCGCCCGCTCGATGACGTCGACGGGCATGTTGCTCTCGCGCGCCTTGAGGATGGCGAGCCGCAGGCGGGCGTTCGAGTCAGGGTCGGGGCCGCCGGTGCGGGCGGCGACCGTGACCTCGCGGCCGAGCTTGGTGAACACCGCGCCGCGGCGGGCGTCGGTGACTGCCTTCTGGCGCTTGATCTGCTTCCACTTCGAGTGACCGGCCATGGGGTTCGAGACGCATTCTAGCAGCCCAAACGGGCCAGCCTAAACACCACGAAGCGCGGACAGCCATTGCTTTGACGAGGTTGACCCACCAAGGAGGAAGCCCGCCGGATGCTTGAAGTAGAACCAGTAACGCACACCGTCAGCAGCGATAGCGACGCCGTCGCGCAAGATACTGGCTCGTTCAAGAGGCGTAGCGCTTTCGACGTGCGTTGTCCGAATGCTGATCGGCTCACCTTCCAACCCGCGTTTCGGAAGCATCCCCATGAGGACGGCAGGCATCCAGAGCAGGCGAAGGTCAGTCAAATAGAGGTAGCCCCGCCGCAGCCGCGCGTCAGCGGTTCCGATTCGAAGGAACGCCGGGCCCGACAGTTTGACGGTTTCACCCGTCCACAGTTCCGGCAGCATGCGCCGGTAGGCGATCGCCATTCCAACGCGCATCGCGGCAACGCGGACCGCCAGCAACGGTACGACAACAAGAATGACGAGGACGAACTCAGGCACCGTTCGGGCCCGACTCTACTCACCCAGCGTCACGTTGTCGATGAGGCGCGTCTTGCCGACGCGCACGGCGAGGGAGACGAGCGCGCGGCCGTGGATGCGCTCCAGCTCCCGCAGCGTATCCGGGTCGGCGACGGAGACGTAGTCGATGCGCGCCAGCGCCTCCGCCTCGATTATCTCGCGCAGGCGGGCGCGCATCGCTTCGGCATCGCGGGCGCTCTTCGTCCACATCTCCTGCGCCAGCGTCAGGGCGCGCCAGAGGACCGTCGCCGCCGCGCGCTCGGCCGGGCTCAGGTAGGCGTTGCGGCTGCTCATCGCCAGGCCGTCCGCCTCGCGCACGGTGGGCATGGGCACGACCTCAACGGGCAGGGCGAGGTCGCGCGCCAGCTTGCGGACGACGACGAGTTGCTGGGCGTCCTTGCGGCCGAAATAGGCGCGCGCGGGCTGAACGATCTCGAAGAGCTTGAGCACGACGGTCGCGACGCCGCGAAAGTGGCCGGGCCTGAGGGCGCCCTCCAGAGGCTCGGCGACGGAGCCGACGTCGACGTACGTCTCGAAGCCCGCCGGGTACATCTCCTCAACCGACGGCAGGAAGACGAAGTCGACGCCTTCGGCGCGCAGGATGGCGAGATCGCGCTCCGCGTCGCGCGGGTAGGAGGCGAAATCCTCGTTCGGCCCGAACTGGGTCGGGTTGACGAAGATGCTGACGCAGGCGTGGTCGTTCTGGGCGCGGGCGGCGCGGACCAGCGAGAGGTGGCCTTCGTGCAGGGCGCCCATGGTGGGCACGAAGCCGACGCTGCCCGAAAGGCGGGCACGCGCCTCTCGGACGGCGGCGATAGTGGTCAGGACGTCCATCGCGTCCGGCTGCGTATCCTGCGGCCCTTCGCAGGGCGCAGGGCCTTGTCTGCTCCGCCTCTTGTCAGGAACTCCTGAGGGGACACCCCTCAGACTCCCCGTCAGGGGCTGCGCCCCTGCACCCCGCTCACGCCTTCGTCTCCGCCAGGCCGGCGAGGACGGCGGCGTTCATGGCGAAGCTCTCCTTCGTCGTCGGGAAGGTGCCGGCGCGGACCTCGGCGGCGTACTGCTCGATGGCCTGGCGAATGGCTGCGCCGACGTCGGCGTACTGCTTGACGTGGCGGGGGATGTGGCGCGGCAGGAAGGTCGTCGCGTAGGAGAGGAGGTCGTGCCAGACCTGCACCTGGCCGTCGCAGCCGGCGCCGGCGCCGATGCCGATCGTCGGGATGCGCAGGCGGCGGCTGACCAGCTCGGCCAGGGGCGCCGGGATCGTCTCGAGGACGATGGCGAAGGCGCCGGCCTGCTCCAGGGCGATGGCGTCCTCCAGCAGGCGCTCCGCGGCCTCCGGCGTCTTGCCCTGCACCTTGTAGCCCGAGAGCTGGTTGATCGACTGGGGCGTGAGGCCGATGTGACCCACGACGGGTATTCCCACCTGCACCATTCGGCGCACGGTCTCCGCCATGTGGGCGCCGCCTTCCAGCTTCACGGCCTGGCAGCCGCCCTCCTGCAGGAAGCGGCCGGCGTTGCGCAGCGCGTCTTCCACCGAGGCCTGGTAGCTCATGAACGGCAGGTCGCCGACCACGATCGAGCGCTGGCAGCCGCGGACGACGGCCTTCGTGTGGTGGAGCATCTCCTCCATCGTCACGGGGATGGTGCTGTCGTAGCCGAGGACGACCATGCCCAGGCTGTCGCCGACGAGGACCATGTCAACGCCGGCCTCCTCCGCGATGCGCGCCGAGGGGAAGTCGTACGCGGTGAGCATGACGATCTTCTCGCCCCGCGATTTCAGCGCCTGTATGTCAGCGACGGTGATCCGGGCCATTTCTTCCCTCCCTGCCACGGGACGATGGTCAAGCATTCATCTGAAGCCAGCGCACCGCCGCGGGAATATCGCGGGCGACGCGGGCCATCTGGTTGCGCGCGTCGACGTAAACCAGCGTCGGCCGGTGCGAGCGCGCCTCAGCCTCATCGAGCTGGACGTAGCTGAGGATGATGACGCGGTCTCCCACGGCGACGAGGTGGGCGGCGGCGCCGTTGACGCAGATGACGCCCGAGCCGGACTCGCCCTCGATGGCGTAGGTCTGGAAGCGGGCGCCGTTTTCGATGTCCAGGACGTGCACCTGCTCGAACGGGAGGATATCGGCGGCGCGCATAAGCTCGGCGTCGATGGTGATGCTGCCCTCGTAGTCGACGTTCGCCTCCGTGACGGTGGCGCGGTGGATCTTGCTCTTGAGCATCGTCCGCATCGGCGTCCTCCGACGAAAAGTGCCCTCTCGATCCGAGACCGAGAGGGCACACGAGGCGACGCTTCGCGCTTCCTATGTGCTGTCTCGGTCGCTGCCGATCCGAGCAGGCTTGTTCTTCGATTCTACCGCTGGCTGCCCGTCCTGGGAAGGATCAGCCGCGTCTTGAGTATATCAGGGCTGTCTAGGTGCCGATTCGACTACAGGAAGGGGCCGAAGGGCCTGCTAGAACTCGATGCGGAAGCCCTCGTGCGTGGCGCGAAAGCCGAGGCCTTCGTAGAAGCGATGGGCGGCCGGCCGGCGCTTGTTGCTGGTGAGGGCCAGCTTGTAGCAGCCGGCGGCGCGGGCCGCGCCGATGGCAGCCTGCATGAGCAGTCGGCCGTAGCCGGAGCGCCGCCTTGTCGCGTCGACGACGATGTTCTCGACGGCGGCCCAGGGCGAGCCCTGATGGCTGAGGTTCGGCACGATGATGAGGACGAGGGACGCCTCGACGCGGCCGTCCTCCTCGACGACGAGGACGCGCTGGCGCGGATCAGCCTCGATCGCCTCGAAGGCTCTGACGTAGCCCCCGGCGAGGGTCGGCCCGGGCGCCTCGCGCTGCTCGTCCAGGGAGAGCTGCGCGAGCAACTCGACGAGGCGGGGCAGATCAGCGCTCGTGGCGTCGCGGATAACGGGCGCGGCCATGGCGCCTAGAGAATAGCAGCGGTCGCCGACTCCAGCGTCGGCAGGACGATGTCGGCGCCGGCCTCGGCGAGGGCGTCCGCCGAGGCGATGCCGGTGGCCACGGCGACGGCCACGGCGCTATGCGCCCTGGCCGCAGCGACGTCGTGCGGCGTGTCGCCGATGACGAAGACCGTCTCGTGGCGGCCGAAGGCGCGCCCGGCGTTGCGGATCGCCTGGGCGATGAGCGCTGCGCGATCCTCTGTACCGTCGCCGAATCCGCCGACGCTGAAGTAGCTATCGAGGCCGTAGTGGCGCAGCTTGATGCCGGCAGAGGTGCGGAAGTTGCCCGTACCCAGGGCGACCGTCGCGCTGTCGTCCGCGGCGAGGCGGCCGAGGAGAGCCTCGACGCCGGGCAAGACGCGCCCCTGCGTCGCTGCCCGAAGCGAATGAGGAAGACGGCGGAAGTAGGCGCGCTTGAAGCGCCGCAGGTCGTCCGCGAAGGCCTGCCCTGAGCCTGTCGAAGGGGCGCCGTTGGCCAGGCCGGCGGCGACGAGCGCGGCGCGCAGGATGGCACGGTCCGTCCGGCCGCTGAACTCGACGCCGCGGAAGCCATCCGCCAGGCCCCAGACGGCCTCGAAAGCAGCGCGCATCGCCGCGCCGCCGGCGCCGCCAGTGGCGATGAGCGTGCCGTCGATGTCGAAGAGGTAGAGGCGGCGGGACATCAGTCGTCAGTCATCAGTCGTCAGTTGTCAGTGATCAGTTGTCAGACGTTCTGCGCACGGGCTCTGGGAACTGACAACTGAAAACTGATCACTCAACCCGGTAGCCGGCCTTGACCCAGGCCTCGGTGCCGCCTTCGACGTTGTAGAGGTCCTTGAAGCCGAGGGCGGCGGCGAACTCGCAGGCGAGGGCGCTGCGCTGGCCCACGGCGCAGATGAAGACGAGCTCCCTGTCGGTCGCCAGCTCGGCGCGGCGCGCGACGACGGACATGTGAGGGACGTTGATGGCGCCGGGCACGTGGCCGCCGCCGTACTCGGCCGGCGTGCGCACGTCGATCACCTGCACGCTATCGTTGTCGATTTTCGCCTTCGCCTCGGCGGCGGTGATGCGCGTAAACGGCTCGCGCGGGTCCTGCGTCGCCATGCTTCGACAAGCCTCCTCAGGCTGTTCTGCTGCTCGCTTTGCGCTTCGAGTATATCAGCAGGATCGCGTTGACCTCGCCCGTCGCCGCGGCCTATAGTTGCCTGCCTGCCGACCGGCGGGCGACTTCGCCTCAATCGCTCACCCAGAAGAGGTTAGGCATGACCGTCGATTCCCTCGACCCAGAGAGGCTCCGCGCCAAGCAGTCGCTGCTGGCGCAGGTGTCCTTCGGAGCCTACACGGCGCCGATGATCGCCCTCGGCGTGAGGCTGGGCCTGTACGGGGCGCTGGCTGACGCGGGCAGCGTCACATCGCGGGAGCTGGCCGAGCGCACCGGCCTGCACGAGCGCTGGCTGCGCGAGTGGCTGCGCGGCCAGGCGGCGGCGGGCTTGATCGAGTACGAGGGCAAGGGGCGCTTCCGCCTCTCGCCGGAGGCCGCCTACCTCCTGGCGGACGAAGAGAGCCCCGCCTTCGCCGGCGGCCGCATGCTATCCATCCCCGTGCACGTCGCGACGCTGGAGCGGCTGCCGGAGGCATTCCGCACCGGCCTCGGCTTCACCTGGGACGACCGCGGCCGCGGCGCCGCCGAGTCGACGCAGCGGGCGCGCAGCGCCTGGTATCAGCGCGAGCTGGTAGCGAAGGTCCTGCCGGGCGTCGAAGGGCTGGCGGCGAAGCTATCGGCCGGCGCGGAGGTGGCGGACGTCGGCTGCGGCAGTGGCCTGGCGCTCATCGAGATCGCCAGGGCCTTCCCGCGCTCGCGCCTGCACGGCTACGAGGTCTCGGCAGCGGCGCTGGAGCTAGCGGCGGCGAACCTCGGCGCGGCCGGCGTCGAGAACGTGACCTTCCATCAGCTGAACGGCGAGCCGCTGCCGGCCGAGCCGCGCTTCGACCTGGCACTGACCTTCGACTGCCTGCACGACATGACCGACCCGGCGGCGACGGGCGCCGCCATCCGGCGGGCGCTGCGGCCGGACGGCGTCTGGCTGATCATGGAGATCGAGTGCGCGCCGAGCTTCGAGGAGAACCTGGCGCGCGGCGCCGAGCGCGCGGCGACCAGCTACGCCATCTCCGTCCTGTCCTGCCTCGCCTCGTCGATGGCGGCGCCGGGCGCCGTCGGTTACGGCACGCTGGGGCTGCCGGAGCCAGCGCTGCGAGACATCGTCACTAGCGCCGGCTTCCGCCGCTTCCGCAGGCTGGCGCTGCCAGTGCCGCTCTTCAACACCCTCTACGAAGCGCGGCCCTGAGGCTGTCCTGAGCCGGGTCGAAGGAGCCCTACGACGACTTCTTCGTCAGCAGGCCGACGCTCTGCAGCAGGATCACGACGCCGAAGCCTATGAAGGCGATCCAGCCGAAGATGGCCAGCACGCCCTCCGGATCGCCGTCGATGACATTGGCCGAGCCGATAACGGCGAGGACGGCAAGGATCAGCTCCGCGCCACCGAGCCAGCTCCACAGGACGCCCGTCCTCAGAGTCACGAGGCCGGACGCGAGGAAGTAGAGCGCGAAGCCCATGGCTATACCCGAGTAGAGCACGAGCTCACCGAACTGCAGCGACCGCACCGTGGCGTCCGTATCCATCTCCTCCGCGGCGAGGGCGAGGACGCTGGAGGGCACCGTTCCCACACCGCCGATGATGACGAAGATGGCGGCGCCGAAGAAGGCGGCCTGCGTCCACATCGCCTCGCCGCCTTCCGCCTCCGCCAGGGCCGATCGCAGGCCGAGGAAGAAGGGCACGAGGAAGAGGACGACGCCGATCCAGATCAGGAAGTTGCCGACCAGATAGCGGTCGCCGTTATCGGCGAACCAGGCGGTGACGTCAGCTACCTCATCGTTCACGGTCGGGAAGCCGCTCTGAAGGGCCATGCCGACCACGAACAACGCCACGCCGACGATCCCCGCCAACCCCGCCAGCTGCCGCCAACTGACCGCTATGCCAGGTACCGGCTGTGTTTCCGCATGCATAGTCATCTTGAATCGCCTCCATTCGTCCAAATTATCGCGCCATCGTCAATGGGTTGGCCATTCGTTGAAGACTTCTTTGGACAGAAGGAAGGGGCGGCGCGTGCCAGCGCCACCCCCCTCTAACGCCCTCTAGAAGGCGCGCCCCTCAAGGGCACTGAACGCAGCCGGCTCAGCGGACGGTGAACTCTGCGTGCATGCCTGCTTCGTAGTGGTCCCTGTCGGAGCCGAACTCGCCCTTGGCGACCAGACAAGCGAGCTCGTAGCGTCCTGGGCTCAGGTCGGTCACGAACTCGGCCCCTGTCCCCGGCTTTACCTCTTCTACCTCGGCCCCAGCTATCTCCTCCGGCTCGCCGCCCGCCTTCGGGATTACCACGGCCAGCTCGTGGACGGCACCGCCCTTGTTCCGGGCCACGAACCGGATCCGCCCGGCCTTGACCTCCGCCGAGGACGGCTTGACCGACCACTCGCTGAGCTCAACTTCGACCGTGGCGTCGACGGCGGCCGCTACCTCGCCTCCCACTACCTGGACGTCGATGATGGTGCGGGGCCCGCCGGGGATGTAGCACGCCAGCTTCTGAGCGATCGCCTCTTTCGGTGCCGTGAAGTTGATCTTGCGCGTCCGGCCGTCTGGGACGAGGACTTCTTCCAGCTTGGTGCCCTCGATGCCCTCCAACTCGCGGTCGCCGCCGGCCCTGTTGACCATCACAAACGTCACCTTCTCGCCCGCCTTGACCTGTACGCTGGCCGGTGTGCAGCCCGTGGGCGCGGCGGTGATCGTGACCTCACGGCCGCCGCCGCTGGAGCAGGCCGCGGCGAACACGACGAGCGCCGCCGCGAGAGCGGCTGTCTGCCAGGCCTTCAGGAGGCGCCCCTCCCCGCGTTTTCGACGACGGCGGGCTGGCCCTGCGGCTCGCGCACCCGCGTCGACCGCGGCACGCCGACCCCGACGACGAAGGCGCCGAGGCCGGCGATGAGGTACGACCAGTAGAGGATGATCTGGCCCCAGGTCGGCGCCGAATCGTAACCGATGAGGGTGTGGAGGAACTTGCCCAGCGTCGTCGTCAGGGAGATGAAGGCGTCCGTATCCCAGGGTCGCGCGCCGAGGTTGCCGATGACGCCCGACTCCTGCAGCTCCGCGACGCCGTTGGACAGCAGCCCGGCGGCGATGACGAGGACGATGAGGCCCGTGGCGGTGAAGAACTGACGCAGCGGCAGCGCGCTCGAGCCGCGGTAGACGCCGTAGCCGAGGGCCGCCGCGATAGCCGCGCCGGCCAAGGCGCCGAGGAGGAAGAGCTCCGTCGAGTCGCCGCGCTGCGTGGAGGCGCCGGCGAAGAGGAGGAGGACCGTCTCCAGGCCCTCGCGCAGCACGGCGACGAAGGCGATGCTGACCAGCGCCAAGAGCGAGCCGCGTTCGATAGCGATGTCGACCTGGTGACGCAGGGCGTGGCCGATGCTCGCCGCCTGGCGGCGCATCCAGAAGACCATCCAGGTCAAGACGCCGACGGCGAAGAGCATCGTGAAGCCTTCGAAGGACTCCTGGGTGGCGCCGGAGAGCTCCGTCGCCGTCAGCTCCAGCGCCGCCGCGGCGCCCAGGGACAGGACCCCAGCCGCGACGGCGCCCGTCCAGACGGCGCGGAAGTGCTCGCGGTTGCCCGTCCGCCGCAGGTAGCCAAGGACGATGGCGAGGACGAGGGCGATCTCGAAGCCCTCGCGGAGGATGATCAGGAACGAGAAGAGCATCGCCTCACCCCGCCGACCTGCCCGGCCAGATTAGTGCCCGCTAACTTTTCGATAAGCGTGCACTAATAGCGAGGAGCGTGTCAACTATCTTTCGGCCCCTTTTGAGATGGACGATCGGCTGGGAAGCTAGTGGTGGTGCCGCACCTCCGGCACCCGGGCGAGCACGCCGCCGACGGCGATCGCGATGACGCCGAGCACCACGAAGAGCACGCGTATGTCGATGCCCGAGGCGAGGATGCCCATCGCCAGGAAGCTCAGCGGCCGCACACCGAGCGTGAACGTGTAGTACGCCGAGGAGACGCGGCCGCGCTCCTCGTCCGTCGTCGAGGTCTGGAGCATCGTCGTCTGGGCCACGTTGAGGGAGCCGATGGCCAGGCCGGCGATTACCATCGCGACGACCGGCGGCCACAGCGTCGGCGGCCAGGAGGCGACGCAGAGCACGACGCCGAGGATGCTGACGGCGCCGATGGCCATGGGGCCCAGGCCAACGCGGCGGGCCGTCATCGGCGCCGTCAGAGAGCCGACGATCAGCCCGAGGAGCATTCCGGCCGCGAGCAGGCCGAAGTAGATGCCGCCCGCGTCCTTGACCTCGCGCACGAAGAGAGGCAGCAGGAGCTGCACCGGCGCGACGATGAGGTTGAGACTGAGGCCGAGCAGCAGCGTGACCTGCAGAAGGCGCTGTCGGCCGATGACGGCGAGGCCGCTCTGCATCTGAGACACGACGATCTGCAGGTTGTGGCGGAATCCGTCCGCCACAACCTGCTCGCGCTCCGGCTGTCGCCAGCGGATGAAGAAGACCGTGACGGTGGAGATAAAGAAGGTAACGCCATCGACAAGGAAGATCGCGGCTGGGCCGAGGGTATCGACAAGGACGCCTCCCAGCGGCGTCGCGACGAGGAAGCCGATGTGGCGCGAGACCTCCATGAGCGAGTTCGCGGCGCGCAGGTTGTCGCGGCTGACGAGGTTCGGCATGAGGGCGGCGCGCGCCGGGTTGAAGAAGTTCGCCAGGGTGGACTCGATGAAGATGACAGCGTAGATGTGGCCGACCGTGAGGGCATCGAGGTAGTAGATCGTGGCCACGGAGAGGAACGCGACCGCCCGCACCGCGTCTACGACGACGATGGTCAGGCGGCGGTCCCAGCGGTCGACGAAGACGCCGCCAAGGAGTCCGAACAGGAGCATGGGCAGGAACTGGAAGAAGTAGGCGGCGCCCAGCTGAAGGGCGGAGCCGGTGAGCTGAAGGACGAGCCAGGGGAGCGCCAGCTGAACGAGGCCGTTGCCGCTCTCGGAGCCTAGCTGGCCGACGAAGAGCAGGGAGAAGTCGCGGCTGGCCAGGGCGCCGCGAAGGCTGGGGCCAGGACTGGGGATGCCGACTCGGAGGGTGTTCGTCGGAGTGGTCATCGCGAGCCGGGAACGCGACTCTCGGGCTGGCTCTTCAGGCGATCCGAGGGCCGTGGGCGCGGCATGTCGGCAGCATTATAGCCTGGCCCATCGCTTCAGCCGACGCGGCCACCATCATCGCATGGCGGCGCTAGCGACCCTGTTCCCTGTTCCGTGTTCCTTGTTCCCCGGTTCGGCGATAATGGCTGTGTCATGGTCTTCGGCAGCCCGCAGGGCGGCCCGCGCCCCCTCGAGGAGATAACGGCGGACATCGGCCGCGGCATCGAGGACACCGCCGAGACGCTGCGCTGGTGCAAGAAGCACCTGCACGAGCGCCGCGCCGCCGATGCGCTGCGCCTCGTCCAGCTGAACCTCGCCTGCCTCGCCATCGCCCTCGACTGCCAGATGGAGGGAGAGCTGGCCAAGGCGGAGACGGCGCTCGACCGCGTCTGGTGGCAGGCTCACCGCGACGACGCCGAGCCGCTGGACACGACGCCGGTCGGGCACTAGTAGTTTCTTGTAGCTGCAGGCCTTTAGGCCTGCCCGAGCCCTCTCCAGCAGACCTGAAGGTCTGCGGCTACGACTGCCTGAAGCGGCGCTATACTCAGAGACATGACTCAGGAACCGCTCGCCCTGCGCGTCTCCGAGGCGCTGACGCGCGACGTCGGCCGCGGCCTCGTGCGCCTCGACCCGAAGGACATGACCGCGCTCGGCATCGATACGGGCGGCACGGTGCGCGTCATCGGCAAGCGCGCGACCGTGGCGAAGGCGCTACCGGCCTACGCCGAGGACCGCGGCCAGGGCATCGTCCAGATGGACGGCATCCTGCGCGAGAACACCCAGACCGGCCTCGGCGAGCGGGTGCAGCTGCAGAAGATCGTCTGCCCGGCGGCGCGCAGCGTCGTCCTCCAGCCCCTGGGCGACGGCTCCGTGAGCGTCAGCTCCGACCTGCGCCACGTCACAAGCGTCCTGGAGGGCCTGCCCGTCTCTCAGGGCGACAAGGTGCGCTCGACCTTCATGGGCGGCGTCTACCGCGAGTTCAGCGTCGTCGAGACGAACCCGCGCGGGCCCGTGCTCATTGCCAGCAGCACGGCCGTCAAGATCAAGGGCGAGAGCGTCTCCAAGCCGGGCCGCGAGGCCACAGGCGTCACCTACGAGGACATCGGCGGGCTGCGCCGGCAGCTGCAGCGCATCCGCGAGATGATCGAGCTGCCGCTCCGCTACCCGGAGCTGTTCGACCGCCTCGGCATCGAGCCGCCGAAGGGCGTCCTGCTTTACGGCCCGCCCGGCTGCGGCAAGACGCTCGTCGCCAAGGCGCTGGCCAACGAAACCTCCGCCTACTTCACCCACATCGGCGGGCCGGAGGTGATGGGCAAGTACTACGGCGAATCGGAAGAGCGGCTGCGCAAGATCTTCGAGGAGGCGCAGGAGCACGCGCCGGCGATCCTCTTCATCGACGAGATCGACGCGGTGGCGCCAAAGCGGGAGGAGCTGGGCAGCCAGCAGCAGGTCGAGAAGCGCGTCGTCGCCCAGCTGCTGTCGCTTATGGACGGGCTCAAGGCGCGCGGCCAGGTGGCGATCATCGGCGCGACGAACGCCCCCCAGCTCCTCGACCCGGCGCTGCGCCGCCCCGGCCGCTTCGACCGCGAGATCAACATCGGCGTGCCGGAGCGCAGCGGCCGCCGCGAGATCCTCGACGTGCACACGCGCGGCATGCCGCTGGCGGAGGACGTCTCGCTCGACCGGCTGGCGGAGATAACCTACGGCTTCGTCGGCGCCGACATCGCCGCGTTATGTCGAGAGGCCGCCATGGTGACGCTGCGCAGCATCGCCGAGGAGATACCGCTGGAGGCCGAGTTCATCCCCTACGACCTCCTGTCGAGGCTCGAGGTCAAGATGGGCGACTTCCTCGAGGCGCTGAACGAGGTCGCGCCCTCCGCCCTGCGCGAGGTGTTCACCGAGGTGCCGGACGTACGCTGGGAGGACGTCGGCGGCCTGGACGAGGCGAAGGCGACGCTGAAGCAGATCATCGAGTGGCCGCTGCAGTACCCGGACCTCTTCGCCCGCGCCGACGCCTCGCCGCCCAAGGGCGTGCTCCTCACCGGCAGGACGGGCACCGGCAAGACGCTGCTCGCCAAGGCGGTCGCGAACGAGTGCAGCGTCAACTTCATTTCCGTCAAGGGGCCGGAGCTGCTCTCGAAGTGGGTGGGCGAGTCCGAGCGCATGGTGCGCGAGGTGTTCAAGATCGCCCGCCTCTCCAGCCCCTGCATCATCTTCTTCGACGAGATCGAGGCGATCGCCGGCCGCCGCGGCGGTAGCGAGACGAACGTGACGGAGCGCGTCATCAGCCAGCTGCTGACGGAGATGGACGGCATCGAGGAGCTGCGGGGCGTCGTCGTCCTGGCGGCGACGAGCCGGCCCGACCTGCTCGACCCGGCGCTGCTGCGCGCCGGCCGCTTCGAGGTGCAACTGGAGCTGCCGCTGCCGGACGAGGCGGGCCGGCGGGCGATCTTCGAGGTGCACACGCGCTCGAAGCCGCTGGCGGACGACGTCCACCTCGACGGACTGGCGAAATCGACCGAAGGCTACGCCGGCGCCGACATCGAGGCCGTCTGCCGCCGCGCCTCCATGCAGGCGATCGGCGATTTCCTGGAGGCACACGGCGCGGAGGCCGACTCGGCGGAGATGAAGATCACGGCCGCCCACTTCGCGGAGGCGCTTGAGTCGATGAAGCGCCTGAAGCCTGGGGCGTCAGCGGGATAGCAGCCTGCAGGATGAATCCTGCAGCTTCGCAGCTCTACCCTTTGTCATTCTGCGCGCGGCGAGGAATCTCGCCAGCTCGGTTGACGAGCCGTCTTCGATCAGGCTAGATTCTTCGCTTCGCTCAGAATGACAAGCTAGCTAGCCAGCGTTTGATCGCTGCGAGGGCATCTCAATGCTGGCGCTTCCAAATCAACAGATACGCTCCCCTGCCCTTGCGAGCCAGTCCTTCCAGGAAGGACGGCGAAGCAATCCTGGACGGGCCGCTATCGCCGACGATCCGTCAAAGATTGCTTCGTCGGCCGGAGCCTGCCCTGAGCGCAGTCGAAGGGGCCTCCTCGCAATGACATGAGGCCGCGTTGACCCGCCCGTAGGGGCGCGGCTAGGATTAGCACTGCCTAAGGGAGGAGAGCGTGGCAAAGGTCAGGTGCGCCATCGTCGGCTCCGGCAACATCGGCACCGACCTCCTCTTCAAGCTGCGCCACGACCCCTACCTCGAAGTCGTCCTCGTCGTCGGCATCGACCCGGCGTCTGAGGGCCTCGCCATCGCCAGGCGCCACGGCGTCCAGACGACAGCCGAGGGCATCGACGGCTTCAAGAAGCTCCACGACGGCATCGACATCGTCTTCGAGGCGACGAGCGCCCGCGTCCACGCCGCGAACGCCCCCGTCTACAAAGAGCTGGGCAAGGTCGCCATCGACCTGACGCCGGCGGCCGTCGGGCCCATCGTCGTCCCCTACGTCAACGTCGGCGACGTGCTGGACCTGCCGAACGTCAACCTCGGCACCTGCGGCGCCCAGGCCACAGCGCCGATCATGCGCGCCATCAGCCGCGTCACCAGCGTCCCCTACGGCGAGATCGTCGCGACAATCGCCAGCAAGAGCGCCGGGCCGGGGACGCGCCAGAACATCGACGAGTTCACGCAGACGACGGCGCGCACGCTCGTCGAGGTCGGCGGCGCCGGGCGCGGCAAGGCGATCATCGTCCTCAACCCGGCGGAGCCGCCGATCATGATGAAGAACACCGTCTTCGCCGCCGTGGCGGAGAGCTACGACCGGGAGGCGCTGCAGGCTTCCATCGAGGAGGCCGTCGCAGGCGTGCAGCAGTACGTGCCCGGCTACCGCCTGCGCACCGACCCCATCTTCGACGAGGACCGCGTCACCGTCTTCGTCGAGGTCGAGGGCGCCGGCGCCTACCTGCCGAAGTACGCCGGCAACCTCGACATCGAGACGGCGGCGGCGGTGAAGGTCGGGCAGGATCTCGCGAAGCGCCTGCTAGTTAAGAGGGCAAACGGGCAAACGTGACAAACGGGCAAACGCGAGAACCAGTCGGTTCTGACTTTCGGCGCCAGGTGCTCTGGCAGAAGGCTCAGGCTTTCGCCGCAGAGTTAGTAGGACTCGCAACGCAACTCCCCCGTGATCGAGCTTCGGATGTCATTGGAACACAGCTGCTTCGGGCAGGTGCATCCATAGCCGCGAACATCGCGGAAGGCTACGGAAGATACTCACAGGCAGCCTATCGAAATCACCTCTCAATCGCTCGCGGCTCGGCCTTCGAGACGGAATCGTGGCTTGACCTGCTCGCCCGTCGCGGGTACTTAACCTCAAAGCAGAGCGAAGAACTCATCAGCCGCTGCACTGAAGTCCAGAAACTGCTCACCGTTAGCATGAAGTCGTTGAGCGAAGGAAAGAGCTACGCGGTCAAAGAAGAGGCGCCGCTGTATGCCCCCGAATAGATCTTTGCCCGTTTGCCAGTTTGCCAGTTTGCGCCTCCGCAGGAGGCTCTGTGCCTAAGAGCGTCCGCCTCATAGACTCAACCCTGCGCGACGGCAGCCACGCGATGGCGCACCAGTTCACGTCAGATATGGTGCGCGACATCGTCAAGGCGCTGGACGAGGCCGGCGTCGACACGATCGAGGTCTCCCACGGCGACGGCCTCGGCGGCTCGTCGTTCAACTACGGCTTCTCGAGGGAGCCGGAGCTCGACCTGATCAAGGTCGCTGCGGAGACCGTGCGCAACGCCAAGCTCGCCGTGCTGCTCCTGCCCGGCATCGGCACGCGCGAGGACCTGCGCCGCGCCGCCGAGCACGGCGTCAAGGTCGCGCGCATCGCCACCCACTGCACCGAGGCGGACATCGCCCAGCAGCACATCGGCTTGGCGAAGGAGATGGGCATGGAGGCGATCGGCTTCCTGATGATGGCCCACATGATCCCGCCCGAGGAGCTGCTCGCGCAGGCGCGCCTCATGGAGAGCTACGGCGCCGACTGCGTCTACGTCACCGACTCGGCCGGGGCGCTCACGCCGGACGGCTTTCGCGCCCGCGTCCGCGCGTTGTCGAAGGGGCTGAGCATCCCCGTCGGCGTGCACGCCCACAACAACCTCGGCTCCGCCGTCGCGAACAGCCTCGCCGCCGTCGAGGAGGGCGCTACCTACGTCGACGGCTGCTGCGCCGGGCTGGGCGCCGGCGCCGGCAACGCCCCGCTGGAGATCATCGCCGCCGTGTTCAACCGCGAGGGCATGGACATCGGCGGCGTCGACTGGTTCAAGCTCGTCGACGCGACTGACCAGACGGTGCGGCCGATCATGCCGCGGCCCCAGATCATCGACGGCCCGGCGCTGACGCTGGGCTACGCCGGCGTCTACTCGAGCTTCCTCCTGCACGCCGAGCGCGCCGCCAAGCGCTTCGGCGTCGACGCGCGCGAGATTCTGCTCGAGTGCGGCCGGCGCAAGCTCGTCGGCGGCCAGGAGGACACGCTGATCGAGATCGCGGTGGAGCTGAGCCGGCGCAAGGAGCAGGCCGGGGCGAACTAGGGCGCTCAGACGGACCTCACCCCCTGGCTGCCGCCCCTTCGACAAGCTCAGGGCAGGCTTCCCCCTCGCCGAAATCGGAGAGGGGGACCGAGGGGGAGAGGTCGAGCACGATGATCGAGAGCGCCGTGGAGCTTTCGAAGCGCAAGGAGCAGGCGGGAGCGAACTGAACTGGCAGGCTGGGATGTCTGCACCGTAAACGTTAGTGAAAGAAGGAATGAATATGAACATCGCAATCGATGACTTTGACGCCACCTCTAAGGTCGTTCAGCTGTTCATAGACGGCGAGGCAAACGGCGACGTTGCGAAGCTAAAGGAAGCGTGTCACGCAGATGCGAGGATGTTTGGCCACGTGGATGGCGAGCGCTACGACATCACGCTCTCGGAGTACTTCGACATCGCAGCGAGCCAGCCCGCCAACTCGTCGGGCACCTACAGAGGGCGTCTTGTTTCGGTGAATCAGGTGGGCGACGCCGCTCAGGCTGTTGTGGCCGAAGACGGCAGTTGGGGCAGCGTATCCTTCGTCGATTTCCTCTCGCTCGCCCGAATAGACGGAACCTGGAAGATCGTCTGCAAGACGTTTGCTCACACCGGCGGAAAGATGCCTTCATAGGCGAGGCGCGGGCGCAGACGAACTGAGAATCGAGGTATCGACGTGGCGCTATCAGCCGACAAGGTCAAGGAGATCGCCCACGCGCTGCACAAAGCGGAGCACGACCGCGCCCCCATCGCACCGCTCACCGACACGTACCCCGACATGGACATCGCCGACGCCTACGCGGTGCAGTTGGAGGGCGTTCGCGAGCGCCTGGAAGCGCACGGCGGCCGGATCATCGGCTGGAAGGTCGGGCTGACGAGCAAGGCGATGCAGCAGATGCTCGGCGTCGACCAGCCGGACTTCGGTCACCTGTTGGAGGGCATGCGCCTCGACGAAGGCACCGACATCGTCGTCTCGGAGCTGATCTGGCCCCGCGCCGAGCCGGAGGTCGCCTTCCAGCTGAATGCGGACCTGAAGGGGCCCGGCGTCACCGCCGAGCAGGTCGTCGCCGCGACGGAGTACCTCATCCCGGCGCTGGAGGTAATCGACAGTCGCGTCAAGGACTGGAAGATCAAGCTCTGCGACACGATCGCCGACAACGCCTCCTGCGGG
>Ga0209109_10000401_pt1 | contig 22757 bp, 21 predicted proteins | sample Rifsed10ft2_FD_184004 | JGI IMG/M metagenome (GOLD analysis project Ga0209109, IMG submission 184004) | Soil microbial communities from Rifle, Colorado, USA - sediment 10ft 2 (version 2) | ecosystem: Environmental > Terrestrial > Deep subsurface > Rock core/Sediment | place: Rifle, Colorado... | reverse complement strand
CCCCGATATAAATTATCTCGGTATTGAGGTACACCGGCCCGGCGTCGGCGGCTTGTTGCGCCACCTCGAGGCGGAAGCTCTGGATAATGTGCGGATAATCCTGGCAGACGCGAAGGATGTGCTGGCGAAACATATACCGGATGGATCACTTGCGGGCATGCAGCTTTTTTTTCCCGATCCCTGGCCAAAGAAACGGCACCACAAGCGCCGTCTGGTGCAGCCTGATTTTGCCGCGCTCATAGCACGCAAGCTGAAACTCGGGGGGTATATCCATCTGGCCACCGACTGGCAGGATTATGCCACGCAGATGGTATCCGTACTGTCGCAGACACCGGGATTGCAGGGAGCAAGCCGGAATGGCCCTGCTCAGGAATACTCAAGTAACCGGCCGGTCACAAAATTTGAAACGCGCGGTAAAAAACTCGGTCATGAAGTATGGGATATGGTTTTTTATCGCTCGCGCTAGCCACAGGCTGCGCGGGCTCGGGATTCCGGTTTATTCTTTCTTACCTAGCGAGAGCCGATGGTTCGTGGATCGCGGGTGATTCGCACCGGTAACCGGGAACAGCCGGCGTTGCGAGGTTATTTATTTTGCGCGACCAGCGTCGCTTTTTCCTTGCGTGAAAGCAGGCGTATTGCGCATTCACGGATCAGCGCATCGGAGCGGCTGCAGCAGGCTTCCTTATAACGGAGCACGACGGGCCGGCGACTACGGGTGTAGCGCGAGGCGGTTCCTTCGTTGTGTTGCAGCTGACGCCGCTCGATATCGTTGGTAACCCCGGTATAAAACGATCCGTCCTGGCATTCCAGGATATACACCATCCAGGGTTTTTCCGTATCGGCAGCATCACGTACCCTGGCTGAGACAGGGTGGTTTTCATCGTTCATGGAGGTCAATTGAGGCAAGCGACGATTTGTTTCAACTCGGCAATCCGCCGGTGCACATCCGGGGCGTCGCCCGAGCTGGGCCGTAAGGCCAGATAGGACTGGAAATTTTCCAGTGCCGCCCGGAAACATTCCAGACGCTCATAAATGCAGCCACGGTCGCGCACCTCATCCGGCTGATCGGGTTGTATCAGTAATATCCGGTCGATCACGGTAAGCGCTTTGTCATACTGCTCACGACGCAAGTACGTTCCTTTGAGGTTGCGCAGCATGCGCACCAAGATCTCCCTTGTCCCGGCCGCTGTGAGCAGGCGCTCAAGCGGAGCGTGCCCGTTGTCGGTTGTTCCGCCATAAGTTTCCTCGAGCATTTCCACTAAATCTTCCTTGCTCATCAGGTTGCCGCCGGAAAAGGGGTCCAGCACCACCTCACCCTCGCGAGTGGAGAATTTGACGAGGAAATGGCCCGGGAAGGAGACACCTTTGAGCGGGATTCCGAGCCGGCGGCCGACCTCCATGTAAATAATTGAAAGCGTGATCGGGATGCCGCGCTTGCGGTCCAGCACTTCGTTTAGGAAGTTATTGCGCGGATCGTCATAATTGTCGGTATCCCCGGAAAATCCTTGTTCTACGAACAGGAACTGGTTGAGCGTCAGGAGGGTTTCCTCCAGGCCGACCTGCGCTGGAAGCCGCTGCTGAACGCCGGCCGCGAGTTCATCAAGCTTGCGGAGGTAGGAATCTATATCCAGGCCAGGGTATTCTTCCATGGCGATGAGCAATGCCGCTTCCGCCAGGTTCAAATCCTGATCCAAAACTTCGGCAATTTTCGCCAGTCGTTCGTTCATGATAATTCCGTAACCGGCCCGTTCGTTTTCGATTCAATGGGCTTCGGTAATGCTAAGGCTAAGAATAGCAGACAGGTGCGACGACGGACGGTAACGGCAATTCTCTCGAAACACATGGCCATTCATGGAGTTGAAGATGGTTTTTGGTGTGTCATCGAAAGCAGTCGCGTGAATAAATGTTGCCATGACGATTGAATTAGCGATAATCCCGTTTGCTTGGGCTTGGGTTTTACATTGCGAGTGAACGGGCAGGTGGGCGCATACTTTTCATTCATTGCCAGCACGCTGTTTTCTGCTAGTACTATGAGTTTCGGCATTGGGAATAACAGTATGCCCACTGCCGCTGTAAAGTAGGCTAGGGGGATCACCCGCGATAAACAGTGTTAAAAAATGTTAACACCCGAAGTGCAACAATGGGCGCGACCTGATTTCAGGGGTGAGCCAGACGATGACCGCGCCGTACATTAACTGTATGTTGAATAAGGAAGAAAGAACATAGAGCGGTAACAGGCAAAAAATAAATTGGCGCCATTGGTCATGGTTGGCCGAACATGATGAAAATCCTGTTTGTCGTCAATCGATAGCAATCGTGTTTGTGGATCAGGATAAGGATGTCTCGAGGGAGATGCTCCGTGCATCCTGTATTGATAATCGAGAAATCGACCCTGTTACTTCAGCCCCTGCGCCGGCATTTGAAGTTGCATGGTTTTACTGCCGTCGTGGCACATACTTATGACGACGGCTTGCAGCAATTGAGGAACAGCGGCGCATTGCCCCAGTACGCCGCGGTAATCATCGGTCGTCCCGTTTCCCCTGATCGACATGCCGCTGAAGTCTTGTCGCTTCTTTGCCGGCCTAAATACCTCAATTTTCCCGTCATGGTGATGACGCATGACCCGGATCCCGACTTGTTGGACTGGACCGAGCGACGTGCACATACGGCGCTGCTGTCGTGGAACGACTGCGCCCAGGGCGTGGAATGTCTCACAAAATTATTGCTGGCGTCATCGCAGGACGAGCTGGCGGAGAATAGACAACAGAAAATCCGGGTGCTGCTGGTTGATGATTCGCAAACGGCCCGCGCTTCGTACAAGCGATTAATGCGCCGGTATGGCTTCGATGTGGATACCGCCCCTTCCGCGGGCAAAGCAATGGAGATGGCAAAACAACATCCGTATGATATTGCCATTGTTGATTATTATATGCCCGAAGAAAATGGCGACGTGCTTTGCCGCCGCCTGCGCAAGCATCCGCAGACGAAGCACATAACAGTAGCAATTATCGCAGGCGCCTATGAGAAGAAAGTGATCCGGGATTCTTTGGATGCCGGTGCCGCCGAATGCATGTTCAAAAACGAAGCGCCAACATTGTTTACCGCGCGTCTGGCCGCGATCACCCGGTCGATTCGCACTCGCAGAACAATGGAGGCCGAACACGAGCGGCTTTTGGGTATCCTGAGATCTGTGGGTGATGGCGTCTATGGAGTTAACCGGACCGGTGAAATTACCTTTATTAATCCGGGTGCGTGCAATATTCTCGGATATTCCGAGGACCATCAACTGATTGGCCGGTCGGCTCACAAGCTTTTCCATTATGCGCACGAAGACAAAACGCCGATTTCCCGCAAATCTTGTCTGCTCCAGCAAGCGTACCGGGACGGAAATGAAATGCATAATTGGTCTACCGTTTTCTGGCACAGGTCCGGCATGCCGATCCCGGTGGAGTGCACGGTCTACCCCCTGGAGATCGAAGGACAGTTCGAAGGTACGGTGGTTGCTTTCCGCGACATCACGGAGCGACGGATACTGGAACGCGAACTCTTGTGGCAGGCGAGCCACGATTCGCTCACGAAGCTGTGCAATCGGGGAGTCCTGGAAAAAGACCTGGAAAACGAGGTCAATCGTCTGAAACGCAGCACCGAGACGAGCGCTTTGCTCTATCTGGATCTGGACCGGTTCAAGTATGTCAACGATACCGCCGGACATGCCGCCGGTGACCGGCTGCTCATTGAAATCAGTCAGCAATTACAAACACGTATCAGGGATTCTGATTTGCTCGCGCGCCTGGGTGGTGATGAATTCGCCATTCTCATGCGCAACATCGACAAGGATCATATTCATGCGACTGCAGAGGGCCTGCGCGAAATTCTGGAAACGCACGCTTTTATTCACGAGGGCAGAAAATTCAAGGTAAACGGCAGTATCGGTGTGGCGCTATTCAATCAATATACGCTCTCGCCCGGAGATGTGCTCGCCAACGCCGACCTCGCCTGTCGAGTTGCCAAAGGCAAGGGGCGCAATCAGACACATCTTTACAACGCGGATCGCGACGAGCGAATCGCCTTGGATTTGGAAATCGGCTGGTCAGGACGACTGCAAGATGCCTTGCGCGACGGAAATTTTGTCCTGCATTACCAACCGATCCTCGCGATGAACGACATCGATGCGGAAACTGCGAACGCACCCAGCGGCGAGCTCTGGAATCTAATCTGCAGGACACTCCCGCAGTCCTCGTGGCAATACGAGGTCCTCATTCGACTGTTGAATCCGCGCGGCGATATTGTCTACCCGGGCACCTTCCTGCCGACGGCCGAGCGTTTCGGACTCATGCATCAGATAGATACCTGGGTTTTGACACATGCTGTGGAAAAATTGTCCGCACTGAACCGGCAAGGTGCCAAAGCCACTTTTACGATCAATATCTCAGGCCATTCCCTGGATGCCGATCATATGGTTCCGCTGATGCGCGATTTGCTCAGCAAGCATAAATTCGAGGCCAGTTCGCTGGTGTTCGAGATTAGCGAGGCGACCGCCATTGCCAATATCGATGCGGCCAAAAAACTCATCGGTGAATTGCGCGAGTTCGGTTGTCGCTTCTCGCTCGATGATTTCGGAAGCGGCTTCAGCTCTTTTTTTCATTTAAAGCACCTCCCGGTCGATTTCGTGAAAATCGACGGGCACTTCGTGCAGGGCATGAAAAATTGCTCCGCCGACCGGGCGATCGTTTCGTCGATCAACGACATCGCGCATTCGTTCGGCAAGCGAACCGTAGCCGAGTTCGTTGAAAATGCCGATGTTCTCCGTGTACTGCAGGAATCCGGTGTGGATTTCGTGCAGGGTTACCATATCTCCCGCCCCAGCGGTGATCTCCCGGAATTCAGCCTTTTACGTACGACAACCGCCGCCCAGGCCTGAGCGTCTGGGCGAATCAGGGAGTAAAGCATTCCAGGCTATCCGCGGCCGCGAACGATTGCGCCACGTTATTAATGCTTGCTTCATCCATTACGAATTCCAGCTCCGGCTTGCGTGGGGCCCGCGCGAGCACGACGTGTTTTACCCCTGTGGCCTCGACAAGACCGGCAATTTCCACGGCAATCAGGGGGGGTGCTCGATCCGATTCCCGCGCCGTAACCGGTTGTTGCAGCACGAATAAATCCGCTCCTTTGGCCAGCTGTTCCAGGCTTCCGTTGGCTGAACCGGTGTCCCGGCTGAAAACAACGCTTTTATTGCCGGCATCTACCCGCCATGCGAGCACGGGCGATGTTTCACGGGCAAGATAGAGCGACGCGACGCTCAAACGCACATTGGTAAAGGGTTGCGGGAACACCGCCCCCGACAATCTGCGGGACCCGAGACGTGACCGCTCTTTGCCCACATCTTGCGGGTTTAATTTATAAGCATCCCGGGCGAGCGGGTTGAGCAACACACCGAGATGGCGGTATGCGCCGCGGGTGCCATCGAATAAAGCGCGTATGAAAGTTACCGTCGAAGGCGAGAACTTATTGCCGGACGGACCATAAATCGGGAGCGCGCGATTACGGCCTTGCGACAATGATAATTGCAGTAACGCCGGTAAATCGGTGGCATGTTCCGCCTGCAGGCTGGTCAGAAGAATGACATCCAGGTCAGCCGCGTTGGCTCCGGCTTCGAGAAAACGCCGGCTGGCGCCACTGCCAACGTCGATCAGGACGCGTGTCCGGCCATCGATCCAGACAAGATAGCTGTTTGCGGCGCATTGTCCGTTTGACGTCGTATGGTCCGAGCACAGCAGCTGTACTTGCAGGGGCGCCGTGCCGCATGTCTGGGCCGCCGCAGCGGTAAGCCAGACGAGACCCAGAGTACAAATAGTCAGACGCGCGATCAAACCGGTTTCATGCTTCGAATGCGGTCAAGGCGAATCGTCAGCATTTCGCCGGCGTCGTTGCGACAGATAAGAAATTCTTCATGCTTGTCTGTTTTCAAATCCAGCGGCCGGACCATTTGATCGTAGTGAACATTGGTCACGTGCCAGCGCAGGCGCAGCCTCTGCCGGTGCAGTATCGCCTGTTCATACTCCGAATAGCGCGCACAGGCGATGGGCACGTAGGGGTCGAGGTTTTGGGGTTCACTCATTTTCACGCCGCGTATCGATTGCCATCAGCACGCCGTCCGCGCTCACATCAATCCGGAACACGATCGGCCGGCAACAGATCTGGCAATCCTCGACATATTCCTGGCTCCCGGCCGAGGCGTCTATCTCCGTTTCGAAGGTTTCGCCGCAGTAGGGGCACGCTACGCTGTGCAGTTGGCTCATCGTCCACAGTCTACAGGGTTTTCCACGGTCCTTCAGGAGGGGGTGACAGCCCGGTTGCATCGGGTCGGGGGAAGGCCTATGCTGGATGAGAACAAAAGGAGAACATTCGTGCCGTCCGATCGCTCCCGCCAGGTGTATGACTTTGTCCGCGCGTACACCGCCCGCCACGGTTATGCCCCCAAGTTGCGCGAGATCGCGAGCCATCTCGGCATCGCTTCGCGCGGCGTGGTGCACCGGTATCTGCGCGCACTGGAGGCAGAACGGCTGATTCGCATCGAGCCGGACCGCGCGCGCGGTATCCGTCTGCTCAAGGGCCGGGCGACCGCGGCGCGTCCGTTTCGCATCCTCGGCTCCGTCAGCGCGCCATCCCTGGCGCACTTCTCCCTGCCGTTGCTCGGGCGCATTGCCGCCGGCCGGCCGATCGAGGCCATACCCGGAGAAGATGAGATTAATCTTTCCGAATTTTTCGTCAACCGCAACCGCTTCGTGCTGCGCGTGGCGGGCGACTCCATGATCGAGGACGGCATCCTCGACGGCGACATGGTGGTGGTGGAGAAGCGCGACTCGGCCGAGAACGGCGAGATCGTGGTGGCGCTGATTGACGGCGCGGAGGCGACGCTCAAGCGCCTGCAAAAAAATCGCGATGGCACCATCACGCTGCGGCCAGCCAACCGCGGCATCCCGCCGATGCGCTACGCGGCATCGCGCGTGCGCGTGCAGGGTGTGGTAGTCGGCCAGTTTCGTTCATATCGATGATGAGCCATGATTGCATCAACACGCTTCTGGCCGCGGGCCATTCTGCACATCGACATGAACGCGTTTTTTGCGTCGGTGGAACAACGCGACGTTCCCGGGTTGCGCGGAAAACCGGTTGGCGTCACCAACGGTGAAGTCGGCACCACGCTGATCACCTGCTCGTACGAGGCGCGCGCCTTCGGCGTGAAAACCGGGATGCGCGTTTATGAAGCGCGCCGGCTCTGCCCCGGACTCGTTCAGCGTCCGGCACGGCCCAAGGTCTACGCCGCTGTCTCTACGCGCATCATGCATGCACTCCGGGACATCAGCCCGGACGTCGAGGTATTCAGCGTGGACGAGGCGTTTATCGATGTCACGCATTGTCAGCGTCTGCACGGCAGCCCCGAGCGCATCGCGCACCTCGCGCGATGTCGCATCCACGCGGTCAGCGGTGGCTTGCCCTGTTCCATCGGCGTGGCCGGGAACAAATCCACCGCCAAGATCGCTTCGGACATGAAAAAACCGAACGGCCTGACCGTCATCCTGCCATGGGAGGCGGGCGAGCGTCTGGCGAAGGTGCCAATGGAAAAACTCTGCGGCCTGGGCCCGCACATCGCCGAATTTTTGTCCTTGCACGGCGCGCGCACCTGCGGTGACGTCGCGCGCCTGCCCATGACGGTGCTGGCACGCCGCTACGGCGTGACGGGAAAATACCTGTGGCTCGCCTGCCAGGGGAAGGATACGGAGCCCGTGGTCACCGAGATCGCGTCACCCCAATCCGTCGGCCACGGCAAGGTGCTACCGCCGCACACGGCATCGGCGCGCGTGATCGAGGTTTACCTGCGGCACATGTGCGAGAAGGTGGCGGCACGCCTGCGCCGCTACGACAGGCAGGCGGGACAGCTGTACGTCGGTTTGCGGCTGGAGTCGTCGTCCGGGGATATCGACCAGCTGTTCCGGCTGCCATATGGGCCACCCGACGGAAAACGCCTGTTCGGACTGGCGTTGAAGTTTCTCAAGTGCCGTTGGCGTGGCGAGGCGGTAACCCATGTACAGGTCACGGCTTCGCAGCTGCGCACCGCTTCCGGCCAGCTTGAACTTTTCCCGGCCGAAAATACCCGCATCCAGTGCCGTACCGATGCCATCGATCGCATCAACCGGCGCTACGGCGAGTTCACCGTCGCCCCCGCCACGCTGCTGGAACGATCCACCATGCCGAATGTGATCGCGCCCGCCTGGCGGCCGGACGGCCACCGGCAGCACATTCCGGATTGAATGACCGAACCGGTGGGGCTGTATATAGCGGCGATCGGTCGGGAGACGGCTGAGAACAATGCCGATTAATGCTTTATCCGCGGGTACTTAGTCTGGAATATAACAAAGGGAGGCATGGCGGCGTTCAGAACACCTGTCTGGCACGAAACTTGAAGCAATAAACAATAAAACAGTGGCCTGGGGTGCCGGCAATGAGTCCCATTATCCTCCTGCTCGACGACCGCAGGGAGAATCTCGATGTGATGCAGCGGATGCTCAAGCGACTTCCGGGAATGGACGTCAACGTGGTGAGCTTCACAACCGGTGATGCAGCGCTCGCCTGGTGCCGTGAACACGAACCCGATATTTGCGTGGTGGATTACAACATGCCGTCCATGGACGGCATCGAGTTTATTTCCACGGTGCGCCAGCAGACGAAATACAAAGGGATCCCCATCATCATGATTACCGGTTCGGCGGACCGCGAACTTCGGCAGCGTGCGCTCGCGAGCGGGGCCAATGATTTCATGACACGACCGGTCAATACCGATGAATTTCTGGCCCGGGTGTACAACCTGCTGACGTTGCGCATGAGTCTTGTCAATCCGACCGAAAGACTGGAAAAACTGGCGCTCGACGTTGAGCTCCTGGCGCAACAAATGCTTGAGCGCGAGCACGAACAGATCATTTTCAAGTTGCACCAGCTCAGTACCGCGCGCGATGAGGAAACGGGCAATCATATGCACCGTGTGGCGCATGTCTCACGTCTCATTGCCCAGGAACTCTGCTATGACGATCAGTTCTGCGACATGATTTATCTCGCCGCGCCCATGCACGATATCGGCAAAGTCGGGATTCCGGACAGGATACTGCTCAAATCCGGGAAACTTACTCATGACGAGTGGGAAATAATGAAAACCCACACCACCATCGGCTATGAAGTGCTGAAGGACTCGAGTTCACCGCTGCTGCGTCTGGGGGCGGAAATCGCACATTCGCATCATGAAAAATACAACGGCCTGGGTTACCCCCTGGGACTGGCCGGTGAAAAAATACCGGACGCGGGACGCATTGTGGCCGTGGCCGACGAGCTGGACGCGCTGTTATCCATACGCCCTTACAAGTTGGCATGGAATGTTACGGATGCACTGGCGCATTTGCGCAAAATCCGCGGCGTGCATTTCGACCCCGCTTGCACCGATGCTTTGCTGCGGCAGACCGATGCACTCTTCGCGATTTACAAAAAGTTTGCCGACGATCTCGCTGCGTTGGTGGCCAATGAACCCCTTGTACAACGCGGAGCCGCCTAAGCCCGGGGATAATCGCGACTGAGGGATCAACATCCTGTGGACATGGATGTTGCGTCAGCCGCTTCCATTCTTCCGTATTTATATTTGTACCACACAAGTCCGAGACGTTCGCGCAACGCGGTACTGCTGCGGTACAAGCCGTCAATCGACGGGAAATATCCCAAGGCATCGCGTTCCTGCTTGTCGAGTGTGGTGAATCCCACGGGCGCCGGACGAGTGGCGATGCCTGTGGCTGCGAACGCCCACACCGCGCGCGGCATGTGGGAGGCGTGTGTTACCAGGTATACGCATTTCACGCCCGCGGGCTCCAGGATCGTTTTCGTGAGCCTGGCATTCTCGTAGGTCGTACCGGAATTGCTTTCCACCCATTTGGCCTTTACTCGAAAGTCTTGCGCCAGCGCTGCCTGCATCAAGGCCGCCTCCGGGACAGCTTCACCGTAGGGCGCGCCACCGGTCACCAGGATCGGTAGTCCGGTGAGTCGATGCAGACGGGCTCCGTAACGCAAGCGCTCGAGGGTTGGTTGGTTCACGCTGTCACCGACGCCGTATTCCGTGGCATCGGTGTAACGGCCTCCCCCGAGAATGACGATGGCGCCCGCCTGTTTTCCGGGTTCCTTCGTCACATTCAGGCCGACCGGTGGAAACCGGGATTCAATTGCTTCCGTGAGCTGAACTCCCGTGAAAGGCAAGCTCAGAATCAGCAGCGCGACGACACTGAGCGCCACAATGACATTACCCATGATTACCCGGCGGATCTGGATGATGAAACCGAGCAGCGCGACGACAATAATGACACCCGGGGGCAACAGCAACAACGCCAAGATCTTGGTGGTGATATCCACCATGCTTGTCAGATGGAGGCTCCCGCCGCTTGTTGTTCGGCGTGGTAGGAGGAACGCACCATGGGACCGCTGGCGGCATTGCGGTAACCCATTTCCCGCGCCGCCAGTCCGAATCGTTCGAATTCCCCGGGCGTGACGAAGCGCGCCACCGGGAGATGGTGTCGGCTCGGTTGGAGGTATTGGCCGATGGTAAGCAGGTCGCATCCGTGGGCGCGCAGGTCGCGCATCACCCCGAGGATTTCGTCGTTCGTTTCCCCGAGTCCCACCATCAGGCCGGATTTCGTGGGGACAGCCGGGTGGCGTTCCTTGAACTGCCTCAGCAATTCCAGCGAATGCCGGTAGTCGGCGCCCGGGCGCGCGGCCGGGTACAGACGCGGTACGGTTTCCAGGTTGTGATTGAACACATCCGGCAAAGCCTCGCCGAGAATATCAAGCGCCACCGCCATGCGGCCGCGAAAATCCGGCACCAGAATTTCGATCGAGATCCGTGGCGTGTGCCGCCTGACTGCCTGGATGCAGGCAGCGAAATGCGCTGCCCCCCCGTCGCGCAGATCGTCGCGATCCACCGAGGTGATCACGACAAATTTCAGTTTCATTTCCGCGATGGCGCGCGCCAGGTTTTCCGGTTCCTGACTGTCCAGCGGCAAAGGGCGTCCGTGCGCGACGTCGCAGAATGGGCAGCGGCGCGTGCACAGCCTGCCCATGATCATGAACGTGGCGGTGCCGTGACTGAAGCATTCGCCGAGATTCGGGCAGGTCGCTTCTTCGCAAACCGTGTGCAATGCGTGCGCGCGCAGCAGGACCTTGAGCCTTCCGACCTCGGGATGAGTCGGGGCCTTGGCGCGGATCCAAGCCGGTTTGCGCGGCAGTTCGGTTGTCGCGACGATCTTGATGGGTATACGCGCCGTTTTGGCCGCTCCTTTTTGCTCGATGGCGGCGCGCGGGCGCGGCTTGTCGTTAGTCCGATCGTTCACTCGGGTCCGAATGGGAGGTGGTTTGAAGCCTGTGTCGGTACAGTATAACCCAGTTCACGGACCAGCTCTTCGAGCAGGTTTCGGCCGGCCGTAGCCGTATTCTGGCGGACACCGCGGTCTGCCAGTTGCGTCACGGGCTGACCGGGATAACCACAGGGGGCAATGTAGGAAAACGGTGTGAGGTCCATGTCGACATTCAACGCCAGACCGTGGTAACTCGCTCCCTGTCGCACGCGCAATCCCAACGCGGCGATCTTTGCCTCACCGGCGTAGACGCCGGGCGCGCCCGCGCGCCGTTCTGCACGGATATGGTGTGCGGCCAGCAAATTGATCACCGCCTGTTCCAGGGCCGTGACCAGGTGTTTCGCTCCCCAACCGCGACGGTTCATGTCCATAAGGATGTAAGCCACCAACTGCCCCGGGCCGTGATACGTCATATCGCCGCCGCGATCGGTATACACCACGGGGATATCGTGAACGTGTGTGAGTGTGCCGCAGCGGCCTTTAAGGCCCATGGTGAAAACCGGCGGATGCTCGAGCAGCCAGATTTCATCGGGCGTGTCCGGTGTACGCGCGCTGGTGAAATTCTGCATGGCACGAAACGTGGGAAGGTAATCGACCCGACCCGGCAGGCGGAGCAAAACTTCTTCGTTCAGGATGGATTGGTGCGCCGGCCGCGTCATCCCACTTCTCCCCGGATGAACGCCTGTTTGTATTGCTGGTAAAGCGCAAACACCCGCACATGCATGGGCCCCTGCTTGCCGTCCCCCACCGGCCGGCTGTCGATGCGGGTGATGGGGAGGATCTCCTTGGTTGAACTCGTCATCCATACTTCATTCGCGGATCGCAGCGACCCGATCGGCACTGGCTGTTCGACACAGTCGATATCATGGGAATGCGCGATTTCCACCACGAGGTCGCGCGTAATGCCCGGCAGGATGTACGGGCCTTTCGGCGGTGTGATGACGCGATCGCCACTGACTATAAAAATATTGCTGGCCGCGCCTTCGGTCATCAGGCCGTCGCGCACGAGAATGGCCTCGACCGCTCCTTGTTCAATGGCCTGTTGACGCAGCAAGGCATTGGCAAGCAGTGCGATGGATTTGATGTCGCATCGCTGCCAGCGGTTATCAGCGGTGGTAATCGCCGCCACCCCCTTGGCCAGTTGTTCGGCGGGTGGGTAGTTCAATGGCGAGGCATAAGCGAACACCGTAGGTGAAATGTTGGGCGGGAACGCATGATCACGCGCGGCCACGCCGCGGGTGATCTGAAGATAAACCGACTGGTCGACAGTCCCGTTATTCGCCGACAGGCGCGTAAAAATATCGTTCCATTGCCGGGCGGTATGTGGGTTGCGCAGTTGTATGGCAGTCAGGCTTGCCTCCAGGCGCGCAAGGTGATGCGGCAGCCGAAACATCCGGCCGCCGAAGACCGGGATGACTTCGTAGACACCGTCGCCAAAAATAAAACCGCGATCGAAAACCGAAACCTTCGCCTGGTCTGGCGGGATGAATTCTCCATTGAGGTAAACGAGTGACATGGTCGGTATCGTCAAGGCGGGGAAATCATGGTGATGCCCCGGCTGTTGTCCTTTGGTCTGTATCGACCTTTACTTTAGCCAGAGTTGGAACTTGTCGATCGCTCGCTGAAAAAGATTGCCTTTTCTGATTTCCTTCAGCGCCACGAGGGGATATTCCGCATACGGTTCCCGATCCAGTTCGAGCGCCAGCGTGCCCACTGTTTCTCCCATGTGCACCGGGGCGTGTGGCGTTGCTTCCAACATCAGCCGCGCCTGCAATTTGTCGTGCCAACCGCGAGGCAGGGTCAGATACAGATTCTGCTTTACGCCTATCGGCACCGTGGACTGATTCCCCAACCAGACACGCACATGAGCCGCGGGATCATTCGCGGCCTGGATCAGCCGTGTTTCAAAGTATCGAAACCCGTGATCCAACAGTTTTTGCGCCGCCTCGAAACGGGTGGTCTCGCTTTTCGTCCCCAGCACCACCGCAATAAGTCGCATCCCGCCGCGGATGGAGGAGGCCAGGAGACAAAAACCCGCATTCCGGGTCTGACCGGTTTTTACACCGTCAACGCTCCGATCCCGCCACAACAGCACGTTACGATTATACTGCGTTATGCCGAGGTAGGTGAATTCCTTCGCGGCAAACAACCGGTATTGATCCGGGTAATCGCGTATTATCGCAGACGCCAGGTGCGCCAAATCGCGCGCGCTGGCCGCGTGCCCCGGTTGATCATGGCCGGTGACATTTTCAAAGTGGCTAAGCGTAAGGCCGAGTGAATTTGCGGCGTCATTCATTTCGGCCACGAAGCCGGCTTCGTTTCCCGACGCCTTTTCCGCGAGCGCGATGGCGGCGTCGTTGGCCGAGAGCACGATCATGCCCTGGAGCAGTTCGTCAACGCGCGCCTTCGTCCCCGGCCGCAAGAACAGGCGCGCGCCTTTGGCATTCCATACTTGCCGGGTGATGTTTACCATGTCATCCGGATGCAGTTTCCCGCGTTTCATCTTTCCAAATAACACGTAGGCGGCCATGAGCTTGGTGAGGCTGGCGGGCGGCACGGGCAAGTCGGCATTTTTTTCCGCCAGCAGCTGGCCGCTGTCGTGGTCCATCAGCACCCAGGATTTTGCCGCGATGTTCGGGACCGGGATGCTGGACGGCGTGGCGGCCATGGCGTGGCTGCAACACAGTCCGAAAACCAGCAGACCGGGAAATATCTTAAGCAGTTTTGAAACGGAGGGTGATTCGTGGGGCACGATCACTCGACCACGATTCGGGTATCCGTAATACCGAGTTTTGTCACGCGATCCGACAGCTGGTCTCCTTCCTGCACATCCGCCAGCGGCCCGATGCGCACGCGGTAGAGGCGTACCGCCTCCGGCGCGCGCTCATTCGGAACCAGTGCCGATAGAATGAAGATGGGACGTTCGGTTTCACGCTGGAGACGAGCACGTAAATTGATGGCGTTATCCCATCGACTGAACGCCCCCACCTGGAGATAGAGCTTCGGACTTGAAACGGAGGCGGGTCGGGGCGGGCTGTCGGCCGCCACCGCGGAAGGAATGATTTCAATAACCGGCTTTTGGGATTGAGCGACTTGCACCGATGGGTCTTCAGGCCGGATGGCCTCGACTTCGACGATACCGGTGCCGGTGCCGAGAATGCCGAGTTTGGCCGCCCCGGCATAAGACAGATCGATGAGCCGATCGTGGAGGAAGGGACCGCGGTCATTGACACGCGCAATAATCGCGCGGCCGTTTTGCAAATTTCTAACCCGCACGTAAGAAGGAAGCGGTAGTGTTTTGTGCGCCGCAGTCATGGCGTACATGTCGTATGGCTCGCCGCTCGAGGTGCGTTTGCCGTGAAATTTCTTTCCGTACCATGAAGCAATGCCGCGTTCGCGGTAACCGGTTGTGTCAAAGAGCGGCGTATATGTTTTACCGTAAACGGCATAGGGTTTATTTCCGGAAGTGGCCAGTGGTTCCGATTTTGGCACGGCATCCGGGATGCCGGCGATATCCACCGGCGGACGTTCCTCGGGCCCGTCGTCTTCAAAATAACCGCCGCTTCGTGGAACCGTGCCACAGGCAGAGAGCAGAACAAGCAGCGATAACGGCGGAATCCACCGAAGGTCCATCATGACTGCTCCGCGCGTTTGCGTATCATTTCACTCAGCTCATAGACAGCCAGGGCGTATTGCTTGCTGTGATTATAACGCGTGATGACGTAAAAGTTGTTGTAACCCAATCGGTAATATGGGCCGTATTCTCCTTCGAACGAAACCAGCGCGGCGCGCCGTGACGCATGCTCCATCCGGCGCGGAAAAATACCGTAATTGGTTAACTGATTCACCGGCAAGGCCGGCTTCAATCCGAGTTTCTCGATCCAGAAATACAGCGTTCCTTCGAGATGCACGTCTTCGATCAGGGGAGCGCCGGCTTCCCAGCCGTGTTTTTTCAAGTAGTGACCGATGCTCCCGATGGCATCGTCGGAACTCGAGAGCAGATTACGTCGCCCATCGGCATCGAAATCCACGGCGTACTGGCGATAACTGCTGGGTATGAATTGCGGCAGGCCCATGGCCCCGGCATAGGAACCCTTGAGTTCGCATGGATTAATATCGAGCTCGCGGGTAAGCAACAGGAATTCAGCAAGTTCCTGGCGGAAGAATGCCGAACGCGGCGGATAGTCCAGCATCAGCGTGGCCAGCGCATCGAGTATGGGATAGTTGCCCATGTTCCGGCCAAAATGGGTTTCGACCCCGAGGATGGCGATGACAATCTCGGGTGACACGCCGTATTGTTTCTGTGCGCGCGCCAAAACTTCCGCGTGTTTCTTCCAGAACTCAACGCCACGACGCACATTTTCGTCGGTTAGAAAAATTTTTTTGTATTCATACCAGGGCAGCAATTCCTTGGGACGTTCCATCGCGCTCACAATCTCGGGGCGGATACGGGCACATTGAAAGGTTTTTTCAAGTTGATTGAGGGAAAATCCGTGTTTCTCGGTCATCTCGGCCGAGAAATAACGCAGCGCCGGGTATTGCTCGAATTCGAGGGCATGGCCAACCGGCGACGCCGCGAGTGACAGACCACAGATCGCCAGGGTTATTGGAATGGATAGTCGCATGGGAATTTATTCAGTAATTTTGCGGTGGGTCTGGATGCTCATGAGGATGCCCAAACCGGCCATGACCGTAACAATGGAGCTTCCACCGTAACTCATTATAGGCAGCGGAATGCCCACGATCGGGAGAATGCCGGTGACCATACCCATGTTCACGAAAAAATAAAAGAAGAAGGTGAGGCTCAGGCTTCCCGCCAGCAGACGCGTGTAGGTGTCCTTGGCGAGGTAGGCGATGAGTATCCCGCGGGTGACGATGATGGCGTAAATTACCACCAGCAACAGGCTGCCGATCAGGCCGAATTCCTCGGCGAACACGGCAAATATGAAATCGGTGGACGATTCGGGGAGGTAATCCAGATGCGCCTGACTGGAGTTGAGCCAGCCCTTGCCGTAGACGCCTCCCGAACCCACGGCGATCATGGACTGGATGGTGTGATAACCGGAGCCGAGGGGATCGGCCTCCGGATTGATCAACGTGAGGACACGCTGTCGTTGATAATCATGCAAATAATTCCAGGCGAATGGCGCGGCAACCGCGACCCCGACAAGCAGCAGAATGATTATCCGCCAACGCATACCCGCGAGAAAAAGCACGAAAATTCCCGCGCTGAATACCAGCAACGCCGTCCCCAGATCGGGTTGTTTGATTATCATGTAGGTCGGAATCGCCATCATGATAAATGCCGTCACCAGGCGCAAAAGCGTGGGAGGCAGGATGTTCCGTGCCAGATACCATGAAAGCATCATGGGTACGGCGAGTTTCATGATTTCGGCCGGCTGGAACTTGATGAAGCCGAGATACAACCAGCGTTGCGCGCCCTTGCCGATGACGCCGATTGCGAGAACCGCAATGAGCAGGATCATGCCGCCGATGAAAATATACGGCGACCATCGCTCGAGGTTTTCCGGACGTATCTGGGCCACCACGAACAGCACGGTAAAACCGATCATCAAGCGCATCAGGTGATTCAGGGTCGCGTCGAGATCCGCGGCGCTGGCGCTGTACACCACGAACAGACTGATCATCGCCAGGCTGACCAGAGCGAAAAACATGCTTTTATCGAGATGCATCCGTTCCCAATTCATGTCGATTGCCCGTTGGTCGTTGTTGAAGACAGACGTTTTATTGTCATTCAATATTTTCCTGAAGCGGAGCGGCAACAGGCGGTGTCGCGGTGATTTTACCCAGAACCACGTAATCCATGATTTTTCTTGCAATCGGAGCAGCGGCGGAACTTCCATGACCGCCATTTTCGACGACCACGGCCACGGCGACTTTGGGTTCATCGGCCGGCGCGAAAGACACGAACAGCGCGTGATCGCGGAGTCGCTCCGGGGTGGTCTTTTCGCTGTACGTCTGACCTTGGGGCACGCTCTTTACCTGCGCCGTCCCGGTCTTGCCGGCAATTTTGTATAGGGCATTGTGACCGATGCCGTAAGCAGTTCCCTTGTTGGTGTGTACCGCGTCAGTCAGGTTTTGAATCTGCGTGGCGAGATGGCGTTTGTCTTTGAGCGGTATCGGGGTAAAGGCCTCCGTGGCGATTTCGCGCACGGCCTGGGTTTTCGCGTCCACGATGGCATGGACCAGTTGCGGTTTCATGCGGATGCCCTGATTCGCCAGCGCCGAAGTCGCCGAAGCGAGTTGCAGCGGTGTCGCGAGTATCGGACCCTGGCCAATGCCGGAGACAACGGTTTCGCCGGGATACCATTTTTCCCCGCGCGCGGCGCGCCATTCCCGCGAAGGCAAAAAGCCTTCGTTTTCGTTCATCAGGTCCACGCCGGTTTTGGAGCCGAAACCGAACGGCGCAAGGAATCGCTTTATGCCATCGATGTCCATGGCAACGGCCAGCTTGTAAAAATATACGTCGCACGATTGCACCACCGCATCGTGCAGATTTACCGCGCCGTGCCCTGCCTTTTTCCAATCGCGAAAGACGTGTGAGTTGGGCGGCAGGGTGAACCACCCGGGGCAGACGATCGGCGCGTCGGGCTCGAATCCGTCAAGCTCCAGCGCCGCCAGGCCGAGAAACGCCTTGATGGTCGAGCCCGGGGCATATTGCCCGTTGATTCCGCGGTTGATCAGTGGCTTGTCTGGGTCGTTGGTCAAGGTCTGATAAGAGTCCGGATCGATTCCCTTGATAAAAGGATTAGGATCGTAGACAGGAGTACTGGCAAACGCGAGCACGGCACCGGTAGCCGGATTCAATGCGATGACCGCCCCGCGCCGCTTGCCCAGCGCCTGCTCCGCCAGTGCTTGAAGTTTCGCGTCGATGTTCAGGATAAGGTTTTTGCCCGCGACCGGACTGATACGTTCAAGGATGCGCAGCGATCGCCCGTGCGCATTGGTTTCGACTTTTTCAACACCAACCTGTCCGAGGAGTTGTTTTTCGTAACTCGCCTCAATTCCCAATTTGCCGATGTAATCGACGCCGCGGTAGGATGTTTTGTCGATCTTCTCCAGTTCCTGTTCGTTGATTCGGCCGACGTAACCCAGAAAATGCACGCCGAGACCGGCGAGCGGGTAATGACGTCGCAGGCGCGCCTCGAGTTCCACGCCGTTGAAATACGGACGTTTGACCGCCAGCCGGGCCGCCTCTTCTTCGGTCAGATGAGAACGCAGCACGATATTTTCGAATTGCGGCCGTTCGCGCAGCAGCTTGCGGAAATTTTTGAGGTCCGCCTCGTTCAAGTTCACGACCCGGCCCAACTCCTCAAGCAGTGCATTCATGTCATCGACCTGTTCCGGAATGATCTCCAGCGTATACACCGGATAGTTCTGCGCTAGAATTACCCCGTTGCGGTCGAAAATCATGCCCCGAGGCGGTTGAATTGGAACCGGCTTGACGCGGTTGGCCTGTGACAGCGTTTCATAATGGCGGTGTGCGAATACTTGCAGGTAAACCAGGCGCGCCAGCAGCGCCAAGATCAGCGTTATGACAACTATCCCGATTATCGAAAGTCGTGCGTTGAACAGCCGGGTTTCCCGGAAATGGTCCTTGATCGGGATGTTAAGCATGTGTCAGGAAATGGCGCTCCGCCGGCGCATATCGCGCAAGATAATGAACAACCACGGCCACAACAACGCGCCGACGATACTCGGTGTCCAGTAGCTGATCGTTTCCGGTGCCTGGCCGATCGCCCCGCGAATCCACAGCACCAGCAATTGATTGGTTATCAGCAGACCGAAAACCGAAACGGCCTGTTGCCAGCGCGGGAACATTCGCAGCTGTAAATGCAGCCTCACCGCCAGAAACGCCACGAGCGTTTTGCCGATGGCATTACTTCCCAGCAGGGAGCCGTAGAGGACATCCTGGAGAAAACCCAGCAGCCACCCGGTGCCCACGGAAACTCGATCCGGGATCGCAAGACACCAGTAAATCAGCACCAGTCCTACCCAGTCAGGGCGAAACGGTTCGGCCCAAACCGGAAAGGGCATGATTGTCAGAATCAGGGCCACGGAAAAAGTGCCGATCAGCGTTACCCGGCGGCGCTTATCGGGACTCCACGTCATTTTCGCGTGTCTCCGGATCGCGCCGGTTTGTTTCCCCAGATGAGCATGACCTGCTTGCCGTGGTTGAGTTGCGCCGTCGGCTTCCCGGTAACGGTGAGAAACGCTTCGTTCGAATCGTTAATAATCTTGACGACGTGTGCCACGGGGTACCCGGGCTGGAATGTTCCACCCATGCCGGAACTCACGAGGAGATCGCCTTCCTTGATGTCGGCCGAGGCGGTGAGATAAGGAATTTTCAACTTGTCCGGATCTCCCGTTCCGAAAACCAGCATCCGCAGTCCGCTGCGATTATCGAACACGGGAATGGCATGACCCGCGTCGGTGATGAGGGTTACGCGGCTGACGCGGCTTGAAACCTGGGTAACCTGGCCCATGATGCCGTGTGCATCGATGACCGATTGCCCGACATAGACGCCATCTTGACTGCCCTTGGCCACCACAATCTTGCGCGTAAAAGGTTCGGAACTGACTTCAATCAGTTCCGCGGCCAGGACTTTTTCAGTTACCTGCGTGGCACTGACGATCATGCGGCGCAGGCGGCTGTTTTCCTCTTCCAGGGTTTCGAACTTCTGCAATTTGGCCAGGAGCAGTTGTCTTTCGGCCAGCAATTTTTCATTGTCCCGGCGGAGCGCCCCGCGAGTAGTGAGAAAATCCGCGATTCCGTGGAAAACCTGGGTTGGCGCGGCCGCAATCACCTGCACGGGATAGGCCAGAAGATTCAAGCCGGCGCGTATTTTCTCGAGATGATGTCCGCGGTGGTCGAGGACCATGAGTGTCCCCGAAAGGATCGACAGCAGGATCAGTCGGGTTAAATTCGACGGTGCCCCGAAGGATCGGCCGAAAATGTTGATCATACGGCGCTCAGCAGGGGAGATGCATTGCCAGCGGCAGGGGGAAACGAGCGAAACGCGCGATTATTCGTACACAAATACATCGCCCAGTGTTTCGGCCTCCATGAGCGCCCGTCCGCAACCGCGTACCACGCAGGTGAGGGGATCTTCGGTGATGATGATGGGTAAACCGGTCTGTTCCGACAGCATGCGGTCGAAATCGCGTAGCAGCGCCCCGCCGCCCGACACGACGAGACCTTTTTCGGCGATGTCGGCGCCGAGTTCCGGCGGTGTCTGCTCGAGCGCGAGCTTGATAACGCCGATAATGCCCGCGAGACATTCCGAAAGTGCCGCGTGCACCTCCTGGCTGGTGAGAACCTGGCCTCGCGGCACGCCGTCGGCAATATGCCGGCCTTTGACTTCGATCTGTTTGACCTCGCTGCCTTCCCACGCGGTCCCTATTTCCTTTTTCACATTCTCGGCGGTGGCCTCGCCGATCAGCAGGCCGTATTTGCGGCGGATATAATTCACGATGGCTTCATCCATCTTGTCGCCGGCGACACGCAGCGAATGCGAATACACGATACCGCCCAGTGAAATGACACCGACCTCGCTGGTTCCGCCGCCGATGTCGAGCACCATCGAACCGGTCGGTTCCATGATCGGGAGGTCGGCGCCGATGGCGGCCGCCATCGGCTCCTCAATCAGGTATACCTCGCGCGCGCCGGTGCTCATCGCCGCTTCGCGGATGGCGCGCCGCTCCACCTGGGTCGAGCCGCAGGGAACGCAGATGACGATGCGCGGGCTGGGTTGAAACAAACGATTCTCATGCACCTTGCGGATGAAATACTTGAGCATCTCGCCGGTGATGGTGAAATCGGCGATCACGCCTTCCTTCATCGGCCGGATCGCCTGGATCGAGCCCGGCGTGCGGCCGAGCATTTTCTTGGCTTCGTGTCCGACAGCAAGAATGGAACGGTTGTTACGGCTGGTGAAATCCTGTCGAATGGCGACGACCGAAGGTTCATTCAGGACAATGCCCTTGTCGCGCACAAAAATCAGCGTGTTGGCGGTGCCCAGATCGATCGCGATATCGCTGGAGAAGATACCACGGAGGCTTTTGAACATGAGGCGGATTCTACCTTGAAGCCGTTATTGAACTGGCACGATTGTACTTGAATATAGGCAACCCGTCACAGGTACCTCATGGCTTCGGTGATAGCGAGGAAGTGCCGGGTCAATAAGAAAATCATATGGGTTTTCGATTATTGAGGCGGCAAGACGACTACGCTCCGGGGCCAAGACGGAAGCGACTGAACGAACATATTCAAGTTGTTGCATGCCGCCTCAATAATCCGCGCTAACTCTATCAACCGCAGTCGGGCGGTTCAACCGGCGGGATGAATATGGTAATTTGCGGTCTTCAGGAAAGCACAAACGCCGCGCATGCCGCAAGCACCGAAGCGGCCAACACCCAGAGTCCGAATATATTTCCATGTCCCTCACTCGCGAGCAGGTCCGCAAAATAGCGCTTCTGGCGCGACTGCATATCACTGAACAAGAGTCCATTGCCTACGCCGAGACTCTCTCCCGCATCCTCGGCTTGATCGAGCAGATGAATGCCGTGAATACCGATGGCGTCGCTCCCATGGCGCACCCGAACGAGGCGGGGTTGCGGTGGCGCCAAGATGCCGTTACCGAGTCGAATCAGCGCGAGAAATTCCAGCGAATTGCACCGGCGGTCGAGGCCGGATTGTATCTTGTTCCCAAGGTTATAGAGTAGTTTTTGCACCCGGAACGTCAAGCGCCAGCCATGATCGAAAAAACCGTAGCCGAGCTCTCCGCCGCCCTGCGCCGGAAGGAAATCTCCAGTGTCGAGTTGGCCCGGCTGTTCCTCGAGCGGATTGATAAATACAAAGACCTGAATGCCTTTATCACGGTGGATGCGGACCGCACGCTGTCCCAGGCCAAGGCGTCCGACGAGCGGTTGGCCAGGGGGGCGAATAATCCGCTGACGGGAATTCCCGTCGCCCAGAAGGATATTTTCTGCGCGGACGGCTGGCGCACAACTTGCGGTTCCAGGATCCTGTCGAATTTCGTCGCTCCCTATAACGCGACGACGGTTGACAAATTCAATCAAGCCGGCGTCGTGTGTCTCGGAAAAACAAACATGGATGAATTCGCCATGGGTTCATCGAACGAGACGTCTTATTATGGTGTGGTCAAGAACCCGTGGAATCCCGCCCTGGTGCCCGGCGGGAGTTCCGGTGGCTCGGCCGCGGCGGTGGCGGCGCGCCTCGCCCCGGCCGCCACCGGCACCGACACCGGCGGCTCCATCCGTCAGCCGGCGGCGCTG
>Ga0209109_10000399_pt1 | contig 22824 bp, 18 predicted proteins | sample Rifsed10ft2_FD_184004 | JGI IMG/M metagenome (GOLD analysis project Ga0209109, IMG submission 184004) | Soil microbial communities from Rifle, Colorado, USA - sediment 10ft 2 (version 2) | ecosystem: Environmental > Terrestrial > Deep subsurface > Rock core/Sediment | place: Rifle, Colorado... | reverse complement strand
TGGAGAACTGGGAGGCGGCCTCGACGCGGTTCTTGAAGATCGTCCCGAAGGATCAACCGGCGGCCAGCCCCATCGCGGTGGCGTGGCCTGCGCTGGTCACGCCCGTGCCGGTTTAGAGGGGACGGGTATATAATCGCGCCTCAGCGACCACTCATTTCCCCAGGAGGCTCACATGGAAACCGAAATCCTTTACCGCCCCTCGTATTCACTCACCAAGATCAAGCTCGGCCCCAACGAAGAAGTGCGCGTCGAAGGCGGCTCGATGGTCAGCATGAACGCGGACGTGACGCTGGAGACCAAAGCGGAAGGCGGCCTGCTCAAGTCGCTGGCGCGCTCGGTCCTCGGCGGCGAGTCGTTCTTCATCAACACGTACAAGGCCGCCGGGCGGGGCGGCGAGGTCAACGTGGCTCCGTCGCTCCCCGGCGACATGATCGCCCTCAACATGCAGGGCGAGACGTTGATGGTGCAGTCCGGCTCCTTTGTCGCCTGCGAGAAAAACATCGCCATTGACACGGCGTGGGGCGGCGCTAAGACCTTCTTCGCCTCGGAGGGGTTGATCATGCTCAGGGCCTCGGGCAGCGGGCTGCTCGTGCTGTCGTCGTACGGCGCGATCCACGAGATGAACCTGGGCGCGGGCGAGAAGTACACGGTGGACACCGGCCACCTGGTCGCGTTCTCCGCGAACATCGGCTTTCAAGTGCGGAAGGTGGGCGGCCTGAAGTCCACCCTCTTCAGCGGCGAGGGGTTGGTCGTGGACTTGACCGGCCCCGGGCGGGTGCTGATGCAGACCCGCTCCACCGACGCCTTCCTCTCCTGGCTCATCCCCAAGCTGCCCACCTCCTCCGAAGGCGGCAAGGGGATGTCCATCAAACTGGGCTAGTTTCAGAAACCCGGCTTCTCCAGGAAGCCGGGTTTCTCTTTCAGCACGATGGCGCCCAGCAACCCCAGACCCAGCGTAACGTAACAATCTACGGCTTTCCGACACGTGACAATTGCCACTTGTCAGAATGGCAGGCCGTATTCATACTATCTCCAGAAACCTACGAGGAGAAGACCATGAGAAATAGCGCACTGTTCTGGGGAGGCATCCTCATCCTGTTCGGCACGCTTTTGCTGCTGCAAAACCTCGGAATTTTGCCCCTCAATATCTGGAAACTGTTCTGGCCGTTGCTCCTGATCCTGCTCGGCCTGTGGACGTTGTGGGGTGTGTTCGCGCCGCGCCGCGCGCCCGAATCCGAGCAAGTCGCCATTCCGCTCGAGGGGGCCAGCCGCGCCCGCGTCCGCATTCGGCATGGGGCCGGGCAATTGATCATCAAGGGAGGGGCCGGCTCTGGCGAACTGGTCAACGGCACATTCGGCGGCGGGCTGGATTATCGCGCACAGCGCGAGGGGGATGAGTTGAACGTCAAAATGCGGGTGCCGCGGCGCGACGACTTTTTCTTTGCGCCGTGGATGTGGGGGTGGGGCGGCCGCGGCCTGCTCGACTGGTCGTTCAGCCTGAACAACAGCGTGCCGCTTGCGCTGGATTTGAAAACCGGAGCGAGCGACATGCAGCTCGACCTGACGGACTTGCGCGTGACCGACCTGCGCGTGGAGACCGGGGCCAGTTCGCTCAGGCTGACACTCCCGGCGCAGGCCGGATTCACGCGGGCCGCGATGGACGGCGGCGCGACCTCGATCAAAGTCCTGGTTCCGCCCGCCGTGGCTGCGCGCATTGTGGCCTCGGGCGGCGCGGCCTCCATTGGCGTGGATCAGAGCCGCTTCCCGCGCGTCGGCGCGGCGTATCAGTCCCCGGACTACGAGACCGCCCCCAACCGGGTGGAGATGGACATCCACGTGGGAGCCGGGTCCGTGGACGTCCGGTAGACGCCCTCTGATCAAAAAGGAGACTCACAATGATGAGACGTTTCGATTTGCGGATTGCCTGGGGGGTGTTCCTGATGGCCGCGGGCGCGATGGCGCTGCTCCAGAACTTCAATATCCTGACTGGCGCGCTCAACTTGGTCTGGGCGTTTCTGCTCGGGCTGGCCGGGGTGTTCTTCTTGTATGCCTATGTGTCCAACCCCACGAATTGGTGGGCGCTCATCCCCGGCATTATTCTGCTGGCCCTGACGGCGCTGGTCGCGCTGGGCGTGACCGCGCCCGCGCTGGCGGAGGCCTGGGGCGGCCCGTTGTTTCTAGGCGGCATCGGGCTGAGTTTTTGGGCCGTGTATCTCGCCAAGCGCGAGCACTGGTGGGCCATCATCCCCGGCGGCGTGCTGCTCACGCTGGCCGCGGTCGCCAGCATGGAAACCGTGTTCAGGCGCACGGAGCAGCGGGTCGAAACCGGCGGCATCTTCTTCATCGGGCTGGGGTTGACCTTCGCCCTCGTCGGTCTGCTGCCGTCCCCACGCGGGCCGCGAAGCGTGCGGTGGGCGTACATCCCGGCGCTGGTGCTGTTGATTATGGGAGTGCTCATCTTCGCGGCGGCGGAGCAGCTCATCAATTATCTGTGGCCCGCGGCGCTCATCCTCGTCGGGCTGTATCTGGTCTTTCGCACCTTCAGGCCACGACCGAGCGAATAGATTCGTGCCACGAATTCACACGAAACGCTCAAAACCGAATTCGTGACCATTCGTGGACTTCGTGGCAGATCCAGCGCGTGCTATGAAACCAGGCTCAAGTTATCAACCCTTGCCGCTCACGCTGGCCCTTTCCGGGGGCGGCGCGAAGTGCGCGGCGCAGGCCGGGGTGCTGGCGGTGCTCGAAGAAGCGCGCCTCCCCGTGGGCGCGCTCGTCGGCATCAGCGGCGGCGGCCTCGTCGCGCTTCTGTATGCCTCGGGGCTTTCGCCGCACGCCATCCGGGGCTACATCGCCAAGACGAGCCTGCTGGAGGTGTGGGAGTTCGATCCTGCCCGCAAGGCGCTGTTCGGCGAGGCGAAGATTCGCGCGCGCCTGCGAGAAGCGGTCGGCAGCAAGACTTTCGCCGACCTGAGAATCCCGACGACCGTGATCACGGCGGACATGAACACGGGCCGGGAGGTCCATCTAAGCTCCGGCCTGGTGGAAGATGCGATGCTGGCGACGATGGCGATCCCGGGGCTGTTCCCGACAGTCACCTGGGACGGGATGAGGTTGTGCGACGGCGGCATGGTCAATCCCATGCCGGTGGACGTGGCGCGGACGCTGGGGCCGCGCGTGGTGGCGGTGGACGTGCTGCACCACTATGATACGGAAGAGCCGGCGCATATCTTCGAGGGGCGCGGCCCGCTGCGGTACGCTACCGAGGCCGGGCGGCGGCTGGGGCTGGCAGACATTTTGGAAGCGATTTATCTCGGCATGCGCCTCATGTCGAACCGAATGGTTGAATACAATCTGCGGCTCTGCCCGCCGGACGTGCTGATCCAGCCCGCGGTGGGGAAAGTTGGGCTTTTCGCCTCTGACCTCGCGGGTTACGCTTTCGACATGGGGCAGGCCGCGACCCGTCTGGCCTTGCCGCAACTGGAGGCGCTGGCTCACCCGCCCGCGCCCTCATTCTTGGACGCCGTCCGGCGGCGGCTGACGCCTGCCCCGACCTCACCGCCGCGCGCGCAGCGGTGAGCGATACCACTTTGGCAATCAGGTGTCAACGCATACTCAACGGATAAGCGGATTCGGCGTGCGCTATCCGTTGATCCGTTGCCCCATCCGTTGACACCCGGTTCACCAAACGTCACCCCCACAGCCCCAGCGCGATTCCACCCAGAAACCGCAAGACGCCGCCGACTGCCAGCGCCTGCCGCAACCCGATCCAATCCCCCAATAGCGGGCCGAGCACCGAGCCGCACAGGATGCCAAGGTGGAGGGCCAGGTTGTGCAGGGCCATGTGGGCGGGGCGGTCGTCCTCCGGCACGCGCTCCATCAGCCGGTTGACCAATCCGCCGTTCGTGAGCGCCCACGCCCCGCCGCCGATTACGGAGGCGACCCAAAACAGCCGCGCGTCGTGCGCGAGGCTGTGCAGCAGCGGATACGAGCAGTAGAGCAACGCGCCGAGGGCGAGCACGCGGTGATGGCCGAGGCGTTGGCTGACGCGCGCCAGTTGTGTGGAAAAGAGGAGCATGACCAGATAGAAGATGCCATTGCCCAGACTGATCGCGCCGTCTGAGAGGTGCAGCTCGTTCACCCAGAAGAGCGGAACGATGGGGACGGCGAGAAACTGAAAGGTGTAAAAGAGAAAGTACGCGAGCATGAACGGCCCGAACGATCCGCGCAAGAGTTCGAGGCGCAGGAGGGCGCGGCCCGCCGCGCGCGTGAGGAAGCGCAGGCCGGGCGGCTGGCGGAATGCGTCGGCGAACCGCAACTGGCCGGAGGGGGCCACGTCGCCCACCGGCCGGCCCACGCGCGGCGGCGGCCCGTTCAGCGCGCGGATGCGCCCGAGATAATACGTGCTCAACGCCGCGCCCAATGCTCCGAGCGCGAAGACAATTTGATAGTTGAGCGGGAACGCGATCCGGTCCAGCAGCAGCCCGCACCCCAGCGAGGTGCCCGTGAGGCTGACGGACAACAGCGCGGTCCGCCGCCCGACGACGTGGCCGCGCCACTCCGGCGGGATCACGTCCGCGAACAGCGCGTTGAACGCAATCGCGAGCAGCGTGCCCGGCACGGCCATCGCCACGACGATGAGGGGCATCGCCCAGACTTGATGCGCGGCGGGCAGAAGGAGGGGCAGGGGGATGAGGAGCAGAAAGCCCACCCGGTGCCAGATGGACGTGAGGTAGGTGACGCGGATGACGGAGCGGCGCTCCAGCCAGTGCGCCGCCGGAAGCGAGGCCAGCAAATTCACCACCGCCGGGCCGCTGCTGAGCAGGCCAATCAGAAATGCGGCGGCCCCAATCCGCGCCGCGTACACCGGCAGGAACGCGATACTGCTCCCGGCGAGCACGCCGTACCAGAATATGTCGGCGTACAGGTTATTTGCATTTTCTCGTAAGCGTTCAGACATGGTGGGCACGCGCGGGAGTTTACCATACCGCGCAGACCGGAAGGGTCCTTCGCTTCGCTGCGGAAAACCCTTCGGGTCTGGGGGCCGCTTGCGCTCGGCCAAGTTGGGACTATAATCATGTCCAATCAATAGAGAAACCGCCCGCAACGTTCCGGGCGATGGCCTGCGCAGTTAGGGCGCGTGGCGGGGGAATTACAGAAAATTCCGAGCCGTTCGCAACGATTGCGGGCGGCTCGGTCTGTTTTGTGGGTGAGAGATACCTTGTGTTGGCACGAAAGCAACTGCCGACCGAGAGGGATTCCGGCGAATTCAGCAGGTGACTGCTTGGGACGCCAGAGTCAGATTGCTTGCTTCTCAATAAGAAAGGATCCCCAACAAGATGACGACGCTTGAATTTAGAGTTGACTTCTTTTACCTGATGCAATACCTTCAGTTCAAAGGTAATCCTACTTCATGTGATGTGTTCGACCATGCAGTGGTAGACCTCCTTCTATTTCAGTGGGGGCTGACGATCGAAGAGGTAGATGAAGCACATAGGCTCGCTGTTAAGAAAGCAGAGAATAACCAACTTGGAAATGTAACGGATGCGATTGTACGTTTAACAAAATACGCAAGTGAAGATGTGGGCAGGAAAATGCAACTCGTGGCGGACTTGGCGACGGTAGTATCAGTCCAGAAGTATAATCTTACAGATGCGCAGAAGAACATTGTAGACGGATTTCAAAGCCTGCTGGACATGAGGCCCTCGGAATTTCAATTTGCGATTAATCGAGGCATAGAACTCGCGGCAGAGTTGGCTGTTATCGGCCATCAATTTGCTGCTGCCAATAGAATAAGGGCTAACCCTAAATGAAATCTGCTCGTTGACCAACTCATGTGCGAGCCTGATATTGATGAATGGTCGGCTGGGGATGCCGCCACGCTATTGTTCATCCCTCCAGCTCCACCCTCTTTACCCCCTCCCTCTCCACGTCCTCCCGCTTCCACAACGCCGGAACGTACTCGCCCTTCAGCCACAGCGGCAGCAGGTCGCCGTAGTGCGGGTCGCCGAGCAGGCCGGAGTTGCCGGGCGGGGCGATGTGCACCGTGCGCGTCAGGTCGCCCAGGTCAACGATCTCGCGGTACGAGGGCGCGCACGCATCCGGGTGATAGGGCGCGTCCGGGTTGAAGGCGGTCTGGCACACGGTGTCGGTGTCGCCGCCGATGGGGAGCGGGCCGAGGTTGAAGACCTTGTCGAGCGGGGGCTGAACGGCGAGCGAATGCGGGAGCGTGATCTGATGCAGTTTGCCCCACTGCCACCCCGCCGGGTCGGGGCCGAGTTTCTCCTTCAGCCAGCGCGCGGCCTCCGCGAGGCTCTTCTCCATCACCGCCGCGCGCCCGCCAGCGTCCTTCACCCAAACCGAATCCGGATCGTCGAGCATCGCGAACACGGTCACCGTCGAGTGCCCCAGGAATTCGGTGTTCGGATAGAGGAGCGGGTGCGGGCCTTTGCCGCCCATGAACTTGTCGAATAACTCCGGGCCGAGCGCCGGTTCGATCAAGTTGTGTACCAGCCGTGTCAACGTTACCTCATACACCGCGCCGCCCACGCTGTCCGCGCCGAGCCAGCCGTTCCAGTCCATCAGCAGTTTGAGCGCGAGCGCCGCGTCCGGGTCGGTCGGCGCGAGTTGCCTGTCCTTGAGGCGCTTCACCAGTTCGAGGCCGGGGAGCGAATGGAAGTCCATGTGGAACGTGCGGCAGTCGTCGGGCGAGAGGCGGCCCTTGCGCTCGATCTCTGCGACGAGGCGCTGGGCGCGGTAGCCGTTCATCCAGTGCAGGCCGAGGAAATGAGGATACTCGTCGGTCACGATGCGGTGGTTGCACGAGACGATGTAGCCCCGCTCCGGGTTGAGCGCGTGCGGCATCTCCTCGAACGGAATCTCGCCGACCCACTCGTACTCGCCCGTCCAACCGGGGACCGGGATCGTCCCCTGGCCTTTCGCACGCACCGGATGCGTCCCCGTCACCCAATAGCCGATGTTGCCCCGCTCTCCGAGCGCATCCGCGTACATGATATTCAGCTGCGGCGCGGTGATCTCGCGCACCGCATCCACGAAATCGTCCCAGCCGCGCGCGCGGTCGAGGCGCAGGAAACCGTTCATGGCGGGCGAGGGCCGGAGCGCGTACGAGTTGAGCGTGATCGTGTCACCGACCTCCGGTAGGGGCGCGCAGATGAGAGGGCCGTGCCGCGTGATCCGGACTTCCTCGACGTGCGGCGCTGCGCGGCCCTTCACGGCGATCTCCTCCCGGATGACTTCGCAATCGTGCCACTCGCCTTTGAAGTCGTAGCGGCGCGGATTCGCCGGGTCGAGTTTCTCGACGAACAAGTCCTGCGCGTCGGAGAACGTGAGCGTCGCGCCCCACGCGATGTGCGCGTTGTGGCCGACCTCGACGCCGGGGATGCCGGCGACGCTCGCCCCTGTCACTTCGTATTCTCCGCCAGCGAGATGAATGATGTACCAGATGCCGGGCGTGGTGATCTTGAGGTGCATGTCGTTGCACAGGATGGGCTTGCCGGTGGTGGAGCGCCAGCCCGCGATGGCCCAGGCGTTGCTCCCGCGCCCGCCGCCTTCGGCCACGCGGCCCAGGAACGGCCCGCCTTCGGCGAGCATCTTGCCGTCCGGCTGGAGGCGGTTGAAGACGACGCCGTCGGGCAGGGTGGGGACGTCGCGCTCCGGCCATTTGATGTCGAGGTCGGCGGCGCGCTCCGGGCCGAGTTTTTCGATGAGTTGCGCGCGCACGAGTTCGCTCGACCAGCTCGTGGACAGGTTGAAGAGCATGACGCGCGCGATGGCGAGAGAGTCGATGACGGTCCAGCGCGCGGGCCTGAGGCCGGTCAGAGTGAATTCCACCGGGAGTTTCCGCCGGTCGAGGAAGGCATTGACGCCCTCAGCGTAGGCCTCCCCGGCTTCCCGCGCGTAGTCGTCGAGCAAGGCGAGGTCGGCCTGCGCCAGCCGGGTGAATCCCAGCGTGCGCGTCAGCCGGTCGGTGTCCAGCGCCAGTTCTCCGAACGCGGCGGCGAGCTGTCCCATCGCCATCCGCCGGTTCATCTCCATCTGCCACATCCGCTCCTGCGCGTGGACGAAGCCCTGCGCTACGAACAGGTCGTGATGGTTCGCGGCGTAAATGTGCGGGATGCCCCACTTATCGCGGATGACCTCGACGCGCGCGCGCAGGCCGGGGAGTTTGAGCGCGCCAGTGGTGACCGGGCGCGCGCGTCGGTTGAGCAGATTAAAGGGGAGTTGGAGCAGCGAGGCGAGAAGGTCTGGCATGGGTTGGAACTCCTTGATAGTGACGTTGTGGGATTATCGAATTGCTCAAAGTGCAACGAGACCCTGCAGGTCTTATTAAGAGTATAGACCCGTCCGCACTCATCGCCAATCAGTGACGTGATAAATGTCATGCCGAACACATGACATTCATCAGTCAACGCGGCGCGGTTTGAGTGGTATGACTACAGACAGAACCTTGACAACTCAGGCGTTCGACAACGGCAAACCCGGCGAAAGCCGGGGACGCAAAACCGAGGATCTAAAGCCACACCGGTAGAAGGGTGGTGATGATAGCCAGGTTGCCGAAACGCCCAAGTGACGGTTTACTGCGCTAGCCATATTACACAACGCACAGGTTCTCGGACAGACCCGACAAAGAAGGGCCGGTTCACTTACCTGAGCAGCTTCTCGCGGCGAGGAACGCGACACATAGGCAATAGTGCAGTAAACCCTCTCCACGGGCCTGGATGGGAGAATCCAGGCCCGTTTTTATTTCTTTATTCAGGGACATCTCTGGCAGGTGGACAGAGACGGTACACAAGGCCGGGTTACTTTGACACTTGTGTCGTTAGGACGATAATCAGAGCCTATGCCCGACGAGAACCTGACCGCCCCGGAGCCAAGTTCCTCTGACCAATCATCGTCTGTTGCCGTCAGCGCCAAAGGCGATATCACGGTTGGCGGCGACATCGTGGGCGGTGACAAGATCACCACCGTTACTCAAAACTACTATGTTGTCGGTAAAGTGGCCGACGGCTTGCAAGCGCTGAACGGGCTGATTCAGCAGAATGATGATCTCCGCGCCGGGCTGCGCAGCCTGCGTGCCCAGTTCCACGATGTCAGCCGCCAGATTGACCAGTTGAGCAATTACAAAGCGCTGCACGACCTTCTCCATCAATTGGAGTTCGAATGCTACAAGGTGCTCGTGCAGACCACGCCGAAGTTCCCCGCCGATCGCCTCGCCCGTCGCGAAGTGCGCCAATATCGCATCAAACTCGAACGTCTGCTGGCCGATCTGCGCGAGGCCGCCCAGCGCGCCGTTGACCCGGATTTTGAGCAGCAATGGATCGCCGACCTCGCCGGATTGCCGGGCCAACTGGATCACGCGCTCGAGACCAATGACCGTGATCGTCTGGACGAAGCGATCCAGCAGTTGAAGATGGAGCTCGACGTTCAGCCGGCGCGCATCAATAATGAACTGGTGGGCGCGGCTGGCGCCCTCCGCTTGCCTGACCTGGCGCAAGCCCTGGCCGAGATCCGTGCGAAACTGCTGGAAGCGCCCGGCCTCGACCCGGCCCGGGTCCAGGTCTTTCAGGCGGGCGTGAATGAGCTGGCGCGTTTGAGCGCCGCATTGACGGCCCTGGTGCGCGACCACAACGGCTGGCAGGATGTCGAGGTCCGGCTCCGGCGGATCGAAGCGCTCGTCCTGGTGGACGTGCACGCCAGCCAGGACCTGCGCGAGTTGAAGCGCGCCTGGCCGAAACTCAAAGAGAAGAGCCAGGGGCTGAGCCAGAGTCGCGCCGACGGGTTTGGTGAGGCGTTCCAGGCGGCGAGCGCGGCGCTGGATACGCAACTGGCTACGGCCCTACCGGATGTGCTGAGCGAGTTGTTTCTCGATTACCGCGCCTACGCCGGGGAGCTGTTCGTGCAGGTGGATGTGGACCTGCGCAATCTGTGCGGCGATTTGCGCATCATTGGCGAGAAATTAGCTGAGACCCTGAGGATGCTGGAATGAGTGACCCGAACCTGACGCCCGCCGAGGCCGCCCGCTTTCCCTCCTTCCTCACCCTGCGGGAAGCCCATGATGCTCTGTTGGAACGCGAGGATGAGGACACGCCCGAAACCCGCGCCGCCATCCTGGATTTTGTGACGCGCGGACAGGCAACGGGCGCTGTGCTGGATGCGGAGAGCGATCGCCGGGCGGCGCAAAGTCTGTTGAGCTATTGGACCACGCGCCTCTATCGCGTCGGCGTCAAGCTCACAAAGGTCGGCCTGGTCGAGTTCGACCCAACCCTGGCGCCCGAACTGCCGGATGAGCCGAGACCGTATCGCGGCCTGGATGCGTTTCTCGAAGACGATCAGGGCTTGTTCTTTGGCCGGGAAAGCCTGATCGCAGATTTGGTGCGGCGATTGGAGAACGGCCGCTTGCTGGCGGTGCTGGGCGCATCGGGGAGCGGCAAGTCATCCGTGGTGCGGGCGGGGCTGATGCCTGCGTTGAAAAATGGCGCCGTGCCGGGGAGCGAGCATTGGCGTTATGCCCGCCCGATGGTGCCCGGCTCGAACCCCATCGCCGCGCTGGAGCACGCCCTGCGTTCCCTGCCCGCCGAGGCCGATCCCCCTCAACCCCTCGTCCTCGTCGTTGATCAGTTTGAAGAAATCTTTACGCTGAGTGACAGGCCCGAGCGCGAGGCGTTTGTGGGGCGCGTGCTCGACTTACTGCACGACCCTTCCATTCCGCACCGCGTCATCCTCACCATGCGCACGGACTTTTATGACCGGATCGCGACCTTCTCCGAATTCAAGGCGGAGTTTGAGAAGGCCGTGGAGCGCGTGCGGCCCTTGAGCGCGGCAGAACTGCGCCGCGCGATTGAAGAACCGGCCAACAAGGTCGGGCTTAAGTTTGAGGAGGGTGTCGTCACTTCCCTGCTTGAAGACATTCTGGGCGAGCCAGCCGCCCTGCCGCTCCTACAGTTCACCCTCTTGCAGCTGTGGGAGAGACGCCAGCGCAACCGCGTCACGCGCGCGGTCTATCGGGAACTGGGCGGCGGCCGCCAGGCCTTGCAAACCGTCGCCGACCAATTTTTCGAAGAGAGACTCCTGCCTGAAGAGCAGGAAGTCGCCCGGCGCATCTTCTTGAAACTGGTCCGCCCGAGCGAAGGGCTGGAAGTGACCAGCCAGCGTCTGCGCCGGTCAGAGCTGTTCACGAAAGCCTACAACCCCGAGATCACGGAGCGCGTGCTGAACAAGCTGGTGAGCGACGCGCGCCTGTTGAGGCAGACCGAGGGCGACTCGCCCGCCGACACACAGATCGAAGTGGCGCACGAGGCCCTCGTCCGGAATTGGCCCACGCTGATGGGTTGGCTGGAAGACGAACGCGAGAACGTGCGCCGACGGAATCGCCTGCGCGATCAGGCCAAACGGTGGCTGGCGGCGAACCGCGATCCCAACCTGCTCTGGCGCGGGCGGGATCTGGAGGGGGCCGAGCAGTTAGATGACTTGAGCGCGGAGGAAGCTAACTTTGTACACGCCAGCCGCGAAGCGCTGGAGCGTGAGGCCGCCGAGAAAGAAGCGGCCCGTCAGCGCGAGTTGGATGCGGCCCGTCAACTGGCAGAAACGGAAAGGCAGGCGGCCCGACGCGCCCGGCGGTTAACTCTCGTCATTGGGGCGGTCGGTGTCGTGGCGTTTGCGGCAGCGGTGATCGCCGGTCGGCAGTGGTTCGCGGCGAACCAGGCGCGCGACACGGCGGTCACGCAGCAGGCCGCCGCGGTCGCCCAAAAAGGCACGGCGGAGGCCGCCAAGGCCGTCGCCGTGGCGCAGGAGGCCGCGGCGAATGCTGCCAGCATACTGGCCCTCCAGCGACAGGTCGCCGCCGAAACAGCCAGCGCGCGAGAGGCTCTACAACGCGCGACGGCGGTGGCGGCACAGCAAACCGCTGTCGCGGGTCAAAATGCCGCGGCGACCGCCGAAGCGGAAGCCAACACAGAGCGCCTCGCCGCGCAGGCGTCGCTTTCCCGGCAACTGGCGGCGCAGGCCCTCAATCTCGGCCCGCAGCAACTTGATCTGGCACTCCTCATCAGCGTGGAGGCGGTTCAGATCACAGATACGTTGGAGGCCCAGGCCGCTCTGAGTCAGACTCTCCGCCTGAGGTTGGGCCAGAAGGCCACTCCGCTCATGCGCCTGCCGTCCGGCTTCATTCAACGCGCTGTCAGCCTGGCCTACAGCCCGGATGGGGGACAACTGGCCGTGTTGAACAAGGCACCAGACGGGGAGAGCCGAGTGGTGGTTTGGAACGTCACCGGCTCAACGCCCAGGACGGCATGGGAGATCCCGCTCGACGCATCGGCCAACAGTGTAACACTTAGTCCTGATGGAAAGAGTTTGGCAATCGGCGGAAAGAATGGCATTACCCTGTGGAGCGTGGATGGTCGTGAGTTGCTTGGGCGCGCCCAACGCAATCAGTCCGAAGTGCTCAGCGTAGCGTTTAGCCCCGATGGTAAGACTTTGGCCGTCGGGCAGGTCGGCTCGACGATTGTGCTCTGGAATGTCACCGATCCGGGTGCGCCCCAATTCTTGAAGACTCTGCCCGGCAACCCGGATCAACCACGCCATACGGATGATGTGAACAGTGTGGCGTGGTCGCCGGATGGACGCTGGTTGGCTTCTGGCAGTGCCGGGATCAACAACTATGTCCTGGTGTGGAATGTGGAAACGGGCGACTCCTTCCTCACGGTTGAACAGGGCCACACGGATACCGTCTTCGGCGTCGCCTGGTCTCCGGATGGCTACACTTTGGCGTCCGCCAGCCGTGATAACACCGTCGTCCTGTGGGACGTGACGACTCCGAGCGCACCCCGCCTCCTCACTCGGCTAACCGAACATCGTCAAGAAGTGTACGGCCTTGCCTTCAGCCAAGACGGCCTCCTCCTGGCGACGGGCAGTGATGACAGGACAGCAATAATCTGGAGTGTGGCGAACCCGGCGGCCCCCAAACTATTAGCCGTTCTCGAGGAGCACCGCGATCGAGTCCGAAGTGTCGCCTTTAGCCCGGTGACAGATTACGTCGCCACGGGCGGGTTTGACCAACAGACCATCATCTGGCAGATCGTGACCGGCGAGGCGAATCCCGGCGAGTCGCTCCTTCAACTGGCCTGCCGCCTGGCGGGCCGTAATATGACGCAGGCGGAGTGGGAACGGTATTTCCCTGGCGAACCCCGCCGTCGGACATGCCCTGATCTACCCCTGCCATAGACGCTGAGGAATCCACGAAAGGACACGAATAGGCACGAAGGTTGGTAACCAAACGGTAACTTTGCGCGGAACTGGCGGTGAACCTTGCTGGATACACTGTGGGTGGAACAAAATCACGAAAGCGAGAGTCCCACTCTTAGAGCACCCACCGCATTTCGAGGAGGCCGAAGGAGGCCGCCATGTTTCGCAAACTTTTCCTCTGCGCTCTCATGTGCCTGTTGCTGGCTGGCGCCATCTCCGCCGGAGCGAATCTTCCGGTTCTGCTGGGGATGGGCGCCCTGACCGTGCTGGCCTTTTACGCCCCGACGACGCGCGGCGAACGGCAAGGGTGACACTCAATCCACAATCATGGGGAGGCTGAAATGCTCAGGAAAATCACACTCATCGTGGCTTGCGCGGCGATGCTGTTTTCCGCCGTTCCCGCCCGCGCGGATGGCCCTGTCACGCTTGGCATGGGCACGCTCACTTCAATCGCCCTCTCGCCCGGCGGTACGCGCCTCGCGGTCGGAACGACTATCGGCGTGTACTTCTACGATGCGCAGACGTTTGTCCCACAGGGAGGCTGGGAAACGGGATACGAGGTCGTGCAAATCCGGTGGTCGCCGACGGGAAGTCGCGTGGCGCTCGTCAGTGAGGAGTATTGGTCGAACAGGCTGGAGGTTCGAGATGCCGACGGCGGTAAGGTGCTCTGGTCGCTCACTGCCTCTGAGTGGGATGAGCGTTTCGGGCAAGTGGCCTTTGATCTAGGAGGAATGAGACTGGTTGCGACTCGCGATGAACATATGGAAATCTATGACGCAGCCAGCGGCGTGTTGCTGCAAACATTCGGAACTGAAGAGGACTCCTATTCCAGCTACAACCTGCTGGCCTTCAGCCCCAATTGGGAGCTATTGGCCACCTGTTGCGCGTATTACAATCTACTTCAGGTTTGGGATACGGCAACGTGGCAAGTCAAAAGCAGCTGGCGGTGGCAACACAATAGGGCCTTCGATACAGACCCTGGCCAAATAGCCTGGACCACAAACGGGCGGTATTTGGCAACGATTGGTCTTGACTCCGTGGTGCTCATTTGGGATGTGGCGACTCGCCAAATAATCAATCAGACAGTACCCGCTGAAAACATCCCCAGTCTAGCCTTCAGCCCGGATGGAAAATATCTCGCAACAGGCTATGAAGGCGGGTTGGCGCGGTTATGGTCAGGCAAGGATTGGCAAACACACGTCCCATTGCGTGGACATACTGGGGACGTTTCGCATCTGGTTTGGTCACCTGATGGCCACACCCTGTACTCAGGAGGCGGGAATACTGTGCGCGCTTGGGATGCGGCCACCGGCTAGCAACTCCGCGTTGTTGATGGCTTTTCTGCTCCTGTTTTCCAGGTTGCATGGATGGCAGACGGGCAACATCTGATCACAGTGGAAGGGGAGCAATTGGTGAAAGTTGACGTGGCAAGCCGTCTGCCAGTTCAGGTTGCGCCCTTGTCGGCCATAACCTTGGCGAACCGAGGCAGTTATACATATGGATATGCCACACGATTGTTTGTTGACCCAGCAGGTGTTTGGATAGCCGTTGGTGACACAACGGGTCTTACCTTGCACGATGCCAAAACGCTTCAGCCTGTCCGGCATTTGACGCCGGGTCACCCGGTCTTCCACACCCTGTTCAGTGCCAATGGGGAGCGCCTCATCTTGCACGAAGTCACCTTCACGGCAGTTTGGAATACTGCTACGGGAGTGCCAGAGCAGTTGCTATGGGGGCCATCAGAGTATGACTATGCCTTTGAACTCAGTCGCAACCCTGCAGCTGATCGGTTGGACATCAGGTTTGTCCCGGATTCACTCATTGTGACTGATCGGGCTAGTGGTGCTGTACGCTTCACGTTAGAACGCCCACGTTATTCATTTGACGACATGACCATCAATGCGCAAGGCACCCGCCTGGCCGCCATCGTTGGCTACGGCAAGGCAATCAAGTTTTGGAACCTGGACTCGGGCCAACTGCTGGCCGAATACACCGGCTACAGAATCAGCGACATCGCCTTCAGCCTGGATGGCCGTTCGCTCGCAAGTGGAGGCTACGATGGCACGGTGCGCATTTGGCCCGTGCCGTAAGCTCTCACCTCTGACCCCTCTCCCGTTCGGCCCTGCGACTTCGCCCCTTCGGGGCTTCCGCTCAGGGCGCAACGAACGTGAGAGAGGGGACAATACGCCGCCGACTGCTTTCTGCCTTCTGTCCCCTGCCTTCCGCCTTCTGCCTACTTGCCTCCCGCGCCTCTACGCCTATAATTCCCCCCAATGCTTCCCAAAATCCTCATCGCGGACGACAACCCGAACATCCTCTCGTTCGTCCAGCCCGCGCTGGAGCGCGAGGGGTACGCGGTGCTCACCGCAAGGGACGGGGCCGAGGCGCTGTTCAAGTGGGAGAGCGAGCACCCGGCGCTGATCATCTTGGATATCGAGATGCCCGACCCCAACGGGCTGGCCGTGTGCCGCAAGATTCGGGACGCGGGCGACCAGACCCCCATCATCTTCCTCACCGTGCGTGACAGCGTGAGCGACCTCGAATTGGGCTTCGCCCTCGGCGCGAGCGACTACATATCCAAACCGTTCGACATCCGCGAATTGCTGGCGCGGGTGAAGGCCCGCCTCCCGCGCGCGACGCGGGAGTTCGACAGCTACCTGCGCGTGGACGCGCCGCGCCGCCTCGTAGCCGTCAAGCGCGAGGGCGGGTGGGCCGCCGTAGACCTCACCCCGCGCGAGTTCGACCTGTTGAACTACCTCGCCACCAACGCGGGCCGCCCCATCGGGCGCACGACGATCCTGGAAGCGGTCTTCGACATCCCCGGCGACAGCGACGTCGAGACCAAGACGCTGGAGAAGCACGTCTGGTCGCTGCGGCAGAAGATCGAGCCGAACCCCAAGGAGCCGCGCTACATCGTGAACGTGCGGGGCGTCGGCTATAAATTCGATGTGGGATGACGGGAACGGAGGGAACGCAAGGAACTGAAGGAAATTGCGAAGTTCCCTGAGTTCCTGCATTTCCTTCAGTTCCCGGCTTTAGCCATGCCCGACATCATCCTCTACTTCGGCCCGCTCGAATTCGCCGCCGTCGCGCTCACACTCATCGGGCTGACGGCGATTGTTTTGTTTGCCCGCCACCGGCAGACGCGCAACCGGGAGCGCCGGCGCCTGCTCGACAGCCTCCCCTATCCCGCATTGCTCTTCCAGCGCCAAAACCTCGCCGCTCACAACACCGCCGCCGCCGGCTGGGCTGAGAGCCTCGACCTGCGCGGCCTCGTGGCGGACTCGCTGCGCCTGCGGCAGAACATCGTCCGCACCATCCCGGCGGTGGAGGGCCAATCGTTTCAGGCTCGCGCCATCCGTCTCTCGCGGCACGAGACTCTGCTCCTGCTCGAAGACCTGGCCGCCGCGCAGCGCCAGCAGGCCTTTTATCGCAACTTCATTCAGAACGTCAGCCACGAGCTCAAAACCCCGCTTACGGTGATCCAGGGCCACGCCGCGAAGATGGGCGACGCGCCCGACGACCGCGAGGGCTGGCTGGCCTCCCGCCGCATCATCGCGGACGAGGCCAAACGCCTCACGCAGCTTGTGGATAACCTGCTCACGCTCTCCCGTCTCGAGTCGCCCTCGTTCACGCTCGACCGCGCCCCGCTGAACTTCGGCGCGCTGCTTGAAGAAGCCATCCTGCAGCTCTCCGATCTTGCCGAGGAGCGTCATCTCGCGCTCAGCCTCAACGTGACGCCCGGCCTCCCGCGCGTCGAGGGCGACCGCGCCCGGCTCAAGCAGGTGGTGCTCAACCTGCTCGACAACGCCATCAAATACACCCCGCCTGACGGGGCGATCACGGTGAGCGGGCACGCCGCCGACGGGAAACTTGTCTGCGCAGTGCAGGATTCGGGCGAGGGCATCCCGCCCGACGACCTCCCGTATATCTTCGATAAGCTCTACCGCGCCCGCCGCGCGCGTGGCCGCCCGGTCGAAGGCTCCGGCCTCGGCCTCACCCTCGCGCAGCAGATCATCCGCGCGCACGGCGGCGACATCACCGTTCAATCCGAACTCGGCCACGGCTCGACGTTTACATTCACGCTGCCCGCCCAAAGCGGATAGTGCATTTGCCATTTGCCACGCGAAGCGGCCATTCGTCATTCGTCATTTGTCTTCCCATGCCCCTCCGTCACCTTGGCACCCCGTCAACTTGGCAAACTGCACCTTTCCTGGCGCTTATTCTCGCCGCCCTCGCCTGCACCATCGGCATCGCGCCGCGCAGCCTCCTGACCCCTCCGCCCACGTTTGCGCCACTATCCACTCAAACTCTCAACCCGTCCGCGACCTCGCCGCTGTCCGTAACCGCCACCTCACTACCTGCATTCACGCCGGAAGCGACCTCCACCCCCGCGCCCACCGCAGCGGGCGGCACGCCGACCCCGGTTCCCACGCCTCTCGGCGGCGGCTCCGGCCAGATCGTCTTCAATTCCGGCGCATCGGGTGAAGAGGACATTTTCGTCCTCACCATCGGCAGCCTCGCGCAGCCCATCAATCTGACGAACGAAATCGGCTCTGACATCACGCCGCGCTGGTCGCCGGACGGGCAACAGATTGTCTTTGTCTCCAATCGGGATGGCGACCGGGACATTTACCTGATGGACGCCGGCGGCGGCAACCTCGTCAACCTCACCAACAACGGCGTCGCCGACGACGAACCGGCGTGGAGTCCGGATGGGCAATTCATCGTCTTCTCCTCCGACCGCGACAGCGCGAATAACCGCGAGCTGTACCGGATGCGCCTGGACGGCACGGACGTGGTGCGGCTGACGAATGACCTGGCGCAGGATCAGTTCCCGGCCTATTCGCGCGACGGCGCACGCATCGCCTTCGCCTCCAACCGGGACGGCAACCTTGAAATCTACGTGATGCGGGCGGACGGGGCGCAGGTGCAGCGCCTGACGGAAGAGCCGGGCACAGACACTTACCCGGCCTGGAGCCACGACGGCACGGAACTTGTCTTTGCCTCCGACCGGGATGGACAGACTTTCGACTTGTACCGCCTCAGGCTGGGCGCCGCCGCCGTGCAGAACCTCACCAACAACCGGGCGCAGGACGGCTCCCCGGTCTACTCACCCGACGGCAGGCTGATCCTGTTTGACTCGAATCGCGACGGCGATTATGAACTGTACCTTCTCGACCCGGCCACGAGCGGCGTGACGCGCGTCACGAACAACGTCATCAACGACACCAGCCCGGACTGGAAACCGTAGAGGAGGCTCTTATGCTCGAAGTCGCCATCATGATCGAAGGACAAAACGGATTGAACTGGCCGCGCTGGCAGCGCCTCGCGCAGGCGGTCGAAGAGCTGGGCTTCGCCGGGCTGTACCGCTCCGACCACTACACGAACGCCAACCCGCCCGATCTCGACTCGCTGGAGTTATGGGCCTCGCTCACGTGGCTGGCGAGCCACACGCGCCGCATCGAGTTCGGGCCGCTGGTCACGCCCGTCTCGTTTCGCCATCCGACGATGACGGCCCGGATGGCGAGCGCGGTGGACGATTTGTCCGGCGGGCGGTTAACGCTGGGCCTCGGCGCGGGCTGGCAGGAACGGGAGCATTCCCACTTTGGCTGGGATTTGCTGGACGTGCCGCGCCGCTTCAAGCGCTTGGACGAGGGGCTGCAAGTGATCACGCGTTTGCTCACCAGCGACCAGCCGGTTGACTTCGAGGGCGAGTTTTACCGATTGAAAGAAGCGATTCTGCTCCCCCGGCCTCAACGCCCCGGCGGCCCGCCCCTCCTCATTGGCGGGAACGGCCCGAGGCGGACTCTGCCGCTGGTGGCGCGGTATGCCGCCGAGTGGAATGCGGTCTTCATCCCGCCCTCCAGGTTCGTCGAGGTCAACAGGCAGTTGGATGAGCTTCTGTCGGCGCAGGGGCGCTCACCCGCGAGCGTCCGGCGCTCGTTGATGACCGGCTGCTATTTCGGGCGCGACGAGTCCGGGGTGCGGAGGAAAGTCGGGAACCGGAATATTGCTGACCTGCGGGAACGCGGAGTGATCGTCGGGACGGCGAATGAAGTCGTCGAGCAATTGGGGCGGTTGGCCGAAGCCGGCGTTCAGGGAGTTATGCTCCAATGGCTGGACCTGGACGATCTGGATGGATTGGAAGCGCTGGCGGAGGCTGTGTTGCCGCAGATGAGCGACTGATTACTGACGACTGGCGACTGATAACTGGCGACTGGCGACTGACGACTGGAGACTGCCATGCACATTGAACTCATCGGCGTTCCGATTGACTTCGGCGCAGGCCGCCGTGGGGTGGATATGGGCCCGAGCGCGATTCGCTATGCCGGGTTGAAGTCGGCCCTGGAGGGCCTCGGCCACACCGTCGAGGATCGCGGCAACGTCGAAACGCCCATCGCCGAAACGTGCATGGTTTCTGAGCCGAATCTGAAGTATATTGACTGCATCATCCCGGTGGCGCGCCGGGTGTATGGCCGCGTGGCCTCCGCGATGCAGGCCGGGCACTTCCCGCTGACGCTGGGAGGCGACCACAGCCTGTCGCTCGGCTCGGTGCGCGGCGCGGCCCGGCACAAATCCCTCGGAGTGATCTGGATTGACGCGCACGCCGACTTCAACACCACCGAGACGACGCCGTCGGGCAATATTCACGGGATGCCGCTCGCGGCGCTCGCGGGCCTCGGCGATGCGCGTCTGGTGACGCTCGGCGACGACGCGAATCCGGTGAACGTCAACCCCGCGACCATCGCGATTGTGGGTGTGCGCCAGCTTGATCCGGGCGAGCGTGACTTGCTCCGCGAGGCGGGCGTCGCGGTCTTTGGCACGGAGCAGATTGACCGCATCGGGCTGTATCAGGCGCTCGGTCAGGCGATTGACGTGGCATCGCGCGGGACGGAAGGGATTTACTTGAGCTTCGATCTGGATTCGCTCGACCCGCTGCACGCTCCCGGGGTTGGGACGCCGGTCCCGGGCGGGTTGACGTACCGCGAGGCGCACCTTGCCTGCGAGATGGTCGCCGAGACCGGGAGGCTGGTGGGGATGGACCTCGTCGAGGTCAATCCAATTCTGGACGAGCGCAACCGAACCGCCGCGCTCGCCGTCGAACTGGCAATGTCGGCCTTGGGCCAACGTGTCTGGATGGAAGAGCCAGCCGAATAACAATCAGGCCAGCGTCAGGCTGGCCTGATGTGTTGTCGTGCTGCTCGGGCGATGACGGTCCAGGTGGGGTCAGGTCCTCCACGAACAGCCGCATCGCTATTTTTGCGCAGCGCCTATTTCTGCCACGAGCGGATCAGCGTGACGACATAGCCGAGATCCTCCGGCATCAGGATGCCTTCAAAGCCATCCATGGCCGTCCCGTCCCGGCCCTGCAAGAGAAAGGCGGTCAACTCTTCGTCGCTCTGCGATTGGATGAACTTGTTGTCGTGCAGGTTCTTTCCCAGGCCGCCGGCGCCCTGGACGCCGTGACAGGCCGCGCAGTTGATGACGAACAACTCCTGGCCGATCTCCGCCGGGGGGAGGAAGGTCAGCAGGCGCGCCTGCGCCCCGGCCCAATCCTTTTGGGCCAGCAGGTCTATCACGACCTGGATGTCTGTGGCATCGGCGGCGCCAGCCTGGGCCAGCGCGGCCTGCAGATGAAACATGGCATCCGGCTGATCGAATTGCTGCACGGCGAAGAGCGCGCTGCGCAGATGCCGCCGCATGGAAATCAGCGGCATCACCGTCTGCCCTTCGCGCCAGGCTGCGATCAGCGCCACCAGGTCGTCAATCTGCTGCGGCGAGAGCACCGTGCCCCAGGTGGGCATCCCTTTGGCCGGGCGTCCGTGGGCGATCGTGTTGCGGTACCAGGCGTTGTCGAAATCTCGGAGCGTCGCCGGGTCGTTCAGTTTCGGGGCGCGGTCTGTGCCTTGCCCGTTTTCGCCGTGGCAGACAAAGCAGGTCTCCGCAAAGATCGTCGCGCCGCGCACGGGGTCGGGTTTCACCACGGTGGGCGTGATCTCCGGCGCGGTCGTTTCCCAGGCGCGGATGAAGGCTACAAGTTGCGTCGCTTGCTCATCGGTGAAGGGGCCGCCGAACGTCTGCCCCCAGGCCGGCATCACCGTCCCTGGCACGCCGGTGCGGATCAGGCTAAACAAGGCTTCGTCCGGCGTCAACTGGAGCAGCCCGCGTGAATTGAGCGTCGGCCCCACATTGCCCTCGCCATTCACGCCGTGGCAGGCGGCGCAGTTGTCGGCGTACAAACGGCGGCCGGCGCTTTCTGCCGCCAACCGGTCGGCGGCCTCTACGGCCTGAATGCGTCCCGGCTCGCGAAACAGATAGACCTGAAAGACGGCCAGAATCGCCAGCGTCAGGCTAAAGCCTGCGGCGACGAAGGGCGTATAGTTCTCTCGGGGTCGCATTGGCCCACCTCAGCCTGGATAAAAGGTTTGCGAGGGATCGTGTTGCGTGCGGCTGGTGGGGCGGCCCGTGTCCACGACCAGATTGCCGTCCTTCAGGCTCACTGGAAAAAGATCGAGTGGACGGGGTGCGGGCCCGCCGATGACTTCGCCCTGGCGGTCGAACAGCGAACTGTGGCACGGGCAGTGGAACTGCCCCTCGTCTTCCCGCCACGGCACCGTACAGCCCAGATGGGTGCAGCGCTGCCAGAGCGCCAGCACGCCGCCGTCGTCCAGCCGGGAAATGTAGAAGCGGCCTTTCTGGACGTAGCTGACCGTGCCCGGCTCGAACTCTTCGAGCGCGCCCGCCGCCAGTTCACTGCCAAACGCGCCCGGCGCCACACGTGGCTTGAGGAAGTTGAACAGCGCCATCCCACTCTGCCCGAACAGACCCACCAGCGAAGCCGCCCAGGCCCAGCCGAGAAACTCACGCCGGTTCATTGGCTTTGTCTTGATTCCGCCTTCATTCTTCATCCTTCATCCTTTCTCACAGTCCGTCCCACGGGCTGTAGCCGCCTGGCATTTGCCACGGCCAGAACAACTTGAAGCCCGGCCCGCGAAACAGGAAGCCGCTCACGGTGAACACGATGGCCGCGAAGAACATCACCGTGAACAGGGCGAGCATCACTTCCCGCGTGTTAGCTTTGAAGGGCAACAGCGTCAAGACCGGGAGCACGACGAGCGCCGTGATGATGGCCGCCGGGAGCAGGCCCTGCGCCACCCACTGCGGCGCGGCATGACGCAACAGCTCCCGCAAGCTGAAGGCATTGTCCAGCGCGATGTAACCGGGCATGACGATCAGCGTGTACAGCGCTGTTCCCGCGACGATGCGCTTGCCGCGCGACGACGAGAACCACCGGCCAGCGTCGTGGCGCGAGTAATCCAGGTAGGGCAAGGCCAACAGAAACAGGACGAGCACCGTGGGGATGATGACCCCGGCCAGAGTCGGGTGCATGTGTTCGAGCAGTTCCTGCAGGCCGACGAAATACCACGGAGCCTTGGCCGGGTCGGTGGTGACGAGCGGGTTAGCGATCTCTTCCAGCGGCGCCTGCTTGACGAGCGAAAACAACAGAGTCGCCAGCGTCACACCCAGCAGCAGCACGGCCTCCCACAACAGCACAACCGG
>Ga0209109_10000397_pt1 | contig 22868 bp, 22 predicted proteins | sample Rifsed10ft2_FD_184004 | JGI IMG/M metagenome (GOLD analysis project Ga0209109, IMG submission 184004) | Soil microbial communities from Rifle, Colorado, USA - sediment 10ft 2 (version 2) | ecosystem: Environmental > Terrestrial > Deep subsurface > Rock core/Sediment | place: Rifle, Colorado... | reverse complement strand
CGTCGAGGGCGTGACGAAGCTGACACGGATCAGCTTCCAGAGCCGCGAGCAGGCCGAAGCCGAGAACTACCGCAAGATGATCGTGGCGATGGCGCAGGACGTGCGCGTCATCCTCATCAAGCTCGCCGATCGCCTGCACAACATGCGCACGATCGAGTATCTCGGGAAGCAGAAGCAGGCGCAGAAGGCCCGCGAGACGCTCGAGGTGTACGCGCCGCTCGCGCACCGCCTCGGCATCCACGCCCTCAAGTGGGAGCTCGAGGACCTCGCGTTCCAGACGCTCCATCCCCGGAAGTACGCAGAGATCAAGGCGATGGTCGCCGACCAGCGTGCCGATCGGGAGGCGCAGGCGGAGAAGGCTGCGGGGATCCTCGGCGACGAGCTCGAGAAAGCCGACGTGCCCGCGGACATCACGGGCCGCGCGAAGCACCTGTACTCGATCTACGACAAGATGGCCAAGCGCGGTCGCGAGTTCAACGAGATCTACGACCTGACCGCTCTCCGTGTGATCTGCGAACGCTCGGGCGAAGAGGGGACGCGCGACTGCTACGCGGCGCTCGGCCTCGTCCACTCGCTCTGGAAGCCGATGCCCGGGCGGTTCAAGGACTTCGTCGCGATGCCGAAGCTGAACCGCTATCGCTCGCTGCACACGACCGTGATCGGGCCGGAAGGAAGGCCCCTCGAGATCCAGGTGCGGACGCGCGACATGCACGAGGAAGCCGAGTACGGCGTTGCCGCACACTGGGTGTACAAGCGCGGCAGCAAGGCCAAGGCGGACGACGAATGGCTCACGTGGGTCAAGTCCCTCATGGAGGGGCAACAGGATGACCAGGATCCGGGCGAATACATGCGTAGCCTGCGCACGGACCTCTTCGCGGAGGAGGTGTACGTCTTCACGCCGAAGGGCGAGGTAAAAGTGCTCCCGTCGGGAGCGACGCCCATCGACTTCGCCTACGCGGTGCACACGGACGTCGGGCACCGTACGGTCGGCGCGAAGGTCAACGGCCGCATCGTTCCGCTCCACTACCGACTGCGAAGCGGCGACTTCGTCGAGATTCTCACCTCCAAGTCGGGGCGGGGTCCATCACGCGACTGGCTCGCGCTCGTCACCTCGTCGCGGGCCCGCAACAAGATCCGGCAGTGGTACCAACGTGAGACCCGCGGCGAGACGGAGGCGAAAGGTCGTGAGCTGCTCGACCAGGCACTGAAGGCGCAGAAGCTCCCGTATCGCAAGCTGCAGGGCTCGAGCGTGCTCGCGCAGGTCATCCGCGAGACGGGGTTCAAGAAGGCGGAGGACTTCTACGTTGCGCTCGGCGCCGGGAAGCTCTCGCCGACGCAGATCGTCAACAAGGTCATCCAGCGGCTCAAGACCGGCGAGGCCGTTGCCGAGCCCGTTGTCACCACCAAGCCCTCGCGCGCGCGGAAGGCGGTTTCAAGCGAGCGCGTCGGCATCCACGTGACGGGCGTCGAGGACGTGCTGGTGCGGCTCGCGAAGTGCTGCACCCCCGTCCCGGGCGACACGATCGTCGGTTACATCTCGATGGGCCGCGGCATCACCGTGCATCGGCAGGACTGCCCGAACGTCAAAGCGCTCCAGCGCAACCCGGAGCGCTTCACCGCCGTGGAGTGGGAGGGGGGAGCGTCGTCGGGCTTCCTCGTCCAGATCGCGGTGGACGCCTGGGATCGCTCGCGGCTCCTCGAAGACGTCGCCCGCACTTTTGCCGAGCACGGCGCGAACATCGTCTCCTATGGCGGTGTCGTGGAGGACGGGATGGCCCGAAACTGGTACACGGCCGAAGTGGGGGACGTGAAGGAGCTCCGCTCGCTCCTCACGGCCCTCCGTAACCTCGAAGCCGTCTTTGACGCGTACCGGGTAACTCCGTCTTAGGAAAAGACCGCGCGCTCCAGGTTCGCGAGCACGGCCTCCCAGCCCTGGACGTGCATTCCCCGGATGTCCTCGTTCGAGAAACCCGAGTGAGTGAGCTTGACGAGTGTTCCACCGGCGTCCTCGACGAAATCGACGACGACCAGCGTTCGCTCGCTCCCGGCCATCGCGGCATCGGGGCCTTCCTCCCAGGCCCACGTGTACGTGAGCCGCTCCGGGGGGCGGACCTCCGTGAACTCGCCACTGACCGTGTGAATCTCGCCGGCGTCCGTCTGCATCGACAGCCGGTAGGTTCCGCCTTCACGGGCGTCGACCTCGGCGAGTGGCGTTTGCCACGTCGGTGCGGCAGCCCACCAGCGCCTGAGGACGTCGGGATTGATCCAAGCGTCGAACACCTCTTCGCGAGACGCGGCGTACCGACGGGAGAGCACCAGCGTGAGCTCCTGGCCAACCTCTGTCATGGTTTCTCCTTTCCCTCGCGTCTGTCCGCGAGATGGGTTTCGACCACTTCGAACTTCGCTTCCCACAGCGAGCGGTGCAGCTCGAGCCAGCTCGACGCCTCGTGTAAGGGGCTCGGCTCGAGCTCGAGCGTGTGTTGTCGTCCGTGAACGCTCCGCCTGACGATGCCGGCAGCCTCGAGCACCTTCACATGCTTCGTGACCGCAGGTTTGGAGATCCCCAGGCCACGTGATGCCTCGCCGACGGTCGCTTGCCCCGTCACGAGACGCGACACGATGGCGCGTCGAACGGGATGCGACAGCGCTTCGAAGCTACGATCGAGGGTTGGCTGATAGTTCACCTAGTGGTGAACTATACACCTCTGAGATCTAGAGTGGCCAGTCGGGCCGTTCGCGCAGCGACGCGAAGTCCTCGTCGGCGCACGCATGCTCGGCTAGCTCGGGTCTCAGCTCGAAGGCTCGGCGCAGATGCTCAACCGCGTCGTCGGTCCGTCCGGCCAGCGCCTCGGCGCACGCGACGTGGTACAGCGCCCCCGGGTGATCGGGTCGACGTTCGAGAGCGGCCTCGAGCTCAGCAAGGTATGCGTCGTAGTTCCCGGCGGTGCGATGCCGTTCCGCCGCGAAGTAGTCCTCCCAGGCTGATGGCTCGTACGCCGCGTCACGCGGACCGCCGATCGCGAGCACCGAAGTCCCTGGCTCCTCGGCGCGGGCGTGCCGCCTCACGTCCACGTCGCGGATGAAGACGAGGGTCCCCGCCGGCGCGTCGAGCGTCTCGTCGTCGAGCGTGAAGGTGGCCCGGCCGGAGAGCACGACGTACACCTCCTCGTGCCCGAGCGACCGCTCCGTGTGCTCCTCGACGACGTCGTCGCCCGCATCCGGCGCTACGTACGCGTTGATTCCGAACGCGCCGATGTCGAGCGTTCGCCGTACGGGGCGCCAGAGCAGCGTTCCGTTCACGACCGAGATGGGCTCGATCGAGCCGAGCTGTACGCTCGTCCAGCCGTCGGGCATGGGTGAACGCTAGCTGCGCCGAGTCACGGAGATGGGCCGCGCGTAGACGAGGTAGCGCTGGCTCGCGAAGAAGCGTGGGTGGCACGCCTGGAGGACGAGCTCCTCGCGTCCGCGGGACTCGAGCACCGATAGGTCGTCGGCGTCGACGATCCGATGACTCGTCACGCGGTACTCGACCGCGCCGTACGGGAGCTCGACGGAGATCGCATCCCCATGCTTGAGTCGGTCGATGTTCGAGAACGGCGCGCCGTAGGTCGTGCGATGGCCGGCAACGTAGACCAGCCGCCCCTCACCCGGCATGAACGTGTCCACGTGGCGGCCCGGTCCACGTCGCAGGTCGCCGGAGCTCGTGCCGTTCACGACGACGATGTTCAGGCCGAGCCGGGGTACCCGCAGGCGTGCAATAGCGTCACCATCATCCGCCGCGAGCCTGAAGCGCTTCGCCTCGCGCGAGACGTCGTCGTGCGGCTTCGGCTTCACGGGCCGAGACACCGGCACCCGCGTCGGCTTCCAGCTTTCGAACTGGCGGTTGAGGTTCGACTCGAGCTGCCGCTGCTCGTACGCTGTGTACGCCGTCGTGAACGGGTCCTTCCAGAGGTACACGGTGGCCGTCCAGACGAGGACACCGATTCCGATGACGAGGAGGATCGTGCCGAGGCGACGTCTCATGGCTCGGTCACAGAGTAGGGAGTAAGCCGGAACCGAGGGCACCGATCATGACGCGAACGCATAGGACAGTGGTCGTGGCGGCGGCCGTCGCCACGATCGTCACAGCAGCCAACGCGAGCGAGGGGGCGTACTTCTCCCAGTCGTGGGGCTGGGTCGCGCTCGCGTTCCTCGTCCCGACGACGGTGCTCTTGATCCTCGAGCGGACGACGGTCCCGGGACGCCTGCGCATCGCGTTTGCCGCACTCATGGGTGCACTTGCCGTTTGGATCGCGCTGTCCTCACTCTGGTCGATCAGCACGTCGGCTTCGATACGCGAGCTCGAGCGCATGCTCGTATACGTCGCCGTGGCGCTGGCCGTTGCGCTCGTCCTCCGGCGCGGCGATACCGCCGGAGTGCTCGGAGGGGTGCTCATAGGCGTCACGCTCGTCTCGACGTACGCGCTCGCGACGCGCCTGCTCCCGGATCGCTTTGAGACGCACGACGACCCGATCGTCTCGTATCGGCTGGCGGAGCCAATCGGGTACTGGAACGCCCTCGGAGTGCTCGCGGCGATGGGGCTTGTGGTCACAGTGGGCGTCGCGGCTCATGCACGCCGGACAAGCGTCTCCCTCGCCGCCAGTGCTGCCGCGCCGATCCTCGCGATGACGCTCTACTTCACGTTCTCGCGCGGCGGATGGGCGTCTCTCGTCATCGGTCTTGCCGGCGCGATCGCAGTCGATGCGCGGCGGCTCCGCCTGTGCTGGGTCGGGATAGTCGTGGCAATTCCGTCGGCAATCTGTATCGCGTATTCCTCTCAGCAGGAGGCTCTCACGACCGAGGATGCGCCTGTGGCGGCGGCGGTGCGAGAGGGACACCGCGTCGTGGTGGTCATCCTCGCCGCCATAGCCTGTTCGGCGCTCGCCGGCCTCTCAGCGCGATCCCTCGCAGGACGGCTCGGCGTCTCGCGGAGAGCGAGGCGGGGATTCGATCTCGCCCTCGCGGCGTCGCTCACGATCGCGCTGGTTGCGGTCCTGATCGGCGCGGGCGGCCCGGGAGGAGCACTCGACCGGCTCGAGGAGCAGTTCAACGCCGAGCCCGTCACCGGCGTCGATCTGAACGACCGGCTGTTCAGCATCTCCGGGAACGGACGGAGCGAGCAGCTCCGGGTCGCATGGGAAGCCGGCAGGGAGCGGCCACTCGTCGGGCATGGCTCTGGAACGTTCGAGTACCTCTGGTACGAGCAGCGCCCGAACCGGCTGGTCGTCCGGGATGGGCACTCGCTGTACATGGAGACGTTCGCCGAGCTGGGCATGGTTGGCGTCGCCTTGCTTGCGGCCATCCTCGGAACGCTCGTGGTCGGAGCGCTCCGGGGACGCCGTGATCGCTTCGTTCCGGCGGGCGCGGGCGCGCTCCTCGCCTGGGCGTCAGCGAGTGCGTTGGATTGGCACTGGGAGATGGTGGGTGTGACGATCGCCGCGCTTCTCGCCGGCTCAGCCGGGCTCCTGGCGACGGAGCGACGTGCCCCGAAGCTGCTCCGGGGGGGCACTCGCGTGGCCTTGGTCGGGCTGGGGACGGTCCTGAGCGCAGTCGCGGTCGTGAGCCTTGTCGGCAACCAGGCACTCTTTGCAGCTCGCGAAGCCCTGGCGCGCCAGGAGTGGAGCGATGCTCGCGACGATGCCCGCAGGGCGCGAGCATTGGTGTTCTGGTCGCACGAGCCAGAGCTCGTCATCGGCGACGCCGCGGCCGGCCTCGGTGACCGCGAGGGCGCTCTCCGCGCGTACCGCAGCGCAGTCGACACCGATCCGCGTAACTGGGTCGCATGGCTTCACCTCGCCCAGGTCGCACGCGGAGCGGAGCGAGCGGCAGCATACGAGCGGGTGCGCGAGCTGAACCCCCGCGAAGAGGGGCTGCCGGGCGACTGACGTCCCGAATGCCGGACTAGCTCTTGCGCTGCTCGCGTCGCCGCAGGACGAGCCCGCCGGCTACGAGCGCGCCGCCGACGGCGACCACGCCGAGGAGCGAAAGACCGGTGTTCGGAAGCGCCTCGGCCTGCGCCGCTTCGGCCGAGGCGGTGTCGCCGCCTGCCGTCGCCGAGACCTTCACGCCCTTGACCTTGGTGCCGTACTGATCCGTCGCCGGCGACTGAGCGTACGCAGCCCCGCCGAGGGCCAGGAACAGCCCGACGATCAAAGCGAGATATGCAGCCGCGAAGACGAACGCGGACGAGCGACTTCTACCCATTCCTCTACCTCCCGCTCGCAGCATACCCACGCCTCGCGCCGTGTCGACACTGGCCCTTGGTCTAGGTATAGACGAGACCTACTAGGGACGGACGGCGAGCGTGACGTCGATGGTGCGCCGCGCGCCGTCGCGAAGGATCGTGATCGAGACCGTCTCTCCGGGCTGCCGGGCGTCCACCGCGCTCTGAAGGCCCGTGGCCGAGTCCACCGTCTGTCCGTCAAACTCGACGATCACGTCGCCGCCTGTGGGTTGTTCCTGTCCATCCACGACTCGCGTCCCGGTCGCCGCCCGCATCCCGGCGTCCTCGGCAGGCGTGTCCACGAGGACGGACGTGATGGCCACGCCCTCGGGAACGACTGCCATCCTGACACCGAGGTATGCATGCCTCACCTCGCCGGTCGAGATGAGTTGCCGGGCGATCGAACGGACGGTATTCGACGGGATCGCGAAGCCGACGCCGTCCGAGCCGCCCGACTCGCTTTCGATCTGCGCGTTGACGCCGATCACCCGTCCCCGCCGGTCGAGCAGCGGGCCACCGGAGTTGCCGTGGTTGATGGCGGCGTCAGTCTGAATCGTGTCCGTGATCGTGAAGGTGTTCGGCGCCCTCATCTCGCGGTGGAGCGCACTGACGATCCCGCTCGTAATCGTTCCCTCGAGCCCGAACGGGCTCCCGAGTGCGAGGACCGGGTCGCCTACCTCGACGCCGCTCGAGTCCGCCAGACGAAGTGTGGTCAGCAAGCCCGCGGGTGCGTCGACGCGGAGCACGGCGAGGTCCGTCGACGGATCGGTCCCGACGACGACCGCGTCGAGCTCGACGCCGTTCCAGAAGCTCACGGAAACGGACGATGCGCCCGCTACCACGTGCTGGTTCGTCACGATGTGTCCCTTCGCGTCGAACACGAAGCCGGAACCCTGCGCCTGACCCTGCGTTCCTCCCCCGGCCGAGATCTCAACGACGGCCTTCGACGCCCGCTTGTAGATGTCACTGGCGGACAGTCCGTCCGCGACCACCGGCTCGGAGCCCTCGACCGTGACCTGACGAACGACCGTTGTCGTGTCGTCGGCGAGGACGGAGAATGCCGCGGCCCCGAGCCCGAGGCCGAGCACGAGGGCGGCCGCCAGGCTTGCGAGGACGAGCGGTGTGCGAGCGCGGGACGCCATGGTCGTATCAGTGTGGCGGAACGTGGTCTGCTGCGGATGAGCGTGGAGTAAGTCGCGGCTAAGAAGTCGCTAAGACCCCCGGCTTCGACCCGCCGCGGTGCGCACAATGCGGGCCATGAGGATCCTGGTCGTCGACGACGAGCGTGCTGTTCGAGAGTCGCTGCGGCGTGCGCTCGACCTCGTACCCCTCGAGCTCGCCGAGGACGGCGAACAGGCGCTCGTCCGACTCGATGCGGCGGCAGCTGTCGACGCGGCGATCCTCGACGTTCTGATGCCGGGAATCGACGGGCTCGAGGTCTGTCGCCGACTCCGGGCCGGTGGGAATGCCGTGCCCGTGCTGATGCTCACGGCCCGTGCCGAGGTCGACAGTCGCGTCGCCGGGCTCGACGCCGGTGCCGACGACTACCTGCCGAAGCCGTTTGCCCTCGCAGAGCTTCTCGCGCGCCTTCGCGCGCTGCTCAGGCGGGCCGCGAACGGCGACGAAGCATCCGCTGTCCTGCGCTTCGCCGATCTCCAGCTCGACCTCGGCACCCGCGAGGTTCGCCGCGGCGATCTCGAGATCGAGCTCACGCGCACCGAGTTCTCGTTGCTCGAGCTCTTCCTGCGGAATCCTCGGCAGGTGCTCACGCGGTCGATCATCTTCGAGCGGGTCTGGGGGTACGACTTCGGGCCGACGTCGAACTCCCTCGACGTCTACATCGGGTACCTCCGCCGCAAGACGGAGGACGGCGGCGCTCCGCGCATCATCCACACCGTCCGCGGTGTCGGATACGCACTCCGCGAGCCATGACCTTCAGGGCGCGCATCGCAATCTCAGCCGCGGCGGCGGTCGCTCTCACGGTCATCGCCGCCTCGATCCTGCTGTATGTCGTCGCGCGCGAGCAGCTTCGCGCCCCGGTCGACGACGCACTCGAGGGACGCGCCGCGGAGATCTCGCGTCACCCACTCGGCGTCTTCGAGACGCCGCAGGGCGAAACCTTCCTCGCGTTGCAGCCCGAGTTCGGAGAGGCACGTGGCTACACGCAGCTCGTTCGCGAGGATGGCAGCGCTCTCGTCCCGCCGCGCCAGGACGTGGAGCTGCCGGTCGACGACGACGTGCGGGCTGTGGCCGGCGGGAGCCGTGACGCGTTCTGGAAAGACGTCACCGTCGACGGAAGGCCGATCCGCGTATTCACGTTCGCCTATGGACCTGGCTCGGCCGTCCAGATCGCACGTCCACTCGACGAGGTCGAGGAGTCGCTCCGTCGCATCGGCCTCTTCCTGCTGCTCATCGCCGCCGGTGGAGTCGTCATCGCGGCCGGCCTCGGGCTCGTCGTGGCGCGGGCTGCTCTGACGCCGGTGCGCCAGCTCACGAAGACCGCGGAGCGCGTGAGCGAGACGCAGGATCTCTCGGAGCGCATCGAGGTCACCGGCAATGACGAGCTGAGTCGGCTTGCCGCGAGCTTCAACACGATGCTTGCAGCGCTCGAGGAGTCGACGCGCGCGCAGCGCCAGCTCGTTGCCGATGCTTCGCACGAGTTGCGAACGCCCCTGACGAGCGTGCGGACGAACATCGAGGTGCTCGCCGGAGATCGAACGCTGCCTCCGGAGGAGCGGACGCGCCTGCTCTCCGACGTCGTGGAGCAGCTCGGAGAGATGACGACGCTAATCTCCGAGCTGATCGAGCTCGCGCGAGCGGAGCAGCTGACCTCCGAGCCGGAGGACGTTCGACTCGACCTGCTCGTCGCGGAGGTCGTCGAACGGGCGCGGCGAAATCGGCCCGAGGTCGTGTACGCCGTTGAGCTCGAGCCCGCCACCGTCCAGGGAGTGTCGGCAACGATCGAGCGAGCAGTCGGGAACCTGCTCGACAACGCCGCGAAGTGGAGCCCGGCCGGTGCTGAAGTCGAGGTCGAGGTTCGCGACGGGAGGCTTATCGTGCGAGATCACGGGCCCGGTATCGCCGACGAAGACCTGCCGTACGTCTTCGATCGCTTCTATCGTGCGCGCGCGGCACGCGGGATGCCCGGATCCGGTCTCGGCCTCGCGATCGTGCGCCAGGTGGCCGAGTCGCACGGCGGAGGCGTCGTCGCCGAGCGCGCCGAGGGCGGGGGAACGCGCATGGTGCTCACACTCGGGGCGTCACACGCGCTCGCTTCGGCTTCTTAGCGACCTCTTACTCGCCGCTCAGGACGCTCTCACTCGCGCGCGTTTCGATCTCGCTCATGTTCTTTCTCACATACATGCTCTCGGAGCTCCGGCGACGGAGCGGACGAACCGTTCTCACCGCCCTCGGACTCGGACTGGGTGTCGGGCTCGTCGTGACCGTGAACGCGCTGTCAACAGGGCTCGACCGCGCCCAGGCCCAGATCCTCGAACCTCTCACCGGCGTGGGCACGGACATGTCGGTCTCGCGGCCAATCGACTTCTCCGCGACCGAAGGCGGAGGCTTCCAACAGCTCTCCGACGACGAACGCGAACAGCTTCGAGCAGAGAACGGCGGAGGCCGTTTCGGCCTTCAGAACCTCGGCGAGCCAGGGGAAAGGTTCTCTCGTGACGACTTCGTCTCCGCAGCTCAGCTCTCGTTCCCGGCGAGCGCGATCAGCGAGATCGCCGAGATCGACGGTGTCGCAGCGGTAGCCGGTGGCTTGACGCTCAACTCGCTCCACATCGAAGGCATCGTTCCCGAGCAGACAGAGCAGCCCTCAGGCGGCTTTGTCGCGCCCGGCGGGCAGGGCCCGAGCCAGAGCGTCGGGCCGGACAACATCGATGCGACGAGCTTGAGCGTCGCGGGTGTGGACGACAGCGTGAAAGAGCTCGGAGCGATCACGCCCGGGCAGGTGACGACGGGCCGGTACTTCCGCTCCGGCGGCGCCCGCGAGGCGATCCTCGACGAGAGCTACGCGGGGCGCGAGAACCTCGGCATCGGCGACAAGCTGACGCTCGGCGGAAAGAGCTTCACGGTGGTCGGCATCGCGGAGACCCCGCTCGGTGGACAGTCCTCTGACGTGTACGTCAAGCTCTCGCAGCTCCAGGCGCTCTCCGATCGCACTGGGCGCGTGAACACGGCGTACGTCCGCGCCGAGAGCGCCGACGATGTGGCGGCCGTGGCGAGCAGCATCGAGAAGACGCTCGACGGCGCGTCGGTGACGACCGCGGTGGACCTCGCGGATCGCGTGTCGGGGACGCTCGTCGACGCGAAGAACCTCGCCGGCTCGCTCGGCACGGCGCTGATGATCGTGGGGCTCCTGTCGGCGTTCCTCATCGCCAGCCTGCTGACGCTCTCGTCCGTGACGAAGCGCGTGCGCGAGCTCGGAACGCTGAAGGCGCTCGGCTGGTCGCAGAGCCTCGTCGTCCGCCAGGTGACGGGCGAGTCGCTGATCCAGGGCCTCCTCGGCGGCGCAGTCGGTGTCCTCATCGGAATTGCCGGGGCCCTCGCCATCGGCGCGTTCGGTCCGACGCTGGAAGCAACTGTCTCGACCGTCGCAGAGCAGGGCCCGCGATTCGTCGGCCCGTTCGGCCAGGGTGCCGTCGAGCCCTCTGCGACCGAGGTCTCGCTCGATGCGCCGGTCAGCCCGACGATAGTGCTCTGGGCGGTCGGTCTCGCGCTGCTCGGCGGGCTCGTCGCCGGTGCCGTGGGAAGCCTGCGCGCGTCGCGGCTGCGCCCGGCCGACGCCCTCCGACACATCGACTGACCGAAGGAGCCAGAACGATGACTTCCACCGACAGGCCCGCCGTCTACGAGCTTCGCAACGTGTCGCGGACGTACACCCTCGGTGGCGTCGACGTACGCGCCGCGCGCGAGATCGACCTCACTCTCAGCGCAGGCGAATCTGTCGCGATCGTCGGGCCGAGCGGGTCGGGCAAGACGACGCTGCTCCAACTCCTCGGCGCGCTCGACCGGCCCAGCGCCGGCGAGCTGCTGTTCGAGGGGAGGGACATCGGCCGCCTGGGCGACCGCGCTCTCTCGGAGCTGCGCCTCGAGGTGCTCGGCTTCGTCTTCCAGCAGTTCAACCTCATCCCGACGCTCACGGCAGCGCAGAACGTCGAGATTGCGCTCGCGCCGACATCGGCAACGCGGACGGAGAGGCGTGAGCGCGTGCTCTGGCTGCTCGCGTCCGTCGGCCTCGGCGAGCGGGCCGATCATGTGCCGAGCAAGCTGTCGGGAGGCGAGCAGCAGCGCGTCGCGATCGCACGCGCGCTCGCGAACGACCCGCATGTCCTGCTCGCCGACGAGCCGACCGGGAATCTCGACTCGACCACCGGGGCCGAGATCATGGATCTCCTGCTCTCGCTCTCGGGCGACGAGCAGCGCAGGACCGTGATCGTCGTGACCCACGACGCCAGCGTTGCGGGACGGGCGCAGCGCGTGATCAGGATGCTCGACGGCCGCCTCGTCGGTAGCGCCCAGCCGTCGGATCTTCTTACTCCGCTCTCAGTGCCCTCTTAGTCGGGAGTGATCTCATGCGAATCATGACCAGACGCAAGAAGCTGACGTTCGCAGCCGCAGCCGGGGTCGCCGTGCTCGTGACCGGTCTCGGCGCAGCGGGTGCGATTGCCGCATCGCAGCTGTGGTCTCCGAGCGAGGAGAGCAAGGCGGTCATCGACGACGCGGCAGCCGAGCTCGGTGTCGAGCCCGCGGCGCTCTCCGCTGCGCTGAAGCGGGCACTGAAGAACCGGATCGACGAGGCTGTCGAGGCGGGTCGACTGACCGAGGAACAAGCAGACGAGCTCGAGGAGCGAATCGACTCGAACGAGTATCCGCTGCTGTTCGGTCGTGGCGGGCCCGGCGGATGGGGTAGGCCCGGCTTCGGGCACCACGGGCACTTCGAGATCCTCGCCGGCGCAGCGTCGTATCTCGGGATGACCGAGGCCGAGCTGCGTGAGGCGCTTCAGGACAAGACGCTGGCCGAGATCGCGAAGGAGAAGGGTAAGACCGCTGCGGGCCTCGTCCAACAACTCGTGGCTGAACAGACGAAGCGGATCGACGAGGCTGTGGCCGACGGCAAGCTCACGGACGAGCAGGCGGCCGAGCTCGAGGCGAACCTCGAAGAACGCATGGAGGCTCTCGTCAACGGCGATCTTCACGGACCGGGCGACGGGCGCCAGCCGCGCTTCTGGCCCGGCTCCGGATCGCCGCGGGCGCCACCGTCGTTCGGCGGCCCTCCTGCCTAAGACGACATGACCATCGGGGTCAGGCGATCAGCCTGGCCCCGATCGCGTTCTCCAGTCCCTCGATCGAGGGATCATCCCTCCATCGAGGGGGGTACCTCGTTCGAGGGATTGCATCCCTCGAACGCGTCATTACAAGGAGATTGGGGAGAGGGGAAGGGAGCCGCGCGCTCGCTGTCGCGGGCGCGCGGCATTTCACCCGACCCCCACCGGTCGGGTCCCCCTCCCCTTTCGCAGATCCAGAATCCGCAGGAGCAGGCTGCGTCCTCCGCAGTCCGAGGATTCGCTAGCGCGAATCCTCGGACGCGAACGTCAAAGACGCTCGTCGCGAGCGGCCGTGGCTTGTTGCAGTCCTACGGATCCCAGGCCTCGCCGCCCGTGTCCCAGCCGATCAAGACCTGCGGCGCGATGAGTGAGGCGACACGCTCGAGAAGTGCCCGATCGGAGTTGCCGTCCGCCCAGAGCTCGCCGACCGTGGAGCCCTGGAACTCGATGAGCACGCGTGTTCTGCGCGTCTCGTCCGGATCGCCGGTGGTCGGGCCGAGCGTGAGCGTGCCGTCCTCGAGGAAGCCGATTCCCGCCCAGACAATCTCGGAATCCGTGACGAGCGCGGCAACGGCGCCGCGCAGGACGTCGTCGGCGTCCTCGCTCGCGGCGAGAAGGCGCTCGATCGCCTCGATCGGTCCGGCGTTCACTCTTCGAGATCGCCTCGCTCGAATGTCCGCACCGTCGTTCGGAGGTCGTCCGGCACGGGTGTGGGCCGCCTCGAGGTCGTGTCGATGAGCACGAGCGTCTGCTCCGCCGTGACCATCAGCGTGTCGTCCGGGAGCCGGTAGGCCGCGCACTCGTACGTCACGCTCGTGCGCCCGATCCTCGAGACGCGAACGAACGCCTCGATCAGGTCGTCGAAGCGCGCTGGCGCGTGGTACTCGACCGCCGAGGCGCGCATGACGAGCTCGCAGCCGGGGCTCGCGAGGCCTCCGAGGTGGCGGTGGTACTCGGTGCGCGCGTGGTCGAAGTACGGCAGGTAGCGCCCGTAGTAGACGACACCCTGCGCATCCGTGTCGGAGAACCACACGCGCGCCAGCGCGGAGTACTTGAACGGCGGCCTCCGATCCGTGACGCGTCCGAGCTCCGGAGCGTCGGTCATGCTGCCCGCCTACGCACGGATCACTCCGAGGACCTCGTCGCGCTTCTCGATCATCTGCTCCTCCGAGAGCGCTTCCAAGTTGAGACGGAGCAGAGGCTCCGTGTTCGACGGGCGAACGTTGAAGTGCCAGTCGTCGAAGTCGATCGAGATCCCGTCGAGGTGGGAGACGCGGCCACCCTCGGCCGTGTACCGCTCCTTGAGCTCCTGCAGCTTGAGCGGGACGTCGGCGACTGGCGTGTTGATCTCGCCGGTGAGGAAGAAGCGGTCGCGGTAGGGGCGCAGGAGCTGCGAGAGCCTCGTTTCGCTCCGCGACAGGAGCTCGAGCATCACGAGAAACGGGACGACGCCGGTATCCGCCTGGGAGAAGTCGCGGAAGTAGTAGTGGGCGGAGACCTCGCCGGCGAAGACCGCGTCCTCTGCGCGCATCCGCTGCTTGATGAAGGCGTGACCGACGCGGTTCACCAAGGGCGTGCCGCCCGCGCGCGCGATCGTCTCGGGCACCGCCCGGCTCGCGCGCACGTCGTAGATCACCTTCTCGCCCGGCGCCTTCGAGAGAACCGCCTCCGCGAGGAGTGCGGTCACGAAGTCGCCGGGTACGAACTCGCCGGTGTCGTCCACGAAGAAGCACCGATCCGCGTCGCCGTCGTACGCGACGCCGAGATCCGCGGACTCCTCCTTCACCTTGGCGACGACGAACTCGCGATTCTCGGGCAGGAGCGGGTTCGGCTCGTGGTTCGGAAAGCTCCCGTCGGGCTCGAAGTAGCAGCGGACGACGTCGAGCTGCGGTAGGTGCTCGAGGACAGGCGGGAGCATCACGCCTGCCATGCCGTTCGCGGCGTCCACCACGATGCGCAGCGGGCGAATCACGTCGACGTCGACGAACGAGAGCACCTTTGCGACGAAACTGCGCCAGACGTCCTCGCTTCGGATGGCGCCGCGCCGCGCGGCCGGCCCGAAACCCGTCTCGGCGCGCCCGCGGATCTCGGCCAGTCCCGAGTCGCCACCGACAGGAAGCGCTCCGCGACGGACGATCTTCATCCCCGTGTACTCCTTCGGGTTGTGCGAGGCCGTGACGCAGATTCCGCCGTCGAGCTGGAGCTCCGAGACGGCGTGGTAGAGCATCTCCGTCCCCACGAGGCCGAGGTCGATGACATCCGCCCCGGCGTCGGCGATTCCCTCGACGACGGCCGCGGCGACAGATGGTGACGACAGGCGCATGTCATGGCCGACGGCGACGGTGCGCGGCTCGAAGTGATCCGTGTACGCGCGCGCGACCCGGTAGGCGCCGTCCTCGTCGAGTTCCGTCGGGTAGATCCCGCGGACGTCGTAGGCCTTGAAGACGGAGGGATCGAGCACGGCGGGATGCTAGTCGCCCTCGCCGTCGTTTCTACACTTCAGTCGTGGAGCGCAAGCTCGCATCCGTCCTGTTCGTCGACATCGTCGACTCCACACGCCTGGTGACGGGCGCCGATCCCGAAGTCGTGCGGCGCCGCGTCAACGAGTTCTTCGAGACCGTCTCGGCGTGCGTCAGCCAGCACGGGGGCATCGTGGAGAAGTTCGCCGGCGACGCCGTGATGGCCGCGTTCGGCGTTCCGCAAGCCCACGAGGACGATGCGCAGCGCGCCACGCGTGCTGCGCTCGCGATGCGGGAAGCGGTGGACGACCTCGAGCTGCAGGCGCGTATCGGGATCGAGGCGGGCGAAGTCGTCGTCGACGGCTCGGAGTCGACGTTCGCGACGGGTGAGGCGGTCAACCTCGCCGCTCGGCTCCAGCAAGCAGCCCGACCGGGCGAGATCCTCGTCGGTCCGACCGCGTATCGCCTCGCCGCGGGGAGCCTTGTCGTCGAGGATGCCGGACCGCTCGAGCTGAAGGGGGTCGACGGGCCGCTCCGCGCCTGGCGTGTTGTCGACATGCTCGACGGGCCTGGCCGTCCGCTCGGTCCGCGAGCCCCGCTGGTAGGGCGCGAGGCCGAGCTCGAGCTGCTCGAGAACACCTACAGCCGTAGCCTCCGCGACCGGCGGGCGCATCTCTTCACGATCTACGGAGAGGCGGGTGTCGGGAAGAGTCGCCTCACGCGCGAGTTCCTCGACGGGGTAGAGCGGGCGAGCGTCCTCATGGGGCGCGCGCTCCCGTACGGCGAAGGTGTCACGTACTGGCCACTCGGCGAGATGGTGAAGGCGGCGGCCGGCATCTCGGACGACGACCCGCTCGAGGAGGCATTCGAGAAGCTGCGCGAGTGCTGCGCCGAAGACGCGGTTGCGGACGTCCTCGGCCTCGCCGCTGGCCTCATGGAGGCGCTCGAGGGCGAGCGTAGCTCGCAGGAGATCGCGTGGGCAGCCCGCGAGGTGATGCAGGGAATCGCCGAGGTTCAGCCGCTGATCCTGCTCTTCGAGGACATCCACTGGGCGGAGGCGCCCCTCCTCGACCTGATCGAGCACATCGCCGACTGGATACGCGCGCCGGTTCTCATTCTCTGCCTGGCACGACCCGAGTTGCTCGACGTGCGGCCGGGCTGGGGCGGAGGCCGTGTGCGCTCGACGGCGATCGAGCTCGAACCGCTGTCCGAGGAGGAGAGCGCGGAGCTCGTGCGGCAGCTTCTGAGCCAGCTCGCCGGAGCCGCAGGCGAGCGACCCATATCGCTTCCGCAGGAGGCTCTCGATCGCGCAGAGGGCAATCCGCTCTTCGTCGAGGAGACGATTCGAATGCTGCTCGAAAGCGGGACGGGCAACGGCTCGGTCGATCGCGTGCCCGACACACTGCAGGCGCTCATCGCCGCACGGATCGACCACCTCGATCCGGCGGCGAAGACGCTGCTCCAGCGCGGATCCGTCGTTGGACGCGTGTTCTGGAGAGGCGCGCTCGAGCACCTCTCACCCGATGTCGCGGCGCACGACGCGCTGCTCGACGACCTGCTTCAGCGCGAGTTCCTGCTGCGCGAGCCGCGATCGTCGATCACCGGCGAGACCGCGTATCGGTTCAAGCACGCGCTCATTCGTGAGGTTGCGTACGCGGGAATGGCGAAGCTCGCTCGGGCGCAGTACCACGCGCGGTTCGCCGAATGGCTCGAGGAGCGCACAGGCGAGGAGCTCGTCGAGATCCGCGCGTACCACCTCGACCAGGCGGTCGAATTCCTCACCGAGCTCGAGGGTGCCCCGCCGGAGGAGCTCGCGCAGGAGACGGCGGCGGCGCTCGTGAAGGCCGCCAAGCGAGCGATTGCCCGGGAGGCGTACTCGAATGCGCGGAAGCTCGGCCTGAGAGCGCTCGAGCTTCGCCCCACGCTCGGCGCCCGGTACGTTGCGGCACGAGCGGCCTGGCGGCTCCAGGACTTCGCAGCTGTACAGGTCGAGATGGAGAAGGTCCGCGACCAGGCGCGTGAGCTCGACGAACCGGTCATGGAGGCGCTGGCGCTCACCGCGCTCGGCGAGGCGGCCCTCAAACGGGACGGCGATCCCGACGGGGCGCAGGAGCTCGTCGATCGCGCGCTCGAGATCCTGGCCAAGGAGGATGACCCCGTCGCGCGATTCGACGCCCTGACGATTCGGGCGATCATCGGCGGCTGGCACGGCGACATGGACGAGGTTGTGCTCTACATGGAGCGTGCCTACGCGCTCGCGATGGACGCTGGGCGGAAGGACCTGCAGACGATCGCGGCACAGATTCTTGCGCAGACGCACATCGTTCGCCTCGAGCTCGACGAGGCCGAGCTCCTGCTGACGCGTGCGCTCGAGCTTGCGGGCGAAAGCGGCAGCATCCGAGCTCGCGCCGGCGCGTCGCTCTCGTACGGGTGGTTCCTCGCGATCAAAGGCGAGCTCGATGCTGCCGAGACCGTGTTCGAAGAGGTTCGACAGACATCTGCGGAGCTCGGAATCGAGCCTGCCGTGGCAAATGCGCTCGCGCGCTCGGGCGGTGTCGCCATGCGGCGCGGCGACTACAAGCGCGCCGAGAAGCTCTACCGGGAAGCGGTCCGAATCACGTCGACGCGCGGGGATCGCGGCTTTCTCCCCGATCTGCAGGCATCGCTCGCCGAGGCGCTCGCTGCGCTCGGCAAGGTCGAAGAGGCCGAACGCCTCGTACTCGAGATTCAGGCAAGACCGAAGCCCGATCCGCATTTCGAGGTGACCGTCATCGGTACGCTTGCGGCCGTTCGCGCCGCTCAGGGGCGCGACGACGAGGCGGAAGAGCTGTATCGCCGGGCGCTTGCCGGAACGAAGAACGGATTCGCCCTACTCGAGCTCGAGGTTCTCGAGCGGCTGGTCGTCTTCTACCGCGACCGCGATCGTGAAGACGATGCGGCAGCGTGTCAGGCGCGGATCGTCGAGCTCGTCCCTTCGGAGCCGGCCAGCACCGAACGGATCGCCTGACTCGACGCCTCGTCGGGCGACTCCGAGATCACGGTCGCCGGTCGATCGAAGCGGGCGAGTGCGTCACGCAGGGGCTCGGCGCGGAGCGTTCCTTCCCCGTACGGCAGGTGTTTCGTCTCGTTGCGGTTCGCGAAGGCGATGTCGGAGAAGTGGATGTGGAACGGCGTGCTCGGCGCGAGCAGCGCGTCGACCGCTTCGAGCGCGACGGCGAACGGCTCGACACTCGTGAAGCCTCCGTCACTCGTCGCGTGCATGTGCGCGAAGTCGAGAACGGGCCGCACCCAGCCGGTGCGCCGGGAGATCTCGAGCACGTCGTCGAGCGAGCCGAGGTCGCGAACTCGCCCCATCACCTCGACGCCGAAGGGCACGGCGCGCTCCTTGCTCTCGAGGCGCTCCCGCAGCGTTCCGAGCTGCGCGACGACCGCGTCGAGCGCCGCCTCGCGCGTCCGCTCGAGCAGGAAGCCGGGGTGGAACACGACGACCTCGGCCCCGCTCCGGGCGGCGATGCCGGCGCTGCGGTCGAGTGCTCCCACCGCCGAGCTCCACTTGCGGCCGCTCGGCTCCACGTGTCCCATGAAGCCGAACAGCGGAGCGTGCACCGAGAGCGCGACCTCGTTCTCGTGCGCCAGCTCGCCGAGCCGCTCCGCGAAGTCATAGTCCATCCAGAATCCGCTCTCGAAGTCGATCTCGCAGGCGTCGTAACCGCGCTCGAGGAGGAGGTCGATCGCGTCCTCGGGCGACTCCCGTGAGGGCATCCGCGCGGGCCCCAGGCGGATCCGGCCGGCCATCACGCCATCGTAGTGCCCCCATGTGATTGGCTCCCGGCGTGAGGGCGACGATGCTCTTGGCGGACTACGCGGTCGTCTCCGACGGCAAGCTCACGATCGTGGGTGGCGGCTGGTCGCAGACCGGCCCCGAGCCCGCGCCGTTCGGGATCGGGCTGCTCATCCAGGTGCCCTGGGACCAGGCGAATACGCCTCACTCGTTCCGGGTCGAGCTTCTCGACGCCGACGGCGGCCCTGTCGTCCTCGATTCGCCGGAGGAGGAGGAGGAGCAGGCGGTCGCCTTCGGGGGCGATTTCGAGGTCGGTCGCCCGCCCGGGCTCAAGCCCGGCACGCCGCTCGACTTCCCGCTGGCGATGAACTCGACGCCGCTCCCGCTGGAGCCGGGACGCTACGAGTGGCGGCTGACGATCGACGGCGAGGCACGCCAGGACTGGAGCCTCGCGTTCACGGTGCGCAGCGAGGAGGCCTGAACCCGGACCCGCTCGAAAGTCCGTCCGATCGTCTGCGTACGCTCGAGGCGTGTCCCGAGTGCCCACCCGCATCGATCTGCTCGAGCTCGACATCGACGTCAGGCTTGCGGACCTCTGGCGCGAGGCGGTCGACGTGACCGACTGGAACATCGAGGTCGTCGCCGCGTTCATTCGCGCCGCGTACGGAAAGGGTTACTGCGACGCGCTCGTGGAGGAGTCTCCGGGAGCGCTCTGCGTCGAGCACGGATATCGGATACCGGAGCGCCCGGCCGCTGGACGTCTCCGAGCTGGACATCCCCGAGTTGGGCATCTCCACTCGGTGTCGGAGCCGTCCCCCGGCTCTACCCCCCGCTCTACGCTGGGCCGGGACGCGGCGTAAGGCTCTCTTCAGCGAGTCGCGCTCCGCAGTCTCCTATTGGACCCGGGGGTACACTCTTCTTCGTGGCACGGAAGGCCAGCCCGGCCCGTCTGGTCATCGCGCTCTCGGTCGCGGCGGTGCTCGCCGTCTTCCTCCTCTACACGTCCATCGCCGGCGGGGGCAACCCTTCGATAGCTCCGAGCGAGCTCGGCACCCGGACGGAGAAGGTGCAGCTCGCAGGCCTCGTCGTCGGCCCGGTCCGCGGCGACTCACACGCGGGAGGGCTGCGCTTCGCGCTGCGTGACATCGGCGGCAAACACCGCACCCGGGTCAACGTGCTGTACGCGGGATCCGTGCCGGATCTCTTCAAGGTGGGACGTCACATCGTGATCGACGGGCGGCTTCGAAACGGCGTGTTCGTCGCGGAGCCGGGATCGATGATCACGAAGTGCCCCTCGAAGTACGCGCCCAAGCAAGACGGCGGCCCCGCTTGACGGGCCTCGCCTGAGGCGACTCCATGGCTGAACTCGGTCGCGCCGCGCTCCTCGTCACCCTGGGCCTGGTGATGTACGCGCTCGTGGCGGGCGCTGCCGGCGCCCACCTCGGCCGCAGGCGGCTCGCGCTCTCGGCGCAGAACGCCCTCGTCGCCGCGTTCTTCTCGACGCTCGTGGCGTCCGCTGTTCTCCTCGGCGCGCTCCTACGCCACGACTTCTCCTTCACGTACGTGGCACGGACCACGAGCGAGGACCTTCCCACCGCGTACACGATCTCGGCCTTCTGGGGAGGCCAGGAGGGATCGCTCCTCCTCTGGCTGCTCGTGCTCACGGGCTTCGGGGCCGCCGCCGTTCGGTTGAATCGAGGCTGGGCTCGCGACCTCATCGTCTGGGTCGTTCCCGTCTTCGCGGCGGTCGCCGTCTTCTTCGCGTTCCTCCTCGTCGCGGTTGCCAGCCCCTTCGTAATGCAGGCGGCGCCCGCCGACGGCGCCGGCATGACGCCGAGCCTCCAGAACCCGTACATGCTCGCTCACCCCCCGCTGCTCTACCTCGGCTACGTCGGCCTGACCGTGCCGTTTGCCTTCTGCCTCGGCGCCCTGCTCGCCGGCCGCCCGGACGAGCGCTGGCTCGTGGCGACGCGGCGGTGGACGCTCTTCGCCTGGACGGCGCTCGGGATCGGGCAGCTCCTCGGGGCGCACTGGGCCTACGTCGAGGTCGGCTGGGGCGGGTACTACGCGTGGGATCCGGTGGAGAACGCAGCCCTGATGCCGTGGCTCGCCGCGACCGCGTTCCTCCACTCGGTCATGGTGCAAGAGAAACGGGGGATCCTGCGCGTGTGGAACGTGCTGCTCGTGATCCTCGCGTTCTCCCTCTCGCTCTTCGGGACGTTCCTGACGCGCTCCGGGGTCGTCAACTCGATCCACTCCTTCACGCAGAGCTCCATCGGCCCCTGGTTCCTGGCCTTCATCGCGCTGACCGTCGCAATCTCGCTCGCTGTCGTGTTCTGGCGGCTTCCACTGCTCCGATCTCAGACGAGGCTCGAGTCGCCCGTGTCTCGTGAAGCGGCGTTCCTCTACAACAACCTCCTCCTCCTGGCGCTCTGCCTGACGATCCTGTGGGGCGTCGTCTATCCGCTGATCTCCGAGGCGGTCCGCGGCGAGGCCGTGGTGCTCGGCCGTGCCTACTACGACTTCTTCCTGCGGATCTTCGGGTTGCCGCTGCTGCTGCTGATGGGGATCGGGCCGCTCATCGCCTGGCGTCGGGCATCGTTTGCAAGTCTCGTGACGACCTTCCGCTGGCCCGTGCTCGCCGCGCTTGCCACCGGGGCGGCACTCCTCGTCCTCGGCGCGGGAAGCTCCGTTCCAGGGCTCGTCGCGTACACGTTCTCGGCGTTCGTCGCAGCGACCATCGTCATGGAGTTCGCACGCGGGACCCGCGCCCGCAAGGCGCTCGGCGCCTCGAGCTGGCCCAACGCCTTCTTCTCGCTCCTCGGACGGAACCGCCGCCGCTACGGCGGCTACGTCGTGCACGCGTCGATCGTCCTCCTCGCGGTCGGGATCGCCGGCTCGAGCGCGTTCGACAAGGCGGCCGACGCGAAGCTCCGGCCCGGAGAGTCGATGGCGGTCGGTGACTACAACCTCCGTTACGAGGCGCTCGACGAGCGCCAGACGTCCAACGCCACGGAGATCCGCGCGCAGCTTGCCGTCAGTCGCGGCGACCGTGACCTGGGCACGCTCGAGGCGGGCAAGAACGCGTACACCGTCGAGCAGCAGCTCTCCAACGAGGTGGGGATCCGGAGCGACCCGCTGACGGGCGAGGACCTGTTCGTCATCACGGAGCAGATCGACCCGGACGGGACGGTGTACTTCCGTGTCTTCGTGAAGCCGCTCGTGAACCTCATCTGGATCGCCGGGCTCGTCTTCGTCATGGGCTCTCTGATCGCGCTCTGGCCCGATGCCCGCGAGCAGCGCCGGCTCGTCGAGCGCACGCGCGAGATCGGCCTGCCCGCGACGCGTTGAGCTCCGTGGCGCTCGTTCTCGCGGCGATCCTCGCGGTCGCCTGTGTGGTCGCGGTCGCGCTCCCGTTCATCCGGGAGCCCGAGCCGGAGTCCGATAGCCTGCACGAGCTCGACGAGGACGAGCGGCGCCGCCTCGAGCTCCTCGAGGCGCGAGACCGTTCTCTCGCCGCGCTCAAGGAGCTCGAGTTCGACCACAGGACTGGAACGATCTCCGACGAGGACTACAGAGCGCTGGTCGGCCCGCTGCGACGCGAGGCGGCGACCGCCCTCCGTGCCCTCGACGGGGAGGGACGTCCGACCGGGGAGCGAACCTGACCGCTATGGGACGGCGCGCTCTGCTCGTCTCCGTCTTCGCATTGGCGCTCGCACTAGCGGCCCCTGCGGCCGGCCAGGATCCCGGGTCCGAGAAGGCGCAGGTCGACGCGCGGATCGCTGAGCTCGAGCAGGAGATCGCGGCCGCGAAGGGTCGCGAGGGTGTGCTCACGTCGCAGCTCACGGAGGTCGTCTCGGAGCTCCGCGAGGCTCAGTCGGCCGTGGACGAGGCGCAGGGGAGCCTGGACGTGCTCGAGGCCGAGCTGGCGAGCGAGCGCGAGCGCCTCGAGGAGCTGACCGAGCTTCTCCGCGTCCAGACCAAGAGGCTCGTCCGGCTGCAGCGCGAGTACGCGCGCGCGGTGGAGGTGC
>Ga0209109_10000391_pt1 | contig 22947 bp, 23 predicted proteins | sample Rifsed10ft2_FD_184004 | JGI IMG/M metagenome (GOLD analysis project Ga0209109, IMG submission 184004) | Soil microbial communities from Rifle, Colorado, USA - sediment 10ft 2 (version 2) | ecosystem: Environmental > Terrestrial > Deep subsurface > Rock core/Sediment | place: Rifle, Colorado... | reverse complement strand
ACTTCGCGCGCGCCGTACGGGCAGGCCCAGGAGCAGTACTTGCAGCCGATGCACTTGTCGTAGTCGACGAGCACGATGCCGTCCTCGGCGCGCTTGTAGGAGGCGCCGGTCGGGCAGACGGGCACGCACGGCGGGTCCTCGCAGTGCAGGCAGGATTTCGGGAAATGCACCGTCTCGGTGTTGGGAAACGCGCCCACCTCGAAAGTCTGCACGCGGTTGAAGAAGGTACCGCTGGGATCCGCGCCGTAGGGGTTCTGATCGGAGAGCGGCCCCGCCGCGCCCGCGGTGTTCCACTCCTTGCAGCTCGTCACGCAGGCGTGGCAGCCCACGCAGACGTTGAGGTCGATCACCAGCGCGAGCTGTTTGGTCGTCATGCGGGCAAAATCCTCACGCGCACGTCGTACCAGCCGGCCTGGCCCGTGACCGGATCAGAGTTCGACGTCTCGCCGGGCAGGCGGTCGGAGATGAGGTGATTCAGGATGAAGCCGCGCGTGAACTCGTTGGCGTCGGGCGCGAGGCCCCAGGCGCCCGGGGACTTGCCGATCGCGTTCCAGGTCCACACGGTGCCCGGCTCCACGGCCTCGCTGTAGCGTCCCATGCAGCGCACGCGGCCCCACTGCGACTCGACCCACATCCACGCGCCGTCGGCGATGCCCTGGGCCGACGCGGTGCGCGGATTGACGAACAGGTAGTTGTGGGTGTGGATCTGCCGCAGCCACGCGTTCTGCGAGTCCCACGAGTGGTACATGGCCATCGGCCGCTGCGTGATCGCGGCGAGCGGATACTTCTCGAGGTCGGTGGCCTGCGCTTCGAGCGGCGCGCTGTAGAAGGGCAGCGGATCGAAGTGCGTCGCCACGCGCTGCGCGAGGCGCTCGGGCGGGCGCCGGCCAGGCCATTTGCCCTGCGCCGCGAGGCGGAAGCGCTGCAGCACTTCCGAGTACAGGTGCACCAGGATCGGATCGCCCCAGCGCCGCAGCCGCACGCGCTGCGCCCATTCCATGTAGCCGCGGTTCCAGTTGCGCATGTAGCGGTAGGACGGCGGCGTCTCGTGCTTGAACACGCAGTTGTTCTCGGCGTATCTTTGCCATTGCGCGGGATTGGGCTCGCCGAGCAGCGCCTTCGAGCCGTCGGCGCCGCGCCAGCCGGCGAGAAAGCCGATGCCCGAGCCGGGCTCGGTCTCGTGGCGCACGATGAAATCGGGGTAGTCGCGGTACTTGCGCCGGCCCTCCCCGTCGACGAAGGCGGGCAGCTCGAGGCGGCTCGCGAGCTCGATCAGCACTTCCTGGAACGGCTTGCACTCGCCCTTGGGCGGCAGCACGGGCACGCGCACGGAGTCCATGGGGCCGTCGAATTCCGAGATCGGCCGGTCGAGGATCGACATCACGTCGTGGCGCTCGAGGTAGGTGGTGTCGGGGAGCACCAGATCGGCGAACGCGGTCGTTTCCGACTGAAACGCGTCGCAGACGACGAGAAACGGGATCTTGTACTCGCCGTCGGCGCCGCGGTCGTTGAGCATCTTGCGCACCTCCACCGTATTCATGGTGGAGTTCCACGCCATGTTGGCCATGAAGATCATCAGCGTGTCGAGCGGGTAGGGATCGCCGCGCCAGGCGTTGGTGATCACGTTGTGCATCAGGCCGTGCACCGAGAGCGGGTACTCCCAGGAAAAACCCTTGTCGATGCGCACCGGCTTGCCCTCGGCGTCCACGAACAGGTCCTCGGGCGAGCCGGGCCAGCCGAGCGCGAGCCCGGCGAGCGGCGTGTTCGGCTGCACGCCCTCCGGGCCCGTCGGCGTCTTCGCCGAGGGCGGAATGGCGCGCGGGAACGGCGCCTTGTGGCGGAATCCTCCCGGGCGGTCGATGGTGCCGAGCAGGCTCATCAGGATGGCGAGCGCGCGCACCGTCTGAAAGCCGTTCGAGTGCGCGGCGAGGCCGCGCATGGCGTGAAACGCCACCGGGTTGCCGGTCACCGTCTGATGTTCGTTCCCCCAGCAATCGGTCCAGGCGATGGGCAGCTCGATTTTCTCGTCGCGCGCGGTCACGCCCATCTCGTGCGCGAGGCGCCGGATGGTGGCCGCCGGGATGCCCGTGATTCCCGCGGCCCATTCGGCGCTGTGCTCGCCGACGCGCTCGGCGAGCAGCTGGAACGCCGGCCGCACGCGCGTGCCGTCGGGCAGCGTGAAGTCGCCGAACAGGTACGGGTCGGCTTGCGGCGTGTGGCTGACCACCGGGCGGTTCGCGTGGCGGTCCCACCACAGCTGATTCTGCGGATACTGCGGATTGGCGGCGTCGGCATCCTCGTCGGTGGCGAGCAGGCCGTGGCGCGGCGAAGCCGGGTCGACGATCACCAGCTGCCCGCCATTGGTGTAGCGCGCGACGAACTCGCGGTCGTACAGGCCCTGCGCGATGATCTCGTGATTGAGCGCGAGCAGCAGCGCGCCGTCGGTCCCGGGACGGATCGGCACCCATTCGTCGGCGATCGCCGAATAGCCGGTGCGCACCGGGTTGATGGAGATGAAGCGCCCGCCGTCGCGCTTGAACTTCGAGAGCGCGATCTTCAGCGGATTCGAGTGGTGATCCTCCGCGGTGCCGAGCATGACGAAGAGCTTCGCGCGCTCGAGGTCCGGGCCGCCGAACTCCCAGAACGAGCCGCCGATGGTGTAGATCATGCCCGCGGCCATGTTCACCGAGCAAAAGCCGCCGTGCGCGGCGTAGTTCGGCGTGCCGAACTGGCGCGCGAACAGGCCGGTGAGCGCCTGCATCTGGTCGCGGCCGGTGAACAGGGCGAATTTCTTCGGGTCCGTGGAACGGATACTGGCGAGACGCTTCTCCAGGATAGAGAACGCTTCATCCCAGGAGATCGGCTCGAATTCGCCCGCGCCGCGCTCGGCGCCCGCCTTCCGTCTCAATGGGCGGGTGAGGCGCGCGGGCGACACCTGCTTCATGATGCCGCTTGCGCCCTTGGCGCAGATCACGCCCTTGTTGAGCGGGTGCTCGGGATTGCCCTCGATGTAGCGCACTTCCCCGTCGCGCAAATGCACGCGGATGCCGCAGCGGCACGCGCACATGTAGCAGGTGGTGGTCTTGACCTCGCTGCCCAAGGGGTTGTCCCGGTTCGGAAGAGGTCCCATTCTGGCGCAGCGCGCACGGCGGCGGCCAACGAGTTAATCTTATCGCCCGATGAAGATCTGCATCGTCTCCGACAGCCACGACCGCGCCGATGCGCTCGCGCAGGCCGTGCGCGAGGCAATGGCGCTGGGCGCCGAGGCGGTGATCCACTGCGGCGACCTCATCGGCGCGCAGACGATCAAGCCGGCGCTCGCGCTGGGATTGCCGATGCACCTCATTCACGGCAATAACGTCGGCGATGCGCAGGCCCTGCACAGGCTGGCGCGCGCGACAGGCGGCAAGCTCGAGTACCACGGCGCCGATGCGCGCCTCGAGCTCGCCGGCCGGCGGGTCTTCATCGTGCACTACGACGACTACGGCTACGCCATGGCGTGCACCGGTGACTGGGAACTGGTGTGCTGCGGGCATTCGCACCATGCCGAAGCGCGCAAGGTCGCGAGCGTCAAGGGCGATGGGACTTGGCTCGTCAACCCCGGCACCGTCGCCGGGCTCGCCGCGCCCGCGACCTGGGCGATGGCAGATCTCGCGGCGATGCGCTTCGAGCTGCGGGCGCTCGGCGGCTAGGGCGGCGCTGACGCTTTCCTGATCTTCAGGGCGGGCGGGCGGCGGCCCATGCATACTAGCGCTTGAGGAGGAACTTGCCCTGAATCTTACGAGCTGGCGCACGCCCGGGGTAGTCCTCGCCTGTGGCGGGCTGATCCTCATGCTGGCCCTCGGCACGCGGCAGAGCTTCGGCCTGTTCCTGCGGCCGATGTCCATGGACCTCGGCTGGGGCCGCGAGGTTTTCTCCTTTGCCATCGCGCTGCAGAACCTGGTGTGGGGGCTCGCCATGCCCGTCGCCGGGGCGATCGCCGACCGCTATGGCCCCGGGCGCGTTCTGGCGGCGGGCGGCCTTGCGTACGGCGCCGGCCTCTTTGCCATGGCGCATGCCGCCGATCCGCTGGCTTTCGGCGTCGCGGCCGGGCTGCTCCTGGGGCTCGCCCTCGCCTGCACCGGGTTCGGCGTGGTGCTGGCGGTCGTGGCGCGCGCCTTTCCCGTCGACAAGCGCAGCGTCGCGGTCGGCATCGCCGGCGCCTGCGGCTCGTTCGGCCAGTTCGCCATGCTGCCCTGGGGGCAGGCGCTGATCTCCTGGTTCGGCTGGCTGAACGCGCTCGCCGTGCTCGGCGCGATGGCCCTGCTCATGATCCCGCTGGGCGCGGCGCTCGCCGGCCGCAATGCCGCCGCCGACGAGAGCGCCCTGTCGATCCGCGCGGCGCTCGGCGAGGCGATGACGCACCGCGGCTTCCAGCTGCTCACCGCCAGCTTCTTCGTCTGCGGCTTCCAGACGATCTTCGTCATGACGCACCTGCCGGCCTACCTGGTCGACCGCGGGCTCAGCCCGACCCAGGGCATGAGCGCGCTCGCCACCATCGGCCTGTTCAACATTTTCGGCTCCTATGCCGCGGGCGTCCTCGGCGCGCGCTACAGCAGGCGGCTGATCCTCGCCTGGGTCTACGTGGTCCGCGCGCTCGCCATCGGCGCGTTCCTCGCCGTGCCGCTGTCGAGCGCCAGCCTGTATCTGTTCGCCGCGGTGCTGGGCTTCACCTGGCTCGGCACGGTGCCGCTCACCAATTCGCTGGTCGGCCAGATCTTCGGCCTGAAATACCTGTCGACCCTGTTCTCGATCGCGTTCCTCGGCCATCAGCTGGGCGCCTTCGCCGGCGCCTGGGCGGGCGGCGCGGCGTTCGATCTCAGCGGCTCGTACCAGCCGGTGTGGGTCGCGGCGATCGCGCTTTCGCTCGCCGCCGCGGCGCTGTGCGTGCCGATCGACGAGCGCGCGATCGTGCGCCCGGCGATGCGGCGGGCCGCATGAGCAGGCGCCAGGCGCGCCACGCCGGCGCCGCCGGGCTGCCGGCGGAGTTGTGCACGCTGCTCGAGGCGCTGCCCATGCCCGCCATGCTGAGCGCGCCCGGCGGCGAAGTGCTGCACGCCAACGCGGCGCTGCGCGCCGCCGGCGAGGCCGATTCCCTGCAGTGCGTGCCGCTTTTCCTGCCCGGGCTCGGCGCATGCGTGCTGGCGATCGGCTCGCCGCCCGCGCCGGCGAACGCGCAGACCCAGCGCCTGGCCTCGCTCGGCTTCATGGTCGCGGGCGTGTGCCACGAGGTCTCGAACCCGCTCTCGGCGGTGTCCTCGATGCTGCAGATCCTGCAGTCCAAGCGCGGCGTCAACCCCGAGACGATCGAGAAAGGGCTCGCGTCCATCAGCGCCAACGTCGCGCGCGTTCACGCGATCACGAAAAAGCTCGGCGATTTCTCGCGCGTCGGCAGCGAGGCGCCGCTGCCGGTGCCGGTCGACGCCGCGGTCGAGGAGGCCGTGGCGCTGCTGCGCCACAGCGAGCGCGCGCGCGCGGTCGGCGTCGAGTACCGCGGCGCCCCCGGCGCGACGGTGCTGGCCCGGCCCGGCAACCTGCAGCAGGTGGTGTTCAACATCCTGCTCAATGCGGCGCAGGCGATGAACGGAGCGGGCCGCGTCGAGGCGCGGGCCACGACCACCGCCGACGGCCGCCTCGAGCTCGCGATCCGCGACACCGGCCCCGGCATACCGCCGGCGCAGCTGGCGCGTGTGTTCGAGCCATTCTTCACCACCAAGCACGCCGGCGAGGGCACCGGCCTCGGGCTCGCGATCAGCTACGAGATCGCGCACGAGCTGGGCGGGACGATTCGCGCCTCCAACCATCCCGAGGGCGGCGCGTGCTTCGAGCTCGTGCTGCCGCTGTGGCAGCCCTAGCCGTGGCGGCCGGATCGTCCCGCGCGCCGCGCGTGCTCGTCATCGACGACGATCCCGGGCTCGCCGAGGTGATCGAGCTGCTGCTCGAGCGCGAGGGCTACGCCGTCGAGCGCGCCGGAACGGTGCGCGCCGGCCTGGAACGCGCCGGCGCCGGCGAGTTCGACCTGGTCGTCACCGATCTCAAGCTGCCCGACGGCACGGGCCTGGACGTGGTGTCGGCGATCCGCGGCGGGCAGCCCGAGCTGCCGGTGATCATGATCACCAGCTACTCGTCCATGGAAAGCGCGATCGCCGCGCTGCGCGCCGGCGCGGTCGACTACATCATCAAGCCGTTCGACAACGACGAGTTCCTGCACTCGATCGAGCGCGCGCTGAACGAGCGCCGCATCAAGCGCGAGAACGCCATTCTCAAGCGCAGCCTGAGGAGCGCTCACGGCGCCCGCTCGGTCATCGGCGAGAGCCCCGAGCTGCGCCGCGTCATGGAGCTGGTGCGCAAGGTCGCGCCTTCGGCGGCCAACGTCCTGATCGCGGGCGAGAGCGGCACCGGCAAGGAGCTGATCGCGCTGACGCTGCACTACGCGAGCCCGCGCGCCGACGGGCCGTTCGTGGCCGTGGACTGCGGCGCGATTCCGCGCGAGCAGCTGGAGAAGGATCTGCTCGGCGGCGAGCGGGCCGAGGGGCTGGTGCGCGAGGCCGACGGCGGCACGCTGTTCCTCGACGACGTCGCCGAGATCGCGCCGGCGCTGCAGGCGAAGCTGCTGCGCGTGCTGGAGGAAAAGGCGGTGCGGCGCGTCCATCCGGTCGACGTGCGCTGCGTCGCCGCGACGCACCGCGATCTCGCCGCGGCGGTCGAGCGCGGGCACTTCCGCAGGGAGCTGTACTACCGGCTCGGCGTCATCTCGATCGCGGTGCCGCCGCTGCGCAGCCGCGGCGAGGACGCGCTGCTTCTGGCGCGGCATTTCGCCGAGCAGTACGCGCGCAAGCTCGGCAAGCCGATCAGCGGCTTCGACGCCGAGTTCTCGGCCTTCCTCGCCAACTATCCCTGGCCCGGCAACGTGCGCGAGCTCGAGAACCTGATCGAGCGGGCGGTAATCCTCGCCGAGTCGCCGCTGCTCACCGGGCGCGACCTCGCCGAGGTGGCGCCGGGTCTGCCGATGGTGCGCGCCACGGCGCCGCTGCTCGAGGCGGCGCGCCCCCTCGCCATCGAGGAGTACATCCGCGAGATCGTCGAGCGCTACCAGGATACGCACAGCGAAAGCGAGCTGGCGCGCATGCTCGGCTTGGGCCGCAAGGCGCTGTGGATGCGCCGGCGCCAGTGGGGCCTGAGGCGCAGCCGCAAGGTCGGCGCCTGACGGTGTTTCCTGCCGAAATGCCCGGTTTCGTTGTGAAACGGCGGCCGCGCCGAGCGCGCGCGCCGCACTTGCGCTCGAGCGGCGGTCTTGCTATCCAAGGACTCGCCCATTCCAAGGAGGAGACACCGACCATGGCCGAACCGAAACCCGCCGCGGCGCAGCCCGCGCGCAAGAAGGTCACCATCCCGATGCTGGTGGAGAAGATGAAGAAGGGCGAGCCGATCGTGCAGCTCGCGGTGTACGACTACGAGACCGCGATCATCGCCGACCGCGTCGGCATCGATATCCTGTGCGTGTCCGACACCGGCGGCATGGTGCTGTTCGGCCACGAGAACACGACCTCGGTGTCCTTCGAGGAAGTGATGTTCATGGCGCAGGCGGTCAAGCGCGGCTCGAAGTACGGCCTGCGCATGGTCGACATGCCCTACATGAGCTTTCACCTCTCGGCGCAGCAGGCGGTGGACAACGCCGCCAAGTACGTGTCGCAAGGCGGCGCCGAGGTCATGAAATGCGAAGGCAACCAGCATCATGCCAAGTACATCGAGGCGATCGTGAAAGCCGGCATCCCGGTGCAGGGCCACATCGGCATCACGCCGATGCGCATGCCGCAGCTCGGCGGCTTCTTCGCGCAGGGCAAGACCGCGGACCGGGCGCAGGAGCTGGTCGACGACGCCTGGGCGATGGTCGACGCCGGCTGCTTCTCGATCATGTGCGAGGTGACCACTTCGGAGGTGTGCGAGCACCTGGCGGCGACGCTGCCGGTGCCGGTCATTTCCCTGGGCGCCGGCAGCCGCGCGCACGGCGTGCACATCATCGGCTCGGACCTGTTCCACCTCTACGAGGCGCACGTGCCGCGGCACTCGAAGATCTATTGCGACCTCGTGCCGATCATCGAGAAGGGCCTCACCGACTACCGCGACGACGTGCGCTCGCGCCGCTACCCCGGGCCCGAGCACACCGTGTTCATGAAGGAAGACGAGCTCGCCCGCTTCAAGCAGTTGGTCGCCTCCTCCAAGCGAAGGGCCGCCGGTTGACCGGCGCCGTTCCAGGGGAGGCCGCCGCCATGGGGGTGCTCGAGCAGGCGCGCTTTTTCTCCGGGCTGACGAAGGGCCAGCTCGAGAGGGTGGCCACCCTGGGGCGCAGCCGTTCGTTTCCCCAGGACACCCGCATCTACACGGTCGGCGACGCGGTCGACGACTTCTACGTGCTCGCCGACGGCATGGTGCGGTTCACCCTGGGGCTGGGCAAGCGCGAGACCTCGGCCGGCGACATCATCCGCCGCGGCGACGTGTTCGGCTGGGCGCCGCTTGTCGAAGGGCACGCGCGGCGCATCGCCACCGCGTACTGCCTCACCCCGTGCGAGGTCATCGCCATCGACGGCGGGGCGTTGAATGCGCTCATGGAAAGCGAAGCCGCCCTCGGCTACGCGCTGATGAAGAAGCTCGCCGTTCTGCTCACCAGCGAGCTGGTCGCCTTCGCCGCAGGCTGAGCTCCTACCTCCTCCTCGCGGCGGTCGCCGCGCTCGTCGGCCTGCTCATCGGCACGGTGGGCGTCGGCGGCGTGCTGATGGTCTCGTTCCTCGCGCTGTTCGGCGGGCTCTCCATCCACCAGGCGGCGGCGACTTCGCTGTTCAGCTTCCTGTTCACGGGCCTCCTCGGCACCTGGCTCTACCAGCGGCGCGGCACCATCGCCTGGCACGTGGCGGCGCCGGTGTGCGCGGGGGCGCTCGTTTTCGGCTACCTCGGCGCGCTCACCGCGGCGAGCATCGATTCCCGGCCGCTGGCGATCATCATCGCTCTGGTGATCGTCGCCGCCGGCGCGTACATCTTCGTTCCGCCGCCGGCGGCGGCGCTGCACCGCGACGGTCGCGGCTGGCGCGAGCAGGCCCTGCTCGCCGGCGTCGGCGCGGCTTCCGGCTTTGGCTCGGGCCTGTCGGGCGCCGGCGGGCCGCTGTTCTCGGTCCCCTTCATGGTGATCCTGCGCTACGTGCCGCTCACCGCGGTGGCCACCAGCCAGGTGCTGCAGATCGTCGCCGCGGCTTCCGGTTCGCTCGGCAACCTGCGCTACGGGTTCATCGATTGGACCGCGGCGGCGGTCATCACGGTGTTCGAGCTCGCCGGCGTGATGATCGGCGTGCGGCTGGCGCATGTCGCGAGCGCGCTGGCGCTCAGGCGCCTCGCCGGCGCACTGTGCGTCGTGACCGGCGCCCTGCTGCTCGCGCGCTCGCTGTGAATCCTTTCGCCAGCATGCCGCAGGCGTTCTCCGGCGCGCGCGAGGAGCATCTCGCGACGCGCCGTGCGGCCGGCCTGTTCGATTTCACCTTCATGGGCCTTTACGAGTTCTCCGACAGCGCCGCGCTGCAGCGCCTGCAGACCCGCGACCTGGGCAAGATCCAGCCGGGCGGCATCGCGTACACGCTCGTCCTGCAGGAAGACGGCGCGGTCTCGATCGACGCGACCGTGTGGCGCCTGGACGGGGAGCGTTTCTGGCTGTTCACCGGGCGGCGCAGCCGCTATGAAGCGCTCGACCGCTCGGGCGAGCACGCGATCCTCGCGCTTCAAGGGCCCGCGAGCGGCGCGATTCTCGCGCGGCTCGCGGGCGCGGAGACGGTGCGCGGCCTGCGCTATTTCCATTTCCTGGAAAGGCAATCCATGGTGATCGCGAGGCTCGGCTACAGCGGCGAGCTGGGCTACGAGCTCATGGTCCCCGCCGGCGAGGGCCCGCGGTTGTGGCGCAGCCTGCTCGACGCCGGCCGCGACGCGGGCATCCGCGAATGCGGCTTTGCCGCCGCCGACAGCCTGAGGATCGAATCGGGCTACGTGCTCTTCGGGCGCGAGATCGACGGCCGCGCGAATCCGCGCGAGCTCGGCCTGGGGCGGTTGCTGAGCGCGCCGCGGTCCGCATTCCCGCTGTCGAAAAAATTGACCGGATTCGAAATCCTCGACCGGCCGGCGCACGCAAGCCTGCCGATCGCGTACGCGACCAGCGAATGCGATTCGCCGACGCTGCAAAAGAGGATCGCGCTGGGATTCGCCGCGCCCGAGGCGGCGCGGCCCGGGACGCAGCTGCGGCTGGCCGACGGCAGGCTCGCGCGCGTCGCGCGGCTTCCTTTCTACGACCCCCGGCGCCGAAGGCCGCGCGCCGCCCCGCTCTAGTCAGGCGCCGCCTGCGCCAGTGGCCGCCGCCGTCGCGGGTGTCAGCGCCAGAGCCCGGCGAGCGCGAACAGCAGCATGCTCGCGCCCATGCAGCCGTAGCCTGCCCAGTTGAGCGCACGCGCGCTCGTCGGGTTGAGATAACCGCGCAATTGAAGAAGCGAAGCGGCGCTGGCGAGCAGCGCGCCGAGCACGGCGAGCGTGACGACGACGGGACGGGTGAGGAGCAGCTCCATCAGCCGCGGCTGGCGCGCTTCAGGTAGGCCTCGACGAAGTCCGCGGCGGCCTTCGAGCCGCGCGAGAACGAGCGCATCGCCTCGGCGTGCAGGATGGACAAGGCCTGCTTCTTGATGTCGTTGGCGCGATCGCTCTCGACGAGGTCGGACAGGCGCCGCGGCCGCGGCAGGTCGACGTCGATCACCGCGCGCACCTGGGTGGGGATGTTGGACATGACGAGCATGCGGTCGGCGAGAAACACCGCCTCGTCGATGTCGGTGGTGACGAAGAAGTTGGTGCGCCGGTTCTCCTCGTAGAGCCGCGAGTAGTACTCCCACATCAGCTCCTTGGTCATGGCGTCGAGCCCGCGGAACGGCTCGTCGAGGATCATCACCTTCGGATTGTTGATCATGGCGCGCGCCAGCTCGGCGCGGCGCTGCATGCCGCCGGAGAGCTGCAGCGGATACTTGTCGCGAAAGTCCTGCAGCCCGACCTTGGCGAGCAGGAACTCGCCGAACTCGAGCGCTTCCCGGGTCAGCTCGCCGCGCGCGCGCGGGCCGTAGAGGATGTTGTCCCAGGTGGTCATCCAGGGAAACAGCGCCGTCTCCTGGAACAGCACCAGGCGGTCGCGGTCGGGACCGGTGATCGGCCGGCCGTCGAGCATCGCCGTGCCCGCCGTAGGCGCTTCGAAGCCGGCGAGCAGGCGAATCAGCGTGCTCTTGCCGCAGCCCGAGGGCCCGACCATGACGGTCAGCTTGCCGCGCTCGATGGTGAACGAGCACTCGCGCACCACCTCCTTGCGGAACTGGACTACGCCATACGACTTGCTCACCCCCTGGAGCGAGATCTCGCCGGGGACGATCGCGGGGCGCACGGCGGCTTCGTTCATCTGGGTTTCAACCAGGGCGTCGCGTAGCGGCCGAGCCAGCGCAGCATCTCGCTCGAGGCGTAGCCGGCGATGCCGATCGAGATCATGCCGACCACGATCTGCTCGTAAGAGCCGCCGATGTAGGAATTCCAGATGAAGAACCCCAGCCCGCCGCCGCTCGTGCCGCCGATCTGGCTGCCGCCGCCCGAGATCATCTCGGCGGCGACCACCACCTCCCAGGTGATGCCCATGCCGACCGCCGAGCCGACCACGATCGAAGGCAGCGTCCCAGGCAGGACGATGCGCCGGAACATGTCCCACCGCGACGAGCCCATCGACTGGGCGGCCTGGAAATAGCGCACGTCGATCGATCGCGCGCCGCCGAGCACGTTGATGACGATGGTGTAGAAGGCGCCCAGGAAGGTGATGAAGATGATCGCCGACTCCTGCGTCGGCCAGAAGATGATCGAGGCCGGCACCCAGGCGAGCGGCGGGATCGGCCGCAGCACCTCGAATACGGGAAAGGCGATGCCGTGCGAGACGCGGCTGACCGCGAGCATGAGGCCGAAGGGAATGCCGATGATCATCGCGGTGACGAAGCCACCCATGACGCGGAAAAAGCTCATGTACCAGCTCTGCCAGTAGCCCGCGTCTCCGAGCACACCGATCCAGGACTGCAGCACCGCCGAAGGCGCAGGAACCGCCCCGACCCAGGGCAGGTAGTCCTTCTTGAAGCCCATGGCGCCGAGGAGCTCCTTGAAAGGCGCGAAGAATTCCGGCGCCATCCATTGCTTGGAGCGCGCGCCGATCTCCCACAGGATCAGGAAGACCGCGATCGACGCCGCGCCGCGCCAGAACTCGGGATTGGAAAGCACTTTCTTCAATGCCTCACCCCTCCTTTTCTCCAGCCTGGAAGGCCTTGAGCGCCTCCTCGTGCACCGCGTCGTTGGTTTCCTCGATCAGCTCGCGGAAGCGCTTCGAGGTGAGCACGCCGTAGTCGCGCGGGTGCGCGATGTCGACGTTGAGGATCTTCTTCGGCTTGCACGGACGGGTGGTCATGATCGCGACGCGGTGGCCGAGGAATATCGCCTCCTCGAGATCGTGGGTGATGAAGAAGATCGTGACCTTGTTCTTGTAGTAGATCTCGAGCAGCGCCTCGTGCATCACGCTCTTGGTGAGCGAGTCGAGCGCCCGGTAAGGCTCGTCGAGCAGCAGCGCCTTCGGGTCGTTCATCAGGGCGCGTACGATCTCCACGCGGCGGCGCATGCCCGAGGAGACTTCGCCCGGGTAGTTGCGCTCGACGCCGGCAAGCCCGGCATCCGCCAGCATCGCGCGCGCCTTGTCGATCGCATCCTTGCGTGCCAGCTTGCCCTGCACCACCGGGCCGAAGATCACGTTTTCCAGGTTGCTCTTCCAGGGAAACAGCGCCCCGTTCTGGAACACCACGATGCGGTCCGGGCCGGGCGCCGATTTCGGCTTCTCGGTCGAGCACAGCACCTCGCCGTCCATGACGATGCGGCCCGAGGTGATCTCGTGGAACCCCGCGATGGCGTTGAGGAGCGTCGTCTTGCCGCAGCCCGAGGGCCCGACGATCATGCAGATCTCGCCCGGCTCGATCTCGAGCGAGCAGTGGTCCACGGCAAGCACCGCCGCGCCCTGCGGGTCGTAGACCTTCACGACGTCGTCGATGACGATGTGGCCGCGATTCATCGCTCCGTGAGCGCGAGCTCGCGCACGCGCCATTCCATCAGGTAGTCGCCGGCGATCCGCACCATGGCGCTGGTGGCGTAGCCGACGATGCCGAGCGTCGCCATGCCGATGATGATCGTCGGATAGCGCACCATCATGTAGGAGGTGTTGATCACGTAGCCCAGGCCATACTGGCCGGACACCATCTCGGCGGCGACCAGCGAGAACCACGACACGCCGATCGAGATCTGCAAGCCGGTGAAGATGAAGGGCAGCGCCCCGGGAATGATCACGTGCCGGAACACCTGCCACTGGTTCGCGCCGAGGCAATCGGCCGCCCGGATGTAGGATTCATCGATCGACTCGACACCCAGCATCGTGTTCAGCGCCGTGGCGAAAAACGAGGCGAGAAAGGCGAGGTACACGACCGCCGACTCGGTGGCGATGAACATGACGATGGCGAGCGGCACCCAGGCGAGGATCGGGATCGGCCGCAGCGTCTCGAACACCGGGAACAGGTACTGCTTGAACTTGCGCGACCAGCCGAGCAGCAGCCCGACCGGCACGCCGAGCAGCGTGGCGAGAAAGAACGCCTGGGTGACGCGCCAAACGGACATCCATATGTGCTGGTAATACTCGGCGGTGTAGATCGAAAGCCCATAGGTCGGCTCGGGCGCAAGCCACTCCTTCACCACCGAAGTGACGCCTGGCATCTCGCGGAAACGCGGCAGCTTCCAGACCTCGACCGCCAGGTACCAGAAGCCCAGGAACAGCGCGAAGCCGATGACCATCAAGTAGGGCCGCGGGCTTTTCAGCCACAGCGACAGCCGGTACATGGTCAGGCTGATGCTCGACATCTCCTCGGTGAGCGGCCCCGACAGCCGCCGCACCTGCGCGAGCAGCGCGGGCAGCGTGAACTCGCGCTGGATCATGGTGGCAAAGCGCTCCATGACGAGCGGGCCCTCGAGTGGCTCGGACTCGAGCAGCTTGACCAGCTCCTCGGTGTCCAGGCGCAGCACCTCGGTCGGCTCGGTCGCGGTCACGCTCGCCAGGCGCTGCGTCTGCCCGAGCAGCAGCCCGGCCCAGCCGAACACGCCACCGCGCGTCATGCGCTTGTGGGCCTCGCGCGCCCCGACCTCGGGCTTGAACACGTGCTCGACGCGGCCCGACACGAGCACGAAGATGTCGTCCGCGGCGTCGTTCGCGCCGTAGATGCGCGTGCCGGCGCCGAAGCGCGCCGGCCGCGCGATTGCCGCAATGCGCTGCAGCAAGGCCTCGGCAGCGTCCCGAAACGGCGTCGCGTCGCGCAGCGCGGCAATCGCGCCGTTCGCCTCCCCAGCCCGCAGCGCCGCTTCCATCAGCCTCTTGGGGCTTGCGAGTCCGGCAGGGCCCTGATCTCCCCGATCGGCGCCTTGAGGCCGCGCTCCTTGAGGATGTCCTCGGTCCACTTCGCTTCGATCGCCTCCGGGCGCATCTGCGGCGTGTTGATGCTCTTGATCGAGTGCAGGAACGCCGTCGCGCGCATGAGCAGCTCCCGCGCCTGGGGCGTGAACCCGTAGTGCAGGTAGTTGCGCACCGCATGGCCGCCGGCGTTCGTGTCGTAGGTGCCGTAAAGCGAGTACCACAGCACGCGCTCGCCGAAGCCGGTCGTCTGTTCCTTGGCCATTTTCACGACTTCGTTGCTGCTCTTGGGATCGGCGAGGAACAGCTGCGCGTCGAGCTCGGCCTGCAGCCACCCCTTGACCACGTCGGGGCGCTGCTTGATCAGGTCGGCGCGCATGGCGAGGAAGCCGCCGTCGTTCTCCTGCACGCTCTCGCCGGAGGCGATGCGCCGCGCGAGGCCTTCCTGCACCAGGCGCGAGGCGGTCGGCTCCCAGATCACCGCCGCATCGAGCTTGCCGGCGCGGAAGTTGGAGGTGATCACCTCGATGTTCTGGTTCAGGTACTGGCTCGGGTTCACCTTCAGCTTCTTGAAGGTCGCCTGCGCGTAGCGGTCGGTGCACGAGCCCTTGGGCACCGCCACGACCTTGCCGTCGAGCCACTTCAGCGCCTGGGTGGCGTTCTGGAACTTCGGCGCGTCGTTGCGCGCGAGGAAGATGTTGCACTGGTCGAACGCCAGCCCAAGATTGGCAACCAGCCGCACGTCGGTGACTTCCTGCTTGGTGGTGGAAACGATCGACGGCATGTCACCCATGTAGCCGATGTGCTGCTTGCCGGCGAGCATGTTGTTGACGATGATCGCGCCCTGCAGGCCGATCTGGAACTCGACTTCCGAGCCCTTTGGCAGGTACTTCTCGTAGAACTTCTTGCCGCGCATCACCACGCCGGACCAGGATTGCGTGTAGTACGGCTGGTAGCCCACCACGAGCTTCACCGGTGCGCCCGGCTTGCCGAAGTCGATGTCGGCCGCCGAGGCCGGCACCGCGCTGCACGCGAGTGCCGCGATGACTGCTGCTGTGAATTGCCTGCGTTTCATGATCTCCTCCTCTCGGTTGACCTTCTGCTACCGTGCTCCGGATGATGCGAGGTAACGCGCGATCAGGGCGGCGAGCCGGCGCATGACGACGAAGCCCGCCGACGGGTCGCGTTCCAGCACGCCGAGCGCCGCCTTGCCGTTGACGCGCAAAAGCGTCGACGCCTCCAGGCAGCGCGCGCTGGCGATGCGAGTCGGATAGCCGTCGAGCAGCGCCGCCCAGCCGAACACCTCGCCCTTGTTCAACATGAACCCGCCCGGCGCGGTGTGCTCGCCGCGGCCGATGAGAAACTCGACCCGGCCGGAGTCGAGCACGAAGATATCGTCCGCCGGGTCGCCCGGGCGGTAGAGCACCGCGCCCGGCTCGTAGCTCTCGCGCCGCACCAGCGCGGCGAGCGCCTCGATCGTGCCGGCGGCAATGCCGTTGAAGAGCTCGCCCACGTCGAGCGCGGTAGCATCGCCGCCGAGATACAGCGAGCCGCCCTCCACCGCGAGCGCATACCTCTGCAGCGGCGCCTCGGCGAGCCCGAGCGGCGCTCCGCTGCGCACGTCCCACTGCCACAGATGCATGTGGCAGGTGAGCGTCGCGCCGTCGAACAGGCCCTCGCACAGCGGCACGTCCTGGTGCGGGCAGACCGCCTGGAAGCCGAAGAATTCGCCGCCGGCGTTGGCCACCACGAGCTTGAGCCCGCCTTCGGCCTCGCACTCCTTGAGGCCGTTCTCCGGCACGTCCGCCACGCGGCACACCAGGCGCCTCGCCGCGGCGCTAGCTGAACTTGTCATAACGGATGTTGTCGGTGGTGAGCTTCGCTTCGAGCAGCAGCATGCGGATCGCGGCGTCCACCGCGGGCGGCGGGCCGGCGGCATAGGCGCGCACGTTCTGGTACTTCCCCACCATGGCGTCCCTGGCTGCCTCGTGCACCAGGCCGCGCACGAACGCGAGCTGCGGCCAGCTGCGGGAGGCGCTTTCCGGCACATCCTCGTCCGACAGCGCTACGGTCACTTTCACGCTGGCCGCGCAAGCGGACAATTCCCCGAGGAAGAACGCGTCGCGCAGGGTGCGCACGCCGAAAAACACCCAGCCGCGGTGCCGCTCGAAATAGCGCTCCTGCGCCGCGCGCGCCAGGATGGCCATCATGCCCGCGATGCCCGAGCCGCCGGCGATGCACAGGAGATTCTTGGCAAGCGCCGGGTCGAACGTCGCCTTGCCCAGCGGCCCGAACAGCTGCAGCCGGTCGCCGTCACGCCCCGCCTCGTGCAGCCATTGCGAGAAGCCGCCGTCGGGCTTGCGCTTGAGGACGAACTCCAGGCGCTGCGCGCCGCGCTCGAAGTTGCACATCGAATAGGCGCGATAGCCGGGCACGCCCGGCGCCGCGAGCACGACGAACTGCCCGGCATCGAAGTCGCGCGGCTGCTCGAGCTCGATGCCGAAAGCCAGCACGTCGTGCGCCAGCCGGCGGGTGCCGCGCAGCACGCCGGCGCAGGCCTCGGGCGTGCAGCTTCCCGGCTCCATGGCGTAGACGAACTTCGACACCTCCGCGGTGAGCGCGTCCTCGGCGGCGCACTGGCACATCAGGAACTCGCCTGCCTCGGGCTTGACGTGCTTCCTGCCGGGGGCGGCCGGCCAGCCGTCGTGGACGCGGCCGGCAACGAGCTTCGCCTTGCAGGTGCCGCAGGTGCCGGTGCCGCATTCGTAGGGCAGATCGATGCCGGCCCGCAGCCCCGCGTACAGCAGCTTCTCGCCCGGCCGCGCCTCGAACTCGTAACCCCGGTTGCGCGCATTGACTTGGATTCGCATGTCCCGTCAGAAGGGAATGTGATAGCCGTAGCCGAGCTGGCGGGTCTCCAGGCGCACCACCCGCCGCGCGAGCTTCGCGCCGGCGCCGTCGAGATTCACCGTGTCGTGGAAGCGGCCCACCGCGAACAGCTCGCTCGCGCCGCCGTCGAGCTCGGTGCGGAACACCTGCAGCGCGGACACCACGTTCGCCCCCCCGTCTCCCATCTCGACGGTGTAGACGGTCGCGTGGCGCGTGATCGGCGAGTGGTCGCTGTTGTGCTTGGGCAGGTTGGCGAACAGCGTTTCCATGCCCTTGCGGTCGTGATCGAGCCACACCATGTCCTTGCGGATTTCCGGGCTGTAGGTGGTGATGGCGTAGCGGAAGTCCTCGTCGCAGAGGGCGAGGAAGCCCTGGTAGTCCTTGGCGTCGAGCGCAAGGCACGAGCGGTAGACCAGCTCCTCGATCGCCTGGCGCTGTTCGGACTTGACCATCTTCAGGCGGCCGCGCGGACCGGCTCGGGCTTGCCCTCCCGGTACGGGTCGTAAGCCGGCCGTCCCATGCGCTTCGACCACTCGGCGTAGTAGTGCCGCATGCCGATTTCGTCGTGGATGGTGCTCCCCTCTTCGCGGCCCTGGAGCACCCAGCGGCTGTCGGTGCCCCGGCGCATGGCGCGGCCCTGCCCGGTGACGCCGAGCAGGTCCTCGTGCAGGTTGCGGCCGAACGGTCCCCAGATCGTGTTGTGATCGAACACGCGCTGCGCGCGCTCGGCGGCGGTATCGCGCTTCAGGCCCAGGCCGCGGAACTCGATCAGCACCTCGTTCGGTCCGAGCGGGATCGAGGTGTCGATGCGCATCACCGAGGTGCGCAGGTTGTAGGTCATGCCGGGAAACAGATCCACCATGTACCAGCCGCCCGGCGCCATGCCCGGCCAGCCGACCGCGCGCGCCTGGGAACCCTCGTACTTGTCGTACTGGATCTGCATCGACCCGACGGTGGCGTGCCCGTTCGCAAAGCCGGTGTAACGCCGATCGAAATAGCCGGGCTGCATCATGCCGGTGATGCGGTTAAAGTAGTGCAGGAAGTCGTGGTAGAACTCGCTGTTGGTGTCGTGCCACAGCTTGAAGTTGGTGCGCACCTGCGCCTTGTGGAAGTGGAACACTTCCATCGGCTCCTGCATGTAGGGCTCGAGGATATCGAGCGCGCCGCCGATGAACTCGCGCAGCGACACGCAATCGTCGCTGAGGTTCACCCACACGAAGCCGCCGTAGCCGAGCTCGCACTTCACCTCGCGCAGCGCGGCGTCCTCCTTGCGGAAGCGGTCCTGGTAGCCCTGCTCGGCACGCGAGATCTCCACGCAGCTGCCGCGCGTGTCGAACGACCACTGATGGAAGATGCAGGTCATGCGCTTGGCGTTGCCCGAAGGGTCGTAGAGGATGGTGTTGCCGCGGTGCGGGCAGATGTTGTAGAAGGCGCGCACCTTGGCGTCGTCGCCGCGTACCGCGATCAGCGGCACTCCGGCCGGATGATTGAACAGGCGGTAGTCGTACGCGCTCGGGATCTCCGACTCGTGGCAGGCGATGATCCACGCCGGCCTGAACAGCTTGTCCTTCTCCTCGTTGAAGATCGCCTCGTCGGTGTAGATGCGCGAGTCGACGTAGTGGCTGGCCGGGAATTTTGGCGTCGCGTTCCATTGGGCGGCGGTTCTGGCCATGGGCAAGTCCTCCTTCAGGGCGATTCTGTGCCTGTGCCACCGCCAGCGGCAAGACTCTTTCCCCCCGGCCTTATGCGCATTTTCTTATGCTCGTTTCATGGGGAAACGTTTGTGCCGCCGGAAACAGAACGGCCGGGACGAGCCCGGCCGCTTGTGCGCGTGTGCGCAGGCTTCACTTGCAATTGGTCATGCAGCGCACCGCCTTCGCATCGGGCCGGTCGTCGATGATGAAACCGTCGCGGTTCGGCATCTGCACCTTGGGCAGCGAGTCGGCGTCCATCACCGCGCCCGCCGGGACCAGGCCGTTCAGATTGAGCAGGTATGCCGAGAGCGCGTACACCTCGTCTGCGCTCAGCGTCTGCGGCCGGTCCATCGGCATCGAGCGGCGGATGTAGTCGAACAGGATCGGCGCGTACGGATACATGCTGCCCGGCGTGAGCACGCGCGGGCTGCCCTTGAACGAGCCGATGCCGCCGACCATGGCACCGTATACGGATCCGCCTTTCGCTTCCGCGCCGTGGCAGGCGACGCACTTCGCGGCGTAGATCTGGCGGCCTTCGGCGACCGAGCCCCGCCCGGCCGGCAAGCCGCGGCCATCCGGCGTTCGGATGTCGATGTTCCACGCGGCGAGCTCGGCCTCGCTCACGGGCTGGCCGAAGCGCGGGCGGTCGGGCAGCGGCTGCACGGCGTGGCGCCCGGAGCTGCCGAGCGGAATGCCTTCGGCCGTTTTCGCCGCCATGCCCGGACCTCCGCCCATTCCCGCGCAACCCCAGACGGCAGCCGCAGCGACCGTCGCTGCGGCGGCGAGCTTAAGCCTGGCCGATGACATTGCGCACCTCCCCGTTTGCATTGACCGCCCAAGGCTGGATCGCGTTGTGGTGCTGCACGAAGCCCACGATCGCGCGCGTCTTCTGCAAGTCCTGCACCGTCGGCTGCACGTAGCCCGTGCTGTCGACCGCGCGGCTCATCAGCACTGCCGGCGCGCCGTTCCAGTTCCAGCCGATCTTGAAGCGCGTGAGGCACTTGTCCATGATCGGCTCCTCGAGCATCGCCTCGCGCCAGTTCCTGCCGCCGTCGAAGGACACGTCCACCGCGCGAATCTTGCCCGCGCCCGACCACGCCAGGCCCGTGACCTCGTGGAAGCCGGGGCGCTTGAGCGTCTGCCCGCCGGAGGGCGAGGTGATCACCGACTTGCACTCCATCACCATGCTGAACTTGCGCCACTTGCCGTCCGGCATCGGATCGGTGTAGCGCGCCGTCTCGCTGCGCAAGTACCAGGGCTGGTCGCCCACCTTGATGCGGCGCAGCCACTTCACCGAGACATTGCCCTCCCATCCGGGGATCACCGCGCGCACCGGGTAGCCGTTCTCGGGACGCAGCGCCTCGCCGTTCATCGCGTAGACGATCAGCGTGTCGTCGAGCACCTTCTCCATGGGGACCGAGCGCGCATGCGCCGAGCCGTCGGCGCCTTCGAACAGGACCCACTTGCCGCGCGGGTCGATGCCCGCTTCTTCCATCAGCGTCGAGGCGGGCACGCCGGTCCACAGCACCCCCGAGAGCAGGCCGTGCGTCTGCTGCACGGTTCTCGAGGCGGGCTTGAGCCAGTCGGTGAGCCCGTTGCCGGAGCACTCGTGGAAGTGGAAGCGCGAGACCGAGGGATAGCGCACCAGGTCGTCCATCGTGAACTGCAGCGGCTGCTTCACCATGCCGTGGACCGCGAGGCGATGCGTCTGCGGATCGATGTCGGGCGTGCCCGCGTGGTGGCGCTCGAAGATGAGCCCGTTCGGCGTGATGATGCCGGGCTGATTCTGCAGCGGCGTCATGCTCCAGTCCGACAGGTTCTGGCGGTTCTTCAGGACATCGGTGCGCCGGCGCCTGACGTGCGCCTCGTACTTCGAGGGCATGCCGTACGCGGTTTCCTCGATCGTGCGGCCGGGCTCCCGGTTGGTCTGCGGAACTGGCAGCGGCGCGGCGCGCGCTGCGCCGCCCGCGGCGAGCGCGCCTCCGGCCAGCGCTGCGGTCTTGCGAAGAAAGACTCTGCGGCTGCGCGCTGCGGAGTCGTGCTCCGGTCTGTTCGACATGGGACCTCCTCCTTGTGGCGAATGCAGTATGCGCCGCGAAATTCGCCGCACGCAAGATCCGCGCGCGCCGCCTCGTTTCTTTCCGGTCGGTGTTTCCGTGGGAAACATCACCGCGTCGCACCGGGACTGATGCAGATCAAGGCCCGGCCGGCCCGGTGCGCTAAGGTGCCATGGAGGCTTCCAACGAGGGCGTCGATCATGCGCAAGGACTTCCGCTTCCAGCCGGGCTGGGCAACTCCCATCGCGGTCGACTATGGAAAGGCTTCTTTCGTCGCCTGGCTGCTGGGCTTTGCGGACACGGAAAAGGGCTGTCTCGCGCGCAGGCAGGGGCGATGTCCCGGTCTGGACCAGTGCCACGACTGCCCGTGGTCGTCTTCCCGAAAAAGCTGATCAGCTGCAGGAGGGCGCGACGTCCGGCGGCGGCATCACGATGCGTCCATCGGCGCCGCGCTCCAGCATGGCGCAGGTTTCCCGGTAGCGTGCCGGCAGGAACGGCGCGAGCCCGCCGAGGCAGGCGAGCTCCAGCGCCGGCAGGTATTCGCACTGCAGGTGCTCGACGATCGAGTCGCCGTGGCGGGTGAAGTCCGGACCGACGAAATAGTCCTCGTGCTCCAGGCCGATGAGCGCTTCCGAGACGCCGAGCGTGCCGCCCAGGTGCGACTCGGTCGCGAACGGCGCCGCGAATCGCACGCGCAGGCGCGAGCCCTCGAGCAAGCGCTGCCAGCGCTGCTGCACGCCGATCGCCCCCAGCCCGAAGTTGCTCGGGTGCTGCTCAGTGTTGGGGCCGCAGCGGTGCAGCACCTCGCGCGCGAGAGCTGCCAGCCGTCCCTGCAGCGCGGCGTCGAGCGGCACTTCCTTGCCGCCCAGGCGCAGCGACACCTCGTCGCCGGCGCGCTGGGCGCTGGCCGGCAATGCCGCGAGCATCAGGATCACCATGGCGAGCGCAGCCTTCATTCAAAGCACATTCTATGGCCGCATAGTCGTTTTTTGTACAGGACGCGCAAAGCGCGCCCGTAGAATCGGCGGCAAGGAGGTAGAGGCGATGTTCACCAGCAATCCGTTTGCCGAGCTCTCGGCGTCCATAGCGCCTGCCGTCATGCAGACCTATGCCGTCGTCATGATCGTCCTGGTCGCGGCAGGGACGCTGTTTGACGTCGTGCACAAGGGGAGCGCCAAGTATTTCTTCGCCAACTGGCGGAAATCGAAAAGCAAAGGGTCAAAGCAGATCGGTGGCGGCGAATTGCTGTCGATCGCCATCAAGACCGGCCTCGTCGACTTCCTCGCATCCGGGGAATTCTGCAATGCGCGCCGCCGGGTTGCCCATCTGCTGACCATGTACGGGTTCCTGATCCACTTCATCACCACCGCCGTCATGGTGTTCGGCTACCCGACGCCCGCGACGCCGACGCCCGCCATCCTGCCGCAGCTCTGGTGGCTCGGCGGCCTGATGATTCTGCTCGGCGGATACTGGTTCTGGTTCTTCATCCGGGTCGATGTCGCCGCCGAGGGCAATTCGCCGTTCCGCATCGTGCGCGCGGATCTGTTCATCCTCTCGCTGCTGGCCAGCGTGACGCTGGGTCTGATCTGGGCCTTCCTGCAGTCGCAGGGCGGTTCCGGGACCAGCGTGTTCTTCGCCTTGTACATCATCGCCACGACGGTCCTGTTCGGATCGGTGCCGTGGTCCAAGTTCGCTCACATGTTTTTCAAGCCCGCGGCGGCCTTCGAGAAGCGGG
>Ga0209109_10000387_pt1 | contig 22994 bp, 16 predicted proteins | sample Rifsed10ft2_FD_184004 | JGI IMG/M metagenome (GOLD analysis project Ga0209109, IMG submission 184004) | Soil microbial communities from Rifle, Colorado, USA - sediment 10ft 2 (version 2) | ecosystem: Environmental > Terrestrial > Deep subsurface > Rock core/Sediment | place: Rifle, Colorado... | reverse complement strand
GGGGGGGAGGGGGGACGCGAAGCGCCGGAGAGGGGGGTGAGGCCTACTTTGTGCGCGACAACGGCGCGGGCTTCGACATGGCCTACGCCGACAAGCTCTTCGGCGTGTTCCAGCGCCTGCACGCGGAGGGCGAGTTCAAGGGTCTCGGTGTAGGGTTGGCGACGGTGCAGCGCATCATCCACCGCCACGGCGGGCGCGTCTGGGCCGAAAGCGCGGTGGGGCAGGGCGCGACGTTCTACTTCACAATCGCGAAAGAAGGTATGCCAACACCATGAGCTTGACCGAGTTCTTGACCTTGATGACTCAAGGTCTCTACTTCCTCATCGCCCTCCTGACCGTCGCGGACTATCTGCGCTACCGTGACCGGGCAAGGTTGGACATCGCCTTAAGCTTCGGCGCCTTGGCCGCCATCGTTTTATTCCAGCGTGTTAACCAATTGACGAGCTTGCAGTCACGGTGGCTGAGTCTGCTGGGCACTCTCATTTTCGTCGCTCATCCCTATCTCTTGCTGCGCGTCGTGAAGCACTTCCGCCCCGTGGGGGTGTGGACCCACCGCCTGGCGCTTGTGGGGCTGATCGCGTCCTCGATTTTCCTGCTGATCTTCATTTCTACCACATCTCTTCCCCCTCTTCTAACCGTCGTGATCATAGTCTATTTCGTCAGTCTCGAGGGGTATGCCGTGGTTGCCTTCGTACACGGCGCGCTGACCACCTCCGGCGTGACACGCTGGCGGCTCAGCCTCGCCGCCGCCGGCTCCGGCTTGCTGGCCGCGCTCATCCTCTTCGCAGGTCTCAATGTCATCTTCCCGGCCCTCAGAGACCTCTCTGCCCTGTTGAGCCAGCTCTTCGCAATCCTCTCAGGCCTCTGCTACTTCTTGAGCTTTTCTCCTCCGCGCCTGCTCAGGCAGGCCTCTCAACTTTTCGAGCTCCATCGCTTTCTGAGTGAGACTCGTGGACAATCCACTGCCGAACACGTGTCCAACGTGCTCGACAATCTTCGCCTGGCAGCCACACGGGGAACCGGGGGCGTGGCGGCGGCGGTGGCCCTATGGGACGACACTGACCGGCTGAGGCTGCAAACGCCCGCGGAGCATCCAAAGCTGAGCTATCCCAGCGATCTTTCCACAGGGGAGGGCGTCATCGGGCGCGCCTGGCGCAAACGCCGGCCAACATTCGCCTTAACGCCAGCCGATTTCGGCCCCGTCGAAGCCCAACTCACGGCAGCGGTGAATGCCAGAACGCTGTACGTGGTTCCCATCGCGACTGCCGAGCGCATGTGGGGCCTGCTCCTGGTCTTCCGTCAGGCTTATTCGCTTTTCACCACGGATGACATCAACCTGCTCGCCCTCTTCAGCGAACACAGCGCCATCCTCTTAGATTATGCCGCATTGCTCAAGGAGCAGCATCGCTTGATTGGACAGCTGAGTCAGCGAACCACTGAGCTCGAGGCCGCCAACAAGGAGCTCGAGGCCTTCGCCTATTCCGTCTCGCACGACCTACGCGCCCCGCTGAGGGCGATGGACGGCTTCAGCCAGGTCTTGCTCGAAGACTACACCGGCCGCCTGGACGCCGAAGGCCAGGATTACTTGCGGCGCGTACGGGCCGCCACGCGCACAATGGCCCAGCTCATTGACGACCTGCTTGAACTCTCGCGCGTGACGCGCGCCGAGATGCGGCGCGACGCGGTGGACCTCGGCCCGCTCGCCCAATCCATCGCCGCCGAATTGCAGACGATGCAGCCCGAACGTCAAGTGGAGGTGATCATCGCCGACGGGCTGAACACCCAGGGCGACCCGCGCCTCCTGCGCGTGGTGCTGGAGAACCTGTTGGGCAACGCCTGGAAATTCACCGGCCAGCAGCCGCAGGCCCGCATCGCGTTTGGCTTGGCGGAGCAGAACGGCCAGACGGCGTACTTTGTGCGCGACAACGGCGCCGGCTTCGACATGGCTTACGCCGACAAGCTCTTCGGCGTTTTTCAGCGCCTGCACCGCGCCGACGAGTTTCCAGGCACGGGCGTTGGGTTGGCGACCGTGCAGCGTATCATTCACCGCCACGGCGGCCGCGTGTGGGCCGAGGGCGCGGTCGGCCAGGGCGCGACGTTCTATTTCACTCTACCCTAAAGGAGGGTCATGGCTATGAACGACAAAGTCATCTTGCTGGTGGAAGACAATCCAGACGACGAAGCGTTGACCTTGCGCGCCCTGAAGAAGAACAACATCCTCAACGAGGTCGTCGTGGCCCACGATGGGGTCGAGGCGTTGGACTACCTCTTTGGCACCGGCACGCACGCTGGACGCAACCCCAGCCACCTCCCGCAAGTCGTGCTCCTCGACCTGAAGCTCCCCAAGGTGGACGGCCTGGAGGTGCTGCGCCGCATCCGCGCCGACGAGCGCACCAAATTGCTGCCCGTGGTTGTCCTCACCTCCTCCAAAGAAGAGCAGGATTTGCTCAAAAGCTACAGCCTCCACGCCAACTCCTACGTGCGCAAACCAGTGGACTTCACACAGTTCACGGAGGCGGTGCGGCAGTTGGGGCTGTACTGGCTAATCCTGAATGAGCCCCCGCCGCAGCTTTGAGAGGTGGGGCGAGCATGGGAAAGCAGGGAAGCAGGATCGGCGTGTGATTGCGACAGAGGGGACACTATGAACAAGCCACTCCGCGTGTTGATTGTCGAAGATTCGGAAGACGACGCCAGGCTGCTGTTGCACGAGCTGCGGCGCGGCGGCTACGACCCGGCGTTTGAGCGGGTGGAAACCGCCGACGCCATGCGCGCCGCGCTCGATCCTTCGACAGGCCCGGGACACAGGTGGGACGTCATCCTCTCCGATTACCGCCTGCCACAGTTCAGCGCGCCGGCCGCGCTGGCGCTGTTGCAGGTGAGCGGGCTTGATCTGCCCTTCATCATCATCTCTGGCACGATTGGCGAAGATACCGCCGTGGCCGCGCTCAAAGCGGGGGCGCACGATTTCATCGTGAAGGGCAACTGGGCGCGGCTCATCCCCGCCGTCGAGCGCGAGATGCGCGACGCCGAGGCGCGGCGGGCGCGCAAGCAGGCCGAAGACGAACTCCGCGCCGCCGAAGCCAAATACCGCGCGCTGGTCGAGCAGCTTCCCGCCATCGTCTACGGCCTCAGCTTCGGCGAAACGGTCTGGACCAGCTACATCAGCCCGCAGGTCGAGACGCTGCTGGGCTTCACGCCCGCCGAATGGCTGGCCGACCCCGAGCTCTGGATCAAACAACTGCACCCCGACGACCGTGAGCGCGTGCTGGCGGAAGTGGGGAAGACGGGCGCCGAGGGCCGTCCGCTGAATGTGGAATACCGCACGCTGGCGCGGGATGGCCGCGCGTTGTGGTTTCACAACCAGGCCACGCTCGTGCTGGACGCGGCGGGCCGCCCGTTCTACTCTTACGGCATCATGTTCGACATCACCGGGCGCAAGCGGGCCGAGGAACAGATGCGCCAGAACGCCGCCCGCGCCGAAGCCCTGGCCCGTGTCGCCTCCCGCCTCAATGCTCAACTCGACCTCGACACGGTGCTTAAAGCAATCTGCGAAGAAACCGCCCGCGCGCTGAATGTCCCAGCCAGCTCGGTCGCGCTCTACGAGCCGGCGCAGGCGGCGTTGCTGCTGGCCTCCGCCTTCGGGTTGCCGTCGAATTATCGCCAGGACCATAAGCCGGTCCCGCGCGCCGTCTACGATGAATACGCCCGGCAGGCAGGTCCACTCGTGCTGCCGGACGTACAGCACACGCCCGGCCTGCCCAACACCGAACTCTACGTTCGCCACAATATCCACACCATCGCCACGGCCGCCATGAGCCGTGGAGGGGGGATGATGGGCACTCTCAACGTCTATACTTTCCATGAACGCCGCGACTTTGACCCGGACGAGCTGGCCCTGCTGAACGCGTTGGCCGACCAGGCCGCGCAGGCCATCGCCAACGCCCGCCTGTTCGAAGAAGCCGAGCGCCGCCTGCGGCACGTCGAGGCCCTGCGCGCCATTGACGTCTCCATCACGGGCAGCATGGACGTGCGCCTCAGCCTGAACGTGGTGCTCGGGCAGGCCATGGACCAGCTCCGCGTGGACGCCGCCGACGTGCTGCTCCTCGACCGGCACACCCAGGCCCTCGAATACGCCGCCGGGCGCGGCTTCCGCACCGACGCCATCATCCGCGCCCACGTCCGGCTGGGCGAGGGCTACGCCGGGTTGGCCGCGCTCGAACGCCGCCTCATCCGCATCCCGGACTGGAACGAAGAAGAGCCGGACCTGCGGCGCGCCGCCGAATTCGCGGGCGAGAATTTCCGGGCCTGCTTTGTGGTCCCGCTCATCGCCAAAGGCAACGCGCGGGGTGTGCTGGAGGTCTTCCACCGCCAGCCCCTGCATCCCGATGAAGAGTGGCTGGACTTTCTGGAAGCGCTGGCCGGGCAGGCGGCCCTCGCCATTGACAACGCCTCGCTGTTCAACGACCTGCAGCGCTCGAACGTCGAGCTCACGCTGGCCTACGACACCACGCTCGAAGGTTGGTCGCGCGCGCTCGATTTGCGCGACAAAGAGACCGAGGGCCACACCCAGCGCGTCACCGAAATGACCCTGCGCCTCGCCCGCGCCGCGGGGACCTTCGGCGAAGACGAGCTTGTCAACGCGCGCCGGGGCGCGCTCCTGCACGACATCGGCAAGATGGGCATCCCGGACAGCATCCTGCTCAAGCCCGGGCCGCTCACCGACGACGAATGGATCGTCATGCGCAAACATCCGGTCTACGCTTACGAGCTGCTCATGCCCATCCCGTTTCTGCGCTCGGCGCTGGACATTCCATATTGCCACCACGAGAAGTGGGACGGCACGGGCTATCCGCGCGGGCTGAGGGGCGAGCTCATCCCGCTGGCCGCGCGCCTGTTCGCCGTGGTGGACGTGTGGGATGCCCTCCGCTCCGACCGCCCGTACCGCCCCGGCTGGCCGGAGGACAAAGTGCGCGAGCACATCCGCGCCGGGGCTGGGGCGCACTTTGAGCCGCGCGCGGTGGAGATCTTCCTGGACGTGAACAGATAGGGTTTCCCAACTTTCGCCAACCATTCCCAACCCTAGAAACCCGGTAGGACTAATATACTAGGGCCTAGCCAAAACTTCCTATCCAGGAGTAATCCCGGCGACGACAGGAGGTGAACACCATGACGCCGACATTGACGATTGACGAGTTCAACGCGCTGCTGATCTCGGACAAGGAAGAAAGTCCTCTGCTCAAGGCGCTGCGCCAGCTCACGCAGATCGAAAAGCCGGAGGAAATTCTGGCGCTGGTCAAGCCTCTGGCCAGCTGGACGGGATGGTCCTAGTGAGCCCGCCGATCTTTTGATCTGGCCTCGTACCACAGGAGCGAAATCAGTGTCGCTGCAGTGACTCATGGCGTGCAGGTACAATCCGCACGCCATGAGTTCATTAAAGGTCAAGACGCCCATGAATGAAACGGAACGCATTCAGGCGTGCGTGTTGGCCCTGCCCGAGGTGGCAGCGTGGCCGGAGATGGCCGGCATCTTTGAACGATCCGGCAGTACACCGCGCTTTGATTGGAGCCTGCCGGGGATGGCGTGCCGGGCGGTGGGCGGCGACGAGTCCGCCGCCATCCCTGGCGCGGCCGCGCTGGCCTGTATGCAGATCAGCATCATTCTGGTGGACGACATGCTCGACGACGACCCGCGCGGCGCACATCTGCGCCTCGGCCCCGGCCCGGCAGCCAACCTCGCGCTCGCCATTCAGGCCGCGGCCTTTCGCCTCGTCGAGCAAGCCCCCGTGAGCGTCGAGCGGCGCGCCGCCGTCGTCGCCAGCCTGGCCGGGATGGCGCTCACCACCGCCCTCGGCCAGCACTGGGACGTACAGAATCTCGCGGGCGAAGACAACTACTGGAAAGTTGTCCGGACTAAGAGCACGCCCTTCTACGGCGCGGCGCTCCACGTCGGCGCACTCCTGGGCGGGGCGGAGGCGGACGTGGCCGACGGCCTGCGCGACTTCGGCTTGCTCATCGGCGAAGTCATCCAGATTCAGGACGACCTGATGGACGCCTTTCAGACGCCGGCCAACCCGGACTGGAAGCAGGGCCGCAACAACCTGCTGCTCCTCTACGCGCTCACAGCCCAACATCCGGCACACACGCGGTTTCTGGAACTGCTCTCCCGCATTGACGACCCCTCGGCTCTAGCAGAGGCGCAGCGCATCCTCGTCCGCTGCGGCGCGGTCAGCTATGCGGTCTATCATTTGATCCAGCGTTACCGCGCGGCCCGGCAGCGGCTGGCCGCTCTCGCACTGACTGACCCAGCCCCCATGCAGGAATTGCTCGCCCGACAGACCCAACCTTTAGCCGACTTGCTGAAAACAATTGACGCTGATATCCCTGAGGAACTTCTGCTACAATCACGGGCGTGACTCTGCGATCCAAATACCGTTTGCCGAACCCGGACTGGCCGTTCGGGCTGGTCTCGTTGGGGACGCTCGCGGTCTGCCTCTTCTACACCTTCGCCTACGCCTTTCTCACCCCCAACTCGGGCCTGACCTTCGACGCGAGCTGGTACGTCACCGTTATTGAGCCATGTGACGTGCAGGCCACCTGGTGCCAATCCAATCAAAATACCCTCCGGCTTGGCGACCACCTGCTGGTCATTGGCAACCTGACTTACGAGGACTACCAGCGTGACCGGCGCCTCGTCCCGTTCGAGGGCTACCAGGCAGGCGACTCCGTGCCCATCACCTTCAGCCGGGATGGCGTATCCCAGACCACCCACTGGCAGATGCCGCTCGTCAGGGCGAATCTTTACAAGCAGACGAGCAATGTGCTTTTCTTTTTCCCGTTCTGGCTCGCCGGGACCATGGTGTGGCTGTTCCTGCAGCCGCGCGACCGGCGCTGGCAGCTCCTGATCTTGTTCAACTACATCACGGCGGTTTGGCTGACGGCGGGGGCGCAAAGCGCTTTCGGCGTCGCCGGCTCTGCGCTCGTTTCGCGCGCGGCCACCTGGCTGCTTGTGCCCATCTACCTTCATCTTCATCTCATCGTCCCCGCGCCCCTCCGCCATCAGCCGCCTCGTTACGTGGTGCCTCTCCTGTATGCCATCGCGGGCTTCCTGGCTGCGCTGGAGCTTGCCCAACTTCTCCCCAGTGCGTTGTTTCAGCTCGGCTTGCTGGTCGCCATTGCCGGCAGCCTCGGCTTGCTGGTCTTCCAGTTAGTGGACGAACCCTCGCCTGCCGCCCGGCTGGCGACGCGCCTGATGCTGACGGGCATCGGCCTGGCCTTTGTGCCCGGCGTGGTGTTGTGGCTCATCCCGGCGATGACGAATCTTCCCGCGCCCGGCGACTGGGTGACGAATGTGGCGCTCCTGGCCTTGCCCGCTTTGCCGTCGTTTTACACCTACGCCATTTACAAACGCCACCTGGGCGCGCTGGAGTTCCGCGCCAACCGCCTGCTCAGCCTGTACAGCTTTATCCTCCTGTACGTGACGGCCTTCCTGGTTGTCTTCTGGTTCGTGAACCAGTGGGTAGCGTCATCCGAGATTCCCCGCCTCGTTGTCTCCCTCCTCTTCATCGTCGCCGCGCCGACCTTGAGCGCTCGCTTTCAACGGCTGGTGGATCGGCTGGCCTATGGCACCCATTACAAGCCGGATGACGTCATTCAGGTTTTCGCCAGCCGCATCCCCACCGCGCCCGATCGCGAGGCGCTGGTGCGTTTGCTGGCGGACGAAGTGGGCCCGAGCCTCCTCATTCGCGAGGCCGCGCTCTATCTGGTGAACGGGAACCAGACGCAGCTGGTCTACGCCCGCGGGGTGAGGCTGGACGACGCCCCCGACGCCGCCTGGTCGGTCCGGCAGTTGCTGGCTGAATCCGGGCGGTATCGGCCCGCGCTGGCGGAAGCGCCGGACGGCGCGAAGGACCCCAACCCATTGCAGGCGTTCGATTGGGCACGGTTGGTCATTCCTCTCAAAACCCAGCAGAAGCCGGTGGGGGTCTGGCTGTTCGGGCGGCGCGACCCGGACGATTACTATCCCCTGAGCGATATCCTCCTCCTGAGCACGCTGGCGAATCAGGTCGCGCTCGCCGTCGAGAACGCGCGGCTGTTCGACGATGCCAACCGCCGCCTCGAACGCCTGCAGGCCCTGCGCAACATTGACATCACCATCACCGCCAGCCTGGACCTGCGCGTCACCCTCCACGCTTTTCTCGATCAGGTCACCACGCGCTTGCGCGTGGACGCCGCCGCCATCCTGCTGCTCAACCGGCGCTCGCAAACGCTCGGCTACGCCGCCGGGCGCGGCTTCCGCACCCGCGCGCTTCAGCACACGCAGCTGCGGGTGGGCGAAGGCCATGCGGGCGTCGCCGCGCTGGAGCGTCACATCGTCAACGTCCCCGACCTCCAGCAGGCGGCGGGCGACCTGACCCGCGCCCCGCTGCTGTCCAGCGAGGGCTTCGTCGCCTATTACGGCGTGCCTCTCGTCACCAAAGGGCGGGTCGAGGGCGTGCTGGAAATCTTCCATCGTTCGCCTGTGCCGCCCGACCCGGAATGGCTGGATTTTCTGGAGTCCCTCGCCGGGCAGGCCGCCATCGCCATTGACAACGCCACCCTGTTCGAAGACCTGCAACGCTCCAACCTCGAACTCTCGCTGGCGTACGACACCACGCTGGAAGGCTGGTCGCGCGCCCTCGAACTGCGCGATCAGGAAACCAAAGGCCACACCCAGCGCGTGACCGAACTGACCCTGCAACTCGCCCGCACCCTGGGGACCTTCAGCGAAGAGGGGCTGACGCACATGCGCCGGGGCGTCCTCCTGCACGACATCGGCAAGATGGGCATCCCGGACGGTATCCTGCTCAAGCCCGGGCCGCTCACGGACGAAGAATGGGTCATCATGCGCCAACACCCGGGCTATGCCTACGAGATGCTTTTGCCGATTGCCTTCCTGCGCCCGGCACTGGACATCCCGTATTGCCATCACGAGAAGTGGGATGGCACGGGCTACCCGCGCGGGTTGAAGGCCGAAGAGATTCCGGTGGCCGCGCGCCTCTTCGCCGTGGTGGACGTGTGGGACGCGCTCCGCTCCGACCGGCCGTATCGCGCCGCCTGGCCCGCCGCGAAAGTCCGCGAACACCTCCGCGCGCTCTCCGGCGCGCACTTTGATCCGCAAGTAGTGGAGATGTTTTTGAAAATGATCGGGAAGGCAGGGGGTCAGGTGGTTGAGTGATGGCAGACGAACTGAAGCGGCGCGTGCGCCACCTGGAGGCCCTGCGGCGCATTGACGCCCTCATCCTCGCCGGGGACCTCGACGCCGTGTTGAACGCGGTCGTCCGCCAGGCGGCCTCGTTCTTCGGCGCTTTGCACGCAGAGGTTCTGGAGCTGGAAGACGAGCGTCTGATCGCGCGCGCGGCCTACGGCCTCGACGCCGGCTCGGGCCCGCCTTTCTTTGTGGCCGCGCAGGTCGGTCTGTGCGGCGAAGTGGTCCGCTCCGGCCAGGCCGTCCGCGTCCTGGATGTAACTGCCGACCCGCGCTACTACGTGGTGGACCCGCGCACGCGCGCGGAGATTGCCGCCCCGCTCGTCGCCGAAGGCCGTCTCTACGGGGTGCTCAACGTCGAGAGCGAGGCCGCGGCGGCCTTTCCCGACGACGCGCTCGACCTGCTTCAGCCCTTCGCCGCCGAAGCCGCCATTGCCCTGCACATCGGTCGCACGCGCCGCGCCGAGCAGAAACGCCTGCGCGACCTCACCCTGCTCCGCGAGCTCGGCCTCCGCCTCACCGCCGCGCCCGACCCTCAGGCGATTTACGATCTCGGCGTGGAGTACGCCGTCCGCCTCCTCGACGCCTCCGGCGCATTCCTCCATCTCTACGACCCGGAGAGTGACGCGGGCCGAGTGACGGATGACGAGAGGCGCGTGGCGAGCAACGAGCGCCCCGTCACGTCGCGCAGCACCCTCGCGGAGCACCCCCGTGGGGCGAGCGAAGCGAGCGGACGACACTCGCCACCCGACACCCTGACCGGTCTCACTTTCATCGCCGGGCCCGGCCTCCCCGACCGCCCGCGCCAGTCCTTCGGCCCGCCGCGCCCCGGCGGCCTCACCCACACGGTCGCCCGCACCGGCCAGCCGCTCGTGATCAACGATCCGGCCTCGCATCCGCTGTACGGCCCGGACGCCGCCGCCCGGTTGAACTTCAAATCCATCGCGGGTTTCCCGCTCACCCGCGCCGGGCGCGTGTACGGCGTGTTCACCGTTTCGTTTGTGCACCCCCGCCGCATCGAAGCGGCAGACGTGGATTTGCTGGCCCTGCTGTCCGAGCAGCTCGTGCGGCACATCGAGAACGCCCGGCTGCGCGCCGCCGAGGCCCAGCGCCTCGCCGAATTGAATGCGATCAACCACATCGGCACGCGGCTGCGGCAGGCGGGGACGCAGGCTGAAATCCGCGCGGCGATCATGGACGAAGTGACGGCTCTCTTCCAGGTGGAGGCCGGGGGCATCTTCATGCCGGACGAAGCGGGCGTCCATCTCCGGCCTGCCGAAATGCGCGGCTGGGTTGCGCATCTGCCGCCGCCGCCCATTGAAGGCTCCATTGTCGGGAGCGTCTATCGCAGCGGCCAGCCCTATCTCTCCCCCAACGTCCGCCTCGACCCGCTGGCTTACCAGGCCTCCGCGCGCCTCGTGCCGGAAGAGGCCGCCCGCACGATCATCGCCGCGCCCCTGCGCCTCGGCGCGGACATCATCGGCGTGCTGTCCGTTGGGGCAGATGCGCCGCGCCAGTTCACCCCGGCGGACCTGCGCTTGCTCACCACCCTCGCCGAAATCGCCGGGGCGGCGCTGCATCGCGCCGGGCTGTACGAACAGACGGAGCACCGCGCCCGGCAGCTCTCGTTGCTCAACGACCTCGGGCGGCAGATCGCGGGCACCCTCGACCCGAGCGCGCTCTACGACCTCACCGTGCGCGCGCTCGTCGAGCGCTTCGGGTACGCCCTGGCCATCATTGTTGAGGGCGATCCTGCTTCTGCCGAACTCGTGCTCGTCGCCAAAGCTGGGGCCGCCACTGAAGCGCTGGCGCTGAGCCGGCGCACGCCGCAAGACCGCGGCATCCTGGCCTACGTCTTCCGGACCGGGCAGACCTATCTCAACAACCGCGCCGCGGAGGACCCGCGTTATGTGCAGTGGGAGGGTATCCTGCCCGGCTCGGAGCTGTGCGTCCCCATTCGCGTGGCGGGCGAGGTGATCGGCGCGCTTAACGTCGAAGAGCCGTTCCCGGAGGCCTTCACGCCCACCGACCGCGATATGATGGAATCGCTGTCCGGGCAGTTGGGCGCGGCCCTGAGCAACGCGCGCCACTTCCAGCGGATGCAGCGCACCGCCGAGCGCCTCGCCATTTTCAATCGCGCCACCGAACAGCTCGCGCGCGCGCCCGACCGCCACGCCGCTCTCTCTGCAACGCTTGTAGCCGCCTGCGAGCTCGCACAGGCCGAACGCGGAGGCATCTTCGTCGTGGAAAAAGACGGCCGCCTCACGCTGAGCCACACCTGCGGTGTCGCAACGGAGGTCTTGGCCGCGCTGAAAGCGCAGACCCTCGCCGCCGCCACCGGCATCTTCGGCGAAGCCCTCCGCTCCGAGCGCGCCATTGAAATCCCGGACACCGCCGCCGACCCGCGCGTGGTGCATTTCCCCGGCTATACCGGCGCGGCCCTGTACTGCGCGCCACTGATGACCGGTGGCCGCCCGGTCGCCTTACTCGATCTCGACCGCCTGCCCCCGGACGACGAGGCCCGCGCCCTGCTCGCGGCTTTCGCCGATCGGGCTGCCGTCGCCATCGAAAACGCGGCGCTGAACGAGGAGACCGTGCGCCTCGTGCAGGAACGCGCCGCCCTGCTCGATATCTCTACCGCACTCTCCGGCGTGACCGACCTCCGGGCTGTCCTCCAGCACGCGTTACAACATATCCGTGCGACGTTCGACGTGGATGGCTGCTCGTTCACCCTGCTCACCCAGGACGGACGGGCGCTCAAAACTATCGCCCAGCTATATGTCAAACCCGAGCACAAAACCGGCGAGGTGGGTGACCTCTGGCCGCTGGAACGCCGGCCTCTCAGTAGCAAGGCCTTGGCCACCCAGCGCGCCTACGCTTACGCGGACCTCCCGGCGCAGCCCGAGATGCCCGCCGAGCAGCGGGACTGGCTGCTGCGCCACAACCAGACATCCTCGGCGCACATCCCGCTCATCGCCAACGGGCAAACCCTCGGCCTGCTGTATCTCACAGTCTTCGGGCGCGCCCGTCGCTTCACCGAAGCCGAACTCTCGCTGGCGCAGGGCATGGCTAACCAGGCCGCCATCGCACTGCAGCGCGCGCAGTTGTACGAACAGACCCAGCGCCGCCTCCAACGGCTGGAAATTCTGCGCGCCATTGACGCGGCCATCACCGCCAGCGTGGATCTGCGCCCCATCCTCTCCGTCCTGCTCGACCAGGTGACCACCCGGCTGGGCCTGCATGCCGCGGACGTGCTCCTGTTCGACCCGCACACCCGCACTCTCAACTACGCGGCCGGGCGCGGCTTCCGCTCCCGGGGCGGGGAGGCCGCGAGCGTCCGGCTGGGCGAGGGCCGCGCCGGGCGGGCCGCCCTCGACCGCCGCATCGTCCACATCTCCGGCGAGGCCGTGTTGGCCAACACCAGCCCGCGCACCGGGCAATTGGGCAGGGAGGCCTTTACCACCTACTTCGCCGTGCCGCTCCTGGCCAAAGGCCAGATCAAGGGCGTGCTCGAACTCTTCCACCGCGCCCCGTTCGACGCTGCGGCGGAGTTTACGCCGGGCGGCTCTGAGCCGCGAAGTGCGCCGAAGGACGAGGGGCCGAGCGCCGATCCGGAATGGCTGGAGTTTCTGGAAGCGCTCGGCGCGCAGGCCGCCATCGCCATTGACAACGCCACCCTGTTCAGCGACCTGCAGCGCTCGCATGTCGAACTTTCCCTCGCCTACGACGACACTCTCCAGGGCTGGGCGCGCGCGCTCGACCTGCGCGACAAGGAAACCGAGGGCCACACGCAGCACGTCGCCGATCTCACCGTGCGCCTCGCCCGCGCGCTCGGGGTGGGCGACTCCGAACTGGTGCACCTCCGCCGGGGCGCGCTCCTGCACGACATCGGCAAGATGGCCATCCCGGACGGCATCCTGCTCAAGCCCGGCCCGCTCACTGAGGCCGAGTGGGCGATCATGCGCCAGCACCCAGAGTATGCCCACCAGATGCTCGCGCCGATTGCCCATCTCCATCTGGCGCTGGACATTCCATACTGCCACCACGAGAACTGGGACGGCAGCGGGTATCCGCGCAGGCTGAAGGGCGAAGCCATTCCGCTTGCGGCGCGCCTCTTCGCCGTGGTGGACGTGTGGGATGCGCTCACTTCCGACCGGCTCTACCGCGCGGCTTGGTCCCCAGCCAAAGCCCGCGCCTATTTGCGCGAACAGGCTGGCAAGCTGTTTGAGCCGCGCCTCGTCGAAATGTTTTTGGCGTTGATGGCCGAGGAGGGGCCGTCAGCGCTGTGAGGGTTGTTCCTCCAAAGTGAGGTGGGGGGTAATTCGTATTGCGTAGTGCGTATTGCGTGGATCTCCGACGGAATACGCACTACGCAACACGTCAGTGGTCAGTACGCTTTCGCAAACATCGCCTTCTCGCGCGCGGGCTTGCCGCAGTGGAGGCACGTCCCCGTCCCGCCCGGCTGTTCCAGCGGGAGGCAGCGCGTGGTGGCTTTGGTGTCCTCTTTGATCTGCGCCTCGCACTCGCGGTCGCCGCACCACCACGAGAACGCCCACCCGTCTTCCAAGACCTGCTTGAACTCGGCGTAGTCCTTGGGATCGTGGGTGTGCGCCTTGCGGAACGCCAGCGCGCGGTCGAAGAGCGAAGCGTGAATGTCGGCCAGCGTGTCGGCGACCATGCCCGCCAGCCCGTCCTGCGAGACAAACGACTTCCCTGCTTTGCCAGCGCGAAGCGTGTCACGGCGAGCGAGCGCCACCGTCCCCTTGGCCACATCTTTCGGCCCGATCTCGATCCGCAGCGGGACGCCGCGCAGCTCCCAGTCATTGAACTTGAAGCCGGGCGTCAGGTCGTCGCGGTTGTCCACTTTCACCCGGAGGTCTGCGCCGGCCAGCGTAGACCGGGCGCGCTCCACCGCTTCCATGACCGGCCCGCGCTCGGCGTCGTTCTTGAAGATGGGGACGACGACCACCTGATGCGGCGCGAGCTTGGGAGGGAGGATGAGGCCCTGATCGTCGCCGTGCGCCATAATGATGGCGCCGATGAAGCGCGTCGAGAGGCCCCACGAGGTCGTCCAGCAATATTGAAGCTCGTTGGCCCTGTCGAGATACTGAATATTGAAGGCTTTGGCGAAGTTCTGCCCCAGATTGTGGGACGTGCCCGCTTGCAGCGCCTTTGTGTCTCCCATCATGGCTTCGATGGAATAGGAGCGGAGCGCGCCCGCAAACTTTTCGCTCTCGCTCTTGCGGCCTTCGATGACCGGAATCGCGGCGTCGTTGACGGCGAAGTCGGCGTAGACGTTGAGCATCTGCATCGTCTCGGCCTGGGCCTCGTCGTGCGTGGCGTGCGCCGTGTGCCCTTCCTGCCACCAGAATTCCATCGTGCGCAGGAAGAGTTTGGTGCGCATCTCCCAGCGCACCACGCTATTCCACAGATTGATGAGCACGGGCAAGTCCCGGTACGACTTGATCCACTTGGCGTAGGCGTAACCGATGATGGTTTCCGAGGTCGGGCGGACGACGAGCGGCTCCTCCAACTCTTCCCCGCCGCCGATGGTGACCACGGCCAGCTCCGGCGAGAAGCCCTCCACGTGCTCCTTTTCTTTTTCAAGGAAGGACTTGGGGATGAAGAGGGGGAAGCCCGCGTTGACGTGGCCGGTGGCCTTGAAGCGCCGGTCGAGCGCCTGCTGGATGTTCTCCCACAGCGCCCAACCGTACGGCTTGACGATCATGCACCCGCGCACCGGAGCGTAATCGGCCAGGTCGGCGCGCTGCACCACCTGGTTGTACCACTCGGAAAAATCTTCGGAACGGGAAGTGAGTTTGAGTTCGGACATGATAGGACTCCGCCAGTCTTGATTTTCGAGGGCCGGTTTCTGATTGCGGATTGAAAATCAAAAATCAGAAATCAAAGATCAGCAATCCTCCGCACGGCTTCTTCAACGTCACCCGCTACGCGGATCAGTTCCGCATCCCCGGCGTGGAGATAACCGTCGGTCTCGCGGACGAAGGTGGAGATGGTTTCGCTCCACACGCGGCCCACGACGACGAACGGCTTGCGAGGGATCTCGCCGGTCTGCAGCAGACTCCACGTGAGCGCGACCTCCGAGAGCGTGCCGATGCCGCCGGGCAGCGCCACCGCTGCCTCGCAGAACGCCACGAGGTGATACAGCCGCTCCCGCAGGGTGGCAAACCTGATTTCTTCCTTGACCCACGGATTCGCGCGCAGCCCCTTCCAGTCTTCGATGAGGCCGCAGGTGACGCCGATGACGTGGCCGCCCGCTTCGGCAGCCCCGCGCGAAGCGGCCTCCATCACGCCCGAATAACCGCCCGTGGCCACCGCCCATCCCGCACGGGCCAGGGTACTCCCGAGCGCGCGCGCGGCCTCGTAGGCCGCAGTCCCTGGTTTGGGCGCGGAACCTCCGAACACGGATGCAATACGCGGCATTGTCAACTCCTTCAACTGCGGGGCAGAAACCCGGTTTCTTCCCTTCGGGGAAACCGGGTTTCTCCGGGGATTATCAAATAAACAGCACCGGCCTCAACTGCCGCTCCACTGTGGCAAGGACTGGTTTGAGCCAGATGTCTTCAAATTGCGCCGCGCGGGCGGCGAACACCTCGCGCGGAGCGCTGGCGGCCCAGTCCAACATTTCCTGCGTGAAGCGCCACAGCAGGGCGTGATCCCACAGTGTCGCCCACGTCTCGTCCGCCCACCGGACCCCAACGCGCTCCGCCATCTCGGCCCGGTAGAGCGCGATGAGCTCGTCGCACGCCACCGGCAGGTCGGGGCGCTCCCAGCGGCAGGCCGTGATGAAGGCCACCAGATCGAGCACGCCCGGCCCGGGGCCGGTCAGTTCCCAGTCGAAGACGACTAACTCGCCGTCTGCCTGCAGGGCTACGTTCGCGGGCTGGAACTCGCCGTGCAGCAGGGTCTGCGGCTCGGCGCGCAGGGGCTGAACGATGGCCTCCACCTGCGAGATGATCTGGCCCAGCGCGCTGAGGACGGTGAACGAGCCGGCGATGAGATGCGGCCCGTCGTCTCGCATCATTTTTTCCACGGCCTGCGCCGCGGCGTAGACGTGGATTTCAAAGTCGTTCGTCAGCGGGCGGGCCAGCCACGGATACGCAGCCAGGTCTTCCGCCAGATTCCAGAAGCGCTCGTGCAGCGCGGCCAGCGTTTGCACGGCGCGGCGATAGTCGTCGGCGCTCCACGCGCCGGAGGCGATGTCGGCCTCGACGGCTTCGAGCACCAGCCAGTCGCCCGCCAGGTCAAAGGCGATGAGGGCGGGGGTCTCCATGGGCAGGTGCGCGGCGAGGGAATGATACAGCCCGGCCTCGCGCCGGCCCGCGCCCGCCAGCCCGGCCCGCGTTGCCCACTGCGGTTCTTTGACCACGCACTCCACGTTCAGCGTCTCCCGCCCGGCGCTGTATTCCACGTGCAGGCCGCGCACGCGCTGGCTGGCGGCGCTCGCCCGGTCTGGGAGGTGGCGTTCGTCGAGCGCGGTCACCTGTAGTCCCGGTTCGGCGAAATAGCGCCGCAGTCCGGCAGTGAGTTCGGCAACGGTGAAGGGCCAATTCGTCACGGTTGTTTCCAGTAATCGCGCACGAACTCCTCGGCGGTCTGGCCGGGATCCACGAGGTCGGCGAGGCCCTGCGAGACCAGATAGTGCCGGTGATCCATCACCCACAGATAGAAATCGGCCTCGGTCTTGCCGGAGAAGGCCTCCAGCAGGCCGCTCTCGCCGATCACGTTGACGACGGGCAGATACACTTCGTCGTACCAATGCTCCACGGCTTCTTCTTCGGACACGTCGCGCTGCAGGTCCAGCCCCATGAAGTAGCGGTGGACGGCGATGTGCTCGAGGAGGCGCTCGTAGCCGCCGAGGAGGGTCACGTCAATCTGCGCCCCGGGTCGCAGCCGGTCGAGGCCGGTGCGCTCGAGGAATTCCACCTTGCCCCCGAGGAGTTCCAGGTCTTCGGGCTGGAGATCGGGCGTGACCGGCACTTTCACCTGGCATTCGCGCACCTCGGCGTCTATGAACTCCTGCCCCTGTTCACGGGCGACCGAAACGCGGTGGTGGCCGTCCACCACAAAATACACCTCGCCCACTTTGTAGAGCAGCACGGGTGGCAGGCTTACGTCCTCGTACCAGGCGCGGTTCACGCGCTGCCAGCGGTCGGCGGTGAAATCCTGCCTGGGCAGGAACGCCCGGTCGAAGTCCTTGTAGCGGTTGACGCTGCCGACGATGTGATCCACGCGCACGGTCTGCACCCCGCGGTAGATCGGGCCGCCGATACGCAGCTTCTCCCGCACCTGCTCAAAGGACAGCAAGTCGTTGCGCCGACCGGTGAGAAAGGCGAGCAGTTGGCGGAAGGAGGCTTTGGTGCGCGCGGCGGCGTAGTCGGCGCGCGAGCGCATGTCGGTTGAATCCGTCATCTCTTTTTTGTCAACGGATGGAACGGATTCAGCGCCGATCCGTTCCAGCCGTTGACTAAAACTCGATCAATCGGTAAGGATAGACGTTGATCACGTCGGTAGCTTTATAGTGCGTGACGGTCACCGTGTCCCGGCGATAGATGTGCGCGTGGCCGTGCAAGAGAAAGCGCGGCTTGAAAACGTCCATGAAGCGCAGGAACGCCTCGAAGCCTATGTGCGCCTGATCTGCGCCGTCGTGGATGCCGCGCGGGGGCGCGTGCGTGACCAGGATATCCAGATAGCGCCTATACCGGAGCCGGTTGGCCAGGAGCGCGGGCGCCAGCCGCAGCGCGCGGCCCGCCATCTCGCCCTGCGTGTACTGATGGAAAGGTTCCTGATTGTAACGCAGACAGCCGCCCAATCCGGCCAGGAGCAATCTCGGCCCGGTCGCGCCGTCCGGGGACAGCGCGCGCGCGCTGGCGGCCATCCCCTCGAGCGATTCGCAGCCTTCCGCCCGGCTGATGATGCGCCCGTCGCTGAGATACTGGCTGGGCTTGTCGTGATTGCCCGCCACGTAGAACAGCGGCACGTTGAGCACAGTGACGATGAACTCGAGATAGTAGAACGGCAGGTCGCCGCACCCCAGCACGAGGTCCACGTCCGCGTATTGCTCCTTGATCCGCGGGCTGTAGATGAAGTCTACGACCTCGTCGCTGAGGGCCAGGATTTTCATAGTCATCAGTCGCCAGTCATCAGTCGCCAGTCGTCAGTAGTCAGTGATCAGTTATCTGGCTACTGATGACTGATGACTGACTACTGATCACTGGCACTTCACCACTCCCGCCCGTAGTTCACTTTCAGTTTTTCAAGAATGGCCTGCTCCAGATCAATGCCCGTCACGCTGGCCAGTTGGAGGAGATAGAGAGCCACGTCGGCGAGCTCGCCCGCGAGCGCGGCGGGGCCCGCGGCGCCGTCCCACTGATAATGCTCCAGCACCTCGGCGGCCTCGATGGCGAGCGAGGCGGCCAGGTTGCGCGGCGTCTGCGGCCGCGGGCTGTCCGGCGCGTACCAGCCTTTGGCGGCGACGAACTTGTGCATCTCGTCAGTTAATTCGCGAATATCCATGCGGTTTTGTTTTGCCGCAGAGCACGCGGAGAACGCAGAGAAAAGGGAATCAGGTCTCTGCGAACTCTGCGCTCTCGGCGGTGAATAAAAACCGGCCCCCAAATCGGTCTGGGAGCCGGTAGCCGAAACACCTTCAGGCGGCGCGCCTAACCAGACCGGGTTCGATTGAACTCAGGCGGGAACGGGCTAGGCGTGGGCCGCCGGGTGAGCATGGGCGCATTATACGCGGGTGTCAACGGATTGTAAACGGATAAATGGATGAGAGCGTTGGCAACAGGAGAGCTATCCGTTACACGCGAAGCGGCTACCCATCCGCCGCCGCTTCCACAAAGTATTGGGGATTGAGCGCCTCGCCCGTTGCTGTCTTGACGTGCGCGGCCCAGTCTTCCCGTGCGCCGGGGCGGAAAAACTTTTCCATGAGCCACTGCCCGGCGGCTTTGCGCCCGACGATGCCGCCCGCGTGCTTGCGCAGGCGGTCCTGCAATTGCGCGGCGACGAGATGGCCGATCTCGTAGTTCTGGTAATACACCGGATACAGCGCGACGTGAATCTTGGCCGCCCAGTCCGGGGCGCCCCCTCCGCTATGCTCCGAGGGTCTTCGACGGCGACCCTCCGGGCGCGTGAGGCGCTGATACTTCTCTACGAGGTCCCACCACAGGGTGTCGAGGTCGCGTTCGGGGTCGGCGTACAGCAGCCGCTCGAAGTTCGTCATCACCAGCACCCAGCGCGTGAAGATCAGCCGCAGGGCGCGCTCGCGCGCCTGGGCCGCCGCCGAGACTTTGGCCGCCTCCGCCGCCGGGACGCCCGCAATCTGCTCCAGCCATTCGCGGTCGTAGGTGAGTGAGCCCATCATCAGCGCGATGGCCTCCGTGGAAAGCGTGTGCGGCGGGGTGCGCAGGAGCCAGGGCAGAGAGTAGTCGAGGTACTTGTCGTACACCGCATGGCCCAGCTCGTGCAGGAGGGTCTCGTTCCAGCGGTGATTGGGCTCGAGGTTGTTGAGCGTGCGCACGTCGCCTTCGCGATCAATGTCGGTGCAGAAGGCGTGCTGGTTCTTCCCCTCGCGGGCATAGAGGTCAGAGCGCGCGAGGATATCGCGCACGTCCATGCCCAGCCCGTCGTAGGTGGCGGTGGCGAGCTGCACCGGGTCTTTGTCCGCGAACAGCGCGTCCATGTCCACCTCGCCCATCTCCGGCGGGGATTGGAAGAAGCGGTCGCCGTAATGCCAGGGGCGCAGGGCGCTCATGGGAATGCCGAAGTGCGCGGCGCGGGCGGCGTCAACCTCGGCTTTGAGTCTGGCAAACGGCTCATGGGTCGCGGCTTCAAGCTGCGCGAAGAGCGCCAGCAACTCGCCCTCGTCAATTTCGTTGAGGGTGAGCGAGCGCTGGAAGTGATCGCGGAAGCCCTGCGCGCGGGCGGCGGCGTTGCGGACGCGGGCGAGTTCGCGCACCTGGTCGGCGACCTGCTTGCTCGCCTCCCACACGGCTTGAACCTCGGCGGAGTCCTTGCTCTTGGTCAGAATTCCGTCCAGCTCGTTGTCGCTGAGTTTCTTCCCACCGACCTCGCCGCGAAAGTTGTAATACTGTTCCCGGATTTCGGCTTCGAGCCGGGTGAGTTGCTGAATGGTCGCCTCGTCCTGCTGGTTTTCGCCTGTCACTAGATAGATGATTTTGAGCTGCCGGGCGGTGAGGGGGTCGGCGGCCTTCCCGGACTCGCGGAGGCGTTTGGCAGTGGCATGGCGCTCAGGGTCGGCGAGGAAGCGCATTTGAGCGGCCTGCGTCTCCTTCTCGCGCCGGTTGGCTTCCGGCGAGCCTGAGACGGCGGCCTCCCACGAGGCCAGGTTGTAAGCCTTCTCCAGCGGCTTCAGCGGCTCGACGGTGGCTTCGATAAATTGGGCGATTTCGTCTGTCATGCGGACTCCGATCGCAGAGGGGGCGCAGGCGAGCACGGCAAAAATTAAAGGACAAACCGGGCGCAGAGGCGCCCGGCTGTCGGTTTAGGCTTTGGCCGTCTTCTTCTTTGTGGTCGCCGCCTTCCTCTTCGGCGCGGGCTTCGGCTCTTCCACGAGGTTGACCACGCAGTTGTCGCTGCCAAAGGTGTTGGGCACGTAGGCGTCCGCGGCCCAGTCGTTGTGCCACGTCTGCCCGTTCGCAAAGTAGCGATACTGGTACGCGCGGTTGTCCTCGAGCGTGAGCGCCACGCTCCACGAGCCGTCGGCGGCCTGTTTCATCGGCGTTTCCGCCATGCTCCAGTTGTTGAAGTCGCCCACGAGGTGCAGTTGGGTGACGCCCTCGAGCACGGGCATTTGAAACGTGATGCGGACTCTGCCTTTTCCGAGCTTGCGTTTGGTGATCATAGAACACCCTCCTTGAATGGGCGGCATTATACCAAAGCCTGCCAGACCCGAAGGGTTTTCGCGAAGCGTACCCTTCGGGTCTCGCTCATCGCCGCCAATTCAACATCACTGACAGGATCGCCAGGCTTTGTTCGAAGTCCGTGTCCCGGTGGTTGGTCAGTTCGACGTCCAGCGCGGCGATGCCGTGGGCCGAGGCCCAGTCAATCAACTGCCCGGTGAACTGGCAGTCGAAGTCGAGGGGCGGGTAGGGGTAATCGCTGGCGGCGGCCACGGCCTCGGCCAGACTGAGCGAGGCCGGGTCGGGGGGCTGGCCGCCGGGGAAGATGCCCTGCGCCGCGCTGTGATAGTTGATAAGCGCGTCCACACGATGCGTGAGGAGGAAATCCATCAGCGCGACCGTCTCGGGTTCGGAGGCCGGGCCGGAACCGGCGGTGGTGGGTGCGTAGCGCCAACAGCCGTCGCGCGGCCAGTCGGCCTGCCACAGCGTAGGCCAGTTGCGATTGAGGTCTACCCCGTTCGCGTTGACGCGCCCGGACACGCCGCGCGAACGAGCTTCGCCGTCGGGGTTGAGCGAGCGCAGGATGAATAATGTCACATCGGGTGGGATGAAGCCGGGATCATCGGTCAGATAGACGATGAGTTGCCCGGCGAGGGCCATGGTGTTCCACTCGTAGCCGCCGTGCATGCCCGCGACGATCATGCGCTCTACCGGCCCATCTCCGAAGCGGTAGACTTCGATGGGCCGGCCCTCGACCGAATAGCCGACGATGATCATGTCGCCGGGGAAAGGCGAGGGGGTGGGTGTATGGGTGAAAGGAAGTGTGGGGGAAGGGCGGCGAGTTGAAGTGAGAGTGGGAGTCGGCGTAGTCGTGCGGGCGCGAGAGGGAATCAGGGTGGGGAACGGCGTGGAGGTACTCTGAGGCATTGAGGGGGGCAATGCGGTCCCGGTCGGCGTGGCGGTGTGAGTCGCGATTAGCGCGGCTTCGATCACTTTGGCCACCGCGGGCGTCGGCCTATCCCGTCCTCCAGACACAGGCGCGGCACATCTGCTGATCATCGCCAGCAACAGCACACAGGCAACGAACCGGGGCGGCTTGTCGCCACACGGGTTGTCGGTCATGCCGCATCTCGTCGGCGGAAACGCCTGAGCAGCTCCCGGCCTCCCAACAGCCATTTCTGAATTGCGGCAGCCAACCATTCCGGCTCGGAATAGGGCATCACAGGGAACGGCTCGAGGCCCATTGCGTCGAGCGCGGCGTTGGCCGCTTCGATTCCGCTCACGCACGCGCGCTCGAGGAACAGCGCGGGCCACGGGCCGCGCACCCAATCGCCGCACGCCCACAGGTTGGGCCACGGGGTGCGCACGCCCAGCCAGCGTTCGGGCTTGTCTACGATCATTTTGGAGTGCGTGGCCGAGTTGCGCTGGAGGGTCTGGCGAAGGGTGTGACCGCGCAGCTCGGGGTAGGCGCGGTAGAGGTCCGTGATGGCGCGCGCGAGGATGACGGCGTCTGGCAGCGCTAGAAATTCGGCAGGGCCGTAGATGTGCATCTCGACCGCGCTCCCGCCCGTGGCCGCCGCCCACTCTGCGAAGTCGCGCTGGATGCGGTGCAGCCAGAAAAAGTTGTCCATCACAAAGTCGCCCGTAAAGATGCCGCCCTCCGGGCCGGGGCGCGGCTGGACCTCCAGCCACACGCGCACGACGGCGTTGGGTTGTCCACCGGGCCAGTGAAGTTTTTCGGCAACGGGGCGAGTGGCAATGCTCTCGCAGAGCAGGCGCTGCGCGGAGGGCGCGTCCACGGCGAGGACGACGTGGCCCGCGTGGAAAGTGCGGGGGCCACGGGGAGTTTGAAACCTCACCCCC
>Ga0209109_10000386_pt1 | contig 22994 bp, 21 predicted proteins | sample Rifsed10ft2_FD_184004 | JGI IMG/M metagenome (GOLD analysis project Ga0209109, IMG submission 184004) | Soil microbial communities from Rifle, Colorado, USA - sediment 10ft 2 (version 2) | ecosystem: Environmental > Terrestrial > Deep subsurface > Rock core/Sediment | place: Rifle, Colorado... | reverse complement strand
TCCTCAAGGGCGCGAAAGCGGCCGGGATGATCCAGCTCAAGGGGCACCGTTCGGTCGGCGGCATGCGCGCGAGCATTTATAACGCCATGCCGGAATCGGGTATTGATGCGTTGATTGCTTACATGCGGGATTTCATGCAAAGGCAGGGGAAATAACATGTTCAAGATTCTGACGCTCAATAATATTTCTTCATTGGGGCTGGCACGCCTGCCCAAGGATCAATTTCAAGTTTCATCGGACATCAAGGATCCGGACGGCATTCTGCTGCGTTCGTTCAAGATGCACGACATGGAAATTCCCCCAAGTCTCAAGGCCGTCGGCCGCGCCGGCGCGGGCGTGAACAACATCCCGGTGGATAAGCTGACCAAGATGGGAATTCCGGTGTTTAACGCCCCGGGCGCGAACGCTAACGCCGTGAAGGAACTGGTGCTGGCCGGCATGCTGTTGGGCTGCCGGCACATCGGACCGGCCTGGGAATTCACCCGCGGTCTTTCCGGTACCGACGCCGAGATCAGCAAGGCGGTGGAAGCCGGCAAGAAAAATTTCGCCGGCTTTGAGCTGCCCGGCCGCACGCTCGCGGTCATCGGGTTGGGCGCGGTCGGCCGCAGTGTCGCCAATCTGGGGATTGCGCTGGGCATGAAGGTGATCGGCTTCGATCCCGGTCTGACCATCGAGGGTGCCTGGCAATTGTCGGCCGACGCGAAAAAGGCGAACACCGTGGAAGAGGCGCTGCGCGTGGCGGATTTCGTGACATTTCACGTGCCGTTCATGGAGACGACCCGTAATCTCATCAACGCCGAGCGGCTCAAGGCCATGAAGAACGGCGTCATCATTCTCAATTTTGCGCGCGAAGGCATCGTCGACGACGCCGCGGTCAGCGCCGCCATCAAGGCGGGAAAGGTGTATGGCTATATCTGCGACTTTCCGAGCAACCTGCTCAAAAATCATGAACGCGTGGTGGCGCTTCCGCATCTGGGGGCGTCCACCGCCGAAGCCGAGGATAACTGCGCCATCATGGTGGCGGAGCAGGTGAAGGATTTTCTCCAGAATGGCAACGTGCGCAACGCCGTGAACTTCCCGGACGTGGCGCCGCCGCGCGAGACCGCCTACCGCCTGATCGTGGCTAATGCTAATGTACCCAACATGCTCGGCCTGATCTCCGAAACCCTGGGCCACGCCAAGCTGAACATCCATGACATGGTCAACCGCTCGCGGGGGGATTACGCCTACACGGTCGTGGATCTCGACAGTCCGGCACCGGAAGACGTGCGCCGCAAAGTCGCGGAGATTGATGGCGTGCTGATGGCGCGCATTGTTTGAGGACATGAATAGAAAAGGAACCAACGACGACGCGGCCGCGCGAATTGAAAACCTGCGCGAGCGAATCGATTCACTGGATGAGAAGGTCCAGGCGCTCATCAGCGAGCGCGCGCGTCTCGCGCTCAAAATAGCCGAAACCAAGCAGCGGGAGGGGGGCAACAATTTCTACCGTCCGGAACGCGAGGCGGGTGTATTGCGCCAGGTGCTCGCGCGCAACAAGGGTCCGCTCACCGATGAAGCGATCGCGCGGCTGTTTCGCGAAATCATGTCGGCCTGCCTCGCCCTGGAATCGCGCATGCGGATTGCCTTTCTCGGGCCGGAAGGAACCTTCACCCAGGAGGCGGCGCTCAAGCACTTCGGCCAATTCGTCGATACCGTGCCGCTCGCGGCCATCGACGAAGTGTTTCGCGAAGTCGAATCCGGCAATGCCCACTTCGGCCTGGTGCCGATCGAAAATTCCACCGAAGGCGTGATCAATCATACGCTGGACATGTTCATGATGTCGCCGCTCAAAATTTGCGGCGAGGTGGAACTGCGCATCCATCATCATCTGCTCGGCAAGGGGAACGATCCGCACAGCGCCAAGCGCGTGGTCTCGCACCAGCAGTCGCTGGCCCAGTGCCGCGAATGGCTTGACGCCAATCTACCGGGTATCGAACGCGTGACCGCGGCGAGCAACGCGGAAGCCGCGCGGATGGCGGCGGCGGACGTTACCCTGGCGGCCATCGCCGGAGACACGGCCGCGCGTCTCTATGGCCTCAAGATTTTCGCCAACAATATCGAAGACCGGCCGGACAACACCACCCGCTTTCTGGTGATCGGCACGGCGGACACCGCGCCCAGCGGCAATGACAAGACGAGCCTGCTGCTGTCGAGCCGCAACCGCCCCGGGGCGTTGCAGCGGTTGCTGACGCCGCTCGCGAAAAACGGGATTAACATGACCCGGATCGAATCGCGACCCTCGCATCAGAGCATGTGGGAGTACGTATTCTTCATCGATGTTGACGGCCATGTGAAGGATCGCAAGGTGGCCAAGGCGCTGGCCGAACTGGAAAAAGAAGCGGCATTCCTGAAACGGCTCGGTTCCTATCCCAAGGCCGTCCTCTGAGCGATGCCGAAAAAGTCTATTGCAGACTTTTTCAATCCTTCGCCGGGCGCCGGCGGACAGCCATGACGGCGGATATCCTGCGTCTGGCGACCCCCGGCGTGCAAGGCCTCTCGCCTTACCAGCCGGGCAAGCCGATCGAGGAACTGGAACGCGAGTACGGTGTCGCAGACGCCATCAAGCTGGCCAGCAACGAAAACCCCCTGGGGCCGAGTCCGCGCGCGCTCGACGCCGCGCGCGCCGTTTTGCACGACATCCATCGTTACCCCGACGGCAACGGTTTTGGGCTGAAAAAGGCGTTGTCCCAAAAACTCGGCGTGACACCGGAATGCATCACGCTCGGCAACGGATCGAACGATATTCTTGAATTGCTGGCGCGCGCCTTTGTGCAACCGGATAACGAAGTGGTGTTTTCCGAGCATGCGTTTGCGGTTTACCCCATTGTTACCGGCGCCGTCGGCGCGAAACCCGTGGTCACGAAAACCCGGCATTGGGGACACGATCTCGCGGCGATGCAGGCTGCCGTGAATCCCCGGACACGACTGGTTTTTATCGCCAACCCGAACAATCCCACGGGAACCTGGACCAGAAAGGAGGAACTTGATTCCTTTCTCCGTGCCATGCCGGCGCATGTGCTGGTGGCGGTCGACGAAGCCTATTTTGAATACGTCGGCGAGCCGGATTATCCGAATACCGTCGCGTGGGCCGGCCGGTTTCCGAACCTCATCACGACACGCACATTTTCCAAGATTTACGGGCTCGCGGGCTTGCGCGTGGGTTATGGCGTGTCCAGCCCGGAGATGGCGGAGATTCTGAATCGGGTGCGCCAGCCGTTTAACGTGAACAGCGTCGCGCTGGCGGCGGCCTCCGCCGCCCTGGAAGACGACGCGCACATTACGCGCGTCGCCCAGCTCAACCGGGATGGCATGCAGCGACTGACGGCGGCATTCCGGATGCTTGGGCTTGACTACATTCCTTCCGCGGGCAATTTTGTGTGCGTGGATGTCAAGCAGCCGGCCACGATCGTTTACGAACAACTGTTGCGCGAGGGTGTCATCGTGAGGCCGGTGGCGAACTACGGTATGCCGAATCACCTCCGAGTGACGGTGGGGTTGCCGGAAGAAAACGAAAGATTTATCAATGCCCTGGAAAAAGTGCTTAGGACTAAGGACTGAGGACTCAGTCCTAAGACCTCAGCCCTCAGAACTTATGATTAATAAACTTTGCATCATCGGGGTTGGACTGATTGGCGGTTCGCTCGCGCGCGCCCTGCGCGCCGGCGGTCACGTCCGCGAGGTGTCCGGATACGGCCGCAGCATCGCCAATCTGCAGCTCGCGGTGGAGCTCGGTGTGATCGATCGTGTCGAGGTATCGCTCGCGGATGCCGCGCGCCTTGCGGACGTGATCGTGCTCGCCGTGCCGGTTGGCGGAATGGCGGAAATCCTGCAGCAACTGGCGCCCTTGTTGACGGACCAGGTCATCGTGACCGATGTCGGCAGCGTCAAGGGCGCGGTGGTCGCGGCGGCGCGCGCGGCGTTGGGGGCACGCTTCCCGCATTTTGTACCGGGGCATCCCATCGCCGGCAGGGAGCAGTCCGGTGTCGCGGCGTCGGTGCCGGATCTGTTTCGCCACCGGCGCGTGATTCTGACGCCGGGAACCGAGACCGACTCCACGGCACTGGCGCGCGTGCGGACCATGTGGGAGGCCGCCGGCGCCGAAACGATCGAGCTGACCGCCGAGGATCACGATCGGATTCTCGCGGTGAGCAGCCACCTGCCACAGATGCTGGCTACTTGCCTGATGGACATGGTGGTGCGGCACGATGACCACCGCGCGATTCTTGATTGCGCGGCCGGCGGTTTTCGCGACGTCACCCGCATCGCGGGAAGCGATCCCGTGATGTGGCGCGATATCTGTCTGACGAATCGGGATGCCTTGGTTAACGCGCTGCGTCAGTACCATGTCGAGCTGCGTGACTTGATTTCCGCCGTGGAAAAAGGCGACGGTGAATGGCTGCTGGCAACCTTCTCGCGCGCCAAGCACGCCCGCGACGGCTTGAACAAGAAAAATTAATTCACAGGATTAACAGGATTAAAACTGGATTAACAAGATTAAAACTTTTAGAAATTAATCCTGTAAATCCTGAGAAATCCTGTTAATCCTGTCTATTTTTGGATGACACGGTGAGCAAGACAACAGATTATTTGGTCAAACCCGGCGGGAAGCTGACCGGCCGGGTGCGCGTGCCGGGCGACAAATCCATCTCCCACCGGGCGGTTATGCTCGGCTCGCTGGCGCAAGGCACCACTCGCATAACAGGTTTGCTGGAAGGCGAGGATGTGCTAGGCACGCTCGGCGCGTTTCGTGCCATGGGTGTAGCGATGGACGGCCCGAACCATGGCGCGCTGGCAATTCATGGCGCCGGTCTGCGTGGATTGACAACGCCGACAAAACCGCTCGACATGGGTAATTCCGGAACCGCCATGCGGCTCATGGCCGGAATCCTCGCGGGCCAGCAGTTCGACTCGGAATTGATCGGCGACGAATCGCTGAACAAGCGTCCGATGGAGCGCGTGGCCGAACCCTTGCGCCGCATGGGCGCGGTCATAACTACAGCGGCGGGCGGCCGGCCGCCGCTCAAAATCAAAGGTGGGCAAACGCTGCGCGGGATCGAATACCCGATGCCGGTTGCCAGCGCGCAGGTGAAATCGTGCCTGCTGTTGGCCGGGTTGTACGCGGAAGGCGATACCATCGTGAGCGAACCGGCGCCTACGCGTGACCACACCGAGCGCATGTTGCGCGGCTTTGGCTATCCCGTGCTGACACGGGACGCGCGCATCAGCCTGCGCGGCGGTGGAAAACTGGTGGCCTGCGAGATCGATGTTCCGGCCGATATATCCTCGGCGGCGTTTTTCCTGGTGGGCGCCAGCATCGCACCCGGATCGGATCTGATGCTCGAGCACGTCGGCATCAATCCCACTCGCACCGGTGTGCTGCGTATCCTGACGTCGATGGGCGCAAACCTGGAACTCATGAATAAGCGTGAAGTGGGCGGGGAACCGGTCGCGGATATCCGCGTGCGAGCCGCCCGGTTGCGCGGGATCCGGATTCCGGAGGAACAAGTGCCGCTGGCCATTGACGAATTTCCCGCGCTGTTTATCGCCGCCGCCTGCGCGGAGGGGGAAACCGTACTGACCGGCGCGCAGGAACTGCGGGTAAAAGAGTCGGATCGCATTGCCGTCATGGCACAGGGACTGAGGCGACTGGGGATTTATGCCGCGGAAACACCGGACGGTATTGTTATTCAGGGCGGCCGCTTTCGCGGTGGCGCGGTTGACAGCCACGGCGATCACCGCGCCGCGATGGCATTTGCCCTGGCCGGGCCGCGCGCCGCGGGGACCGTGACCGTCAGCGATTGCAAGAACGTGAGCACCTCATTTCCGGGATTTGTGGAATTGGCCGCGCGCGCGGGCCTGTCGATTAATATTGAGTAACGCAGGACATATTTTTTGCCAATCAGGGTGCTGATGATACCGCGGGGTTTTGGGAGCAGAAATAATGATTTATCAGCGTTATTCTCAAGTAAATTCTGTGGCGGCAATTCACCCATGACAAACAAGATACCGGTGGTGGCGCTCGATGGCCCAAGCGGCTCCGGCAAGGGAACGATCGGGCAACTATTGGCTCGGCGGCTCGGCTGGCATTTCCTGGATAGCGGGGCACTCTACCGGTCTTTGGGCGTCGCGGCGGAACTGGCGGGCGTTGATCTCAATGATAAAACCGCGCTGGCGCGACTGGCCCTGGAAATGTCTCTACGCTTCACGCCCCGGGAGGCCGCCGATACGGTGGATGTGCAGCTCAACGGGCAAGAAATCGGCGACCGGCTGCGTACCGAAGCAAGCGGCCGCCGGGCCTCTATCCTCGCCGCCATCCCCGAGGTTCGCCGGGCCTTGTTGCAGAAACAGCACTCATTTCGGCAACCGCCGGGTCTGGTGGCGGATGGACGGGACATGGGCAGCACCGTGTTTCCCGATGCGATACTTAAGGTGTATCTCACGGCGACCCCGGATGTGCGCGCCGAGAGAAGATATAAACAGTTGAAAGACAAGGGTTTCGATGTTAACCTCCGCGGGCTTTTTGATGAGATCCGTGAGCGCGATGCACGCGACGCCGTGCGGGAAGTTTCTCCGCTGAAGCCGGCCAAGGACGCGTGTATCCTCGATACCTCTCAGCTCGACATTTCCGGGGTGGTTGAGCGTGTGTATGGCCTGCTGCAAGCGCGGCAACGGCGGGGGTAGACATGCCTCTCGAGGAACAGGGCGTCAGGATTTCCGAGATTAACCAAACCCGAGCAACCATATTCGCCGCATGACAGGCACGACCATCGTCACCGGCGACCGGAACCCACACATATTTATGACTGAAAGTTTTGCGCAGCTATTTGAGGAAAGTTTAAACAAAATTCACCTGCAATCCGGCGAACTGATCGTCGGCGAAGTGGTGCGAGTGGATGAGAACGTGGTGGTGGTCAACGCCGGACTGAAGTCCGAAGGCGTGATTCCCGTGGCTGAATTCCAGGACAGCCACGGCGATGTGAACGTCAAGATCGGCGACCGCGTGGAAGTCGTGATTGAGATGCTGGAGGACGGGTCGGGAGAGACCCGGTTATCGCGCGAGAAGGCCTGTCGCGCCAAGGTGTGGGAAGACCTGGAGAAGGCGTTCGAGGAACAATCGATCGTCACCGGCATCATGACCGGCAAGGTCAAAGGCGGCTATACCATCGTCATCAACACCATCCGTGCATTTCTCCCCAGCTCTCTCGTCGACGTTCGTCCGGTCCGCGATCCCAGCTATCTCGAAGGCAAGGAACTCGAATTCAAAGTCATCAAAATCGACCGCAAGCGCAATAACGTGGTGGTATCGCGCCGCGCCGTGGTCGAGAAAGAAATATCCGCCGAGCGCGAGGCGCTGCTCTCCGGTCTGGAGGAAGGCCAGACGGTCAAGGGTGTGGTCAAGAACCTCACCGATTACGGGGCGTTCATCGATCTGGGCGGTATCGACGGTCTGCTGCACATCACCGACCTGGCGTGGAAGCGCGTGAAGCATCCGAGTGAAGTTCTCAAGATCGGTGACGAGATCGAAGCCAAGGTGCTGCGGTATGACCGCGAGCGCAACCGGGTGTCGTTGGGCCTGAAACAACTCGGCGACGATCCCTGGGTGGACATCACCCGGCGATATCCGGAAGGCGGCCGCCTGTTCGGCAAGGTCACCAACATCACCGACTACGGCGCGTTCGTGGAGATCGAACCGGGCGTGGAAGGTCTGGTGCACGTGTCCGAGATGGACTGGACCAACAAGAATATCCATCCGACCAAAGTCGTGCAGCTCGGCGACGAAGTGGAGGTAATGGTGCTCGATATCGATACCGAGCGCCGTCGCATTTCGCTCGGCATGAAGCAATGTCAGCCGAATCCCTGGGAAGAGTTTGCCGCCAATCACAACAAGAATGACAAGATCAGCGGCAAGATCAAATCGATTACCGACTTCGGTATTTTCGTCGGTCTTGAGGGCGGCATCGATGGATTGATCCATTTATCGGATCTTTCCTGGGCGCACCCGGGCGAAGAGGCCGTGCATAATTATAAAAAGGGCGATGAAATCGAAGCGATGATTCTCGCGGTCGACCCCGAACGCGAGCGCATCTCGCTCGGCGTAAAACAGCTCGAAGGCGACCCGTTTGCCAGCTTTGTGACGGCGCACGGAAAGGGTTCCGTCGTGAAAGGCGTGGTGACGAGCGTCGAAATCAAGGGGGCGGTTGTCAAGCTCGCCGATGAAATCGAAGGCTACTTGAGGTCTTCCGAGATCGCGCGTGACCGTGTCGAGGACGCACGCTCGGTGTTGAAAGAGGGCGATAGCGTGGAAGCCAAGATCACCACCATCGACCGCAAGAATCGCAAGATTTCCCTCTCCATCCGGGCCAAGGACATGGAGGAGGAAAACGAAGCGGTGCAGGAATATGCCCGCAAGGGGGGCTCAGCCACTTCTTTGTTGGGGGACAAGCTCAAAGAAAAGTTGGGGGGCCAGGATAATTCCGAAACCTAGAAAAACCAGCGATTTTCAGGGGAACTCATCTGAATTCGCAGGCGCGGCGCGGGGAAGCGAGCTTTCCGGCGATCGCAGCCGGGAGCGGCGGCCAGGGCAGTCCTTGCGCAACCCCTCAGAAAGTGCTTGAAATCTTTCTACTTATTTTCTATAGGTAGAGTTGAGTATGACGAAATCAGAACTAATCAGTTTGCTGGCCGCCAAGCAACCACAGCTGGATTACCGTGACGTGGAGTTGGCGGTCAAGGAGCTCCTGGAGCAGATGTCCTCCGCCTTGTCTTCCGGCGACCGCATTGAAGTCCGCGGTTTTGGGAGCTTTTCCCTCCACTATCGTCCTCCGCGTACCGGCCGCAATCCCAAGACTGGCGCGGCGGTTCAGGTGCCGGATAAATTTGTTCCCCATTTCAAACCCGGGAAGGAGTTGAGAGAGCGCGTCAACAACGGATCGGAGTGACGCGGCTTTTGCTGGTTGTGGTGTGCAATACGGCATGTGGTTTCCCCATGTCGTTTTTTTATGTCTGAAAATCAGATACAAGCTACAAGTGTCAAGATACAAGCTTAGAATATTCGCAGTTTTTCCTTGCATCTTGTAACTTGTATCTTGCATCTGCATTGATGGAGGCCCCATGAAGCGGATAATTTACACTGTATTGGCAATTTTGGTTTTGCTTATCGGTATTTCATTTGCCTTCCAGAACAGACAGCTGGTTGAACTTAATTATTATTTTGATCTGAAATGGAGTGGGCCGCTGTCATTGGCGCTGCTGGCGTCATTTACCGTCGGTGTTGTGGCAGGGTATCTTGCAAGTTTGCGCATGGTGGTGCGGATGCAGCGTCAACTCGTGCAGGCGCGCAAGGAAATCCGTCAGATCGAACAGGAAGTTATCAATCTGCGCGCACTGCCGATCAAAGATGTCATTTAATGCATCCGATCTGTTGTGGCTGCTGTTACCGCTGGCCGCTGCTTCCGGCTGGTACATGGCGCGTATCGAGCAAAGACGCCATGCCCGGCAGTCGCTGGATTTGCCATCCGCCTACTTCAAGGGACTTAATTTCCTGCTGAATGAACAACCGGACAAGGCCATCGAGATATTCATTCGTGTGCTGGAAGTCAATTCGGAAACCGTCGAGACACACCTGGCATTGGGCAATCTTTTTCGTCGCCGGGGCGAAGTCGAGCGCGCTATCCGAATCCACCAGAATCTGATTGCGCGCCCGACGCTGGACAAGGAGCAGCGCAGTCATGCGCTGCTGGAACTCGGCCAGGATTATCTCAAAGCCGGTCTTTTCGACCGCGCCGAGAATTTGTTTCTCGAACTTGCCGAAATCCAGGCCCACAGCGAACAGGCTTTGAAGCTCCTGTTGCATATCTACCAGCAGGAAAAAGAATGGGAAAAAGCCATCGGCGTAACCCGGAAACTGGCGCGAGTCTCGGGCAAGAACATGAACGAAATGATCGCGCATTTCTTCTGCGAGCTGGCGGATCAGAATTATGCGCGAAAAAACCACGCTGCCGCGCGTGAAAACCTAAGGCAGGCGTTGGACATGGATGAGAAATGCGTGCGTGCCAGCATTTTGCTCGGCGAAATTAACGCCCAGGAAGGGAAATATCGCCAGGCTATCAAGGACTGGCGACTCATCGAGGAGCAGGATATTCACTATCTCGGCGAGGTGGCAGAGCGGATTGCCGAGGCATTCAAGCAACTTAAAGACGAACGCGGTCTGTACGATTATTTCCAAGCCTCGTTGCAGCGCCATGGCGGGGTGTCGCTGGCATTGGCCTTTGCCGATGTCATCAGCAACCGGGATGGCGTGGAGGCGGCGGAAAAATTCATCGTGGATTGGCTGCGGCACACCCCCAACGTTCACGGTCTGCACAAACTGCTGGAGCTGAACCTGGTCAAGGCCTCTAACTCGGCGCGCAACGATCTGCTGATGCTGAAAGGCATCATCGAGGAGCTTCGCGGACAGCACCTTGGTTATGCCTGTGGACAGTGCGGATTCAAGGGCAAGGCGCTGCATTGGCTTTGTCCGGGATGCAATCGCTGGAACACCATCAAACCGGTGCGGGAAGAATAAATGAACGGACCGCGCATCATCGTTGCCCTCGATTTCCCCGACGTCGATGCGGCCCTGGCGTTTGCCTCCCAGGTATCGCCGTCGCAATGCCGGCTCAAGGTTGGCATGGAACTCTTCTCTTCCGGTGGTCCGGATGTGGTGGCCAATCTCGTCTCGCGCGGCTTTGATGTGTTTCTCGATCTCAAATTTCACGACATTCCGTCCACCGTGGCGAACGCCTGTGTGCAGGCAGCCAGGCTGGGCGTGTGGATGATCAATGTGCATGCCCTGGGAGGAAAGAAAATGATGCGGGCGGCACGCGAGGCGATTGACCGCCAGAGCCATCGTCCGCTGCTGACCGGCGTGACGCTGCTGACGAGCCATGATGACGACGATATGGCCGAACTGGGACTCGAACGCGGCACGGCATCTCACGTCGACCGTCTTGCAAACCTGGCCCAGGCCGCCGGCCTGGATGGCGTGATCTGTTCCCCGCTGGAAGCCCCGCGGTTGCGCCGGCAATTTGCGAAAACGTTTCTTCTGGTTACGCCCGGGATACGGCCATCCGGGATTGATGCCAACGATCAGCGACGCACGCGTTCTCCGGCGGAGGCGGTGGCCGACGGGGCGGATTATCTGGTCATCGGCCGGCCGATCACGCGCGCTGCCAATCCACTGTCAGTACTCGAGTCGATCAACCGCGAAATTCAACTTCATTAGTGTTCATCGAATGCATCGTCAATCGACAGTTACGGTAATAGCCCGGATAATACCGGGCACATCAATAATCAATGATTACCGGCCAACGCATCCCGAAAAGGACAAGAAGGAACGTGTTGCCACAACTGCTTGAAAAAATCGCCCAGGCCAGGGTGTTGGTGGCAGGAGACGTCATGCTGGATCGCTACTGGTATGGCGATGTTGAGCGTATATCCCCTGAAGCGCCGGTACCCGTGGTGGCGGTTACGCAGGCCGACGAGCGACCGGGTGGCGCCGCCAACGTGGCGCAGAATGTACGTACGCTGGGCGCCCATTGTTCACTGTTTTCAATCTGCGGCGATGACCGCGAGGCCGACAGCCTTGAACGGCTTTTGGGCCAGGCTGACATTGACTGCCGCTTGCACCGGGACAAGCTGCTCAATACCACCGTAAAACTGCGGGTCATATCGCGCCATCAACAACTCATTCGCATCGATTTCGACAGCCCGGTGAGCAAGGATGCGCGCGTGAAATTGCTCGATACCTACTTGAAGCACCTGCCGGAGCACGACGCTGTGATTGTGTCGGATTACGGCAAGGGCGGCCTTGGCTATATTCAGGAGATGATCCAGGCAGCGCGCGCGGCGTCACGTCCCGTCGTGGTTGATCCCAAGGGCGATGAGTACAGCGGATACCGTGGCGCGAGTTTGATTACGCCGAACCGCAAGGAATTTGAGCGCGTAGCCGGACGCTTCCGCGATGATCGCGATCTTGAAAAGAAAGGCATCGCCATGGCCAGGGATCTTGATCTCGGCGGCGTGCTCGTCACACGCGGTGAGCAAGGCATGAGTTTAATGATGCAAGACGGGAAGGTAATACATATTCCGGCCCGTGCCCGGGAGGTGTTCGATGTGACGGGTGCAGGCGATACGGTGATCGCGGCCATCGGTTGCGCCTGGGCCGTCAGCAGCAAGATGGAAGATGCATTGCAGCTCGCGAACATGGCCGCGGGGATAGTAGTGGGCAAGCTAGGGGCGGCCACCGCCAGCCCGGCGGAAATAATCCACGAATTGTCCACGCAGGAGGCATGATGTACGTTGTCACGGGCGGTGCCGGTTTTATCGGAGCCAATCTGGTCAAGGCACTCAATGATCGGGGCGAAACGGATATATTGGTTGTTGACGACCTCGAGCAGGGCGACAAATTCAGGAATCTGGCAGATTGTAAAATCGCCGATTATCTGGACAAGCGGGATTTCCTCGAGCGTATCAATTTCGGCCATTTCAAAAAAAAGCTCAAGGCAGTGTTCCACGAAGGGGCCTGTTCCGACACCATGGAACATAATGGCGCCTACATGATGGCCAATAATTACGAGTACTCCAAGTCGTTATTGCATTATTGCCAGGCAAAACGCTTACCGTATTTATATGCCTCCTCGGCGGCGGTTTACGGCGCGGGAAAGATTTTCCGCGAAACGCCCGAGTGCGAAGCGCCGCTCAATGTTTACGGTTATTCCAAGTGGTTGTTTGACGAATATGTCCGGCGTCACTTGCCAAAACGGACCGCGCAAATCGCCGGATTTCGTTATTTCAACGTTTATGGCCCACGGGAGAGTCACAAGGGTCGAATGGCATCGGTGGCGTTTCATCATTTCAACCAGTTCCGTGATTCCGGCCAAGTCAAACTTTTCGAAGGCTGTGACGGTTTTGGCAACGGCGAGCAACGCCGGGATTTTATTTCAATCGAGGATGTTGCGAAGGTAAATTTGTTTTTCCTGGAACACCGGCAAAAAAGTGGAATATTCAACGTTGGAACCGGCAGGGCACAAACCTTCAACGATGTGGCCTTGGCCGTGGTCAACAGCTTTCGTCGTCTGTCCGCAGAACCGCCCGTCGATCTTGAATTGCTACAAAAGGATGGCCTGATTTCCTACATTCCCTTTCCGGAAGGATTGAAAGGGAAATATCAAAGTTTCACTCAGGCCGACATATCGGCATTGCGGCGCGCCGGCTATAAAACACCGTTCCTGACCGTCGAGGAGGGAGTAGGCCGGTACATTGCCACTTTGGCGAAACAACATGACAGTGCCAACCTCCGGTAACCGGTATTTATCATTGACTGCATGACATAACGGCATGGACAAGCACGTATTCAGCAACAAAACAGTCGCCGTCGTCGGGTTGGGTTATGTTGGTCTTCCCCTGGCGGTGGAATTCGGAAAACTTCTGACCACCGTCGGGTATGACCTGAGCGAGACTAAACTGAACCAGTATCGACGGCATCGAGACCCGGCGGGCGGGCTCGGCGAAGGCGACCTCCGGGCCGCGACCAAACTCCAATACACCAACGATCCCCGTCTGCTGGCGCAGGCTGATTTTATTATAGTGTCCGTACCCACGCCCGTGGACGACGCGCATCAACCAGATTTCGAACCGTTACGAACCGCCTGCGAGACCATTTCCCGGCACATGAAGAAAGGGGCGATCGTCATTTTCGAATCCACGGTGTATCCGGGAGCCACGGAAGAGGTCTGCATTCCGGTTCTGGAAAAAGGATCGGGTATGCGGTGGAAACGGGATTTTCATGTCGGCTACTCACCGGAGCGGATTAATCCGGGCGATAAGGAACATACCTTGGCCACGATTAAAAAGGTTGTTTCAGGCGACGATGCCTCCACGCTCGATGCCGTGGCGAAATTATATGAATTGATCGTCAAAGCCGGTGTCTGCCGCACTTCAAACATCAAGACCGCCGAAGCGGCAAAAGTGATCGAAAACACCCAGCGGGATCTCAATATCGCGCTGATGAACGAACTGGCCATCATTTTCAACAAGCTTGGAATCGACACGCTGGAAGTGCTCGAAGCGGCAGGCACGAAATGGAATTTTCTTCCCTTTCGGCCGGGCTTGGTAGGCGGACATTGCATCGGCGTGGATCCGTATTACCTTACCCAGAAAGCGGAACGGGTCGGTTATCATCCGGAAGTGATTCTGGCGGGTCGCCGCATCAACGACGGAATGGGAAAGTATGTCGCCGAACAGACCATCAAGCAGATTATCCAGGCCGGCCACTCGGTCAGCGGCAGTCATGTCATTGTCATGGGTGTTACTTTCAAGGAAGATTTTCCCGATCTCCGCAATACGCGCGTGGTCGATGTAATCCATGAACTAAAATCATACGGAGCGCAGGTATGGGTGCATGATCCGGTTGCGGACGCGGAAGATGCGCGTCGGGAGCATGAACTGACATTGCATGCATGGGAAAACCTGCCAACGGCCAAGGCCATCGTTGTCGCCGTGGCGCATAAGGAATTTCTCGCAATGAATACAGACGAGTATCTGAACAAACTCGATCGTGATGGATGTTTTATTGACGTAAAATCACGATTCAACACCGGAGCACTGGCTGCCGCCGGGATCCATGTATGGAGGCTTTGATTTCCGCCTTGCGTAGCAAGCATGACGTTTCGACCGCGCGCCACTGGTATCTGGTTTATTGCAAAATGCGCCAGGAGAGCGTCGCCCGTGAGAACCTCGCGCGGCAGGGATACGAAACCTACCTGCCGATCCTGCGTGAAGCGCGCCGGCGACAGGGAAGGCGCATATCATTGATCGCGCCGATGTTCCCCCGCTATCTGTTTATTCATCTTAACAACCAGACTGACAATTGGGCCCCCATCCGTTCCACATTGGGTGTGGTGTCCGTGGTGCGTTTCGGGCGGTCCGCGGCACGTGTCCCGGATGATTTGATCACGGCCCTGAGGGCCCGGGAAGATGAGCAAGGGATCCAGATTCTTCCGGTCGAGGGCTACAAGCCCGGAAGCCGGGTGCGGATTACCCAGGGCAGTTTCGCCGGGTACGAGGGGATTTTTCAGGCGGCGACCGGACGCGACCGCGTGACCGTCTTGTTGGATGTTCTGGGCAGAAACGCCCGCACCATCGTGGATTCCGCTTCGATCGAACCTGCCTGAAAAATGAGGGTGCTTGACCCTCGCACCCGAGGGTCTATAGTGTTCATTTAATGAACACTCAAACCGACAAGGAAGAGCAGTTGGTCCTGGAACTGCTGGATGCGGTCGGTAAGCAAAGCAATGTCAGCCAGCGTCATCTCGCCAGCAACATGGGCATTGCCCTGGGGCTGGCCAATTCCTACCTCAAGCGCTGTATCCGCAAGGGCTTCATTAAAATCAGTGAAGCCCCGGCCAATCGTTATCTTTATTACCTGACGCCGAAAGGCTTTGCCGAAAAAAGCCGGCTCACGACCAAATACCTTTCTTATTCGTTTGCTTTCTATCGGCAGGCGGGCAAGTCCTGTATCGATGTTTTCAATAAATGCGAAATGCAAGGCTGGCGGAAGATTTTGCTGTACGGGATGTCCGATCTGGCGGAAATCGCGACGCTGCGGGCGCAGGAGCGAGATGTCGAGGTCATCGGCATTCTCGACCCCCATACCGAACGCCACCGGTTTGCCGGTGTTCCCGTCTGGCATTACCTTTCTCAGGCTGCACCGTATGATGTTTGCGTGCTGACCGAACTGAACGCACCGTTGCTCAGTTACGAGCAACTGCTCAAGGAAATCGACAAGGAACGGGTACTGATTCCGGATATTTTGCGGCTGGAATGACTTTCTTCAGCCGGGTGGTTTAATACCGGTTTCTTCCCCAGTTGGGGCAAGCCGGGGTAACAACGGTGCGGAATTCAATGTTCTGCAGGGCGGTAGCGTGCCTGGAGACCGTGAATCGTAAATCGTAAGTCGTGATTCGTAAAAAACTCACATAATGAAAACCCACAAGGATTTGGAGGTTTGGCGAGCGTCAATTGATCTGGCACGAAGCGTCTATGAGTTCACGAGGCAATATCCGAAAGAAGAGCTGTTTGGCCTCGTTTCCCAGATGCGTCGCGCATCGGTATCAATCGCCAGCAATATTGCCGAGGGTGCAGCGAGAAATGGAAACAAAGAGTTTATGCAGTTTCTTTATATAGCGCTTGGTTCCGCAAGCGAACTGGATACGCACATTGAGATATCCAGGGTTGCCAAGATTTGCGAAACGGATCATTTGCATGAATTGCAAGAAGCTATTACGAGAGTCAAGATGCTTATTCTTGGCCTCATTCGCTCCTTAAAGCAATTGTAATTTAAAATTTACGTCTTACGACTCACGTCTCACGACTAACGGTTTACCATGAATATTCTCATTACTGGTGTTGCCGGCTTTATCGGATCCGCGCTTGCCCTCAGATTGCTCGAACGGGGAGATACCGTGTTCGGAATCGATAACATGAGCGACTATTACGACGTCCGACTGAAGGAAGCGCGCCTTGAAAGGACAATGGGGCATCCGAATTTCCATTTTCAAAAGCTGGACATCGTGGACCGGAAAGAAATGGCCAAGCTGTTCCACGCGCATAAGTTTGAAAAGGTGATGCACCTGGCCGCGCAGGCGGGGGTACGTTATTCGATAAGCCATCCGGAAGCTTATGTTGACGCCAATTTGGTTGGTTTTGCGAACGTTCTTGAGTGCTGCAGGCGCAGTGGCGTGAGTCATCTGGTTTTTGCTTCTTCAAGCTCGGTTTACGGGGCCAACACCAGGCTGCCATTTTCCGAGCGAGACAACGTGGATCATCCGATATCGTTTTACGCCGTCACCAAAAAAGCCAACGAACTGATGGCGCATTGCTATGCTTCGCTTTATCAGCTTCCTTGCACCGGGTTGCGTTTTTTTACGGTCTATGGACCGTGGGGCAGACCGGATATGGCGCTGTTCAAATTCACCAAAGGCATTCTTGATAATGAGCCGATTCCGGTGTTTAACCACGGAAAGATGCTGCGTGATTTTACCTATATTGACGATATCGTCGACGGCGTGGTCCGGACTATTGACCATGTCGCCTCCCCGGATTCTGCCTGGTCGGGTGAGACACCCGATCCGGCAAGCAGTTATGCGCCGTACCGCATCTACAATATCGGAAATAACTCACCGGTTGAGTTGATGCGATATATAGAAATTTTGGAAAAATGTCTGGGCAAAAAAGCTAAACTTGACATGTTGCCGATGCAGGATGGCGATGTACCGGCCACATTTGCCAATACGGAAAGATTAGAGAGTGATATTGGGTTTCGGCCGCGCACGCCGGTTGAAGAAGGCATTTCCCGTTTTGTCGACTGGTACAAGGCATATTACGGTATTGCCTGAAACTTCCCGTCCAAACCCGATTTTTTCAAAGCTAACGAGATGAAAATTTTCCCCGTCATCCTGTCTGGTGGATCCGGAACTCGGCTTTGGCCGCTGTCGCGCGAGCACTATCCAAAGCAATTATTGCCTCTGCTAGGCGATCAGACATTACTGCAGCAAACTGTACTACGTCTCGATGGAATGGAAGATGTCGCTCCTCCCTTGCTGGTTTGCAATGAAGAACACCGTTTTCTGATTGCCGAGCAGTTGCGGCAAATCGGAAAAACGCCGGCAGATATGATTCTCGAACCGGTTGGGAGGAATACCGCACCGGCATTGACACTGGCCGTGCTGGCGTTGCTGAAACATGCGACCAATAACAACGTGTTGATGCTGATAATGCCGGCTGATCATGTCATCCGGAATGTGAAGGAATTCCACACCGCAGTAAGAGAAGGGGCGGCGTTGGCGCAAAAAGGTAGCCTGGTTACATTTGGTATTGTTCCGACAGCTGCCGAAACCGGATATGGATATATAAAGAAGGGCGATGGTCATCGTGTATCGGCGTTTGTGGAGAAGCCGGACTTGGAAACAGCCAGTCGGTATATTTCGTCAGGCGATTATTTCTGGAACAGCGGTATGTTCATGATGCTTGCCTCCGTCTGGATGGCGGAATTGAAAAAATTTCAACCGGCGATGCTCGACTCCTGCAAATCTGCCTTTGACCAGGGACGCCGTGATTCCGATTTCTATAGAGTCAACTCGCGAATCTTTGGCAACTGCCAATCGAAATCTATTGACTACGCCGTAATGGAAGCAACGGACAAAGCCGCCATAGTGGCGCTGGATGCCGGTTGGTCGGATATCGGTGCCTGGTCATCATTGTTGCAAGCCTCCAAAAGGGATGATCAGGGGAATTTCGTCCAAGGCGATACTTATTTGCAAAATACACGAAATTCCCTGCTGATTTCACAACATCGGTTGCTGGCCGCGGTGGGTCTTGATGAGATTATCGTCGTGGAAACGTCTGACGCCGTGCTGGTTGCGCACAAGAGCCACGCGCAGGATGTCAAGGAAGTGGTCAACCGCCTTAAAACCGAGAAGCGAAGCGAATATCAATCCCACCGGCGGGTATATCGTCCCTGGGGTTATTATGAAAGCGTTGACGCCGGTCAGCGTTTCCAGGTGAAGCGGCTGATGGTCAAACCCGGCGCGTCGTTGTCGCTCCAGATGCATCATCATCGTGCCGAGCACTGGGTGGTGGTCAAAGGTACGGCCCGCGTGACAAGAGGGGAGGAAGTCTTCATGCTAACGGAGAATCAGTCCACTTACATACCGCTGGGCACGAAGCACCGTCTGGAAAATCCGGGGAATATTCCGCTGGAGATCGTCGAGGTGCAGTCCGGAGGATATCTCGGCGAGGATGATATCGTGCGGTTCGAGGACAAGTACAACCGGACAACATGAATATGCCCAAGAAAGCACTTATTACCGGAATTACCGGACAGGACGGCGCCTTTCTTGCCGAGTTCATGTTGAACAAAGGATATGAGGTTCATGGCATCAAGCGTCGCACATCGCTGTTCAACACGGATCGCATCGATCATCTTTACCAGGACCCGCATGTCAAAGACCGCAAATTCACCCTGCACTACGGTGACATGACCGATTCCAGCAGTCTGATTCGCATCGTGCAGCAGATCCAGCCGCAAGAAATTTATAATCTCGCCGCCCAGAGTCACGTCGCGGTATCTTTTGAAGAGCCGGAATACACCGCCGATTCGGACGCCTTGGGGGCGCTGCGCTTGCTCGAGGCGGTACGTATTCTGGGGCTGGAGAAAAAAACACGTTTCTATCAGGCGTCCACCTCCGAGCTGTACGGCAAGGTTCAGGAAACACCGCAGCGCGAGACTACTCCTTTTTACCCACGCTCACCCTATGCCGTGGCCAAACTCTATGCCTACTGGATTACCGTGAATTACCGCGAAGCCTATGGAATGTATGCCTGCAACGGTATTCTCTTTAATCATGAATCGCCCACGCGCGGCGAAACATTCGTGACTCGAAAAATCACGCGCGCACTCGCCCGGATCAAGCTGGGACTTCAGGATTGTCTGTACCTCGGCAATCTGGACTCCAGGCGCGACTGGGGACACGCGCGCGACTTTGTGGAGGCCCAATGGCTGGTGTTGCAACAAGATCGACCGGAGGATTATGTCATCGCCACCGGAGAACAATACAGCGTGCGCGATTTTGTCGATGCCGCTGCCCGCGAGCTCGGGATCCATATTGAATGGCGCGGCAAGGGTACCAAAGAAACTGGCGTGATCGGCAAAATCGAAAGCAATGTAAAGTGCGTGCCAAAAAAGAATACGACGATTGTCAGAGTCGATCCCAGGTATTTCCGGCCCACGGAAGTAGATTCGTTGCTAGGCGATGCAACCAAAGCAAGAAGGAAACTCGGGTGGAAACCGAAGATCAGATTCAAGGAGCTCGTTGCCGAGATGGTTCGTGAAGATCTTAAATCAGCCGAGCGCGATGAACTGGTCAAGCGACATGGCTATTCCGCTTACGATTATCATGAGTGATGAGGAATCAGGACTAAGGACTGAGGCAGGGAATGAAAGCATGGATCCCCCCGTCAAGAAGATTCGGCGATTTGAGGATCTGATTGCCTGGCAGAAAGCGCGAGAGTTGACAAAGCGGATTTATTCACTGACCCGGCAAGGGAATTTCGAACGGGACCATGGGCTGAGATCAGATTCGACGGGCCGCGGTATCGGTGATGTCAAACCTTGCCGAGGGCTTTGATAGGGGCGGCAGAGCAGAATTTCATCAGTTCCTGGTCATCGCCAAGGGCTCCTCCGCAGAAGTGAGGTCTCAACTCTATGTCGCCTTCGATGTTGGATATATATCACAGAGCGAATTTGAACATGTCTTCAGTATGGCTGAAGAGGTCACGAAAATCATCGGTGGACTTCGAGCCCCGGTCTCTAAACAGCGGGCGAATGATGTATCGCTTATTTTTATCTCAGTTCTTAGCCCTCAGTCCTTAGCACTATGAATCATGATTCTCGAATTTACGTTGCCGGTCATCAAGGTCTGGCGGGTTCAGCAATCACACGTCGCTTAATGGCAGAAGGGCACTCCAACATCATCCGTCGTACCCACGCTGAACTTGATCTCATAGATCAGAAAACAGTTAGAGCGTTCTTTAAAGCGGAAAAACCCGAATATGTTTATTTAGCGGCAGGCAAAGTGGGTGGAATTCTTGCCAACAATACATATCCGGCTGAATTTATTTACCAGAATTTGATGATGGAAGGCAATGTAATACATGCAGCTTTTGAGAATCGAGTCAGGAAACTGTTATTTTTAGGATCAAGCTGCATTTATCCTAAACATGCACCCCAACCGATAAAGGAAGAACATCTCCTTACTGGCACACTGGAGCCGACCAACGAGCCGTATGCCATCGCCAAGATTAGCGGTATTAAAATGTGCTCCTCTTACAATCGTCAATACGGCACCAATTTTCTATGTGCCTTGCCGACCAACCTGTATGGTCCAGGCGACAATTATGGTCATCAAAATTCGCATGTGTTGCCGGCGCTGATACAAAAAATCCATGAAGCCAAGGTGCAAGGAGCAAAAGAGGTGGTGGTGTGGGGAACCGGGTCGCCCAAGCGCGAATTTCTTTACAGCGACGACCTAGCCGAAGCCTGCGTATTTCTGATGGGTCGATTCAACGCCGCGGATATCGGTGAGTTCATCAACATTGGGGTCGGCAAGGAAATCACTATCCGTGAAGCCGCCGAACTGATCGCCGATGTTGTCGGATTCCATGGACATCTGGTTTTTGATACATCCAAACCGGATGGTACGCCTCGCAAACTGCTGGATGTTTCTCGCTTGCGCGCGCTAGGCTGGCAAGCCAAAACCGGATTTCGTGATGGCATCACCTATGCGTATGCAGATTTTCTGCAGAATATCACCAAAACGCCTCGTCATTACCTAGAGTGACATACGAAACAAAGATCGAAACTATCCGTCTCAATCTTGAAACGCGATCTCTCCCAACTGGAACCCCGGGAGCTTAGTCAGTGAAAGCATCTATCTTCACTGAAGGCCTACCATACCTGCTGTTGCAACTATGGCGTCATCTTAGTCGACGCCGTCAGCGTCAGTTCGGGATGCTGTTGGGATTGATGGTGATCAGTGCGTTCGCGGAGGTTGTTAGTTTGGGCGCCGTGTTGCCATTCATCGGAATACTTACTGCGCCTGAGCGTGTGTTCAACCACCCTGTTGTCGCGGATTTGGCGCAGGCCCTGGGGATCGCTACAGCTGACCAATTGGTCTTGCCCCTTACTATTGTGTTTGCTACGGCGGCTCTGATTGCGGGAGCAATTCGCATCTTTTTGTTGTGGGTCACCACACGGCTTGCGGTTGTCAGCGGTGCTGACCTCAGCATCGAGGTTTATCGACGTACCCTCTACCAGCCCTATTGGGTACACGCGGCCCGCAATAGCAGCGACACAATCAGCGGCATCACCAGTAAGGTCAACATCACTGTGTTTGGCGTACTGTTGCCGTTACTGACGCTTATTAGTTCATTCGTGTTGCTGGCGGCCGTCATGATCGCCTTGATCGTTATCGATCCGGTCATTGCCTTGGTGGCAATTGTTGGCTTTGGCGCCAGCTATGGACTAGTCACCTGGCTGACACGCCGCCGGTTAGAACGTAACAGTCTGCGCATCGCTTTCGAACAAACACAGGTTATTAAAGCTCTACAAGAAGGGCTGGGTGGCATTCGCGATGTGTTGTTGGATGGAACCCAGCCAATTTACTGCGACGTCTACCGCCAAGCTGACCACCCATTGAGGCAGGCACATGGAAACAATATATTTATCGGCGGAAGTCCCCGTTTTGCCATGGAGGCGCTGGGGATGGTGCTGATAGCCGTATTGGCTTATGTGCTTAGCCGTCACGCTGGTGGTGTCGCGACGGCCCTGCCGGCGCTGGGTGCGCTGGCGCTCGGTGCGCAACGCCTGTTACCGGCCCTGCAACAGATCTATAGTGCCTGGGCAAGCATAGTGGGGAGCCGAGCCTCGCTGGCCGGTACCATTGAATTGCTTGACCAACCACTACCGGCAGACGTGCTGCAACCCACTTCCGCGCCGCTGCGCTTCCAGAAAGACATCCGCTTCAACGCTGTGCGTTTCCGCTACACCAATGACGGTCCTTGGGTATTAGACGGCCTCAATTTAGTAATCTCCAAGGGAGCACGGGTGGGTTTCGTCGGCAGCACCGGCAGCGGCAAGAGTACGACGCTCGACCTGCTGATGGGGTTGTTGATGCCAACACAGGGCGTGCTTCTTGTGGATGGGCATCCCATCCGTGGCAAGCGCATCAGGGCTTGGCAGCGAACCATTGCACACGTGCCGCAAAACATCTTTTTGGCTGACACCACCTTGGCTGAGAACATTGCCTTTGGTGTACCGCGCGGCGACATCGATATGGATCGAGTACGGCAGGGGG